>Ga0209376_1000464_pt1 | contig 44681 bp, 44 predicted proteins | sample GraSoiAngelo_134_FD_185891 | JGI IMG/M metagenome (GOLD analysis project Ga0209376, IMG submission 185891) | Grasslands soil microbial communities from the Angelo Coastal Reserve, California, USA - 14_0929_05_30cm (SPAdes) (version 2) | ecosystem: Environmental > Terrestrial > Soil > Grasslands ...
GATTGACGCGCGATCGGATCACCAGACTCGCGGAGACGGAGCAAGAGCAAGAGTAGAGGAAGAATTAGGTGGCGCAGGAAAAAACAAAGATCGAGGACTATGCGTTTCTCAGCGATACCCAAACCGGCGCGCTGGTGAGCCGGGACGGATGCATCGATTGGCTTTGCTTTCCGCGGTTCGATTCGCCAGCGTGCTTTGCCTCGCTGCTGGGTGATACGAAAAACGGACACTGGCGGTTCTTCCCCGAGGAAAAGATTGAAGAGACGCGTCGCCGGTACCGTGGAGACTCGCTTATCCTCGAAACGGAAATTGAAACAACGAACGGTGCCGTGCGTTTGATCGATTTCATGCCGCCGCGCGGCGAGAACCCGGACATCATCCGGATTATCGAAGGGTTGCGCGGCAAAGTTCCGATGCACATGGAGTTGATCATCCGCTTCGATTACGGACAGATCGTTCCGTGGGTACGGAAAGGCCATGGCGGGCTCGAAGCGATCGCAGGCCCCGATGGTTTGATCCTGCGAACACCGATTGAAACCCGTGGCAGAGATTTGACCACGGTTGCAGAGTTTACTGTTAGCGAAGGCGAGAAAGTGCCGTTCGTGCTGACGTGGTTCGCTTCACATAAGAACCCACCAAGGGCGATTCATCCCGATCACGCGCTGCGCGACACCGAAAAATATTGGAGAGCGTGGTCGGAGCAATTTCGAGGACAAGGCGAATGGCGCGACGCAGTGATGCGCTCGCTGATCGTGCTCAAAGGCTTAACCTATGCGCCTACTGGTGGCCTGGTCGCCGCGGCTACGACGTCGTTGCCTGAACAAATCGGAGGCCCGCGCAACTGGGACTATCGCTACTGCTGGTTGCGCGACGCCACTTTCGCTTTGCTCTCGCTGTTGCGCTCCGGTTATCGCGAGGAAGCCAAATCCTGGCGGGAATGGCTTTTGCGGGCCGTCGCTGGAAGCCCGGCGCAGATGCAGATCATGTACGGTGTTCGTGGCGAACGCCGGCTCGACGAACTCGAAATTCCATGGCTCTCCGGGTACGAAGGGTCCGCGCCCGTGCGCATTGGCAATGCCGCTTCCAATCAATTTCAGCTGGATGTTTATGGCGAGGTGCTGGCAGCCATGTGGCAGGCGGATCGCTTGGGAATCAAATTGGAAGAACCCGACTGGGCCCTGATGGTCCAGCTAATGAAATTCCTGGAATCAAACTGGCAGAAACCAGACGAAGGAATCTGGGAAGTGCGTGGTGGACGAAAAAATTTCACGCACTCGAAAGTGATGGCGTGGCTGGCATTCGATCGCGCGGTAAAACTTGTTGAAGACTGCGGATGCGCAGCCGGCGAACATTATGGTCGTTGGCAAAAAATTCGAAACCAGATTCACGCGGAAGTCTGCGAGCGTGGATACAACGCGCGGAGGAAAGCTTTCACCCAGGTTTACGGCTCCGATGCCTTGGACGCGAGCCTTCTTACCATACCGCTCGTCGGCTTTTTGCCCGCGACTGACGAACGTGTCCGCAACACGATCGAGGCCATCGAACGCGAGTTGATGCAGGATGGTCTCGTCCTGCGTTACCGGCCGGAGCAATGCGGCGTGGACGGATTACCGGGTCGGGAAGGGGTTTTTATTCCTTGCTCTTTCTGGCTGGCCAATTGCTGGCATCTCCTTGACCGAAAGAAAGAGGCGCGTGAATTGTTTGAGCGCTTGCTCGACCTGCGAAACGACCTGGGCCTTCTCTCCGAGGAATACGATACGCGCGAGAAACGGCAGCTTGGAAATTTTCCGCAGGCGTTTTCGCACGTTGCGCTCATTCGTGCCGCGCGAATCCTGCGCGACGAAGACGTGCTGCTCCGTTCAGAAGATTAAACTCGCACCTGGCTGGAAGAAACGAGCCGACGGATTAAATCCTCAATCGTGACAATTCCATGAAATTTTTTGTTTCTATCCAGAACTGCAGACAGCCCGAGTCGAGCGGCACGTAATTGTTGCACAATCCGATAAGCCGGCTCCTCCTCACTGGTCGTTACCATGCGCCGGATATAGCTGCTCAACGGCTTGTCTCCGTTTTGCTCGAGCAGAATATCGAGGACGTTGACCAATCCAGCCGGCTGCCCCTCCGGCGAAACGACAGGCAGGCGATCAAGGCCAGACGAACTGCTAAGCTCCAGCGCCTCTTGAATTGACGCGCCCGGTCGCAACGCAACGACTCTTGGCAAAGGCAGCATCACATCGCGCACTTTGACGCCGCGAAAGTCAACGACGTTGTGAATCATCGCACGCTCGGTGGCGGTGAGAGAGCCCTCGCGTTCGCTTTGTGCTGTGATTTGCTTCAGCTCTTCGCGCGCGGCAAAAAGCCCGGACCGCTTCGCCGCGCGCCGCGGCAGCAGCAGTTTACCTACACGTGCGCCAATTTCGAGCACCGGTAACGAGAGGATCGAGACGAATTCCAGCACGCCGGCAAGACGTCCGAGAGCGCGGAACGGAAATCGCCGGAAAAGCGACTTCGGGAGGACCGCAAGGAGAAGGAGATATATGGGAACCGCAATTACCAGTGCGATAAAGAACCCTGCATACCCAAACGAATGGACCAACTGCCGCGTCAGCAAGAGAAGGCCGAGTATGTCGGCGGCATTTGTGATAAGCAAAACGGTTACCATCAGGCGTTCGGGGTGTTTTAATAACCGATTGAGCCGAACCGCTGCTGGCACTCGGCGTTTTACATTTTGCCGCAAGCGCACTGGATCGATCGAAAGCAGACCGCTTTCGATTCCGTTGAAGAAGAACGAAACAATCCAGCAACAGAAAATGATGAAGGCGATCATCATGCCGCAGCACTGGTATGATCCGGTGTTTCCTGAATCCCACCGGTTGTTTTCTCCAAGAGAACTTCCTCGATTCTTTTCCGTCCCGCGCGGCGCACCGTAATTGCGAGTCGCGGAATCTCGAGCTTCGTGCCAGAAGGTGGCAAATAACCTAACCGCGTGAATACGAATCCTCCGATCGTGTCTATCCCTTCAGCATCGATTCGAAAACCGAGGTATTCACTTAAATCGTCGAGGCGCGCGTTTCCGCTCACCAGAAATTTCCCGTTCTCGAGCGGCTCGATGTAAAGATCGACATCACCGCGGGGGAGCGCGTCGCTGAGAATCTCTTCCACGATGTCCTCCATGGTGATGATCCCTTCAGTTCCGCCAAATTCGTCAACTACCACAGCCATTCCCTGGGGGTGAGTCAGAAACAACTTGAGCAGGTCCAATGCACGCATTGTCTCGGAGACAAAGGAGGGAGCGATTAATTTTTCCGTGTAATGTTCCGATGGATCGAGCAAGAACAGTTTCACATCGACGATCCCGAGAATTTGGTCGGGCGTGTCGGCATAAACCGGAACGCGCCGATGGCGTTTCTCTTTTAAACGCGCGATCGCTTCTTCATTCGTCAGATCATCTGGCAGGGTGAAGCTATCAACGCGCGGCGTCATGCAATCCTTGGCCGTTTTGTCGCCGAGTTTGATGATTTCCTCGATGATCTCGGCTTCTTCTTCATGCAATGCGCCTTCCTCCTCGCCCATTTCAAGCAGGGTCCGCAGTTCTTCATCGCTCAGGCGTGGCCGCGTGCGCAGATGCTCAGGGGTCAGAAGGTCGATAATAAAAGTGCTGATGCGCTCGAGTCGGTGACCGACCCGCTCAAGCAGCGTTATCGAGATCTGCAACGTCAGTGCTCCAACTGAAGAAAGCCGATACGGTGCGGAAAGCGCCAGGAGCTTCGGAACCAAATCGCAGAGCAGGACGACAATTGCGAAGATGACAATTCCTGCGACCCATTGCGGAATGCGTGGCGAGGCAAATGGACCTTCCCATAAGAAGACCAGACACAAAATTACCAGTGGCACTTTCACCAGCCCATCTCCCAAAAGCAGGACGTTCAGAACATGACGCGGATTTTCCCGGAAGAGCTGTATGAATCTGGTGAGCCCGGCCCGATGCTCTTCCAGGCGGCGAAGTTGATGCGCCTTGAGCGAGAAAAGCGCCGTCTCCAGCCCCGAAAAAAGCGCGGAACAGAAGATCAAAATTGAGATAACGACCAGGAGAATGCCCAAAGCCGCGCCTGTCATCATCTATGGTAGCACAGCCATGCTGGCCGTGTTAATTCACCGGCCTGAGCCAGGCGGCATGTTTCCCTGAAGAAGCAAGTACGTGCTCGTTTGCTCATCATCTGAGCCACAAGCAAATTAGACTCTTCATGAACAAAGGCGAGAGGATTTCGCGATTCGTCGCAGAGTTGGCCAACGGGGATGTCGATCTAACCCAGACCGATGTCGCAAAGCATTCATTTTATCGGGCATTTTTTTTGTGCTGGAACGAGCAACGTTATTACGAAGCGCACGATGTTCTTGAGCAGCTTTGGCTGAAAGACACCGAGTCGCGCGACGCGGATTTCTTCAAAGGGTTAATCCAGGCGGCCGGCGCTTTCGTTCATCTTCAAAAGCGATTCGAATACCCATCGCACGCGAAACACGGGAGACGCTTATCGCCGGCCGTGCGTTTGTTTCAGCTTGCGGAAAAGAACTTGTCGATCTTCGCCCCTCGACATCATGGATTGGATGTCGCCGCGTTCTGTCAGCTCTTGCGCGCATACGCCGATAGAATCGTGGCCGCTGAGTATAAAGCGAATCCTTGGTCGCCAGAGACCGCGCCAAAACTTGAATTAGGGTAGGGTCGGCGCGCTGCGCCGACCGGACACCGCAGCGCGGCGTCCCTACCTCGTAAAAATCAATTTTATTCCGGCAATCGTTAGGACAACCGCCAGCAGAAGAGAGATCGTGCGAACCGGAAAATGGCGGCTGCCGAGATGGGAACCAAAAATGCCACCGATTATCGCAGCGCCGCCCAGAACGACGCCGAGCGACGGAATGGAATGAACTGCGGTAAAATAGCCGGCAAGCCCCGAGATCGAGTTCACCAGAATGAACAGCGCCGAAACAGCTGCCGCTTGTCGAATATGCGCCCAGCGACAGAATAGCAGAAGAGGCGTGAGAAATATGCCGCCACCAGTTCCAGTCAGGCCGGAAAGAAATCCAAGACCTGTTCCAACGCCGATCGCAGCCGGTTGCGATGGGACGAGAAGTTTTTCGGGATCGTTGCGCCGGAAGATCAAGCGCGCCGCAGAGAAAAGCAGCACCAGCCCGATCAGAATCCTCAAGACGGAAGTCGACGGTTGCAGGTGGCCGCCAAAATACGCGGCCGGAATCGATAGCAGCGCGAACGGCCAGAATAATTTCCATGCGAAATGTCCTGCGCGCCAAAATTGGAACGCGCCAATGGACGCAACCAGAATGTTGAGCACCAGCGCAGTCGGACGAATAATCGTCGGCGCGAGCCCGAACAGCGTCATAGTCGCGATGTAACCCGATGCACCGGCATGGCCCACTGATGAATAGAGGAACGCGATCAACCCGACGGCGAGGAAAAGCAAAACGAGAGGCACGTAGTCCATCTTTTGTCATGTCGAGCGGAGTCGAGACATCTCTCACTCGTATGAGAATGCCGTCGGTAAATCCCCGCTAAGAACAGCAAGAGATTCCTCGACTTCGCTCGACATGACAAGAAGGGTGATGCCTCGCACTTGGATGAAGGGTGCGGAGCGAGGCTTCAGTAGCGGCGGACAACTGGCAATGCTTGATGATTCTTCACAAATGGGAAACCTGCCCCACGAATTGGCAGGCACAGCTTCGGGCGCGGTCATAATGACAAGCCGCTTCCGCTTTGGATTTCTCGCGCTAACGTGGTTAGTGACGTCAACTCATAATCTCGCTGGCCCGACGCCAGCGCCTCCCGAGCACACGAACCGGCTAGCGCACGAGAAGTCGCCTTATCTTCTTCAGCACGCGCACAACCCAGTCGATTGGTATCCGTGGGGCGAGGAAGCTTTTGCCAAGGCGCGCCGCGAAAACAAACCGATTTTTCTCTCGGTCGGTTATTCCACGTGCCACTGGTGCCACGTCATGGCCCACGAATCCTTTGAAAGCGAAGAAGTGGCCGCCATTATGAATCGCGAATTTGTGAACATCAAAGTCGACCGTGAAGAGCGTCCCGATGTCGACCGCGTTTACATGACCTTTGTGCAGGCGACGACCGGCGGTGGCGGTTGGCCAATGAGCGTTTGGTTGACGCCGGACTTAAAACCGTTCGTTGGCGGAACGTACTTTCCACCGGAGGACCGATATGGTCAGCCTGGCTTCAAGAAAGTGCTCGAACGGATTGCGGCTGCCTGGAAGCAAGGTCACGACAAGATCGCCGAGCAAGGTGGAAGGATCGTCGCGGCGCTGCGTGAATCCCAAGCGGGAGCAGCAGGTGAAAGCAAAATCGATGCAAAGATTTTAGACGCAGCGTATGAGCAGATTGCCAGCAGTTACGATCCGAAGGAGGGCGGGTTCGGCAATGCCCCGAAATTTCCGCGACCGGTCACGCTCAATTTCCTAACCAGATTTTACGAGCGCTGTCCTTCGTCCGAGTCTGGTAAGCGTGCGCTGGAGATGGATCTATTCACGTTGCGCAAGATGGCGGCCGGCGGCATGCACGATCATCCCGGCGGCGGTTTTCATCGCTACTCGGTCGATCGTTACTGGCACGTGCCGCATTTCGAAAAAATGCTTTACGATCAGGCCCAACTCGCCGTCGCCTATCTCGACGCGTTTCAAATCACGCAAGATCGACAATATGAATCAGTCGCGCGCGACATTCTCGAATACGTCGCCCGCGATATGACGTCGAAGGACGGCGGATTTTTTTCCGCCGAAGATGCCGATAGCCTTTTCGAGCACGGCAAACCCGAGCACGGAGAAGGCGCCTTTTATATTTGGAGGAAAAAAGAGATCGACGCCGTCCTCGGTGATGCCGCTGACATTTTCGATTTCCATTACGGCGTGCAATCACACGGGAATGCACCTGAAGGCAGCGACCCACAGGACGAGTTCCGCGGCAAAAATATTTTGATTGAACGCCACGCGATTGCTGAGACCGCGCAACATTTTAAGAAAAGTGAAGACGAAGTTCGTCAATCGCTCAGGCGCTCCTGTGACAAGTTATTTTCGAGCCGGGCCAAACGGCCGCGACCACATCTCGATGACAAGATTATCGCTGCCTGGAACGGCCTGATGATTTCAGCGTATGCGCATGCTGCACAGGTCCTCAACGAATCGCATTATCCGGAAATCGCTACGCGGGCCGCGAATTTTATCCGAAAACAACTTTGGGATGATTCACGTAGAATACTGTTTCGCAGTTATCGCGAGGGGCGCGGCGATATCGAGGGGTTTGCTGACGATTATGCATTCGTGATCCAGGGCCTTCTTGATCTTTACGAAGCCTCATTCGATGTCGAATGGCTGAAGTTCGCGACACAGTTGCAGGAGACGCAGGATGGCTTGTTCATTGACGGAAAAAACGGCGGCTACTTCAGCACCAGCGGGAAGGACAAAAGCGTGTTCATTCGGATGAAGGACGACAACGACAGCGCGGAGCCGGCGTCCAGCTCGATCGCGGCGCTGAATCTTTTGCGGCTGGCGCAGTTCCGCGATGACAAACAATTGGAAGATCGAGCGAAGAAAACAATCGACGCATTTGCGCCGACCCTTTCCCATTTTGCGAGCGCCATGCCGCAAATGTTGGTTGCGCTCGATTTTAGCGTGAGCAAGCCGCGACAGATCGTGGTCGCCGGGAGGAAGGACGCACCCGACACGAAAGCACTGTTAACGGAGGTACGTCGCCATTTCCTGCCGAATACAATTCTGCTTCTGGCAGATGGCGCGGAAGGTCAAAAATACCTTGGCGAAAAAATCGAGGCGATCCGCGCGATGTCGATGGTCGATGGCAAACCAGCGGCTTACGTGTGCGAAAATTTCACCTGCAAAGCGCCCGTGACTGATTCCAAGCAACTTGCCGAGTTGCTTAAGTTCTAGACACGTTCGCCATGGGGAGCGCTGTTCCCTATTTGCTGCCCGGTTTGACGGCCGGGATTTTCGCGAGATCGGGCGGGAGATTGTCCGCGGGAAAGGTCTCAACATTCATTTCAACCAGGCTGACAAACAGACAGCCAAAATCCGGTTTCGATTGGCCGCTGCGGTCAACAATCACGCCTACCGCAGAAATGGTCGCGTCGTGCGCTCGAACGATGTCGATCGTTTCCTGGACGCGTCCGCCTCGGGTCACCACATCTTCGACGACGATGAATCTTTCATTCGGCGAAATTTGAAATCCCCGCCGAAGGACAAGTTTGCCCTCCTCTTTCTCGACGAAAATGTGGCGTTTACCTAACGAACGGCCCACTTCCTGACCGACAATGATCCCGCCGAGGGCAGGGGAGATGACCGTATCACAGTCAAATTTGCGCAGTTTGTCGGCGAGCCATCCACAAACTTTTGCGGCAATTTCGGTGTGCTGAAGGAGCAGTGCGCATTGGAAATATTGCCGGCTGTGCAGACCGGAGCGCAAAATGAAATGGCCATCGAGTAATGCGCCGGTTTTGCGAAAAAGTGCAAGAAGATCGTCTTTCATTGGACGAGAACTGGCAGGCGGGACGCCCGCCAGCCCCACAGGCAGGATGCCCGTGCTACTCGATTAGCCGGAGGTGTCATATGCCGTTTGCCCGGCCTCCTCCGCGACGGCAACAACTTCGATTTCCACGTTGGCTCCCTTAGGCAGCGCGGAGACTTGGACGGTGGAACGGGCTGGGGGATCTTGCTTGAAATGCGAGCCGTAGATTTCATTGACCGCTTGAAAATCTGCGAGGTTGGTAAGGAAGATGGTTGTTTTAACAACATTGTCGAAAGTCAAACCCTCGGCAGTCAAAACGGCTGCGATGTTGTCGAGTACGCGCCGGGTCTGGGCCGTGATGTCTCCAGTAACAATCTGGCCCGATTTTGGATCGAGCGGAATTTGACCGCTGCAAAACAGAAACCGTCCGCTGCGCACGGCTTGCGAATAGGGGCCAATCGCCGCTGGCGCCTCGCTGGTAGAAATAATCTTCTTCATGGCTGCGATTGTAGCCGCAAACGTCTCTCGCACAACGAACAGGGGTAGGGCGCGACAGCCGGGCGCGCCGTTGGATCGAAAACAGATCGGACGGCTCAGCGGCCCATCCGTGCCAGTAATTGATACTGGTGGAATCTCGCCGATATTAGCCATGAAATGGTTGGTTGGATTTTAAAGAAAATTTTAGGCTCGAAAAATCAGCGCGAACTCAAGCGCCTGATGCCGATTGTGCGGCGGATCAACGAGGCCGATGAGCAGTTCAAAAGCTTGTCGGATGAGGATTTGCGCGCAAAAACGGTCGCTTGGAAAGAGGAACTCGCGAAGATTCCGGAGCTCGAAGATCAGTGGAAAAAGCTGGATGAGATTTTGCCGGAAGCTTTCGCGATCGTGAAAAACGCGGCGCGCCGGCTGAAAGATCGACAACATAGCTTCACGGTGTGCGATCAGCCGATGACGTGGGACATGGTGCACTTCGATGTGCAGTTACTCGGCGGTGTCGTCTTGCATCGCGGGCGGATCGCAGAAATGGCCACCGGCGAAGGTAAAACTCTAGTTGCGACTTTGCCGCTTTACTTGAACGCGCTCAGCGGCCGGGGCGCGCATCTGGTGACGGTTAATGATTACCTGGCGCGACGCGACGCAGAATGGATGGGTCAACTCTACGATTTTCTCGGGCTTACCGTTGGCTGCATTCAACACGATCAGGAGCCGGATGTGCGTCGCGAACAATACGCGATGGACGTCACCTACGGAACAAACAGCGAGTTCGGTTTCGATTATCTGCGTGACAACGGCATGGCCACGACGCGCGAGCAGCAAGTCCAGCGCGGCTATCATTACTCGATTGTAGATGAAGTCGATTCCATTTTGATCGATGAAGCGCGTACTCCGCTGATCATCAGCGGGCCGGCCACCATTTCCACCCATCAGTACGACAAATGGAAACCACTCATCGAGCAGTTGGTGCGCAAGCAGAATATGCTTTGCAACCGCCTGGCGAGCGAAGCGATGGAAAAATTCGAACAGGGCGATGTCGAGATCGGCGGGCGTCTCATGTTCAAAGTGAAGCTCGGTCAGCCGCGCAATAAACAGCTCTTGCGCATGATGGAGGATCCGGACAAGCGGCGTGCCATTGATAAAGCTGAGCTTTCCTTTTACCAGGACACGCGTAAGGAGGAATTGTTCGCGATGAAGGAGGAACTTTTCTTCACCATCGACGAAAAATCGAACGAAGCCGATCTCTCCGAGCAAGGCCGCATCTTTCTGAATCCGGATGATCCGAACGCATTTGTGCTGCCGGATTTGATTAACGAATTCACCGAGATCGATCTCGATCCGAGTCTGTCGCAGGAAGAGAAGGACAAGAAAAAAGCGGAGCGCCAGCAACATTGCGACACGCAGGCCGAGCGGATTCACAACATCTCGCAGTTGCTGCGTGCCTACTGCTTGTTCGAGAAAGACGTGCAGTACGTGATCGAAGACAACAAGGTCGTGATCGTCGATGAATTCACGGGGCGCAAAATGCCGGGACGGCGCTGGAGCGATGGATTACATCAGGCGGTCGAGGCGAAGGAAGGCGTCCAGATCGATCGCGAAACGCAAACACTGGCGACCATTACCATCCAGAATTATTTCCGCCTCTATCAAAAATTGGCCGGCATGACCGGTACAGCCGAAACCGAAGCGGCCGAGTTCCACGACATTTACAAACTCGACGTCAATATGATTCCGACGAATCGGCCAGTCGCGCGCACGGACTACAACGATCGGATCTACAAAACCCGGCGCGAAAAATACAACGCGGTTATCAACGAAATTAGAGAGGCCCACAACAAGCAGCAGCCGGTGCTGGTCGGTACGGTGAGCGTGGAAGCCTCTGAGTTGCTCAGCCGAATGTTGAAGCGAGAGAAAATTCCACACAACGTTTTGAACGCGAAATTTCACATGCAAGAAGCTGAGATCGTGGCGCGGGCCGGCCAACCAGGCACGGTCACGATTTCGACGAACATGGCTGGCCGCGGCACCGATATTAAACTCGGCGCGGGCGTTCCGGACCGGGGCGGGTTGATGGTGATCGGGACCGAGCGCCACGAAGCGCGCCGGATCGATCGACAATTGCGTGGGCGCTGCGCACGCCAGGGCGACCCAGGCGCATCGCGATTCTACGTCAGTTTCGAAGACGATCTGATGCGCAACTTCGGCGCGGCGGATCGAATGACAAAAATCATGGAACGGTTCGGACTCGAGGAAGGGCAGGAGCTCGAGCACCGGTGGCTAAACAAGTCCGTCGAGACGGCTCAGAAACGCGTGGAGCAGCGGAACTACCTGATCCGCAAGCGAACACTCGATTTCGACGATGTGATGAACATGCAGCGCGAGGTTGTTTACACTTATCGCAACGATACGATCGATTCCGAAGAGCCGCGCAAACTTATCTACGAAGTGATCGACGAGGCCGTGCCGGCGAAGGTGAAGGAGTATCTCGATGTCGATGAGCCGCACTACAATGCACTCATCCATTGGGTGAACACGACATTCCCGCTCGGTCTAACGAAAGAGAAAGCGCAATTCGAAACGCGCACAGTCGATGAAAACGCGCAGTTTCTGATCGAGAAAATCAAGAATGCCTACGAGCGCAAATCGAGTCATGAGGAACCGACCGCGGTCAAAAGTCTTGAGCGCTATATTATTCTCAACGCGATCGATCGGCTCTGGCAGGAGCATCTCTACGCGATGGATGCGCTGCGCGAGGGCGTTTATCTCCGCGGCTATGCGCAGAAGGATCCGCTCATCGAGTATAAGACCGAAGCGTACGACATGTTCGTCGAACTAATGGCGAACATTAAGAACGAAGTGCTAAACAATCTGTTTCGCAGTACCTCGAACTTGCAGGCGTTCGAGAACTTTCTGGCGACGCTGCCGCAATTCTTACTGCGCGAACACGCGCCGAGCGCGCCAACGGCGAATGCTCCTGCGCGTGGTCGCCAGCTTCAGCCAGTGGGAGCGATGGCCGCCGTTGGTGGAGACGGTGATGGCGCCGGCGAAGTGACAATCGATCTCCCGATTCGGCGTTCGATGCCAAAAGTCGGCCGCAACGAACCGTGCCCGTGCGGCAGTGGAAAGAAATACAAAAACTGCTGCGGCAGAGTCGCGTAGCGTCGTGTAACAACGCGCGTCGTCACGCGCAGGGTCGAGATAGCGGCTGGGGACAGCCGCCTCTACACCTCTTAGCGCGGTTCGCGTCTTGAGAAAACGGTTCTTACGTCAAATCGTAGGTTGTGATCTCGAGCTCGTGGCCATCGGGATCATGGAAATAAATCGAGTGCGAAATTTCGTGGTCCTGGAATTCGAATTTGATATCGCGCTTCTCTAATTCGCGCTGCGCGGCGAGAAAATTTTCGCGATCCGCGCGAAAAGCAAGATGAAGCATTTGGATGTCGCGGTGAGTTGGCGGAGTCGATTGTGCATTCGGGCTCGCGGGGAACAACGCAATCCCGGTATTTCCTTTGCCGACGAAGGTCGGCACGCCATTCCACATATCCTCGTGAAGTCGCTCGAACCCGAGAACTTCGATGTACCATTTTGTTGATCGGTCAATGTCGCGGACGCCGACAGCTACGTGATCAATACCTTCGAGTTCCATCACATCTACCCGATTTGTATTTCTGGCGGAACCTCTGGATTCATCAAGGATGCTCCGCCGTCGGCATAAATCACCTGTCCGGTAATCCAGCGGGCCTTCTCCGAACAGAAAAGTACAACCACGTCGCCGACATCTGCCGGCGTTCCCAAGCGTCTCGCTGGTGTCCAACCGCGGGTGTGCCAGTCGCGGATGAGTTGCTGAACCTGCTCGGGCAAAGTGTTCAAGACGCTGTCCTCCGTCCATCCCGGGCTGATCGCGTTCACCGTGATGCCGCGGTTGGCAACGGCTACGGCGAAGTACCTGACCAGTGATTCCAGCGCCGCTTTCGCTGATCCCATGCCGACCCACGGCTGGAGCCCGCCGGTACGACTTCCTTCCGCGTAGGTGATGGCGAAGATTCTTCCTCCATCGCTCATTAGCGGGAGCGCTTCCCGAACACCGACTAGGAATGCTTTTGCCTGCGAATCAAACGCTGTGTCCCACTGCTCCAGGGTAATATCCAGAGGCGGCTGAAAAAACCGCGACGCCTCCGGTCTAGCGTTGCTGACCAAGATGTCGAGCTTCCCAAACTCAGTCTTCACCTTTCGAAACATCTCAGTGATCTGGTCCGGGCGCGTCACGTCTGCCTGCACAACGAAACCGTCCGACCCGCGTTTTCGGACCTGCTCGAGCGTTTCATTCGCGGCACGCTCGTTTTGGAAGTAGTGGACTGCGATTTTAACGCCACTCTCTGCCAGTGCCAGAGCAATTCCTCTCCCGATTCCGCGCGAACTGCCAGTGATCAGCGCATGTTTTCCTTCCAGTGCCATATGAACTTCCTCGGGTTAGACAATTTGAGAGACCAAAGTCAGCCGCAGCCTTTGTTCAAGTGATAACCCGAAACGTCAGTTGAGACGGATCGTTGTTTTCCACTGCATCCGTCTCGCTGATTCGCTCGAGTGCGCGCCCAAGTCGTTCACAGGCGTACGCCTCCGAACGTGTGACATTTGCCAACACCACCCCACAACCCCAAGCTCCGGTCGTCCCAGGGTAAACGAGGCAAGCCGGCATGAGCGTGTCTCCACACCATACGTTGATGCCCGGGGCGAGCCGCGAGATCTCGTCGTGCGCCCAACCACGCCGCTCGACACAGTCATATCCGTACCACTAGAAGAGCCGATACCCAGCCCGCGCGAGCCATGCTGCAAGCTCGACGGGCGTCTTATTTTGGTCCGTGACGCGCTCGTAGGGATCGAAAGGGTCGATATGGACGAGCACATCCTTTGGGTCGACCCGCGCAAGCTGCGCCGCGCGGTAGATAGCCGACACTCCGTCTGTCTCAATAACTCGTGCCTCGAATCCAGCGGTGGCAGCTCTCAGAGTCGCAGCGCTTTCGGGGTCGAGGTCACAAAAGAGGTAGCTTGCGGTATTGCCGAGAGTCTGCATAGCGAGCGCGGGAGACCCGGGATAGACGCCCGGCGATGACCGAAGCGCTTGCAGGTACGCACAGCCACGGAGGTCCGGATCGCGAGGGGCACACGAAAGGAATCGAAGGGCTCCATGAAGCCTCGACGGGCTCTCGGTCAGCGCGTACGAAGCCGAGCCAGCATGCGTCTCCCAATAGTCACGTGGCGGAGTGATGCGGAGAATCTCCGCGAGTGGCAAGTGCTTCCACACATCGCCGAGCTCAGCGAAGTGGTTGTTCATGATTCCGCCCGAAGCTTGTCTGGGTAACGAGAATTCGGCCTGAAAAATCTGCAATCAATTGCAGATAAAATCTGTCTAATTCGCTTGCCTCCAAGCTGCGGCATGGGCGCGAACTGGGGAGCTGAAGCCTTTGAGGGCAACTTCACCCACCTCTTCAAACGAGAGTCCTTTGCCGATGCATAGCTCCGCGATTGCGTTCGAGACGAGAATTTGTTCCGGTTGCGCGTGAGCGCAGAGACGGGCTGCCAGTTGAACTGTCGATCCAAAGAGATCGTTATTTTGCTCGACGGGTTCACCGGCTGCGGCGCCGACTCGGACCTTGAGCGGTCGCCCGGGGTTCGCTTTCGCCTGTTTTTCCAACTCGCGTTGAATCTGAATTGCGCATCGAACCGCGCCCGCTGGCGATACAAACGATGCCATGATTCCGTCCCCGGTGTGTTTGACTTCGCGACCGCCCGACGCGGACAACGCATCTCGCACAATCGTGTCGTGTACGCCGAGCAACGCCAAGGCCGCTTCGTCACCGAGCGATTGAGTCAATGTAGTTGAATTGACGACGTCGGTGAACAAGACCGTTCGAATACCAGGATCGCGCGCATCCGCTCCGCCGCCGGGAAAAATGGCCGCTCCCGATGGATTCGTCTCGACACCGCCTAAAAAGCCCTCTGCGAGCTCAGGCTGTATCTCGATAATTTTATCAGGCATTAGCCCGTGGGCTTCACGGTGGACTTGCTCTGCCGCCTCGGCACTCGGCGCGTGGGCGAGGCAAAAGACTTTCCTTCCGCTCTCGTTGACCCAGTATTTGGTGTACTCGACGCCGTATTTCCGCTGCGTTTCCATATCTTTCGCGTGAGCCTTGGCGACATCTTCAGCGGTTGTTCCCTCCGGAAGATTGTGAATGTCAATGTATAACGGCATGGGCGCTGATTTTAGCGAGATATTACGCGATGCAAAACGCTGATGGTGGCAGGCTGACTCAACGTTTGGTAAACGACGCAATATCGTTCGGTAAGACGAATCAATGTGGCGAGCTGTTCTTCGCTGGCGTCAGTATCCAGATCGAAGTTCAGTCGAATCTGCTTGAAGCCGACAGGCACATCTTTGGAAACGCCGAGGGTACCACGAAAATCAAGATCGCCCTCCGCTCGTATCGTAGCGTTGCGTAATGGAATGCCCAGAGCGGTCGCGACTGCGCTCAATGTCACGCCTGCGCAGCCTACCAGCGCTTCGAGCAACATGTCGGCCGAACAGGCGCTCTGCCCATCGCCGCCGGTGGCCGGGTGAAGCCCGGCCTCGACGTGCGCTTTTCCGGTTTCTATTTTGCAGGTGATATTTTCGCCGATTCGTCCCTCGGCGCGTAGAGTGACCAACGCCGTTTCAGGACGCTCTCGATACTGCGCTTTGAGTGGCGCCTGCAGTGACCTCAATTGGTCAGCATTCATCGATCGCAGTTCGCGTGATTATTGATATTCGCATAATACCGTGATAGCGCGTCAAAAGCGACGCGGGGACGCGTGCGCACTCCGAAAGCTTGCGCGAAACAGAACGCGCGTCTGCCTAGATTTCGCACGGAAGTGCTTTTTGGAGTGCGATGCGTCTTCGCATCGCTTTCATTCTCTCAACGTCGATATGTTATGCGCAGTTGGATAGTCGTTCCTCGGAAAGTGAATCAAGCGCAGTAGATTGTTTCGGGCTATTTCTTGCTCGGCTTAATGTTTTGATTCACGCGAAAGAAATTATCGGGGTCGTATTTATTTTTGATAGCAACCAGTCGCTCGTAGTTATCACCATAGGTCGCTTTCACGCGATCTTCTCCTTCGTCTCCCATCAGGAAGTTTACGTATGCTCCGCCAGCCGAGTAGGGATGTAGCGCATCGTAATAGCTCTTCGTCCACGAAATGGTCTTTTCATTGTTTGCCGGATCAGGATCAACGCCGACCATTACTTGGGCCCAGATGGCATCGCGATAATTCCAGGCAGTATCATTTTTGCCGACGCGTGATGCGGCTCCGTTAATCGGATACATATGCATGGTGGAATGCATTGTTGGAAGCGCCTGACCAAAACGAATGTGCTCGCCAATCGCTTCATCGCTCAACTCATTCACGAAATCGGCACGCCAGTACCACTGCAATCCAGGGGGGTAAAGCGCGTCGAACATGGTTTGCAGGGCCGGTTGCGGAAGCGGACCGACAAAGTCGAGAGCAGGTTTCTTAAAAGCGCGGAGGGGTTTAAATGTTTCTTCGGCTTTCGTCTGTGGTCCAGTATATGCCCAAACCACGCCGCACATCTTTTTCATGTGCAGATGTTCAGGGAAAGGCGGTGCGGGTGGCACGGTGAGAAAAGCGAAGAAGCCATTCAAATCGTCGGGCGCCGCGGGAATTAGTCCGCGATACCACTTCATCACGTCTGCGGTTTCGCTCAACTCATAGAGCATTGGACCGCCGTAGATCACATCGATCGAATGCAGCTTGAACGTAAAAGACGTTATGACGCCGAAATTTCCACCACCGCCGCGAATGGCCCAGAACAAGTCGGGGTTCTCGTTAGCATTTGCTTTGACAAACTTCCCGTCCGCCAATACGACGTCGGCCGAGAGCAGATTGTCGATGGTTAGGCCGCATTTGCGGGTGAGATGTCCGACCCCGCCGCCGAGCGTCAATCCGCCAACTCCAGTGGTAGAAATAACCCCGCTCGGTGTAGCAAGTCCAAATACGTGCGTGGCATGGTCCACGTCGCCCCACGTGCAGCCGCCACCGGCAGTGACGGTGCGCGCCCCGGGATCAACCCGCGTATATTTCATGGGCGCGAGGTCGATGACAAAGCCATCATCACAAATTCCCAAGCCTCCCGCGTTGTGTCCGCCGCTGCGGATCGCCAGAAGCAGCTCATTGTCTCTTGCAAAATTCACCGAACGAATTACGTCCGCCACATCTGCGCAGCGCCCGATCAGGCGCGGTTTTTTATGGATCATTCCATTGTAAACCTTGCGGGCTTCGTCGTAATCGTTGTCGCCCGGCTCGATTACTCTGCCTCTCAGGCTGGTTTTTAGTTCTGCGATAGAATTCTCGTTGAGCATGGTGAATGGGATCAGCTTTGGTTGAGGTTCCGCTTTCGCTGAAGCTTCGGCGAACAACGCATCATCACTGCAAAGATCGTGCGGTCAAGACAGCGAGTCCGAGCATTTTGATTGAGATGACGGTCTGCCGACAGGTAGTATGCCGATGAGGCGGAAGTTAAGGCGATGTTTCATCCGGACAGATACTGGACGCGGCGCGATTTCTTGAAGCTCGTTGGCCGGGCGGGACTGGTCAGCGCAGTCCCAACGCTGGCTAGCGCGGCTGCCGCGCTGGAGTCCGATACGGTTTGCATTTCGATCCTGCACACGACGGATCTCCATGGTCATATCTTGCCCACCTCCGATTACGACGGAAATCCTGATCGCGGCGGAATGGCGCGTTGCGTTACGCAAATTCGGCGTTGGCAACAGGAAAATCCTAACTCGCTCTTGATCGACGTCGGGGACGTGTATCAAGGCACCGATGTCAGCTTGCGAAGCAAGGGCGAGCTGATGATCGACCTATTTAATCATGTCAATTATGACGCCTGGATCATCGGCAATCATGAGTTCGACTGGGGGACCGAAACGTTTGTGCAAACGCTGCAAAGATCGACAATGCCTGTGCTCGCCGCCAACACAGTCCTGGAAGGAAGACCAGCCGGCGAATTTTCTGATGCGAAGCATCCATTCGCGAAGGTCCAGCCCTTCATCTTGAAGGATATCGCTGGAATCAAGCTTGCGATCATCGGCGTCACCACGCCGGGGATGACGTTTTGGCTGCGTCCGGAATTTACCCGCGGGATCGAATTTCAATATCCGATCGAGCCCGTTCGCCGCGCGATCGCGAGGGCAAAGAGCGAAGGCGCAAATGCCATTGTTCTGTCGGGTCACATGGGACTGAAGACGCGCAGCGGTGGCGATGATTTCGCGAATACGGTGATGGCATTGACGTCAGAATTTCCGGAGGGAGCGGTGTTTATCGCCGGTCATACGCATCAGGCAGTTCCGAGCCGCCTGACCAACAGTGTGCTTTTTACTCAGGCGGACCATTTCGGCATTCATGTGGGGCGCGTCGATCTTCTCTTCGATCGCAGGTCAAAGAAACTGCTCCATCGGGAAGCGATCTGCGAGGTGATGGATAACCGTTTTCGTTTCGATCACGTGATCGTTTCGCGAGCGAAATCGCTGCTCGCCGAATCGGACGCTGCCCTGGCACAGCCGATCGGCAAACTGGCCGAGACTCTGCGGGGTCGAAGCCGCCCAGGCATGCCAAGCGCTGTTGAGAGACTCATCGGAGCGGCGATCATGGAAGCGTTACGGGAACGAAGCGTCCCGGTTGCTGGCGTCATGCACGGTACGTTCGATGATAAGGCCGATTTGGTCGCCGGGCCCAAATCGGTAAACGACATTTGGAATTTGCTTCCCTACGAAAACTACATTGTAACGGCAGAGCTCACGCCTGAGGAAACAAAAACTGTCATGGAGGAAGTGTTCACCAGCCACGAGAAGCGCAACCTGCTTGGTTTCGAAGTGAAGACAGAAGGCCGCGGTTACGATTGTCGAATTGTATCGATGACTTTGGCTGATGGACGGCCACTTGATCGCAGCGAGAAGTACGTCATCGCATTTAACAGCTTTGATTCACGCAGCGGCGGCCATCATTTCATGAAATTGCGCGCGTTGCTTGAAACGCCGTCCGCCAACAGCACTCTGCACCCCATACAAACACGCGACGCACTCATCGATTACTTTCAGCGCCACAAAATTGTCTATCGAGTCGCGGGAACAATTCCGACGGCAATCGCGGCATAAGGTTTCACCAGTTCTCCCTTGCAAAAGCGGCACATTTTGCTTGCCTATTTTGCCATGCGACTTGGCATCTTTTGCGCGATTGGCTTGCTGATCACTGCCGCCTTCGCGTCATCGCAAACGGGAAAAATTGCGTCGCCTACGGCGACGCCGGCGTTGCCGGAGTTCCGGCCCGCTCTGCTTGGGACGGCTCCCGATTCACTGATAAACAGAATCGACACTGCCGACTTGATCAAAAAGGGTCAAAAGGACGCCGCGGTCATGTTTTCCTGCCTCGTGGCACCGACCGGTGACATTGTCCGGAGCGGCGCTTATCGCGGCACGCGGGGATCGGAACTGCTGGAGCAAGAGCTACTAAAACGCCTCGCCAACGCGAAGTTCGTCCCTGCTATTCACAATCACCAACCGGTCATCGCTATTTTCTACGGCACGGTGACGTTCGCAGTTGTGAATGGCAAACCGCGACTGCGCATTTTCTCCAATCAGCAACTGGATGAACTGAAAAAGGAAAACGATTTCATCGATCCACAACCATATGTTGGGCACGACTCAAAATTTACCGGCATACGTTATCCTGACACAGGGACTACGGTGCAACTGACTGGAGTTGCTGAGTTGGCGCTCAATGTCGATACTGGTGGGAATCTGAAGAGCATGCAGGTTCTCTCCGAGGAGCCGCCGTATCTTGGCTTCGGGCAAGCAGCCATATCCGATTTCAGCGGCGCCAAATTTATTCCGGCATTCCGGGACGGCAAACCTGTTGAGAGCAAAGTCACGATTTCAGTTTACTACAAGCCATAGGATCAGGTTGCTCTCAAAAACGAATGGGCCGGCTAGGGTGAGAGGGTGAACAAGATTATCCACGTGTCTTTTTTTAAACGTGACCCCATCACGTGCGCGCGTGAGTTGATTGGTGCGGAATTGATTTGGGGCGATTGCTCAGGTGTGATCGTTGAGACAGAAGCCTACAATGCAATAAATGACGAGGCCTGCCACACCTTCATGCGTCCCAGCACGCGCGCCTTTATCGAGCGAAATAAGGCAGGCGCCGCTTATGTCTATTTCAATTACGGGATGCACTGGATGCTGAATGTGCTGGTGAAAGGAGACGCGGATGGTTTCGTTTTGATTCGTGCCTTGGAACCGAGAGCCGGAATCGAGCGGATGAAAGAACGTCGAAAACTCGATGGCGTGAAACGACTCTGCTCAGGACCGGGCAAGCTCACGCAGGCGCTCGGCATTACCGATCGCCAGCACGAAATGAATTTGTGTGCCGACCCGCGACACTGTTTTGCCTCCAATGCAGAAGCACGCCTGAGGCGGCTCGATGTTGTGGCAGATAAACGCATCGGTATCACGCGTTCCGCGGATTTGCCATGGCGTTTCACTCTTCGCGGAAGCCCATTCGTTAGCGCCCCGGTGAGACGGTAGCCGCTCTGTTATCCAAAGAGCTCCTTTCCGGGCAGCATAGGCTGGCCGGAAACGTTGACTCACGCATCTCTTCATCGAAGTTGGTCGTCTCGAAATGAATCGAAAGAAACAACGTGTCTTGCTTGGTATGAGCGGTGGGGTGGACTCCAGCGTGGCGGGATATTTGCTGCGCGAGCAGGGCTACGAGGTCATCGGCGTGACCATGAAGGTTTGGCCGCAGGACTGCATCTCGCGCGCGGAAGACAAATGTTGCGGTCCGCAAGCGGTGGCCGATGCACGCGGCGTTGCGCATTCCCTTGGTATTCCACATTACGTGGTGGACGAAGCCGACCAGTTCGAGCGCCTCGTGATTGATTATTTCTCCAGCGAGTACCAGGCCGGTCGGACGCCGAATCCATGCGTGATATGCAATGAAAAGATCAAGTTCGGTAATCTCTGGAGCAAAGCGGCGGCCTTGGGCTGCGATTATATCGCTACCGGCCATTACGCGATCATCGAGCATCACTCCAATCGCGCCGTGCTGCGAAAGGGCGTCGATCCGCGCAAAGATCAGTCCTATTTTCTGTTCAGCTTGCGCCAGACACAATTGCGGCGCGCGCTCACGCCGCTCGGCAAAATGTCCAAGCCGCAAATTCGCGAAATTGCGCGCTCGCTAGGTCTGAAAGTCGCCGACAAGATCGACAGTCAGGAAATCTGCTTTGTGCCGGGCAATGATTACAAAGCATTTTTGCGATCGCACCTCGGAGAAAATGAGTTTCATCGCGGCGAGATTTACGATGCCGATGGGAACTTCGTTGCCGAACACAACGGCATTGAGCTTTTCACAATCGGCCAGCGCAAAGGACTTCCGGGCGGATCGCTGCGGCCGCGTTACGTTGTCGATGTCGATCCCGAAACAAATCGCGTGACTGTCGGCGACGCGCCCGATTTGGTTTGCGATGAATTCGAAATTGACCGGACAAATTGGATCGAGCGCGATCTGCCGAGCGAAGATGTCGATCTTACCGTGAAGATTCGCTACAGCCATCCGGGCACACCTGCGACTGTGACGCCGCTGGAAAATAATCGGGCACGGATTCGATTGCGTGAGCCGCAGCGCGCGGTAACGCCCGGACAAGCCGCGGTGATTTACGATGGCGACGTTGTGATCGGCGGCGGTTGGATTTGCAGACGGGAGGCCTTGGTTCCTGCCTGACAATGGCGGAGAAAATTGTTCTCATTCTAAGCACGTTTCCGGATCGCGAGACCGCGCACCGGATTTCGAATCAGCTCGTCACCGAAAAATTCGCGGCGTGCGCAAATATTTTGCCGGCGGTCGAATCGATTTATCGCTGGAAAGACAAAATCGAAACCGGAAGCGAAATACTGGTCTTTTTCAAGCTCAGCGAAGATCGACAATCAGCGTTTCAAGAAAAACTGCGTTCGCTTCATCCCTACGAAGTTCCAGAAATGATTTTTGTTCCGGTCTCCAGCGGCTTGCCCAAATATTTGCGCTGGGTTGTCGAGAACTGTGGCTAGCCGCGCCGACCTTTCTTGCCAACGAGATAAATTGCGACGCCAGTGGCGTTAGCGATTCCGGTTACGGCGATGATCTTCACGGCGAAGCTTAACGGGCTTGGCACGTCGATAATCGGATAGATGGTGAAAAAAATCGCGGACAGCGAGACAGCAGCGCCGCAGATCGCCGCAATGCGCAACCAGATCGGAGCGCCCGAACGAATCGCACCCGCGCCAAAGATCGGTATTGCGAACATCGTGAAGTAAACGATGCCGTAGAAAACATTCGCGGCGTTATCGACGAGTTGAAACGCTTCCTGGATTCCGGCACCGATCTGGCTGGCGATCGCGATGAGAAGTGTGGTCGCGCCGACGAAGATGATGGAATTGACTGGCGTTTTGTATCGCGGATGCAAACGCGAAAACCAATTCGGCAGCAGTCGATCCCATCCCGCAACCATCGGCAACCGTGAGCTGCCGGTTACGTGAACGCTGGTCGAAGAGATCGATCGCGCGGTCATTAACAAAATTCCAATCGACGCGATGGCGCCTGCGATTGGAAAGGAACGTAGCCCGAGTCGCAGGGTTTGCGGCACCGGACCAATGAGATTGATCGGATTGTTGCCGATGAACGCGAGCACCGAGCTCGTACCGAGAATGAACATCAGCGCGATCACCGGCGAAGCGATGAGAACCGAGCGTCCGATGTCACGCGCGGGGGCGCGCGTTTCGCCGGCGAGAATTGCTACGTATTCAAATCCGCTGAGCGCGCCGACCGCGAGCTTGCTGAAGATATTGAAGCAGTAGAAGATCGACATCGCGGGCAGCGCGAGTTGAAGCGGCTGATAGGCTTTCAATTCGCCGCGCGCGAGGCCAAGCAGCGGCAACAAAATCAGCGCCGCATAAACGACGAGCATCGCAAAGGCACCGAGATTGTGGAGCCATTTACCTAAGGACAAACCGCGGACACAAGCCCAGCCGAGGCCGGCGACGAGCGCCGTGCTAATGAAGGAGACACACCACTTGCTGTCCGGCATCCACGCGGCGCCGGGGCCGATCGCGTAAGAGATGTTAGTGGTCGTGAACATTCCGCCGAGTGCGATGACCGTGATCGAAAGCAGCCAGAGATTCCAGGCGACAATAAATCCGGCGAACTCGTTGAAGCCGAGCTTGGCCCATTGATAAATGCCGCCTTCGAGTGGCATCCGATTGCTCAAATAAATCACGACCGCGGCCTGCGGAATGTAGAAAAGCAAAATGGCGAGGAGCCAAAAGAAAAGGTGCGCTTGTCCGAGCTTCGCCGCGGCGCCGACCCAGCTCGAGCCGACGACAAAGAGAATTTGCGTCAAAACGAGATCGAAAAGGCCGAGCGGTTTCTTGAGGGATTCGCTGCGCGTTTCGACGTTTTGCTCAGCACGCTCAAAATCGGTAGTCACCACAATTATTCCAACAAGATGTCGATTCTTGCGGGACTAATGTTCCTCGTCTGGTTTTTTCGCAGGCGCTCGTTCGTTCCGAAATTCGCGGTGACGAATTTTGCCGCCGGCGTATGCGATGTAGCCGCCGATCCCCAGAGTCACCGCGCCGAAGAGAATCACCGCGATAACCAGCGGCGCAGACGATTTCGGCCATTTCATCGGTGCTGCGATTGCGATGGCACTCAAAGCTGCGAGCGCGTAGAAAATCCAGATCAGGTCTTCGGCGCGATCCTGGTGCGCATCGAGCCACGCTTTCCCGTCTTCGTCCGCCATCGAAAGGACCCGGTCGTAAGCTTGTTCTCCAAATTCGTAGGCCGGCCAGGCCGAGGCAGAGGTGATGAGCACCAGCGCTAACGTTGCGACTTGAGCGTGGCGGCTCTTCAAAGAAAGAGCGATGACCAGTCCAATCCAACCCATGAGCAATCCATAAATCGGCAATGGATTGATCAATACGTGGATATATTCCGGTTGCCGCAAGTGTCGAAGCAACGTGTCGATCATAATTTGCCCTGCCAGTGGGTTCCGAAAACTTGTGCGGCACGCTTTGCCCTCTCGGGCGGCAGATATTTTTGCCAATCAGCGATCGTGAAATGCCACCACTCGGTGCGTAGTCCGTAAAAACCGGCATCTCGCATTGTTCTCTGCAGCAAGTGTAAATGCGAGCGAATGGCGGGATCGGCGCCTACGTAATGCCACATCGCAGCCGGGGTGAAATCATCAAAGTCTGTAGGCATGCTGACGGGACGATTCCACGTATCGATTAGGGTGGCATCGACTGCGACACCCCAGCTGTGCAGTGAGCCGGCGCCGGTTTCAGGGTCGGCGACATAGTCATTGTTGTGGGAGGCCTGCCAAAGCTTCACCTGCACAGACGACGGACGATACGCGTCCCAGATTTTCAGTCGATATTGGTAGCGCCGCAGAAAGGCCTGGGCTACAGCCAAACACGACGCCACTTCCGGACGAGAGAGGGCGAGTGTCCCGGGCGGATATAATGGATGCCCTGTAAGATTATGCCGCCCAGCGTAGCGCAATTCGACGAGGATAGTTGGGTCAACAGATTTAATATCGACCAGCGGGATCGCAGCTTGCGCAGCCGCGGACTTGATCGCCGCTGTCATCACAGCAAATGTAATCAAGCGAACATTGAAGCACCTCATTTACCTAACCAATCAAGGGGTTGTCATTTCCGCAGCGTCCGTTTTTGCGATGCGCTCGAGCAGAAGTCGAGCGCTATCCTCCGGGACGGTGAAACGCAATTCCAGGTTCGAGGTGCCTTGTTTCTGGGTCTCCGGTGGTTGGGAGTAGAGCAGCAATTGAGAGTCCGACAAACGCAGCCACTGCTGTGGAGCGTCGTGTAAATTACGGGTGAGCTCGGCTGCACGTTCGGGCGAATCTAATTTCAAGAGCAATTTCGCTTTCACCGGGGTTTGCAACGAAAGTGCAAGACCAAGCAAATGTGAAACGTCGAGCAGTTCGCGCGCAAAGATTGGATGGAAAACGTGTGAGAGATCGGGCGGGTTGCGCGAGATAAGTCGCAGCGCACTCTCGCGATCGAGCGTCTGGAAACGGTCGAAGAGTTGACCCGTGATTTTGAGGTCCGGCTTCATCCCGAGCCGAACGAAAACTAATTCGTCAACTTCATTGAGCGCTCCGACGGCCAGCGTCGCCGGTCCCACACGGGCGACGGCAAAGTCCGGGGGCCGTTCCCAAACTGGCAAACCGCTGATAGTACGCTTTTCGAAGGTCTTGTCGCCTGTGATGGCCCGAACCGCGCGGGAGACATCGCGGCGAGCCTCGACCAAGACAAACTCTCGCGTTCTCCCAGACTCATCCGTGGATGCAGCACGAGTGATGCGCACTACGTCGCGAGGCAAACTCAATCCCGGAGTTGATGCGGCAGCGCCGATCAACCCTGACCAGAGTTTTGGCCAGATTTTTGGTTGGTCTTTGCGCCAGCGCTTGGGAAGATCCGCGCGTTCGAATTGGTCGGTATTGATCGACAAAATGGTCTCCGTCTCTTGCGGTAACCATTCGCGTTTGCGCGGAGATTGGAACGTAAGAGGCAGGATGACCGCCAGTAGTGCGAGGGCCGAGATGACGCTGAAGTAGAATTTCCGCAGTTCTTGTTTATCGATCTGGCTGGAGAGCAACGCTAGTTCTGCTCTGTGTTGCAAAAGTCGATCCACCGCATCGCGGCGGCGCAGCGCTGCGGTCAACAGATGCGACGCATTCGGTGGAGCAATGCGCTGGGAAACCAGATGACGTCCAATGTTCAAATAGGCGGGATTTTTTCGCTCCTCGACTGTCTGATGGTGTGCCCGCGCTTCTCGGACCGCTTCCTGTTGGCCACGGATGTCATTGTTCAGCTTTCGGTCGCGCGCTTCAAATTCACCCCGGACTCGCTCTATGTTTTTTTCCACGACCGAAAGTTCGGCTTCTGCCGCCGTTAACTTCTCCCTGGCCAGGCGCGCTGCATCTGTGCTGCCCAGGCGCGCCCGGACAAGTTCGGCGCGCTCTTCCGGGAGACGGGCGCGCCGCGCGCTGATGCTTGCTGATCGGGTTTCCAAGTCTGGAGGCGGCGGAGTTACCGCACGCAGATTAGACAGTTGTTTCAAGAGATCACGATCGGTCGCTTCGCTTTCCTGGATGCGTCGCTCCACGGTGGCTAATTCACGTTCGCAAACGTCGGCAGCACTCTTCGCCTGATTGCGCTGCTGGAGGAGCGGCTTTTTCTCCGCCTCCAGCTTCGCAATGGCGGCATTTTGGTCGCGCGTGTTTTGTTGCCGCTGTTGCTCGATCTTTTTGATCCCTTCTTCGATCTGCGCGATCCGGAGCGCGACTTCTTTTTGTTCCTGCTCCAGCTTCTTGAGTGCGACGATTTCGTTGCGAAGCTCAGGAAAATTGGCCGCTTGCGTGGTGCCTTCGCGTCCGAGATTTATTTCACTTTTTTGGAGGAGGCGCCTCTCGTAACGCAGCGCCATCCGCGTTCGCTGGCGCTTAACTTTCAACGCGATCTCGCGAAAGCCTGTGCGGATAAAACTCACGGCGTAATGCTATCTCATTTGCTGTGGCAACAAATCCAAAAAGTTCGAGCGGCCCCGAAAAGCATTCACGCTTGCATTATCAATTGGAATGCGACATTGCTCGTAGAGAAACGTGATGCGCATAAAGCGCTGCTACAAAGATCACTCTTCCGATTCGCTCAATCTCGCCAGGACGCTGAAATCTTCCAGCGTGGTTGTGTCGCCGGTGACCTTGGCGCCGCTTGCGATTTCCTTGAGAAGCCGTCGCATGATCTTCCCGCTGCGCGTCTTTGGCAGCGCTTCGGCGAAGCGAACTTCGTCCGGCTTCGCGATGCCGCCGATGTGCGCGCCGACATGATCGCGCAGTTCTTCTTTCAGGTCACGGGTGGCATCAACTCCTGTTTTCAGCGTTACAAAGGCGACGACTCCCTGACCCTTTAACTCATCCGGCCTGGGGACCACGGCTGCCTCAGCGACTCGCGGATGACTGACAAGCGCGCTCTCAATTTCTGACGTGCCAAGCCTGTGGCCGGCGACGTTGAGAACGTCATCGATTCGGCCAACGATCCAGAAGTAGCCGTCTTCATCGCGGCGTGCACCGTCGCCAGTGAGATAATTGCCCTTAAATTCGCGCCAGTATTGCTGTCGATAGCGCGCTTTGTCGGCGTAAATCGTTCGTAACATCGCCGGCCAGGGCCGGCGAATGATTAGTTTACCGCCAACATTCGTTCCGACTTCGTGTCCCTTTTCATCGACAATGACTGGATCGACACCGAAGAATGGGAGCGTTGCGCTGCCGGGTTTCGTCGGAATCGCACCGGGAAGAGGCGTAATCAGAATCGACCCGGTCTCGGTTTGCCACCACGTATCGACAATCGGACACCGACCGCCGCCGATCTTCTTGTGATACCACATCCATGCTTCCGGATTGATTGGTTCGCCCACTGTGCCGAGCAGGCGGAGTGATGAGAGATCATGTTTCGTCACCCAATCGTCCCCCCAGCGAATAAAAGCACGGATCGCCGTCGGAGCCGTATACAGAATGTTGATGCGATATTCTTCGATGATTTTCCAGAAGCGATCGGGCTGCGGCCAGTTCGGCGCGCCCTCGTACATAACGGTCGTCGCACCATTCGCCAGTGGACCATAAACAATATAGCTGTGGCCGGTAACCCAGCCGACGTCAGCGGTGCACCAAAAAATATCTTCGTCGCGAATGTCGAAGACGTATTTCATGGTCGAATAAACGCCGACGAGATAACCGCCTGTCGTATGCAAAATTCCCTTCGGTTTCCCAGTGGAGCCGCTCGTGTAGAGAAGATAGAGCGGATGCTCGCTGTCGAGCGACGCTGGCGGGCAGTTGGCACCGACGTACTCTAGTTCCCGATGCCACCACACATCGCGGCCTTCTTCCATGTGAATTTCGTTTCCTGCGCGGCGAAAAACGATCACGCGTTTGATGGACGTGTGACCGTGCAGCGCGTCATCAACATTTTTCTTGAGTGGCACAATTCCGCCGCGGCGATATCCGCCATCCGCTGTCACGACAGCGATTGCGCCGCTGTCGGTAATGCGATCACGAATGCTGTCCGCGCTAAATCCGCCGAAAACGACGGAATGCACGGCACCAATCCGCGCGCAGGCCAACATGGCAATCGCGGTCTCGGGAATATTCGGGAGATAAATGATGACGCGATCACCCTTTTTGATCTTGTTCCGTTTCAACACATTCGCGAAGCGGCAAGCTTCGTGATGCAATTGCTGGTAGGTCAGCGTGCGTTTGTCACCGGGTTCGCCCTCCCAGAGAATCGCCGCTTTATTCCGGCGCGGACCGGTTAGGTGCCGATCCAGACAATTCTCTGAAATGTTTAGTTTGCCGCCGACAAACCACTCTGCGAACGGCGCTTTCCATTCCAGAACTTTTTTCCACGGCGCCCGCCAGACCAACTCACTCGCTTCCCGTGCCCAGAATTTAGCGGGCTGGTTGATCGACTCTCGATACATCCGCCGATATTGATCGAGGTTTTTGATCCGTGACTTCTTCGCGAAATCCTGCGGTGGTTTGAAAACGCGCTTCTCGATCAAATGCGATTCGATGTTGTTGTGCATGAGCAGTCCCTAATATGCCGAAGAAATTTGTTCGGCAAGCGCTCCGTTTTTGCTGTAGAGGCGGCTGTCCTCAGCCGCATGCCTCCTGCAGATTTGCGCGTGAGGGCACGCGCCGCTACCCGGACGAGGGCTGGAAGAGTTGCTTTTTGGTTTTCGAATTGCCGATGTCAGTGACCGAGCGCGCGACGCAGCGGCGCAGCGCCGGGTGGCGGAGCTGTGACCCCGCTCAGAATCTCATCGGCCCTGACAGGCCGCCCGTAGTAGCGGAAATTCGAATCCCTTTGCGTTCCAATCACCGCGCCTTCCAAGGACACGCCGGCAAAAAGACCCTTGCTCCTGCTGTAAGTGTAAACCGCAGCCGTCGGTGCGACTGCGCCCGACGCAGTGCGGCCTACTGGTCCTGCTGCGGCGCTCACATCCGCTCCGATCGTTACGTTTCGTCCACGGGAGAATGCTCGCACGGCAGCGTCATTGTTGAGGACAATCACGAAATCGGTCACTTGCGCGCCGATCTGAAGACCCCAACCCGCGCCGCCTGTGGCAATAAATGAGGGCCCAGACCAGCCATGACCTGTGCGAGCGATCACGACGCCTTGGCCGCCTTTGCCACTAAAAATGAATCCAGCTTTGACGACAGTCATGATCGCGAGCCCTTTAGAATGTCGTAGCACGTCTCTCGGAATTCCTTTTTCGGGCATCTGGCGAAAATCGCGGATGATCCCAGCGCAGTGGTCGACGACACCCTGTTCGGTGGCGCCACCCGTGACTAGCGAGAGAAACAACATGGTGGCAATGCAGAATAGTCTTTTCATTAGCATACAATTAAGTTCGCCGGCGTAAGTCTGCGCGGATGTATGCGGCCTCTGCCCAAGTTACGGACGGTTGCCACCGTCAACGAAAGTTAAAACGTTACAACGTTGCAGCGGATACCCGTTTGTAATTTTGTAACCCTTTTAACAATTGTAACGTGCCTTAAATGCTGATTGATCTGCCAAGCGATGAAGCTTTCATGCGCGAAGCGCTGCGACAAGCGCAAAAAGCTTACGAAGCCGACGAAGTGCCGGTTGGCGCAGTTGTGGTTCGAGCGGGCAAAATCATCGCGCGCGCCTGCAATCAGATTGAGTTGCTGAAAGACGCAACCGCGCACGCGGAAATGCTGGCGTTGACGCAGGCCGAGGCTGGCGTGGGAGATTGGCGCCTAACTGATTGTAACCTTTACGTGACGAAGGAACCATGCGCGATGTGTGCCGGCGCGATCGTGCACGTACGACTTCGCCGCTTAATCTTCGGCTGCGCCGACCCTCACGCTGGCGCGGCCGGAAGTGTTATCAACCTCCTGCAACTGCCGAGCTTAAATCACCGCTGCGAAATCACCTCGGGCGTGCTTCAGAATGAATGCGCAGCGATTTTGCAGGATTTTTTTCAAAAAAAGCGAGCCGCACAGGCCGATATGCAGTAAACGGCGCCTGGATATTGCCGGATAGTACGCGGGGCGGCCAGTGGGTCGGCAAGGTCAAAATCCAAAATCGTAAATCAGAAATCGAAAATGAAACTACCACTCCTTGAAGTCGCCAGTGTCCTTGTGCGTCTCAATCACGTTGCCTGCTTCATCGTAAACGTGAATCACAGTATCATGTGAGCGGTTCAATGACTTTGCGTAATCGATTGCATTCGCGATCGCGTTCGGTTCGCCATACCACAAGCGACCAAACGGCAGCGCATCGCTGATTAGATCGACACCCTGTTTATCACGGCGCGGGCGGATTTCATAAACGTCCGTTGGACGTGTCGATGTCATCCGGCCGAGCAGAGGTAGGATGGCCGCTCTCCATCGGGTAAGGGTTTCTTTCTTCGCGCGAAGGAGGATCTGGAATAAGGCGGTCTGGAAAACGAATCCAACAGCCAACACGATCAAAGTTGCGATCAGCAGATAGGGCGAAAAGAGAAATCCGGTCAAGAGACCAATGTTGCTGATAAACATGTGGGCGGATAAATGAGCACCAATGGGCGGGGCTCAACGAGAACTTGCGATCATTGGTCTGCCTTAAAAAACCACCTCGCTAGGACTCGAACCTAGACTTCCATTATTGCCTGGGCAATTGCGGTGTAGAGAGCACGGTCAAGCTTTAAATCTACGAATATCGTAAGAAATCTTCTCCATGCAATAAGACAAACGTCGCCGTGTGGCACAAAAGTAGGGCGTGGTTGGACTAAAAATGAGCCGGGCACGGCCTTACAATGGACTCAGGGAGTTCGACGCGCTTCAATAGCAGTTGTCTATTTTCGCAAAAGAAACGCTCCCTAAGAGCCTCTTGTTCAATGACCAATGCAGCGGTCATTTTTATTACTCAGGGGGTTTCGGCAGACTTGGCATGACTACTGATTACAAACGTTATTTTGGAGCGCACAGTGTCTAGGCCGGTCAGCTACTTCCCTCCAGTTTGTCGCCCTTATCCAAGCGGCTGTGCGTCCCCAAATATGTCTAACCGCATTTAGATGCACGTGCAGTATTGGCAAATCTAGTCTGCACTTGAAAACCCAAATTCCAACGCGGGGATTTAGAGGAAGACACAAAATCAAATATGGGATTTACGCCGAACTTCGAGAAGCTCTCTCCAAAATGAAAATCGGAGAGTCATCCGAATGGCCCCTACGATGCGAGGACGGTGTCCGCGTGATAGCTAGGCGGCTTGGAATAAAAGTGGTAAGCCGCCGCCTCGGCAGATTAGACAAAATTACAGTCTATCGAGTCGAATGGCCCTCGAAGAATCGATAGATACCTTTCCTTTCGATATGAGAAATCACTCTAGCAGGGGAGCGATCCTAACGCTAATTGGCGCTTGGGCGGTCGCAGATTCGTTACGCATTTGTTACGGAAATGGCTTGACACTCTGCGCACCGAACTTCATGATCGGCCCTGGTCACACCCCGCTGGGGCAAATAAAAGCAATCCGTCTATGCATAAAGTCATCCCACGCACGACCCCAATTTCACCCACAATAGGAGAAAGCGAAATTCCGGGTAGCGAGGCGAACCAGCCGCACCTGAAATTCGTCGTAAAGTACCGCGAGGCCGCAAAGCGCAAGCAAAAGGTTTTTGAGAAGGAAGAAGAGGCGATCCAGTTCGCCCGGACTAAAAATCCTAATTTTCGACGTGATCCCATCCAAGACACAGAGGCTCAAGCATCTGCGCGTATGTTGCTAGAGTGCACGAACAGGCTAAACGCCTATGGCAAAACAATAAAAGATGCGACAGACTTTTTCGTTCAACATCTAACGGCCACCGAGAAGTCATGTACCGCGACAAAGCTGGTTGATGAATTTGTTTCCGCAAAGCAAAAGGAGGCCGCTTCAAACTTTGATTTAGACGATCTTCGATCTCACCTGACGACTTTCGGCAAAAGATTCGATAGCGATCCGGTCGGAACCATTACAAGCGCACAGATCGACAATTGGTTGCGCTCGCTCAACGTCTCGATTGTCAAACGGAACCATTTCCGGCGATTGATTATGCTGGCGTTCAATTTTGCCGTGCAACGCGGATACACCAATTCTAATCCAGTCTTTGGTCGGTTCGTTGTCAGCCGAGCTGTTTAGCAGTGCAATCGTTGCCTGGACCGCCCCAACCACGTGGCTATATGCCGACCTTAAAAAGGTGCCCTAGCACGAGTGCGTAGCCTTCTTCACAATCAGCCGTCACGCTTCACCGTGTAGTGGCTTTTTGTTTCGTCCCACTCACCACTGTTTGAAATCGCCCGCGTGCTCGTGTGTCTCAATCACATTGCCTGCTTCATCTAAACACGGTCACAGCGTTATGTGAACGGCTGAAAAACTTGGCGTAGTTGATTGCATACCTGATTGCGTTCGGCTCGGCATACACAGCGAACCGAATGGGAGCACATCGGAGATTAGATCCGTAGTGTCCTAATTTGAATTACGATTTCGCGTATTGAACGATGGTGCGACTCTTTATCCTTATTAGTGGTCGCCTGTGGTGCCCGTAGTGCCAGTGCCGCCTGTGGTGGGTTTGGATTCGCCCGTAACACTGCCGCCACCTTTGACGTCTTTTACTGGCTTAAGGTCACGAATTATGGCGTCCTTTATGTCCTTTTTGACTCGGCGCCAAGCGGATCGAACTACATTGATGTTTGGGATTTGTGTTTTCATGCTCAAACGGCCTCCCCAATTATTTCGTAGCAACGTTTTAGCGACGAGTCCCGGCGAGAGCAAGCCGAAAAGCTGTTTGATCGCGTGCGTGACCTGATGCGAACAAACCGCTCACCACTCTTTGAAATCGCCCGCGTGCTCGGGCGTCTCGTCGATCACTTGGTTTTGTGCTCGCACTCGGTTGTCGTCGCTGATGTAGTTACGGTGCAGCATTATGAACACGATTTTCACGACTGATTGCATTATCAGTCGCTGCCACGGTTGCGGGCTGCGGCATCGCCGATTTTCACACCGTATGTCCGGCGCTCAGCAGAATTGGCCGACAGCAGGCCGGGACGTTGCTTCGACAGCTTTACTGGTTGTTGGGGACGATTTGCGGTGAAGATTTCCTCGCTTCGAGCTGTGCGCTCACCTTCTGGATTTGCGATGCCTGCTCTTTAAGGCTCGCGGTAAGCGCTTTAATTTCCTGCTGCTGTTCCGCAGTGATCGCTTGGAAGTCCTTTTGCTGTTGCACAACGGTTGCCTCTAACTTCTCCACCTTGCGGTGCTCTTTAAGAAATTCGTTGCAACATCGCGTTCACCGACTCATAGCGCACGGTAAAAACCTTTCCCCGCGCGTCACGAGCCACCAGAGCGGGGTTCACCTTTTCCACTTCCTCGGCCACGAGGCCAAACTGCGGGACGCCCTCGGGATCAAGCTTCTGCTTGTAGCGGAAGGTCACCCGGTTTTAGTGCAAGGATCGCTTCGCTCGCTTTATCCATCGGTTTGATTGCGTCCTTGAAGCGAGCCGAGGAGGGCGCGGTGCCGAGCTCTCAATTTACGACACGCCACATATGACGCTCGTGTTCCTTACGTTCAATGTTGGGGTGCTTGCTGCACAAGTCTGAGATACGGGATTGGGTTAGGTTTGTTATTCCAGAAATCGTTCCTGAGCTCCGAAACGTGTACTTCCCATCTTTAGCGCACCGGCGGAGAACTTCATAAATCCGATTGCTATCGCGGCGGTCTTTGACGCTCTTGATTGCCCGCAAAATGAACACTACTGCACAACCGCCCACGATCGCAGATACGAGAACGTGTTCGGTGATCGGATGGCCCATTACCATAAGGGTTTCCGGGTGCATGGGGGCAAGACCAGTTATTAACAATTATTAACTGTTATTCGCAATTCCTGCAAGGCAATTTTTTTGTTTGCCAAGTTTCGGCTTGCTCCCGCCCGGCTTGGGCCGCGTGAGCCGATGCGAAACAAGACTGTTTACCGCTCTTTGAAATCGCGAATGTGCTCGTGCGTCTCGATTACGTTGCCTGCTTCATCGTAAACGCGAATCACGGCATCGTGTGACCATCCACAACCACATCGATGACAACGAAGAAAACACAGACAACAAACTAGAAAGACAGACACGAGTTGTCCCCAACGAATAGGTCTGGCGCTTCCAGCGCGGCGAAGTGCCCACCGCGATTAAACTCCGACCAATGCGCGATGGTATGAGCGCTCCGCGAAGTCTTAGAATCCCTGTCTCTTGCCTTGAAGCTCGAGCCAGCAGAATATTGAGGTATGAAAGCACGACTGGTCAAGTTTGGTGAGATCGAGGTCGAGGGAAAGCGCTACACGCATGATGTGGTGATCGACGGCGGCAAAGTGCGGAAACGGAAGAAAGGACCTTCCAAGGAATTCCGCGAAAAATTCGGCCACACGCCGCTTTCGGCCGGGGAAGAAATTCCCTGGGGAGGCAAGCGGCTCATTGTCGGGACCGGCGCCCATGGCGCGCTGCCGGTAATGGACGAAGTCCTAGCGGAGGCGAAACGGCGCGGTATCGAGGTCATTGCGGCGCCCACATCGGAAGTCTGTCAGGTGCTAGAGGAAGTGAAGAAGGGCCAGGCGTACGCCATCCTGCATTGCACGTGCTGACCGGGGATTTGGGAGACCGAATCGGCCTGAAGGTGTGGCCAAGTTCTCATTGCCGGTGGGACGTTGTCGCAAAAATCCTCCCTTGAATCGGGGTGAAATCATCAGTAGCTCCACGCTCCTCGCATGAAGTACTGGGAAACAATCGCTGATAATCTCAGCAAAGCCGATTGGAGTTGGGGCTGCGTTTCAACAGTGGATTCCAACGGGCGAGCGATCTTTATCGCTGATGCACGTCACGGCGACGGAAATCGTTTCGTTGTGCGCGCCGATGAAACGTTGACTGCGATTGTCGAGCTTGAATCGGCGATCCACCCGCGACGAACAATCAGACAAGCGCATGCGGGCTGGCGGCAACGAATACTTTAGTACCATGAGAGCGTTCTTTTCGATCATTCTCGCTGTCGCCGTCTCCATTGGCGGCGTGCAGGCTGGCCCCGTCCACACGGCAGCCAACGTGGCGAAGAGCACTGCGGTGACAGCCAAGAATGTTGGGCACAGCGTTGTGAAGGGCACAAGAAGAGCGGTGCACACTGTAGTCGATACGCTCACCCGATAGGTCGAGGCAATTTCTTAGAGCTCCCCGAACTCGCCAGTATGCTTGTGCGTCTTGATCACGTTGCCAGCTTCATCGTAAACGTGAATCACGGCATCATTGAGCGGCTGTAAAATTTTGGTAGCCAATTGCATTGCTGATTGCGTTTGGCTCGCCATACCACAAACGACCGAATGGCAGCACATTGGAAATTAGATCAACGCCGCGTTTGTTTTTGCGCGGGCGAATCTCGTAAATGTGTCTCGTCAATAAACCATCGGATAGTATGAAAATAATTTAGCCGGCGTAAGTGGTTTATCGAAGGCTCCAGGCAGACCAGGATTGGTGGGATGTATGGTACGACCCTACTGGATAAAAAGCGGCATCGTTCCCAGCAGTGAATGCGACCACAATTGCGATCAGGAGGTGGCGCGAAAAGAAAAATCCGGAGAAGAGACCAACGATGCTGATAAACATATACGCCGACAAATAAACACCGAAAGTGTACGCGCTGCTTCTCAACCGCGATGGACATGCTCGCCGAATCGCTCAACGGTTCCGCACCAGCCAGATGATTGAGAGAATCGGTAGCAGAATCAAAATAGCGCCAGCCGCGTAAGCGGCGAACGCTGGTATGTGCTTGGGTCCTTCGCTTATGAATCCGATGCCTACCAAAATCAAGAGCACGCTGATCAAAATTGTGCCGAGATATGCCTTTCCATCAGCGGTCATATAGGTTTAACCGAATTGTACCGAATTATTCGGGCATTTTCAAAAGCGGAATGATCTCCTCGCGCCCCGTCGCGATGAAAAAGTTGTCACGTACGAGGCCGTTAAAACGCTTGGAAGCCCCAGCCGCTGTTCTTGAGCCGTGGTAGCGTCCATTAAACTCCACAGGGCGTACTGAACGCCAAAAAACGGCCATGCCGGGCGGTCGTTCTGACTGCTACGAGTGAAGTCTGTCCTGACTTTTGATTGGCTGCCTCGCTAGGACTCGAACCTAGACAAAGAGATCCAGAATCTCTTGTGCTACCATTACACCACGAGGCAACGAGCGAAAAAACTAGAACCGATTTGCCCCACTGCAAGTTGAGTGCAGTGGCGCTCGCGCGTGATTTAAGCGGCTGCGGTTTTTGCGCCGAGCAGGATCTCAGCGCCTTCTCGAGCCGCCTCCACTTCCAAAGGCTTCCCGCTTTCTGCGACCAGTGCGCGAGCGCGTTCCACCATTTTATCGATCATTTCGTCATCATGATTCGGATCGTGATGGAATAGGAGCAGCTTGCTCACATTTGCGTCGAGCCCGAGGGAAACCACGCTCCTGAGCGAGCTATGGCCCCAACCGATGTGCTTCGTGTACTCCTCGTCGGTATATTGCGTATCCAGGATCGCCAGGTCGCAGCCTTGAATAAACTCGACCATCTTTGTGCGCTCGGTTGTGGCAAAATCGCGTGCTTCGTCCTCGCTGATTCCATCGCGCGAGGCCAATTGCAGCTTGAGTGGCTCGTAAGGCTCATTGTCGGGAAAGTAGGCGATCGATCCCGAGCTTGTAAAAAGACGGTAACCCGCGCAAATGCCCGGATGATTTGCAAACTTGGAACGGACCTCGACTTTCCCGATTTGAAACTCCATCTCCTTCAGCTCCTCAATCGCCAGGTGACTCGGGAGTTCGCGTAAACTGACGGGAAAAAACGGCGTCTCCATTTGGCTGGCCAGGATCTTTGCCAAACCAGCGCGAGCTCCTTCGTAACCCAAAACGCGGATGAGGTTTTTCTGATTGTAAGTGGGAGAAAAAAACGGGAGTCCCTGGATATGGTCCCAGTGAGTGTGTGAGATCAAAAGAGTTAACTTCATCGAGCGAGGCCCGAATTCTTTATCCAAAGCAAGGCCGAGCAGGCGAATCCCGCTGCCAGCATCGAGAACGATGATCTCACCATCGGCGCGCACCTCAACGCAACTGGTGTTTCCGCCGTAACGGACCGTGCTCTTTCCAGGAACCGGAATTGAGCCGCGAACGCCCCACAGCCTTATTCGCGCAGGAACCGACTCACGTTCCGGCGCAGCTTTTGGTCTGGGACGGCGTGGGATTTCAGGAAGGAGCCGATTGATCGTGTGGGAGAGCAGTTCCCATGTCACTGGCTTGAGCAAATATTCATCGGCGCCCGCTTGGAGGGCGCTGGTTCGATCGACCCCGTAGTCGCGGCCTGAGACAACGATGATCTTCGTTGGTTGCAGTTGCTCGCGAATGGCGCGGCAAACCTGAAAGCCATTGGATTTTGGCATTAACAAATCGCACAGAATAAGCTCCGGTCGATTGCGCAACGCCAACTCCAGCCCGACATCACCATCATTCGCTTCCAGGACCTTCCAATCTTCGCGAGTGAAAAGATCTGCGATCACGTGCCGGCTTTCGGCGTCGTCTTCAATGATCAAGACACGAGGCATTGGGGGGACGCTGATTGACACTCTTCGTTTAAAGCAGACCTAAATCAAGAGCACCAGTTCTTTTTCCGACACAGTTGCGCAACTTTTGTTAAAAGAAAATCGGAATTATCAAGATCGCCAGGATGTTGACGACTTTGATCATCGGATTAATCGCGGGCCCCGCAGTGTCTTTGTATGGATCGCCCACGGTGTCGCCCGTTACCGCCGCGGCATGCGCAAAGGAGCCTTTGCCACCGAGATTTCCTTCTTCGATGAATTTTTTCGCGTTATCCCACGCGGCGCCACCAGAAGTCATTGCGATGGCAATAAACAATCCGGTTACGATTGTCCCGACCAACAGGCCACCGAGCACGACAGCGCCGAGCGGCTTGACGACCGCGACCGCAATGACTGCAACCAATGGCAATAACGCAGGAACGATCATTTCCCGCAACGCAGCTTTCGTCACGATGTCCACGCACGTTCCGTATTCCGGCCTGTCCTGACCGGTCAAAATTCCGGGCTTCGCTTGCAATTGCCTGCGCACCTCGCGCACGACCGCGCCAGCCGCTTTGCCTACGGCGTCCATGCTGAATGCGGTGAAAATGAACGGCAGCAATCCACCGATGAAAAGTCCGATGATCACTTTTGGTTCTTTGAGCGAGAATTGATAGGAAAAAACGTCGCCACGCGCGGTGACGTGTTGGCTCAGCTCTTGTACGTAAGAACCAAACAAAACCAGCGCCGCCAGTCCTGCCGAAGCGATCGCGTAACCTTTGGTGACGGCTTTCATTGTGTTGCCGACCGCATCCAGTTCGTCGGTGACGGCACGAACTTCCTTGGGCAAATTGCTCATCACTGCCACGCCGCCCGCGTTATCAGTGATCGGGCCGAATGAATCGAGCGAGATGATGATGCCAGCCATGGACAACATGGACATCACTGCAATCGCGATTCCGTAAAGACCGGCGAGATGGAAAGTGACCAGGATCGCAGCGCCAATGCACAGGACCGGCAGCGCCGTAGCATGTTCTCCGGCCGCGAGCCCGGCGATGATGTTCGTAGCATGCCCCGTCTCGGACGCATGCGCAATTTTTTGCACCGGCCCGTGGTGCGATGAGGTGTAATAGTTTGTCAGCGCGACGATGACAGGGGTCATAATCAGGCCGACCAACGACGCAAAATAAAGCTGCGCCGGCGAGCGCAATGTGCCGGCGATTGTTAGACCTGCTGGAAACAGTCGATGCGTGACAGGCCAAAATAGAATCGCGGAGATCAAAGCGTTTGTCAGTACTGCGCCCATCAATACTCGTGCGGGTTTGCCGCGTGCGACATTTACAAACAAAACCCCGCAGATCGCACCAAGGACGGAAATGCCGCCGAGCACGAACGGATAAACGATAGCCGATGGATTTCCGGCGAGCGTCAGCACGCCAACTAAAATCGCGCCGATTAAACTGACAGCATAAGTCTCGAACACGTCCGCGGCCATGCCGGCGCAATCGCCCACGTTATCGCCCACGTTATCGGCGATCACTGCCGGATTCCGCGGATCATCTTCCTCAAGACCACTCTCAATTTTGCCTACGAGATCGGCGCCGACGTCGGCCGCTTTTGTGTAAATACCACCGCCGAGTCGTGCAAACACGCTGATGAGACTCCCGCCCAACGCGAGCCCTACCAGGCTGCGTATTGCCGCATCACTTCCGATCATCTTCGCCGCGATGGTGTAAAAGATCGACACCGACAACAACGCAAGTCCCACCACGAGCAAACCGGTTACCGCGCCACCGTTGAATCCCATGCGCAATGCATTGAGCCGCGCGATACTCGCGGCCTGCGCTGTGCGGACATTTGCCAGCACGGCGACACGCATCCCGATAAAACCGGCCGCGAGCGAACAGAACGCCCCAATTACGAATCCAATCGCCGTTGGATGATCTTTAAAAATGAAGAGCAAAATGAAAATGGCCACTGCGATCACGCTGATCGTCTTGACTTGCCGATTTAAATAAGCTTTTGCGCCTTCCTGAACGGCGGCCGAGATCTCTCGCATTCTTTCGTTGCCGGATGAGTGGCGCATGATGGCAAGGATCAAAAAAAAAGCGAATGCCAGTCCGATAACGGCACATAACATCGACAACGGCACGCCTGAATTCAGAATAGTTAGGCCAAATAAAATCATTGTGCGTGATCCCGGCTGAAAGTTGGGGACTTTAGTGGGTTTTCCCCCACTCGCAATTGGTTATTTGTGGCTACGCCAACGCGTTTTGCGCGAATATTTTAAGAGCCCGCTAAAGCTCAAAAAAAGTCCGCAGACGGTGCAGAAAGGTCGCTGTGTATTCGCGCTCCTTTTTCTGGTTCTGAGCCTGTGACGCTGCTTCTTTCAGGACGCCCTCATTTTCCAATTTGCGCCTGGCCAGCAACTCGCTCAGCCGCTCAAGACAATCTGGCGAATCGCGGATCACTTCCGCCATTGCCGGCTTGCCGATTTCCAGCACGTAACAATCGCTCTCGGCCTGCACCGTTGCCGTCCGGCTTTCACCAGTAAGAAGGGACATTTCCCCGAAGCAATCGCCTGCGCTCAATGTCGCGACGGGAATTGAACTTCCGTTTTTTGAGACCCAAACCCGCGCGGCGCCTCGCAGTAAAACGAACATGGAATCTCCCTCCGCACCTTCCTTGATCACATTCTCGCTACGACCGAAGTAGTTGAGATGTGCCTCTTTAACTAGACTGTCGATCTGGGCATCCGACAAACACTCAAAGAGCGGTTCCTCCCGCAGAACCGCGCGTGCCTCGTCGTAGTCTTCATACACGGCCGGTGCCGCTCGGCGCTCGACGTGCAATGTGCGAATTGGGAAGGGGATTGTGATGCCCTGGCGCTTCAGTTCATACCAAACATTCGTGCGGACGGCGTCGTTGATCTCGTTGATTCTTGAATGATTGCCCATGTAGAACTTGATCTCGTAGATGACAGCGAACTCGGCGAAATCGACCAGAAAGACTTTTACTTTTGGCTCCGCTAGGACACCGTCTGCGCTGGAGGCTGCGCGAAAGAGCGCATCCTTCACGCGATTGGGTCGGTTCTTATACTCGACGCCGACGCGAATCCGCATCGCATGGACTTCCGTTGGATAGTGAAGATTGACGATCGCATGGCCGACCATCTCGTTGTTCGGGATGTCGAGATAAATGCCGTCGTTTGTGCGCAGCCGCGTCGAGCGCCAGTTAATCTCCATTACTTCGGCAAAGCGCTCGCCGACTTGCAACCAGTCGCCAACTTTATAAGGCCGGTTAATCTGGATTGATATTCCGCCTATAACCCCGGCAAAAAGATTCTGCCCAGCGAATCCGACGATGATCGCGACTACCCCGGAGCCGGCGAGCAGTCCGTTTAATTGCGCTTGCGCATGATAGCCGTAACTCAGGACAAAAAGAAGTACGACCAAAAAAATGATACCGCCGACAATCTCACGAAGAAAATGCGGAATTGGTGTTTCCCGTTTCTTTTCGAAATAGAAATCCCAAACGTACCGGTTCACGAGCGCGACTACGAACGCCGTGCTCAATAAGATCACCGCTGCGCCGACATGATTTCGCCACGGTGCATGGACTCCGTAAACGGCGAGCGCCGCGTAGAACGCCAGCGTCAGGCAGAAAAGCCGAAACAGCAGACCAAGTCTCACTCCTGCCCGCCTCTTTAAAAAGCGGCCGATCCCGAGCGCGACAAAAAACGTGCTGATGAACGCGATCACCGTGATCGCGTCTCGCTCTGCTTCAGGCAACGCGTTAAACATCAGGCCCTCAGTATATCAGAAGGGAATTCCCTGAAACAAGTTCTCTCGCAGTTACAAGGCGCGTGCGTTGGCGCGCAAGCTTTCGAGGGCCTTCAAGCACTTGTTTGTCATTCCGAGCGGAGCGCAGCGCAGTCGAGGACTCTCCTACTGCTAATGAATAATGAGAGATGGTCTCGACTCCGCTTGACAGTGCTCTATTTCGGCGGCGCGATAATAAGCCATCCCCAGGCGACTAGGAAACACAGGCCGCCGAACGGTGTGACGGCTCCTAGCCAGCGAAGATTCGTCAGCGCCATAAGGTACAGACTGCCGCTAAACAGAAAAATGCCGGCAAAGAACAGCCACCACGCACCGCGATTGACCGTGCCGTAAAGCGCAAGCACGAGCAGCGCGATCGCGTGAATGAAATGATAAAACACAGCTTTGTTCCAGACGTCCATCATGCCGCGTAGTTCGAGTGTCGATCTTAGGCTATGGGCCCCAAACGCCCCCAGCGCCACCGCCAGAAAGCAGAGAGCCGCTGCGATTCGAATCATTGTCATGTGGAGCGAAGTCGAGACATCTCTTTCACTGTTTAGCCGTCAATTTAGGCAAATTCATTTCCAGCGTCTTCGGCGCATCTCCAACTGGTTTTTTAAATCATTCAAGAATGATTGCCGGCTCTGGCGGATCGCTTTCGCATAAAAAATTGTTCCAACAACTCCCATGGTTGCCGCGCCGAGAAAATTCGCCGCCGGTCCCACTTTCCAAAGATAAGCGCCCAGGATTGCACCGGCGCTGACGATTAGATCGCGGACAAGATAGTACGCGCCAACCATTTGTCCGCGCCGGTATGAGTCGGAATATCCGATGATGAGCGCCTTGCGTGAGGTGTCTCCGAATTCTTTAAAGCCGCGAATCATGAACGCGATGACAAGCGCGGAAAAACTTCGCGACATCAGCAAACTTACCGGAAAAAGCGTGAACATGATGAAGGTCACGATCACGAAGGGCTCGCGGCCATGTCGGTCAGCGTAATGCGACGCGGGAAGGATGCACAATGTGGCTGCGAGCATCTCCACGGTGGTGAGTACACCAATCTCTTTCGCGTTCACACCGATGTAATCCATCGCGAAGATCACGACCCAGGCGTAGGGGATTCGCTCACAAAAGCGGATCAGGATGTCGCTCAAGAGCAACCGGCGCATTGGCGCGTTGAATTCGCGCAAGCTTCGCCAAAAATCCCACCGCTCGTCGACCGCAACCTCTTGCTTCGGCTCCTCGCGCAATTGGCGTTGCACGAGAATGGTGAGCGCCGAAAGAAAAATGGAGAGCAGGAGCGCGATGCGCACGCCGCCGATGATTCCGAAGCGGTCTATCAACATCCCACCGAAAACTGGCGCGATCATGATCGGCAGCCGCTTGATCACCGATTGAATACCGACGCCCATCGAGTGGCGATTTGCTTCGAGCGTGGCGCCGACGAGTGAAAACGTCGCAGGCAGGGAAAAGCAGGTCCATGAAAGGAATAGAAACATTCCCGCGATCACTGCGCCCCAATGCGGAATGAGCAGGACAAGCCCGTAGCCGAGAATCGATATCAAATTAAATGCGAGAAATGCGCGGCGATGTCCCCAAGCATCCACGAGCAATCCGCCGGGATAAGCGTAGATCGCCCCGAGCAAGGTGCGCAGCGCATCATATAGACCAATGACAAAAACAGTCGCGCCGACCGCTTGCAGGTACTTCGGCACGAAACGCATCCAAAGTTCTTCGCCCGCGCCGATCACAAAAATCGCGACGAGCAGAACGACGAGATTGCGTTTGAGCCCGAAAAAATCAGTAAGCCGACGCGCAAGGCTTACGCTTTGCTGACTCGGCGTTTGCATTCTGCGTAAAGCGCGTCGTAAACGACAAATTCGCGTTCGAGAATTTCGTGATCGCTCAGCCCAAGCGTTCCGAAGCCGCTGGCAATCCAGCGCAGTCCTTCGCCGGCGAGATGCGGGTTGCTCGGACGCGAATCGGCGGCGCGAACAATTTCGCCGAGCAAAACGAGCGCGGGATCAGTGAGACTGTATTTTTTCAAGATCGAATTGAACGAAACGTCTTCGCCATGATGACCGAGCTCACACTTCGGCACATCGAATACGACACCGTTGTCGATCTTCTCCCACTTTGTGTCGGGTGGCAGAAAGACAAACTCCGCATCAGGGTCCACAAACTTTTTGATAAGCCACGGGCAAGCAACGCGGTCTACTTTAATTTTCTCGCGAGTGATCCATTTCATAAGCTAGATTCTTGTTTCGTGGCAGCGTGGTTCTGGTATGCAGTTGTCGCCGCTATTCTTTACGGCGTGCATCAAATCTTTACACGTCTCGCAGCCGAACGCATCGGTGATGGTCTCGGCGGTTTTATTGTGGAAGCCAGCGCAGCGTTGTCGATCTTGATTTATCTCGGAGTCCTTTGGTTCTGCGGACGCTGGAATCAGAAATTCAGCGCCGCCGGATTCAATTATTCACTGCTCACTGGAATTTGCGTCGGGGCCGGAACCATCGCGTTTTTTCTTCTGTTTCAACGCGGCGGTCCGCTGTCCGCTGTGCCGGCGATCCTGGCCGGTGGCGCAGCGATCATGGCGATCGCGGGCATTTTGTTTTTTCACGAAGCGCCGTCGTGGCAAAGAATCGTCGGCGTTGCGTTCGCCATCGCCGGTCTGTTCTTGCTGCGCAAATAACGTTAGTTCGGATCCGACAAGGAATCTTTCACGCGCACTTGTTTTCGCCATAACGATGTCGATCTTGCCACGATTGCCGAGTGCGCTGCGGAATTACTTGTGTGTTAGCTTCACGATGCGCCCCTCAGCCGGATCGATTATGTATGCTGTCCCGCCTTTGCCGGCAACAACGCCGCGCGCTCCTTTGACGGTTGGAACCGTCGCCTTCGGATGAAATCTTCCATGGTCATCCACGTCGGCAATGGTGAGGGTGGCAGCAAGAGACGCCGCTGCGTAAAGAAGTTTTTGGTCGGGCGAGTAATCGATGTTGTCCAGACCAGGACCGGTTGTGATGGAGTCGACCACTTTTCCGCCATGACCAGCAT
>Ga0209376_1000465_pt1 | contig 44655 bp, 48 predicted proteins | sample GraSoiAngelo_134_FD_185891 | JGI IMG/M metagenome (GOLD analysis project Ga0209376, IMG submission 185891) | Grasslands soil microbial communities from the Angelo Coastal Reserve, California, USA - 14_0929_05_30cm (SPAdes) (version 2) | ecosystem: Environmental > Terrestrial > Soil > Grasslands ...
TTCCAACGAGCATCCCCGGATCGCCGAGAGGGACCTCCAGCGTTGGAGGGCCCCAGGATCGGACCAACTCCTCACGGTGATGACCGACCCAACCTTCTACTCTGTATTTAACCTGGTTCGCACATCCGGCCAGGATGACGAGGCTCAGGCAAAGACTGAGAACCATAGCGCGCATGGTTTTGACCCTCTACTGATATGCCCAGCAGGACCTGACCCTGCGAGCGAGCAGCTTTCCTTAATGGCCTGAATTGTAGCACATCTCCCCCACAGGTCACGCCCAAAGCACGAATCTGAGCGAGCTGCCCCTGGGGGCCGAGGGGCGAGAGGAGGTCTTGTTTTACCTCCGAGGACCGGCGGAGCAGGAATGGGGGACACGGGAGGCACGTGGGTCGAGATGCGCCTTGCCGTCGTCTGCTCGCGACCCCCCTACCGGTACGGCCTGCCCGAGCCACTGCTCGATCGCGCGAAGCTGGCTTCTCTCCTCGGGCATCACAAAGGTGGATGCGCGGCCTTTTGCCTGTACCCTGGCCGTCCGGCCGACCCGGTGCAGGTAGTCCTCGGGGCTGTTCGGCAGGTCATAGTTGATGACGTGCGCGATCTCGTTGACGTGAATCCCGCGCGCCATGATATCGGTCGCAACCAGTACCCGGTATTTGCCGCGCTTGAATCCCTCGAGGGCGTCGCGCCGTTGGCCCATCGTGCGATCGCCATGGAGCACGGCCGTCGGCACCCCCTCATCCACCAGCATCCGGCCCACGCGGTCGGCCCGTCTTTTCGTGCGGGTAAAGACCAGCGTCGTCCCCGGCTCTTCATTCACCAGCCAGCGTAGCATGGAGTTCTTCTGCTCCGGGCTCGCATGAAAGACCTTCTGCTCGGCGGCCGAGGGGGTTGTCCCGGCCGACGCCTCCTGCGCGCGGACCGGCTGCCGCAGGCGCGTCCTGGCCAGCGCGCTGACGTCCTCCGGCATGGTTGCCGAAAAGAGCAAGGTCTGTCGCTCCTCGGGGAGCGCGTCCAGAATCTGGTTGATCTGCGGCGCAAAGCCCATGTCCAGCAGGCGGTCGGCCTCATCGAGCACGAGGATCTTGATCGCCAGCAGGTTGATCGTGCCCCGCCACATGTGGTCGAGCAGGCGTCCGGGAGTGCCGACGACCACGTCCGGGCCTTGCCGGAGCGCCCGTTCTTGCTGTGGCATGTTCGCCCCGCCTACGATCAGCGCGGCACCGATGCCACGCCCCCGGCCGAGCTGGTCGACGACCTTCTGAACCTGCATGGCCAGCTCCCGCGTCGGCGCCAGGATCAACGCCCTGGTACCACGCCCGTGTGCCAGGCGCTCGATCATCGGAATCACGAATGCGGCGGTCTTGCCGGTCCCGGTCTGCGCGCACCCGATCACATCCTGACCGGCAAGCGCGTGGGGGATGGCTTTTCGCTGGATCGGCGTGGGACAGGAATACCCGGCCGTGCCGATGCCGGCGAGCATGTCTGCGGACAGACCAAGACCTTCGAACGAAGAAACGGTTACAGTCATCACAACCTCTGATTTGCGGGGGACTGAGTCGTTACGTGAGAATCAGGAAGGATCCTGGATGGAGAGAAGTGTGAGCAGCGCTCCGGTCAGGTCTTGTCTGTCTCGTATCAGTCTTACCCTGGTGAAGGTCCAGTCTACTTACTTCCTTGCCTTGGACCAGAACGACAAGGTGGCGTCAGTGTACGGGACAACCTGTGGGAAGTCAAGCGGCCCTGGCTCTCTCGGCTCTCCGCATGGCCCGCTTTAACTTGATCAGCTCTCGTCGGGCCAGCGCAGATTCGAGATGCAGATCCTCGAGTTGCACTCTGAGGTGGGCGATCTCCTGCCTGTGGAGGTCCCGGCACTCGGCTCGGCTGAGACTGCCCCAGATGCCCTGCTTCCCGGCGCGCCTGATCCGTTGGTCGAGCGATTCGCCCAGCCGTCTTTTGCGCGTGCTCAGGAGCGACTTCAGCGCGTGCTGTCTCAGTTCGATCTCGGCTTGTTCAGTCATAACTTCTCCGACTCCTCAACATGGTCACGCGGCCCGTTCGGGGGCATTCGCCATCACGGCCGTCGCACGACAGAAGCGATCCTCCTGGAATGCGCCGCGGAGTCGCTCGGTGATGCCTTGGCGGTACACCGCGCTCTCCTTCTCCATCATGATGAGGCCCTGGTCATCCAGGAGAATGACCAGATCCTCCTCGGCGGCAAGGAGCCGCTGCGGCTGCCCGACATCGATCCGATACTGCGTCCTCCCATCCGGATTGCGTTTCACCCCGGTGACCATCTCGGTGAGACCGTCAACCGCCCCTCGATGATCCTCCAGCCGGTACTGGACTTTGGTCTTGTCCGGAATGCGCACCCAATCCTTCACGGCCGCTTCCTTCCGTCCGCTGCCGGTGGACTTCCCTGATGAGTTCGATGCTAGCATGGTTCTTCATCTCCCATTGGGCTACTGCGTCAATCTCAACAAACTTGAGATCCCCGCCGTGTCCGTTCGCGTCTGCGCCTCGTTCCTCCAACGCCGGTACGAGCATCTGCAGCGGCTACCTGTTTTTTCTTGGCCGGGGGCGTGAGCGTATCGATTCCTTTGCCATTGGAGTGCACCCGCGCTCGCCCCGACCGGCTGTAGACTTGCCAGATCCCGCCAGCGCTGTGCCGGGCGGACGAGCTCGGCACCGGATCGGTTCCACGTGGGCTTTCCGATTGGCTTCGATGCCGGGGTCGATGGCCTCCCCACACAGCAGGCATCGCCATCCGGAAACAGTGTCGCCACTCCCTGCTTCCTTCATTCTGATGGTCATCATCAGGCCATGACAGCGTGGGCAATGCATCTGTGACCCTTCCTGGCTCGTTCCCGCACACTGCTCGAGGTTACGACACCTTCTTCGACGCTCCCGCCCACACGATGCAGGCATATCGCGAAGAGGTCGGCTTCCTCTTGAAGCGGAGCCGCCGGAACATCTCGATGAGGGACCACATTTTGATCATGTCAGGCCTCTTGTATGAAGAGCTGCCCGGCTCCTGCCTCAGGCACATGACAGGGTCCGGTCCTGGCGTTCAACGCCAGGGGATGCAGCACGTCGAAGAAACTGAGGCGTAAGAAGCGGCGGAGACTGGGGAATCGATCGCGCGAGGAAGGAGATGGTGAGCGCGACCAATGGGACAGTCGGCGTGGCTTAAAACGTCATGGGGTCATGCTACGAGGTCAGGGACGGTCTGTCAAGCTGTATCTGGGCGGCCAGGAAAGCGTGCGCGGAGCGCCTTCGTTCCCTTGATGGACCCACCGCCCGCGAGCGCCGTGCCCGTACAAGCCCGTGAAAGAATTGGTGCGCCCGGGGCGACTCGAACGCCCGACCTGCGGGTTCGAAGCCCGACGCTCTATCCAACTGAGCTACGGGCGCCCGGGGCTATTACAACCACTTCGCGCAGCCGCTTGTCAAGAATGGGGTGTGAGGGGCTACGAAAAACAAGGGGGGCCGCCGGAGTGCAGCGGTCCCCCTATTAGGATGGTCTCTCTACTCTGGTCTTCGTCCCGAACCGAAACGATCCGTCTACCAGCGATCCCGGTCGCCGCCGCCGCCGCCCCCGCCGTAGGCGCGCTTCTCCTGCGGTCTGGCCTCGTTCACGACCAGGGTACGCCCTCCCATCGACGAGCCGTTCAGCGCGGCAATGGCTTTCTGCGCCTCCTCGCCGGTCGCCATTTCCACAAAGCCGAACCCTCGCGACTGCCCGGTGTACCGGTCCGTGATGACTTTGGCAGACTGCACCGTGCCGTACTGCGCGAAGAGCTCACTCAGTTGCTGCTCGGTGGTGGAATAGGGAAGGCTGCCCACATACAATTTGGTACTCACAGCTACCTCCACTGCTGATGATATTGTCTTGGGAAGAGGGAATGGGGAGCAGAAGGAGAGACGCCACGGCGCGCGACGAATTGCACCACCAGGTCACTCACGCTATCTGGCCAGCTTCCTCTCGCAAGCCAACATCGGGTCAGGGCCTCTCTACTCGGCTCTCCATCACTCGGCCCCGTAGTGATGAATTGCGGGCCCAGCATAGCATGGCATCATGTTCAGATCAAGAATCCGGCGAGTTTTGAACACGGGCCAGGATGGCCTCCGCCACCTGGGCCAGAGTCCGTCCGTCGGTCTGAATGACGTGGTCCGCCGCGGCCTTATAATGAGGTTCCCGCTCGCGCAGCACCTCTTCGACTTCGTCCGTGAACGACTTGGCGCCGGTGAGGGATGGGCGCTGGGTGTCCCCTCCGATGCGCTCGGTGATGGTCCGGACCGCGGCCGTCAGCCAGAACAGGGTCCCTTTTGCCTTCAGGGCCTCCACGTTCCGCGGTCTTAGGATTATCCCGCCGCCGGTGTCGATGATCAGGCGGTCTTTGCCGGACAGCTCCAGGCACGCGTCGGACTCCAGGTCCCTGAAACGGTTCCAGCCGAATTGCTTGACGATCTCGGGGATGGAGAGGGTCGCGCGCCTGACCACCTCGGCGTCGGTGGAGACGAGCTGGCGTCCCAGCCGTTCCGCCAAGAGTTTCCCGACGCTGGTCTTGCCGGTTCCCCGATAGCCGATGAGCACTATATTCATGCGAACCGGGATTCCAGGACGGCCCGCATGACGTCGGCCGGGGCGGCCAGTTGCGTCCAGAGCTCGAACTGGGCCACCGCCTGGTGGAGAAACATCTCGAGGCCTCGGATAGTCCGGCACCCCGCCGCCTTCGCCTCCCGGAGCAGTCGGGTCTCCGGCGGGTTGTAGACGATGTCCATCACCGTCAGGTGCGGGTTCAGCAGGGCGGCCGGGACGCAAGTCTCCTCCACCTTGGGGTGCATTCCCAGCGGCGTGCAGTGAATCAGGATCGCGCTGTCCCTGATCCCACGCCGGAGGGCCTCCTCGCTGATGGGGCCATCCTCGACAGGCAGCTTCGTCCGCGCTCGCAGGTCGCGGACTAGGCCCCGTCGTTCCGGCTCGTCGATTCCGAGGATCGTGAGGCCGGCGATGCCGGTGCCCGCGGGGTCCGCCGCGAGGGCGAAGGCGATCGCGCGGGCCGCCCCGCCGGAGCCAAGCATCAGCACCCGCTGTCCGTCCAACCTTACCCCGCCATCCCGCAGCGCCCGCAGCGCGCCCGTGGCGTCGGTGTTGTAGCCGGTCAGCTTCCCCTTCTCCACGACAATGGTGTTGACCGAGCCGATGTGCCTGGCGGTCGTCTCCACCTCGTCCAGGTGTGGGATGACCGCCACCTTGTGCGGGATCGTCACGCTGAACCCGCGCACATTGCCGAGGGCCCGAATGCCGCGGATCGCCCCGGCGATATCCTCGACCCGAAAGGCCAGGTAGACGAAATTCAGCCCCAATTTCTCAAACGCCGCATTGTGGATTGCGGGCGAGAGGGAATGCTCCACCGGGTTGCCGAGCAGTCCGCAGAGTTGGGTTTTTGCGTTAATTTCCATTCTGAGCCATCAGCTATTTGCTCTTGGTTAACTTTTGCACGACGTACTGGCTCCCCGTCACCACATAGGTGACCGTCACGCTATCTCCTTTTTTGACGTCCTTGAGGCTGGTCAGGCCAGGCCCGCTGAACTGGGTCTTGTCATTCACGACGAAGGTAAACCGGGTGCCGCCCCCTTCCTTCTTGACCCCGAGCTTGCCTGCCGCGGGATCCACCGTGAGGACGGTCCCCGCGAAGTCTGTCCCAGTCTCCGCCCAGACCGAACTCATCCCGATGAGACCCGCGCTCACACCGAGCCAGGCGATGATGATAAGGCTCTTCCACACGAAAAGTTGGGGTCTAGATCCCATGAGAATGCCCTCCTCACTGCGCCGTCATGCCGCCGTCGATGGGATAGATCGCGCCGGTCACCCAAGCGGATTCGTCGGAGGCCAGGTAAAGGACCAGCCTGGCCACTTCATCCGGCGTGCCGGGCCGACCGAGTGGATAGGCGGTCAAAACCTGGGCCGTCCGCACGGGGTCGCTCAACAGAGGAGCCGCCATCGGGGTGTCGATCAACCCGACGCAGACCCCATTGCAGCGAATGCCCTGCTTGGCATAGTCGATCGCGAGGCATCGAGTCAGAGCGTCGAGCCCTCCCTTGGTGGTGCTGTAGGCGGCGGTCAAAGGAATGCCGACCACGGCGGCGATCGAGGAGATGTTCACAATGGCGCCCCCGCTGGCTTTCAGCATCGCGGGCACCGCCGCCCGGGTCATCCGGAACACGCCGGTCAGGTTGACGGCCAGCAGTTCGTCCCAGGTGGCGTCGTCCGTTTCATGCAGGGTCTTGCCAAAGGCGCCGATTCCGGCGTTATTGACCAGTACGTTCAGCTTGCCGTAGGCACGGACCGCCTGCGCGACCGCCGCACGCGCATGCGTCTCGTCGGTCACGGTCCCAGCCACCGCCAACGCGCGGCCTTTCTCCCGCTCGATCTCCCGGACGACCCGCTCCAGCACCTCCTTGCGCCGGCCGGTGATGACCACTGCAGCGCCTTCCCGCGCGAACAGCCTCGCGACCGCCCCGCCGATCCCGACACCTCCCCCCGTGATCAAGGCGACTTTCCCCTCCAGGCGACTCATTCCGCTTCCTCCTCCCCTGTCTCGCCCATCGGCTCGTCCGACTCTTCTTGCGGGCCTGGCGCAGTGCCGGGTGATCCGCCCGCCCAGAGCCCGGGCTCGACCCTCCTGGCGACCGTGATGAATCCTGAGTGGGCCACCATCCGGTGGTCCGGCCGGACGCTCCGCCCCTGGATGTTCCAGGTCCGCAGCAGCGTTTCAAAGGTCTGGATCAGCCCGAACCCCCCGGCGCGCTCGAGCGCCTCCACGGTCTGCATCACCTGGGGGACCGTCGGGACATAGCTCAGGTACACGCCGCCGGAACGGAGCGCGTGAACCGCATGGGGGACGACCCGCCACGGCTCCGGGAGATCGAGTACGACGCGATCGAAGCGGTTCTCGCCATGGCCGGTGTCTGTTTCAATGCCCTCGTAGGCGTCCCGCCTGAGCAGCGTCAAGTTGGCGACCGGTCCCAGATAGCGTTCGATGTTTTTCATGGCGGTCCGGGCGAAGTCTTCCCGGGCTTCGTAGCTGATCACCGTGCCGCGTTCCCCGACGGCGCGGAGCAGCGCCATCGTCAGGGCCCCCGAGCCGGTTCCGGCCTCGAACACGCGGGCGCCGGGGTAGACATCCGCCCACATCGTCACGATCGCCAAATCCTTGGGATAGATCACCTGGGCGCCGCGCGGCATCTTCAAGACGTACTCGCCCAGGGTGGGCAACAGGGCGATCATGCGCTTCCCCCGCGAGAGCGTGATCAAGGCCCCGTCCGGCTGGCCGATCAACGCGTCGTGCGAGATCGTCTCGCCGCTGTACTGGAAGACCTCTCCGGCCTTCAGCGTCAGCGCGTATTGCCGCCCCTTCTTGTCCACCAGGTGGATGCGCTCGCCGTTTTGCAGCCGTCTCATCGTGGGCTCATTCTAGGAGAAGACCCGGGGGTTTTCAACACACGGGCCCGCGCTTGCTTCCTTGACAGGGTCATACCGGGGCCGTATGATCCCCGTGGTTCTGCCGCGCGCGCTGTTGGCGAAAGAGAGGAAGTACCGGAGTTTCCGCATGGAGTCAACGGGGCGCAATCTGGCCAACCATCCCCGCCGGTCCATGGTCCAACCGCTCGGCGCTGTCCTGTTCATTACCCTGACGGCGTTGACCCCTCCTACCGCCCTGGCGGGCACACCGGTCGCGGTCGCGACCTATGAGGGCGTCATCAACCCGGTTTCGGCCGAGTACATTCACGACGCCTTGGCCTTTGCGCAGACGGCGGGGGCTCAGGCGCTGGTGATCCAACTCGACACACCGGGCGGCCTCGACACCTCGATGCGGCTGATCATCAAGGATATCACGGCCTCGCCGATCCCTGTGGTGGTCTACGTCTCTCCTTCCGGCGGGCGCGCGGCGTCCGCCGGCGTCTTTATCACGCTGTCGGCGCATGTTGCCGCGATGGCCCCCGGCACGAACATCGGGGCGGCTCATCCGGTAGCCATGGGCGGAGGCGACATGGACAAGACCATGAAGGAGAAGGTCGAGAACGATTCCGTGGCCTACATCAAATCCATCGCGGAGCAGCGCGGGCGCAATGTCGCGTGGGCGGAAGACGCCGTGCGCAAGAGCGTGTCGGTCACCGAGAAGGAAGCGCTCGCGTTGAAGATCATCGACCTCGTGGCCGAGGATGTGACCAGCCTCCTCGACATGCTGGACGGTCGCAAAGTCGTGATGGCCGGCGGCCCGGTCGTGCTGAAGACCAGGGGCGCGGCGGTTCGTGAATTTCCAATGGGGTGGCGCCTGGAAGCGCTCAAGGTCTTGAGCGATCCGAACATCGCCATGCTCTTGATGACGATCGGGACGATCGGCATCCTGGCCGAGCTGTACAATCCCGGGGCCATCCTGCCGGGCATCATCGGCGCGATCAGCCTGATCATGGCGTTCTACTCGCTGCAATCGCTGCCGATCAATTACGCCGGTGTCTTGTTGATCATGCTGGGGGTCGTGCTCTTCATCCTTGAGATCAAGGTGACGAGCTACGGGCTGCTGACGCTCGGCGGCATCGCCGCGATGACGTTGGGCGGGCTCCTCCTCGTGAAGACCGACGCGCCGTTCATGCAAGTGTCCCTGTCCTTCCTGCTGCCGACGGTCGTCACGGCGGCGGTGATGCTGTTCGGGATGGCCTGGCTGGCCGCGAAGACGATGCGACGGGCCCCCGTGACAGGCGCCGAAGGGCTGGTGGGCGAGATCGCACTGGCCAAGACCGACGTCGCGCCGCGCGGGCAGGTGTTTCTGCACGGGGAATTGTGGGAGGCGATCAGCGAGGCGCCCATCCGGCAGGGCGAAGAGGCGGAGGTCAAGTCCGTGAAGGGCTTGACGCTGAACGTTGCTCCGCGCCACAAGTGATCTTACACGAAGGAGCGAACCATGCAGTTTCTTCTGCCGTTCCTCATCATCGGGTTTCTCATCTTTTACACCTTCAAGCGAGTGATGGAGTACGAGCGTCTGGTCGTCTTCTTTCTCGGAAAGTTCCAGATCGTCAAGGGCCCAGGGATCCGTGTTGTGGTTCCTGTCATCCAGCAAATGGTGAAAGTGAATCTCCAAACGGTCACGATGGAGGTGCCTCCGCAGGACGTGATCACCCGCGACAACGTGTCGGTCAAGGTGAACGCCGTGATCTTCCTGCGCGTGGTGGACCCACAGCGGGCCATCCTCGCCGTGCAGGACTACCTCTACTCGACGTCCCAGATCGGTCAGACGACGCTCCGCAGCGTGCTGGGGCAGAGTCAGCTCGATGACCTGCTGGCCAAGCGGGAAGAGATCAATACCGAGCTGCAACGGATCATCGACCAGCAGACGGAGCCCTGGGGCGTCAAGGTCACGGCCGTGGAGGTGAAAAACGTGGACCTGCCGCAGGAAATGCAGCGGGCCATCGCCAAGCAGGCCGAAGCCGAGCGCGAACGCCGGGCGAAGGTGATCCATGCAGAAGGCGAATTCCAGGCCGCCCAGCGCTTGGCCGATGCCGCTAACATCATGAGCCTCAATCCAGTCGCGCTCCAGCTTCGGTATCTCCAGAGCTTGGTGGAGATTGCCGCAGAGAACAATTCGACGACCATCTTCCCGGTCCCCATTGACATCCTTGCGACGTTCTTTAAAGGGTTAGAGAAGAAACAGTAGGACGGCGAAAAACTCTGTTGGTATATATGGTTACGTGAGAGCGCTCAAGAACCATCTACTACCCCCCCGGCTTCGCACCTCAGGCAACTCATCCCAGCCACGGTCTCGCCATAACACAGCGCTAAGATAGAACAACCTCACGGCTGTGCAGGTGGGTGAATCCTTTCCGCAGCCCCCGGTCTCTAATGTTATAGAAAGCCAAAATCCTCGGTTGAGGGACCGAAAAGGTGATGCCATGAGGAGAGACGATCTCTTACGTGAAGGCCAAGAGCAAGAGCAGCCTCTCGCCCAGGATCCAGAGACCGACGATCCGGAAGCCAGCGATATCTTAGAGGTTATTGAACGCGGCTCGAAGGGTGGCGGTACCGCCCCGGCTCCGTCGGACCAAGCCAGCGCCCCCGACAAGCCGGACACCTCCCTCGCGCTGGAATCCCTCTACTTTCGTTCGTTTGGAGAGCGGCCCCTCCTCAAACGTCAGGAAGAAGTGGCGCTGGCCAAGCAGATCGACCAGGGCAGCAGAACCATCCGCGCGGTCCTCCGAATCGCCCTCAGTGTCGCGGCTCGAATGCGGAAGACCGAGAAACTCCAGAACGCGACGCGCTCGTTGCAGGAGATCCGTGGGCTGAGTGGATTCTCCTCGACCGCCTTAAACGAGGCGGAAGCCGGTCTCGCTTCACTGCTCGCCGAAGCGAGGGGCTCCAGCAAGGTGGCAGCTTCCCGGATGAAGCGTTTCGCGCATTGCCGTCGCCAGGCGCGCGAAGCCCGTGCCTTGTTGGAGAAGGCCAAGGATGAACTGGTTCGGTGCAACTTGCGCCTGGTGGTCGATATCGCCAAGCACTACACGGGGCGAGGGCTTGGGCTCCTGGATCTGACGCAGGAAGGCAATCTGGGGCTGATGAAGGCGGCGGAGCGATACCAGTACCGCAAGGGCTTTAAGTTCAGTACCTATGCGACCTGGTGGATCCGTCAGGGGGTCACCCGGGCCCTGGCCGACCAATCCAGAACGATTCGGATCCCCGTCCATCTGACCGAGGCCTCGCATCGGATCTTGCGGACATCGCGCAAGCTGGTCCAGCAATTTGGCCGAGAGCCGAGGGCCGAGGAGGTCGGAAACGCGCTGCGTCTTCCCCCTGGGAAAATCCACGAGACCATGCAAGTCTTTCAAGAACCCATTTCCCTCGAGAATCCGGTCGGGGACGGGGAAACGCTGTTCGGGGAGTTCATCGCGGACTCGCAGGCGGTTCCGCCGGATTCTCACGTTCATCGGACCGAGCTGACGCGCGAGATGGATCGGATCCTCGGGGCGCTCACCCCCCGCGAGCAACTCGTGATCCGGTTGCGCTTCGGGATCGGTCAGGATGAGCCGTGTACGCTGGAGCAGGTTGGGCAAAGCCTGTCGGTGACCCGCGAGCGGATCCGCCAGATCGAGGCGAAGGCCCTCAAAAAGCTGAAGACTCCGGAAATCAGGCAAATGTTTGCCGCGATCCAATAAGAACGCCAACCATACTCCGGCGAGCTAACACGGGCGAGGGTGAATCCCTCGCCCGTTTTGTTTTCAGACCCGTGAGTGTCTTTTGACTTTGGCTCGATTGTGAGAGAATGCGGCAGCGCTGAACAAGAGTTTATTCGGCAGGGGGAACGGCCGTGATCACGGTGAGGCGTCGAGACTCCATCCGCAGGGCTGCCTGGGCGGCGGTGCGCGCAGCCGTCTGTCTGACGGTCGCGCCGTTGCTGGCGACTCACGCCCTGTCCGAGGGCGGCTCCGACCAGGCCAAGGGCAAGGCGATGACGGTTCCCGCCGTGGTCGCGGCGGTCAGGCCCTCTGTGGTCACCGTCATGACTCGCGGAACTCCACCGAACCCTTTCCAGCATACCTCGCCGTCTGGTTCCGGGTCCGGCTTCATCGTGGACGAGAAGGGGTACATCCTCACCAATAATCATCTGGTTGAGGGGACCAAGAACGTGGTCATCAGTCTCCCGACGGGGAAGCTCACTCCGGGCCGCGTCGTCGGGCGGGATTTTTTGTTGGACCTGGCGCTGATCAAGATTGAAGCGCAGGACCTCGTCGAAGCCCGCTTGGGCCAGTCCTCAACGCTGCAAATCGGCGAGACGGTCGTCGCGATCGGCAATCCGTTCGCCTTGAAGGGAGGATCAACCGTCACGGTCGGGGTGGTGAGCGCGCTGGATCGTTCGATCCTGGCCCCGAACGGGGAAACGCTGTATGACCTGATTCAAACCGATGCGGCGATCAACCCGGGCAGCAGCGGAGGCCCGTTGGTGGATTTATCAGGACGCGTCGTGGGAATCAACGTGGCCGTCGCTCCTTCAGCCCAGGCGATCAGTTATGCGATTTCGATCGACGCCGCGTATCCGAACATTCAGGCCATGCTGGTGCGGGGATCTGTATTTCGTCCGGATCTTGGGTTTATCCCGGTCACGGTGACACCCAGCGTGGCGGCCAGCTTCAATCTGCATGTGGATCGCGGGGTCTTGGCTGTTCAGGTGGACCCGCTCAAGCCGGCGGCCAAATCAGGGCTTCAAGACGGGGACGTCATCACCGCGGTCGATGCCACCCCGATCTACAACATGGGCGATTTTTGGCATGCCTTTCTGCAGGCAGGCGTCCAGCTGCCGGCCCAGCTCACGGTGTACGGGAAACAGGGCCAGTTCTCCGACGTGTCGCTTCCTCGCGTCTCCTCTCCACACGCGTCCCGGTAACGCCGGCAGGCTCAGCGGAGTCACGACGATGATGGTCTCCCGGGTGTGCTTCGTCCGTTCTCGTTGCCGGGCTCCAGGGGCTGTGGTATAGTCTGGCCACGGCGAGTCGGCTTCCCTTGCCTTCCATGCGTTCACATCCCCCCACGAACCGGTTCGACGGGCGAGGTTCTCGGTCTGGTGAGCAGCAGACTGTCATGAAGCGTCCAGGCGTGTTGATGACGTTCGATCAGGTTCCCTATGACACGGCCTGGGAGCTGCAACGGGCCCTGGTCGAGGAGCGGCTGGCTGATCGCCGACCGGACACCCTGGTCCTGCTCGAACACGCGCCGGTGTACACGATCGGTCGGAGCGGGCAGGAGAGTCATTGGGGAGGCGACGAGCGGATCCTCCGGGAGGCGGGCTACTCTGTCTATCGGGTGGAGCGAGGGGGGTCGGTGACCTATCACGGCCCCGGCCAGATCGTCGGGTATCCGATTCTCCGCCTCGGCCACTTCTTCGCGGGGCCCAAGGCTTACATGCGGGCCCTCGAAGAGGTTGTGATCCGGACACTGGCGGAGTGGGGCGTGACAGGCCGGCGCATCGACAAGTTGACGGGCGTCTGGGTCGGACAGAGAGACAGGATGAAGATCGCCGCACTGGGCGTGCGGATCGTCCGGGGAATCACGATGCACGGCTTCGCCTTGAACGTCATGCTGGACGTGGCCCCCTTTCACCGCATCGTCCCATGCGGGATCGCCGAATGTCGTGTGACGTCGATGGCCGACGTCCTGGGCCGGCCTCTGGAGGTCTCCCTGGTCCGGCGGCGGATCGCGGAGGTGTTCGCGGAGCTGTTCGGACTGGACTGGACCGAGCAGGAGTCCGGCTGCGCGAACCGGTCGATCCCGGTGAGATCTGCATCCGCCGCGGCCTGTGATCACGGCGTTCGTGCCAGGCTTGACGCCAACGGAGGGAACCCGTGACTGAGCTGAACAACCCGACGTTTCGCCTGGCCGTCGCGCAGTTCGAACAAGCGGCCGCCATGATGCACTTGGACCCGAATCTTCACGAGCGGTTGAAGATGCCGGAGCGCTCGCTCATCGTGAGCATCCCCGTGAGGATGGACGACGACACGGTCAGGATGTTTACCGGCTATCGCGTCCAGCACGACTCCTCCCGGGGTCCCTCGAAGGGGGGGATTCGTTACCACCCCGACGTGAACCTGGGGGAGATAGCGGCGCTCGCCATGTGGATGACGTGGAAGTGCGCGTTGGCCGGGCTGCCGTACGGCGGGGCGAAAGGCGGCGTGCGGGTTGCTCCGAAGAAACTTTCGCGCGGCGAGTTGCAGCGACTTACCCGGCGGTATGCGACCGAGATTTTTCCCCTCATCGGTCCCGACAAGGACGTTCCCGCCCCTGATGTCGGCACCGATGCCCAAGTGATGGCGTGGATTATGGATACCTACAGCCAGCAGGTGGGCTTCGCCGTTCCCGGGAGCGTAACCGGCAAACCGCTGTCCATCGGCGGCAGTCTCGGGCGCGAGGAGGCCACGGGCCGCGGTGTGGTCGACGTGACGCTGGAGGCGATGCGGCATCTCCGATTGGACATTGAGAACGCGACAGTCGCGGTGCAGGGATTCGGCAATGTCGGGTCGAACACCGCGCGGATCATGCGGGAAGTCGGGGCCAAGGTCATCGCGGTGAGCGATGTCACGGGGGGCCTCTACAATGCGAAGGGCTTGGACATTCCCGAGTTGCTCCGACGCTTCCGCGGGGATGGTCAGCCCCTCCGCGAGACCAAGATGGGGGACTGGATCAGCAACGAGGAGTTATTGGAATTGGACTGTATGGTGCTGGTTCCGGCGGCGCTCTCGGAGCAGATCACGCATAAGAACGCCGCCAAGGTCCGGTGCCGGATCTTGGCTGAAGGGGCCAATGGGCCGACGACGCTGGACGCGGATCAGATCCTGGTCGATAAAGGCGTCTTCATCATTCCGGATATCCTCGCCAACTCGGGCGGTGTCATCGTGTCCTATTTCGAGTGGGTTCAGGATGCGCAGCGCTTCTTCTGGAAGGAACAGGACATTCGTGACCGGCTGCACGAGATCATCACGGCGGCGTTCCATCGCACCCTGCAATTCTCCACGGCCCAGCGAGCGACCATGCGAATGGCTGCGCTCATGAGCGGCATCGACAAGGTGGCCCAGGCTCATCTGGCTCGCGGCCTCTTCCCATGAGACCGTGAAGCCAGGTCTATCTCGTCTGTTTGGTCTGTTCAGTCTTTTGGTCAGACGGGACAGACTAAACAGACTGAACAGACCGAAGAGACCGGGCCGCGAGATACGAGATACGCTTCACGAGTGACGACTAAATTATGAACTACCTGCTTGCCGCCATCGCCGGGGTCTGGATGGCTGATGGGGTCGCGCTCCTGCTGGCGCCCCGTCACGTGATCACGCGTCTGCGGGAAGTCCTGGCCCTTTCGCCCGCGATGCTCCGGCTGGAGGGTGTGGCCGCCGGCTTGGGCATTCTGCTGCTCCTAGGCACGGAAGGGCTCCACTACCAACCGCTGTGGATGGTCACGGGCGCCGCCATGGTGACGAAAGGGGTGTTCCTCGCCGTCGGGCCCGAGGAGTGGAAGCAGTGGGTGGTGGGATGGTGCCTGGGACGCGAGGATGTGGATTACCGGTTTTGGGGATTGGGGCTGTGCACCCTGGCCTTGCTCTTGTTGCGTGCCCTGGGCTGGCTGGGGAGCAACTGAGAGGGTAAGGGAGCCGCATGCACGACCTCGTCTCGCTGTGGCACCTGCACCGGGAGGCAAGGTGGCCGACGTTCACGGACCTGAACGAGGGACAGTTGATGACGTTGGATACCGTGATCAGCGGGTGTGTCACGTATTATTTAGAGTCCGAGAACGGACTAGACCCGCAGCGTGTCGAGATCCTGGAAAGCTGCCTTGCCGATCTCAACGGACTCCTGCCCGACCTCGCAGCGGAGGCCAGCCCCTACTTTGACCGGCTGCGAACGCTCGCCACGATGCTTCTCGCGACCCGCCATCGTCCATAGCCCGCATTATTCATGAACGCTTCTGCTGCAATCGCGAATTCGCTGCTACGACGAGCCTGCATGCGGCTTGCGAAGCATGCAGGCGGGCGGGCTCGCCGCTCAGTCGGTCAACGTACTGCTGGGAGTATGCCTCCCTCCTTCGCGGCTCCACGCGCCCGTCTCGCGACGCGACTGCGCGATTTCGCCACGAACCGTCATGAATAATGCGGGCTAGCCTGCGCCAGACCGGGGAGAGGGCGGGATCGGCTTCACGTGACCCGACGAGGAAGGCCTTGGGTTGCCTTGCAAGTTCGGGTTTCGTCGGCTAGAATGCTGCCGGTTTTTGCATGGCTCGTCCCGGTGGCTGACGCCCTGCGTCAACGTGGACGCAGGCGCTCTGTGCTCAAGGAGGACTCGATGAGAGGACGACGATTGCCGGTCTGGCTGGCCACGTTGGGGCTCTCCCTCATGGTCGGGGTGCCTCTCGTCGCCGGGGCCGAACCCTACGAGCTCACCAAGAACGACGTGATGGACCCCAAGCTCTTCAAGAGCACGGACATCTCATTGTTTGGGGTGAAGCTCGGCGATCCTGAGAGCAAGGCCTTGGATATCTTGGTGAACGAGAAGATTCCGGGGGTGAAGGTGGAACAGGAGGCGACGTTCGTCCTGCTGCTGGATCAGCGCAAACCCACCGGTCCGATGGCGGGTGTTCGTTTGCTCGACGGAAAGGTTGACCTTATTTTCATCAATAACCGCTTTGCCTTCAAAGCGAGGGGAATCTTTCGCAATATTCTCAACAGCGAGAGTCCGGACGAGATTCGCAAACTTCTCGGCAAAGAAGATTTTGGGGATGAGAACGTGATGGGAGCCGCGATGAACTACGAAAAGCAGGGCTTTGTCGTCAATTACCTGGGCAAGGACGTCAACGTCGAATTCGCTCTCCCGCAATAGGCGGGGCCGGCGAATGGTGCGCTGGAGCCACCTCGCGTCCGCCGTGTCAGTCTGGGTCTGTCTGGCGGCGCTGGCCGCGTCTCCGCCTCGCACGCAGGGGCAACAGGGCCAGGAGCTCCTGGCCCCCGAGCCACTCCTCTTCGATTCGCCGCTCGAGTTCCTGGATTTCAGCAACCCCACCACCATTGAGGGACTGATTCGGTTCGTCGATGTGTCGGAGCGCGCGATCTGGCTCCAGTGGGACCGCCGCCTGGAAGACCATCCTTCCGGGAAAAAAGTGTGGAGAACGCTGGGTGGGGAGTTTATGTTGCTGGTGTATCCTCGAGACGGGGTCCAGTTCGACACGCTCAAGGAATTGGCGCCGGGCACCCGGCTCAGGATGGTGATCCAGTCGAACGACACGGGACGCCGCTTGATCCTTTCCTACGTAGACCCCTCGGTTCCCCCGGAAGTCCCGCTCTGAGCGGCTACTGCATCGCGGCGGTCGCGGTGTCGAGCTGTTGGAATCCGTATTCGATCAGGTTCGAGGCGGTGTTCCAGCGACGGGTGGTGTGGAGCAGCACCAGCAGAAGCTGTTTTCCGTTCTGGGAGACCTTGGCGATCAGGCACCGCCCCGCTTTTGAGGTGAAGCCCGTCTTCACGCCCTCGACGCCCGGCATGCGGCCGAGCAGGCGGTTGGTGTTCCTGAGCAGATAGGACCGGTTCACATTGACCGCCGTGATGATCTCCAGCTCCGACCTTACGAAGGCCTTGAAGACAGGGTGTCGCAGGGCAAACTCACTTAACGTGGCCAGGTCCGCCGCAGTCGAGTAGTGATCGGGGGCATCGAAGCCGCAGGCGTTACTGAAGTGGGTATCCAGGAGGCCGAGCGCCCGAGCCTTCGTATTCATCAGAAGGACAAACCACTCTTCCGATTCGGCCACATGCTCGACGGCCGCCAGGCACGCATCGTTCGCCGAGGTAATCAGCATCGCCTTCACGAGATCCTCCAGCGCGAAGACCTGCCCGGCGCGGAGCCTCAAGCGGGTCTTTCGCGTGGATGCGGCCTTGCTACTGACGCTCACATAGTCTTGCAGGTGCCCATATTCCAGGATCACCAGCGCCGACATCACTTTGGTGAGGCTGGCCGGCGACAGCCGCCGGTCGGCTTTGAACTCATAGATGATCTGCCCTGTGGTCAGATCCTTGAGAAGGACGCTTTGGGCGATCGGACGTGACCCCAGCAACGGGTGAATGGACTTCAGGCCGGAAGTGAACCCGGCGGAAGGCATGAGCGGAGCGGTAGACGGGGCGATCTCGGCTCGGGACGGGGAAGACATCCAGAACATCGCGACGAGGATGGCTGCCGTCATCATCAGCGGCGGCCACTGGTGCTCCGCCGAGGAGCACGACTGAGGAGGCTGCCGGAGAAGATAGGGATGCATCCGGTGGGAGCTACAGCGTGTAGGTCTCACGAACCTTGGCACCGCGGAATCCGGTATCGAGGACCTTGTGGAAGAACCTCAGGAGGTCCGCCAGGTCCAGCCAGAAGCCGCAGTTCAGGCAGCGTGCGTACAACCGACGGTTGAGCAGGGTGTAATGCCGCTCCACCATCATGAATCCTTTGCATTTCAGGCAGTGCATCTTCGATCAGGTTCCGCGACTCTCCCGGCACGGCCATGCGCTCAAAGGCCGACACAGGTCAGGCGACTTCTACCGTATCGTGCCTCAGGGTGTCAAGCGGCTCAGCGGAGACGGTTCATAATGAGCGCGATGCAGCCGGCCAGCAGACCCCCGCCGGCGATCGTGATCGCAAACGTCAACAACGCCTTGGCACTGCCCGTCGGATGCGTTTCGTACAGGAGATCCCGAACGCCTCCCTCCACCATCAGCACCGACAAGGTTGTGAGCGATCCCATGCCGAACCACCAGATGAATCTCCTCACACTCCCTCGTCCTTCGCCGAAAGGAGCAGGCCCGCCTCGCACAGCGCTCCGGGACTGCATGCGGCCAATCTAGCCCACCGGTCTGGACCTGTCAAGGAACAGGGGAAAACCGACGGGAGTCCCGCGGTACCAGAGACTGCCACCGGGGAAAGCGAGGCGGATCAGGACGCGGATGGTACACGAGGAGGAGCGATCGATTTCAGGCCTCGGTGCAAGAAAATCGAGATGCTCCCGGCTCCGTTGTTCGCGGTGACCAGCCCCGGCTCTTCTGTCTCGTTCGTTCTGAGAGTCAGGGTGGCCACGGCAAACGGTCCGCCTTTCGTTCGATAGTTCATGGGTGGGTATCGGAAGGTTCCATCCCCGCGTCCGTAGAGTATGGAGAGGTCATTGGACTGGATGTTCACGATCGCGACGTCGGGGAATCGATCGCCATCGAAGTCTCTGGCCAGGCCGTACACCGGCCCCGCATCGGCCCCGGACTCTTTGCCTCCCTGGAATGTTCCGTTCCCGTTCCCGAGGAACGTCGTGAAGGTATCCATCTCTCCGTTGATGACCAGGAGATCCGCCATCCGGTCGTTGTTGAAGTCAGCAAACGACACGACCAGCGGCCGTTTGCCGGTCCGATAGTCGGTCGGTTCACGGAAGGTGCCATTGCCGTTCCCCAACCAGATCGAGACGGCGCTGCTCATGGGGCCTCCGTTGCTCACGGCCACATCGAGGTTTCCGTCCCGGTTCAGATCAGCCGCCGCGATCGAGGTGGGGGTATCGCCATACTCGTAGAGCGGGCCCTCCACAAAGGAGCCGTCCCCATTACCCAAGAACACCTTCAGTTTGTCGTTGCGTAGCGCCGCGATGAGATCAGGCTTCTGATCACCGTTGAAATCACCGCTGACGATGGACACCGGGGCTCGATGGATCGTATAACGCGGCCCTACTCCGAACGTTCCGTTCGCCAGGCCCAGGAAGATCGCGATCTGATCGCTGCCCGAGCAAGCAACCGCCACGTCCACGTATCCGTCCCCATTGAAGTCATTGAGTGCCAGCGCCCGGGGCTCCTTCCCCACGTTCAGGGTGACTGGCTCCCTGAAGGTGCCGTCCCCGATTCCGAAGAGGACGGACAGCGAATTATTGCCGATGTTGGTGGTAATCAGATCCGTGAAGCCGTCCTGGTTGAAATCCGCCGTCGTGACCGAAGTAGGGTTTTTCCCCACAGCATACGAGGTGAAGAGATAGAAGAGATCCGGCGGGACGTAGGCATCCTTCTGGGTGCACCCACCGACCGCCACAACCCCTACCGCCAGGAGGACTCGAAGGGCAATTCCGTGGACAGACGCCATACGCGCCGGAGCGGTCTGTTGCATGAGAGGCTCTGGGACGGCCGCTTGGGATGATGCTCGTCAGCACGGGACTTTTCCAAGCGGTCCTGGTTGCCACGCGAGTATACCGAGCCCGTTTGCGGTTCCGCAATGGTGATTCACGGCCCGGCGGTCCCGGCAGCGCCCCCGCCGGTTCTGATTGGGAGCGCGACGGGCGGCGCACCGCCGGATTCGTCAGGGCTGCAGACCCTCCTTTTTCCCCTGGAAGAACGGCGCATGACTGGAGTAGAATAAGCCCCCTATGATCCGAGGAGGTTTTATGGGCGACATGGTCAAGATTGAACTGACGATGTACGGAATTGCGGAAGTCGTCAAATGGTGCATCGAGAAGAACAACGGTCGGGTCCCGGGGACGGACACAGCGGGCTTCAAGAAAATGCAAGCTCTCCTCGCCGAGCGACCGCAGACCGGAGACTACTTCACGTTGGATCAGTTTTGGAAGAAAAAGGTGCTGCTGGATTTGACGGAGGAGGAGGTCCACATCATCGACCGGTGTTTGTACGACATCCCGAATTATGAAAACGTCCAGCTTCCCCAGATCCGACACAGATTCTGGCCCAAGCAGCCCGCCTCCCATTGAGAGCCGGTTCCACCTTCTTGCAGGCATCCCATCATGCCGCACGCTGGCAACGATCCGCCACGAGCGAGGAAAAGGCTGGGTGGATCACTCGGCTTGCCCCGCCGGGCGGGCAGCGGAGGCGGCCGGCTCCGAGAGCCGGTCGGCGCAATAGCGCGTGACGGGATCGGACTCGGCGTCCGGGTCGGTGCCGTCCCAGATGACGGAATGGACGTTCCAGTGGACGATCGGGTAGAAGATCACTCCCGGTCCGGCCACGAGCACCAGCCGGACCTCGGACAGGATCTGTTCCTCATCGAGGCGTGTGCGGAACCGTTCGTAGACCTTCCCATACCACTCCAGCGTGGGCCGGTGGCGGACCTTGGCATCCATCAATTCGGCGTAGGCCCGGCCTTCGGCCCGGCGCGCTTGCTCCTGACGGGCCGCCAAGTCCGACTCCCGCGGCAATGGGGACACCGGGTAGTCCGGCTTTGCGGCAAACGGGGGAAGCAGGCTGCCGAGTTCAGCATCGCGTCTGCGCAGCGCCGCCCGCCAGGACGCTTCCAGAGAGGCCAGTTCTTCGTGCGCGTTCACGTACTCAGGGGCCAGGCTGGCCAGACACTGGCCATCCCGCTTCATGGCGGAGGCGCACCCGCCCAGCCAGACGACAACCAGAACGACGCACCACGTTCTCATGCGAGGCTCCACGCTTAAAAAAGGCTCTTCCGGAAATTATGTGGGTCAGGCCGTCGGGGAGAGGGACTCCGCTCGGCACGGGCGAGCCCACGCTGCTGTAGCTACCAGCAGCCCGGCTGCGGCTCCCCCCATCCCCCGCTAAGCGGGGGTTCTCCGATCCGCGCGTGCCTCTTGCGGCAAGCATGCGCGTTCGGGCCTCGCTCAGGCTGCTGGTGCACACAGCAGCGGGACTTGCCCGCAAGGTCGCGGCGCCCTCACCCCCGACGGCCTCGCGCTTGACTGAACAACAGGCACCCCAGCGCCGCACGGTCTTTGCGCGATTCCGCAGGCAGGTGGCCTGGCAGCCTCAGACTGCGCGCGTCCGGCGAGCACACCATCCGCCCATGCCCGGAACGATCAATCCTGTGTGCGCGACGCGCGAGCACGTGAGGCTGCCTGGCCACCACATGCCCGTTCTAGAGTGCGCGATCCGCGAGCACGGGGGATTAGCCTGGCCGCCCCGTCTCTCCGAGGTCTTCACCCACACGAAAGCCGGAAGACCCCAAAAAAGGAGCCCTTTTATTTCACTCTACATCCTCGGCGGGGCTCGATCAACTCCGCTGGTTTCTGGGAAAGTTCAAGGGGGAGGGAGAGTGGGCGGACTACAGCGTTCCTTCGCCTTTCAGGTACTTCCGGAATCGTTCCATCAGCTCCTCGCCTAGTACGCCGACTTCCGGCTTCCGTTTCATGTACTCGCGGATCTCGGCGAGGCGCTGCTCGGCCTGCTCGTTTCCCTGCAGCCGTTTCACCTTCTCCAAGGCGTCTTCGAACGCATCAAAGGTCAGTTCCCGGTACCCGAAGCTCCGGATGCGCTTGACCGCTTTCATCATGGCCTCATTCCGGAACTTCGTGAGGTGTTCCGAATCGATTTCTTTCAACCCCATTTTCCGCGCCCGACGCTCGGCAGCCTTGCGGATCCCGCTGCGTACGAAATCAGGCGCGGTCAGTAACCGTTTCCACGCGTCGTCGGTCCACAGCACGCGTTCCAGTGGCGCATCCCAGAGCTGGACGAGCGCCGCTTCGTCGATCCGGGCCAGTCCCTTCCCGCGGGCCAGGTCCTCGGTGTCCCGTTTCAGCATGTCGGTCACGAAGTCCATGGCGATCGGGGGCGTGTCCTTGATCTTGTCCTGAAGCCGGGCCCGCGCTCCGTCTGTCCACTCCATCGGCGGTCCTGTCTGTTCCTGCAAGTCGCCGAGCGCCTCCACCTTGTCAAGGAGGTCGACGTTGACCTCCAGATGACCGCGTTCCAGGGCCAGCTCTTCGGCGATCTGTTGAATCATCTGTCGCATGAATGCCGGGACGGTGTCGAGTCGCGCCCGCGCTGCAGCGGTCCAGGGCACTTTCCCCTGTGCAATTTGATCGGCGGCGGCCGCCAGGCCTGCTTCGCCCCCCATTCGGCCCATCATCTGGCTCTTGAACCGGTCCAGAATCTCTGCGGTGATCTCGTGGTACCCGAGTTCACGGGCCTTCTTCTCAGCCAGCCGTCTCACCATCCCGCGGAGGAACACCGGCGCCCGCTCCATCCGTTTGAGGGCCTCCTCCGTCCAGACGATCTCGGACGCGGCGGCCTGTTCCTTGGACTCGAAGAGACTCATGGGGGACTTTCAGCCGAACCGGCTATTTGTTCAGGAGTTCTTTTAATTCCTTGCCGGCTTTGAAAAACGGCACTTTTTTGGCTGGGACGGACACGGTGGCACCGGTCTTGGGGTTGCGACCCTCCTTCATGCGGCGGTTGCGCAGGCGGAAGCTGCCGAACCCTCGAATCTCGGTCTTATCCCCCTTCTGGAGGGAATTGCGGACGCTGTTGAAAATCGTGTTGACCACGATCTCGGCCTGCCGCTTGGTGAGGGTCGGCACCTGCTCTGACACTCTCTCGATGATCTGTGCTTTCGTCATGCTTCGTCCTCCTTGCCGAGCTGACTGCTCCCCGCTGTCCAGGGGCCCCGTTCATGTCCGCGTGGCGCCGGCCGCGGGAGTGTGCCGGAAGAGTCAGAATGCCATCAGGTACTTGAGACTGACGCCGGTCTGGAAATCGAACCGGGGGAGCGTCCCAAACAGGCGGCTCTCGATCAACTCCCGCACTGAGAACCGTTTCCGTGGTTCCACGACTTTGGGTTCTCCCTCGATCCCAGCCAGATCCGCGGCGAGCCTGATCGCATCGTCCAGGTCGCCGAGTTCATCCACCAGCTTGATTTCCTTGGCTTGTCGGCCCGTGAAAATTCGTCCGTCGGCCAACGGTTGGACATCCGAGACGTCGAGCGAGCGCCCTTCCGCCACCGCCTCGATGAATTGGGTGTGCACGTCGTCCATGACCGACTGGAGGATGCGGCGGTCTTCGTCGCTCATCTTTCGGAAGGGGGAGCCGATATCCTTGTGCCGACCACTCTTGACGACAACGTTCTCCACGCCGATTTTTTTGAGGAGGCCTTCCAGATTGGCCAGCTCCATGATGACCCCGATGCTTCCGGTGAGCGTGCCGGGATTGGCCATAATCCGGTCGGTCGCGGCTGCGATGTAGTACCCCCCAGAGGCGGCCACGGTTCCCATGGATGCGACGACGGCCTTGTTCTGCTTATTGCGGACGCGCATGACCGCATCGTGGATCTCCTGGGACGGCACGACACCGCCGCCGGGACTGTCGATGCGGAGCACGATCGCTTTGACCGACGGGCTGTCTCCGAACTTCTTCAGGTCGCCGACCGTCTGCTGCGCGTCCAGGATCACGCCCTCCACGCGTATCAACGCGATCCGATCCCCTCCGGAGAGATCCAGATCGGGCCACAGGGAGGTTGCCAGAAACACGACCAGCAGTCCGGCGAGCAGGCTCCACAGGATCAGCCGGAAGGCTTTCCGGCGGCTAGCGGGTTGTGAAGTTTCCTCCGGCACGGCTTCAGAGCCTGGTTACGACGTGACGTCAGGGTCCCCCGACTCAGCGTCGGGCCGCTTCTTCGTCTTTTGGGCCGTGCGGCCCAGGCTCTGGTCGACCGCGCCCTGGGTCGCATGGAACTCGTCCACCTGTTTCCGCTCCGCATCCAGTTGCTGTTCCCGGAGGCTGAGCGCGATCTTTCGCTCCTCGCGATCCGTCTTGATGATCTTGGCGGACACCGTATCATTGATTTTGAACTTGTCCTCCAAGCGAGCCTGCGGTTCTAGCCCCGTCTCGCTGATGTGAATCAGTCCTTCCACGCCGCCTTCCAGCTCGACGAACACGCCGAAGTCCGTGATCTTCGTCACTTTGCCGGGGGCGGTTGTCCCCACCTTATAGCGCTGGGGGATCTCCTCCTCCCACGGATCGCGCGTCAACTGCTTATAGCCGAGGGAGAGCCGCTCTTTGTCCTTGTCAATCCTCAGCACCACCGCCTCGATCTTCTGCCCCTTCTTAAACAGCTCCGAGGGATGCTTGATATGCCTGGCCCAGGACATGTCGGAGATGTGGATCAACCCATCGATCCCTTCCTCCAGGCCGATAAAGGCGCCGAAGTCGGTCAGACTCTTGACCTTCCCTTCGATGCGAGTCCCGCTGGGGTACTTCGTCTCGACCATGTCCCACGGGTTCGGAGCGGTCTGTTTCATCCCTAACGAGATCTTCCGGCTGTTCGCGTCCACGTTCAACACGGCGGCTTCGATCTGATCGCCGACCGACACCAGACGCGAGGGATGCCTCACCTCGTGCGTCCACGACATTTCCGACACGTGCACCAGGCCCTCGACCCCGGGTTCCAGTTCGATAAAGGCCCCGTAGTCGGTCAAGCTGACGACCCGTCCGCGTACGCGGGAGCCGACCGGATACTTGGTCGCCACGCTCGTCCAGGGGTCTGAGCTCTTCTGTTTCACGCCCAGGGAGATCCGGCCTGACTCGCGGTCATACTTGAGGACCATCACTTCCACCTTGTCACCAATGACGAACATCTCGGAGGGGTGACCGACCCGGCCCCACGACATGTCGGTGATATGGAGCAAGCCGTCGATGCCCCCCAGGTCGATGAAGGCCCCGTAGTCGGTGATGTTCTTGACCGTGCCCTGGCTCAACTGACCTTCCTTGAGGCTCGAGAGCGTCGTCTGTCGCTTCCGGTCTCGGGACTCTTCGAGCAGCACCCGACGGGACACCACCACGTTCCCGCGCCGGTGGTTGATCTTGATGATCTTCAAGGGGAACGATTTCCCGACCAGCCCATCGAGGTCGCGTACCGGGTGCAGATCAATCTGGGAACCGGGGAGGAACGCTTTGACGCCGATGTCCACCATCATCCCGCCCTTGATGCGCGAGAGGATTCGCCCCTCGACGACCTTCTCGTCTTTGTACGACTTCTCCAGGTCCTCCCAGACCTTCATCTTGTCCGCTTTCTCTTTGGACAGGATCAGGTTCCCGTCGGCGTCCTCCCGTTCCTCGATATAGACCTGCAGGCGATCACTAATCTTAAGTGCCTGCAGCTCTTCACCGGAAAACTGGTCCGCCGGGATGATTCCCTCGGACTTATAGCCGATATCCACGACCACCTTGTCCTTGCTGATCGCCACGACCCCGCCTTCGATGATGCTCCCCTCTTCAAAGTTCCGGAATGTCTCCTCGTACAGGGCGGCCAGGGCCCCCCGATCCAACTGTTCGTCTGTCTGCTTTGACGCCATGTTCATGCGAATAATCCTAACCCTCCGACTACGGTCGGTGCTGAGGTTGACGAGGCCGCGGCCTTACTCAGCGTTGTAAGGCCTGGCTGCCGGGCGCCGTTCGGAACGCTCGGCTCTTTCGGCGGGTGCCGAGGGAACCGTCGGAGGCGCGACGCGCCCCAACGCAGCGATCCGTGTCATCACGGTCCGGCTGACATGGTGATAAAACTCTTTCCCCGAATCGCGCTGCGCGTCCACCGAGAAATCGATGGGCTCTCCGTAGGTCACCGTCACCGGGTGCAAACGGATCCACGCGGCTCCCGTGGGGAGCGCCTCGTACGTCCCGTCGATGTAGGCGGGGACGACCGGGCAGCCGGTTTCGGCGACAAGGATTCCGATCCCAGGTCTTCCCGGCTGCAAGGCGCCGTTGGGAGACCGGGTGCCTTCCGGATAAATCGCCACCACCTTCCCTTCCTTGATCAGGCGGATCGCTTTCCCAAACCCTTCGCGGTCCAGCCGGTCTTGCCGGATCGGAATCCAGCCGAGCCACTGAACCAGCCACCTGAGTCCCGGGACCGGAAAGAGGTCCTGGCGGCCGAGGAAGGCGACTCGTCGCGGGACCCCGCAGCCCAGCAGGGGGATGTCGAGGAAGCTGGCGTGGTTGGCCGCCACCAGCACTCCGCCGTGCGTCGGGATATGTTCACGTCCGATTGCCCGGTACCGGAACAGGAGCCGGCCCACCGCGTTGCACACCAGCCAGAGAAAGCCATACCCCACCCCGCTCACAGCTTGGTCACGATCACGGCCATCATCCGCTCCACCACCTGATCCGCCGTCAGGGCCGTTGTATCGATCACACAGGCATCGACTGCCGCCACCAATGGGGCCAGGTGACGAGAGCGGTCCCGTGCGTCGCGGCCATCAAGGTCCTGCCGCGTTTGGGCCATGGGGACGGCGTGGCCGGCCGCCGCCAACTCCGAGTGCCGCCGCGCCACGCGGACGTCCATGTCGGCTTCCAGAAAAAATTTTGCGGGCGCGGCCGGGAAGACGCGCGTCCCGAGGTCCCGCCCTTCCGCCACGACACCGCCACGCGCGCCGATCTGGCGCTGGACCGGCAGCAGCCACTCGCGCACCGCCGGAATGGCCGCCACCACGGAGGCCATGTCACTGATCTCCGACGTCCGAATCTCGTCGGTGACATCCTGTCGGTCCACCAATACGATAACGCGCCCGGCGTCATGTCGCATCGTGACGCGGGTGACCGCCAGCAGTCGAGACACCGCCTGCTGATCCGAAGGGCTGACGCCAGCCGCCCTCACCTTCCAAGCCACAGCCCGGTAGAGCGCGCCGGTGTCGAGATGGAAATACCCCAGACGCGAGGCGAGCCGCTGAGCGACGGTGCTCTTCCCGGCTCCAGCGGGACCATCGATGGTGATGATCAGACGCAGCTCAGGCTTATCTACGCGTCGGCTGCCTATTATAGACCTCGACCAGATTGTGTCAATAATTCCAATAGCTTGGCTTCGAAGCCGGGGAACGAGGTGTCAATGCACCCAGCATCCTCGATACGAGTCGGTGCATCCGCGACCAGCCCCGCGATCGCGAGCGACATCGCCACCCGGTGGTCCCCATGGCTGTGGCACGAGGCGCCGCGGAGCCGACGGGTCGCTCGCGCGCCGCTGCCTTGGATGATCAGCCCGTCCGGCGTTTCGGTGATGGCGGCGCCCATCTTCGTCAGTTCAATCGCCATGGTCGCGATCCGATCGCTTTCCTTCACCCGTAACTCTTGTGCTCCCGTGATGGCGGTTTCACCCTCGGCCAGGGCCGCGGCGACACACAGGATCGGGAACTCATCGATGGTCTCGGGAATTCGCTCGGCTCCCACGCGGATGCCGTGGAGAGCGGCGGAGCGCACGCGGAGATCGGCGACCGGTTCTCCCGCTTGCTCTCGTCTGTTCAGCACCTGGATATTCGCGCCCATCCCGGTCAATGCGTCTAACAGGCCGGTGCGGGTCGGATTGATTCCCACCCCCGTGATGGTGAGGTCGGAGCCGGGGACGATAGACGCGCCCACCACAAAGAAAGCCGCCGCCGAGAGGTCGCCCGGGAGCGGCAGTTCTTTCCCGGCCCATCCGACGGAGAGATGTCCCGGGACGACCACGGCCGAACCGTCCTCTTGGATCGGAATCCCGAAATGACGGAACAGGCGCTCGGTGTGATCCCGGGACCGGTACGGCTCGGTAATGCGCGTCACGCCCTCGGCCGAGAGGGCCGCCAGCAGCAGGGCAGACTTCACCTGGGCGCTGGCCACAGAAGAGACATAGGCAATGCCGTGCAGGCGGCTGCCGGAGACGGCCAACGGGGCCAATTCCCCGCCCTTGCGGCCCGCGATCATGGCCCCCATCTCCCGAAGGGGTCTGACCACACGCCCCATCGGCCGGCGCCGAACCGACTCATCCCCGGTCAACACGGTGAAGAAGTCCTGGCCGGCCAGCAGGCCGGTGAGCAGGCGGATGCCGGTTCCGGAGTTCCCGCAGTCGAGCGGGTGCTCCGGTTCCGCCAGACCCCAGAAGCCTTTGCCGGAGACCCGGAGGTGGTCCGGCTGTTCAGCGATCCGGATGCCCATCGCCCGGAACGCCCGCACCGTGTTCAGACAGTCCTCGCCGCGGCAATATCCCGTGATGAGGCTCTCCCCCTCGGCCAGCGCGCTCAGGATGACCGCCCGATGCGTAATGGACTTATCTCCAGGGACCGACAGAGTCCCTGTCAAGGGGCCGCCTGGGTTGATGGTCAATGACTGCATGTCAGTTGTTAGTTTTGAGTTTTTAGTTTTGAGTTGGTAACTGGGAACTGAACACTCATTACTCAAAACTCTCTTCAGTTGAGTCGCTCGCGCGCCTGCTTTCCAGCTCTTTCTCGATGCCCGGACCGTCCCCCGATGCGATGAGCTGTTTGAGATCCTGGAGGTGACGTTCGTACACCTCGATCATGGCTATCAGGTTCTGTCGGTTCCACAGACAGATGTCGCGCCACATCTCGGGGGAACTGGCCGCGATGCGCGTCGTGTCGCGCAGGCCGCCGCCCGAGTAGTCCATGAGGTTCAGTTCCGGCACCAGGCGCTCACGGATCTCGATCAACGCGTTGATCAACGAGTACGCCACGACATGGGGCAAATGGCTGACCCCGCCCAGCACCCGATCGTGCAGGAACGGATCCATCGTCACCACGGTGGCCCCGGTCGCTTCCCACATCTCGCGGATGACCTGGAGCGCCTGCGGATCGGTTTTCCGCGTCGGCGTCAAGATGCAGCGTGCCCCGCGGAACAGATCGGCTGAGCCGGCCGCGACGCCCGTTTTCTCTCGCCCCGCGATGGGATGGCCGCCCACGAAGCGCGCTCGCCCCGGCAGGAGCCGTTCCGCCTGTTCCACCAAGGGCCCTTTCACACTGCCGACGTCACTCACGATCGCGCCAGGTTCCAGGCTGCTCCCCCAGGCTTTCAGGTGCCGCTCGTAGCTATCCACCGGTGTGGCCAGAACCACCAGGTCGGCGCCGCGGACGCCCTCCTGAGCGTCGGACACGTATCGGTCGATGGCGCCGAGCTGGACCGCCGTCTTCAGATTCTCGATCCGGCGGCCGATTCCCACCACCGACCCGGCCAACGCCTGCCGCTTCAGCACCATCCCCAGTGAGCCGCCGATCAGCCCCACCCCAACGATGGCCACCTGTTTGAAGTGAACCGCCATAGTAACTGTGACGGGTGACGCGTTACGCGTGACGCGTCACGTCTTCAGAGCTCCCGCCCGATCGCCTCGGCGATCTTCTTGAGGTCCTGCATCAGTTCCTTGAACTTGGTAGGCTTGATGGATTCCTCGCCATCGCAGAGGGCGTATTCAGGGTTGGAATGGACCTCGATCAACAGGCCGTCCGCTCCGCAAGCGATGGCCGCCTTGGCCATCGGGGCCACCAGGTTCCATTTGCCCGTGGCATGGCTGGGATCCACGATGACCGGTAAATGGGACAACTCTTTGATGGTCGGAACGGCGGACAGATCCAGGGTGTTTCGGTACTCGGTCTCAAAGGTTCTGATGCCGCGCTCGCACAGCATCACATTCCGGTTGCCTCTGGACATGATGTACTCGGCGGACAAGAGGAACTCCTTGATCGTCGCGGAGAGCCCGCGCTTGAGCAGCACCGGCTTATCGTAGGCGCCGACTTCCTTGAGGAGCTCGAAGTTCTGCATGTTGCGCGCGCCGATCTGGATGATGTCCGCTTTTTCCAGGAAGAGCTGGATGTCCCGCGGGTCCAGGATCTCGCTCACCACCGGGAGCCCTGTCTGCTTCTTGGCCTCCAGGAGATAATCCAGCCCCTCACGACCCACTCCCTGGAAGGAGTAGGGCGACGTGCGGGGCTTGTACGCGCCCCCCCTCAGAATGGCGCCGCCCCCGGCTTTCACTTCATGGGCGATCCCCACCGTCAGCTCCAGCTTCTCGACGGCGCAGGGTCCTGCCATAATCACGAGCTTTTTCCCACCCACCTTGACGCCGCCCACGTCGATCACGGTGTTGTCCTTCTTGAACTCCCGGCTCACGAGTTTCCACGGCGCCAAGATGGGCGTGACGCTCTCCACCCCCGGGAAGGCGATCAACGGCTGGTTCTGGAGGATCCGATCGTCACCGATGACGCCGATGATCGTCCGTTCCTGCCCCTTCGAGATGTGCGACTTCAATCCCAGTTCGCGGAGCCGATCCAGGATGTGATCGATCTCGCGTTCGGTGGCCTCTGGCTTCAAGACAATGATCATGGGTGCCTCTTACTTCACGATTGAGGGAGCCAGGACTTTCTTGAGTCCCTGGAGAAATCGCTTGTTCTCTTCCGGCAGTCCGATGGTGACCCGGAGCATGCGACCCGCGATGTGGCGGACAATGACGCCTTCCCGGAGCAGGGCCTCAAAGACCTCCCGACCGTCCCGGCCGACATCGAAGAACAAGAAGTTGGCGTCGCTCGGGACAGGGTGGAGATCCAGGGCGCCCAGCTCGGCCCGGACGGTGGCCATCTCGGCCTGATTCATCGCCCGGCTCAGGGCCACATGCTCCTCGTCCTCCAGCGCCGCGAGCGCCGCCCGTTGGGCCAGACTGTTCACGTTGAAGGGCGGTCGGACTCGGTTCAGATAGCCAGTGATCTCCGGGGTGGTCACACCATAGCCAATGCGCAACCCTGCGAGACCGTAGATTTTGGAGAAGGTCCGGAGCGCGATGACGTGGCGGTTCTGCTTCACGAAGCCCAGGCTGTCCGGGAAATCGCGGGTGCGCACATACTCGCAGTAGGCCTCGTCGAACACCACGATGACCTGCTCCGGAACGCGGGCCATGAGGGCGTCCACTTCGGCCGCGCTCACGATCGTGCCGGTGGGATTGTTCGGGTTACACAGGAACAAGAGCCGGGTCCGGGCCGTGACGGCCTCCGCCATGGCCGGCAGGTCGTGGCGCCAGTTCTTCAACGGGACCTCGACCGCCTCACTGTGGGCGGCGCGAACCTCCATCTTGTAGATCGGGAACGTCTGATCGGCCATGACCGCTGCATCACCGGGCGAGAGGAACGCGCGGACGAGGAGGCCGATGATCTCGTCCGAGCCGTTGCCCAGGATCACGTGATCCGGAGTCACCTTCCATCGCTCGGCCAAGGCCCCGCGCAGGCGATGCCCGCCGCCGTCTGGATAGCGGTTCAGCGTGTGGGCGGCCTCCGACAGCACGGCCCGCGCTTTGGGCGACGGCCCCCGCGGATTCTCGTTGGAGGCCAATTTGACGGCGCCAGCGATGCCGAGTTCTCGTTCCAGCTCCTCCATGGGCTTGCCCGGTGCATAGGGCACCAGGGAGGCGATATCTTTGTGAACCTTCAGCGGCATTTCTTCAGTCCTGAGTCCTGAGTGCTGAGCAGGGTCCGGACCCTGAGAACTCATCACTCGTTACTCGTCACTACACCTTAAGAGTGCGCCGGGTAGGAACCGAGGATTTTCAAGAACAGGCATCGGCTCTTGACCTCTTCCAACGCCTTTTTGACCCGGTCCTCGTCCATATGCCCTTCGATGTCCACGAAAAAGAGGTATTCCCACGCCTTACGGCGGGAAGGACGGGACTCGATCTTGGTCATGTTGATCCCGTGTGAGGCAAAGGGGCGCAGCAGCTCGTACAGCGCTCCGACTTTGTCCTTCACGGACAGCATGATCGAGGTCTTGTCCTTGCCGGTGTGCTCGGGTGGTTTCTGCGACAGGACCAGAAACCGGGTAAAGTTGTTGATGTTGTCCTCGATCCTCGACTTGAGGACCTTGAGGTTGTAGAGCTGGCCGGCCAGGTCGGAGGCGATCGCCGCCGCCGTCGGATCGTCGGCGCACAGTTCCGCGGCCCGCGCCGTGCTGGGGACCTCTGACAGCGGCACGTGCGGTAGGTTCGTCTCCAGCCAGTGCCGGCACTGCGCAATCGCGTGCGGATGCGAATGGATGGTCTTGATGTCCTCCAGGCGGTCGGCCTTCGAGAGCAGGTTGTGGGACACTTCCTGGAGGACCTCACCGTAGATCAATAGAGAGGAATCGATGAACATGTCGAGCGTGTGGTTGACCACGCCTTCGGTCGAGTTCTCGATCGGGACCACACCGAAGTTGGCCCGGCCTCGCTCCACCTCGTTGAACACGTCCGTGATGCTGTTGACCGGGATGTATTGGGCGGATTGGCCAAACTTCTGGATGCAGGCCAGGTGTGTGAACGTCGCCCGTGGCCCCAGGTATGCCACCTTCTGCGGTCCCTCGAGCGACAAGGAGGCGGACATGACTTCCCGATAGACAGACCGGATCGCGTCGTTCGGGAACGGCCCGCGGTTCTGTCGCGTCAGCCGCTCCACGATCTCGGCTTCCCGTGCGGGTGTGTGCAAGTTGGCCTCGGCGCCGGATTGCTTCTTTAACTTCCCGATTTCGATGACGTTCTTCGACCGTTCATTCAACAGGCGCAGGATCTCGTCATCCAGCCGGTCTATCTCCTTGCGGTACTGCTGAATGTCCTCTTGGCTCCCCATACCGACCCTCTACGGAAGCATGGTCCTCGACAAGCTGGAGAAAGACACGAAATCATACAGAAAGCGGGCCCTCTTTGCAAGGATTATCAACAGGATTTGCGCGATGGCGCGTCTGACGACGGTGGTCCGTGAGCCATGTCCCTGCTGAAGGCTCAGAACGGGGAAAGCCCGCCAGGGGCGACGTCGGTCAAGTCAGTAAATCCTTCATTTTCCCGAAGTGTTCAAACGCCAGGCGGGTCGCCTGGCGGCCGCGCGCGGTCCGCTCCAGGTAGCCGGATTGGATCAGAAAGGGTTCGTAGAGGTCTTCCAACGTGTCCCGCTCTTCGTTTACGGCGGCCGCCAGCGATTCGACCCCCACCGGACCACCCCCGAACTTTTCGATGACGGTCAGGAGAATCTTGCGATCCATCTCGTCAAAGCCGGCCGAGTCCACGCCCAGCCACGTGAGTGCGTCCCGAGCGACTTGCCGAGTAATCCGCCCCTCCGCCTTGACCTGGGCAAAGTCGCGCACCCGCTTGATCAGCCGGTTCACGATCCGGGGAGTCCCACGCGCACGAGTGGCGATCTCCGTCGCCCCCTCCGGCTCGATCGGAATTCCCAGGAGGCCCGCCGAGCGCCTGACGATGCTCTCCAACTCGGAGGAAGAATAGAAATCAAGCCGATTGACCAGACCAAACCGTTCACGGAGGGGAGACGTCAAGGCGCCAGCGCGGGTTGTGGCTCCGATCAAGGTGAAACGCGGCAGGTCCAGCTTGATCGTGCGGGCGGAAGGCCCCTGGCCGATGACGAGGTCGAGCTGGTAATCCTCCATCGCGGGGTAGAGCGCTTCCTCGACGGAGGCCGGGAGCCGGTGAATTTCGTCGATGAACAGGACATCGCGCTCCTGGAGATTCGTCAGGATGGCAGCCAAATCGCCCGCATGCGCCAGGACCAGTCCGGACGTGGAGCGGATCGCCACCCCCATCTCCCGCGCGATGATGTGCGCGATGGTCGTCTTGCCCAGCCCGGGCGGCCCGTAAAAGATCGCGTGGTCCAACGCTTCGCCACGGTGCTTGGCCGCCTCCATGCAGATCCGCAACGACTCTTTCATCCGCTCCTGGCCGACGTATTCCTCCAGCGTCTGCGGCCGCAGCGTGACCTCGAGCCCGCGTTCATCGTCAGCGACCTGGTTGGTCAGAAGGCGATCCGTCACCTCGTCACCTCGGTAGATCTCTCATCAAGTGGGATGGGGCGAACAGGCTCATTTCTGCTCTTCCGGGGGAGGCGGCATCTTGGGTGCACGTGGTAGGGTGCCCTGCCCCGGCGTCGGCATTTGCCCTGCGCAGTTGGGAGGGCAGAAGAGGCCCCCCTGCGACGGGTTCGGGAGTCCGCTCTCGGACTTCTGGAGCTGGCATTGGCTCATGCGACCACCGTCGGCGTTGCCGCAACGGGCAGGCACGCGTGAGCTTCCGACCTCCACGTACCCTTCCGGGCACGACCCGCACACCGCCAGCAGGTTCATGCTGCCGATCGGGACGCATTCCACCAAGGTCGGGTCCCCTTCCTTGCAGATTTCCGGCGCCGTGGTCACCCCGGTCAGCGCATAGCCGGACGGGCAGGTTCCGCAGGTCATTCTGATGCTCTTCGGCGGCTCTGGGTCGTCGGCCAGGAATACGGTTCGAGGCCAGGCGAGCAGCAGGACTAGGATCAGACCTCCGGCGAGGCCCGCGCGTATCGCCAGCCGGCGCGCGCGCGGCCGAATAGTACGGTGAATCGAACGGCGCACTTCGCTCCAGATGATTTCTGGTTGCATCGCTTACCCCCTGGCTAAATCTTTGAGGGCCTCCTTGATCATGTCTTGCAGCAAGATCGGCTCCGGGTGCGAACGCGCGAGACTTTTGAGCACGTCCCGCACGTCTGCCGCTCGATACCCGAGGTTAACGAGCGCGGACAACGCGTCGTCCTGCAGCCGGTCTGCGCGACCGGCAGGAGTCTCCGGGGGCTTGGCTGTCGCAGGGTGCAGCCGCTCCGCCTTGTCTTTCAGCTCGAGTGCGATCCGGCCGGCCGACTTCTTGCCGATCCCGGGCACGGAGGCCAGCTTGTCGACATCCCCGGCCGTCACGGCCGAGACGAGATCGGGGACGCTCAAGGTGGAAAGCACGCTGAGGGCCAGCTTCGGTCCGATCCCGGAGATCCCGTTCAACAGGACGAACGCCTCTTTCTCCAGGGAAGTCAGGAACCCGAAGAGCTGAATGGCATCCTCGCGCAGGTGGGTCTGGATCCGCAGGGAGGTCGATTCGTTGAGGTCCGGCAGCGCGTAAAAGGTGCTGAGAGGGATGAAGACTTCGTAGCCCACGCCCTGAACCTCGAGCGTGATGTGCGAAGGAGCCTTAGCGGCCAGCCGGCCCGTCAGCGCGGCGATCATCTACGTCAAGTGATGAGTGATGGGTAATGAGTCATGAGTGTTCCTTCTTCTGAGCTTCGGACTCATCACTCGTCACTCGTTACTCATCGCCGGTTCTAGCCCGCCGCCACGACCTTCTCCATAATGGCTTCCGGAATATCGAAGTTGGCATGCACCTTCTGGACATCATCGTGGTCGTCCAGAATTTCCATCAGCTTGAGCATCTGCTCAGCGTGTTTCTCCTCGAGCTTGACGTAATTCTGGGGCACGAAGGTCACCTCGGCGAGCGATGACTCAACCTTCGCATCGGTCAGCGCCTTCTTCACCGGCTCGAAGTCGGGCGGGGCCGTGATCACCTCGAACGTTTTCTCATCCACTTTCACATCTTCTGCGCCGGCGTCCAGCGCCAGCGACAGGAGCCGGTCCTCGTCCACCTTGCCGTGCTCGACCACGATCAGCCCCTTCTTGTGAAACTGCCAGGCCACCGCGCCCGCCTCGGCCATGTTCCCGCCGTGCTTGGTGAGCAGATTCCTGATCTCGGCGACGGTGCGGTTCCGGTTATCGCTGGTAATCTCCAGCATCAGCGCGGTTCCGCCGGGGCCATACCCCTCCAGGGTGAACTCTTCATAATGCACCCCCGGCAACTCTCCAGTGCCCCGTTGGATCGCCTTCTTGAGCGTGTCACCGGGCATGTTGGCGTCCTTCGCCCGCGCGAGGGCCAACCTGAGGCGCGGGTTCCCATCGGGGTCGCCGCCCTGTCGAGCGGCGATGGCGAGTTCGCGGATCAGCCGCGTGAAAATTTTGCCTCGTTTGGCATCCTGGGCCTGCTTATGACGCTTCGTGGTCGCCCAGTGACTGTGGCCGCCCATACTCTCCTCCTGATGCCATGGTGCTGAAAAGGCCACCCAACTTTGTTCTCGGTCGCTCACACCCCTCAACGTACAAGATAAAGTACGCCTCGGAGTCCTCGCTCCCTGCGGCCTCGTTGGCCGGCCTTTTGAGCACCCTGATCCCGAAATTTCTCTTGGTTTATGGGCTGCTTCTAACACAGTCGCGAGAGGGGTGTCAACGCTGGGAAGAGACGGCTGGGCTGACGACGGGCGAGCCTCCTCAGGCTCCGCGATGATGCGTTGACCTCTTCCAGCGTTCTGTCGTCCTACTGTTGGCCCCTGCGCCTTATCGGATTAGCAGAACGGCGCAGGGACAGCCTGTTTCCCACTCTACCCGGCGTTCCCGCCATCGCGGCAGCCTTCGACGCTCATCCCGTCCATCCCAGCCTGTGGGAAAAGCTAAGAGGTGCATCCGTTCCATCCGAGACTTGTTGGGGTTGCGGAGCACAAAACGGCTCTGATGCCCGCTCCAGCAGTGCAGCCCACCCGTCCTGTTGGAGGAGGCAGGAAGTAAGAAGTCGGATCAAGGGGCCTATTGCTGAGAACGCTTGGCGGAGCGGGCGGCGTCCACGATGCTCCAGACCGCGATCGCCAAGAGGAGGAGTGAACCGAGAAGAAACTTGCTCAAATTTTCCGGCTGAACGCCGATCCCCAAGGACGGCAGCAATCTGAACACATCGGCCGACACGCCGAACGCGGCGTCCACCACGACGGCTCCGATCAGGAACCCCGCTCCCTTGCCCCACTGGCGGCAATAGAATTGCCCCAGGCCCGGCATGACACCGGAGAGTACACCCGCAATGGCAGGATTCTTCGGTCGGCCGTTCCCCATCACTTCGTCTCCTGTCCTCGGATCTATTCTGAATAGAAGAGAAGTTGTACGCCTATCAGCAGGATCAAGCAAGCCCAGGCCAGGCCCCAGCGAGAGCGGTCTGGAAGTTCCGAGGCCAGCTTGCATGATCCGGCCGTGATCGCCATGATGCCCATGAGGGTATGGTGGATCGCAATGCTGTGTGCGGCCGGGTGGGCCCCGTGGCTATGAAGGAAGAGCATCAGTCCTCCGAGGATGGCAACGGCGGGAAGCGGAATCCTCCACCAGGCTTGTGCGAGCCGTCCTGTCCGCCTCAGCAGTTCGATCAATCCTACCGCCAGGAAGAGGACCGCATACAGCTTGTGCTGGACGATCTCCCCGTCGGTGCCGAAGAACGTCTGGACGAAACTGAGCGAGCCGATCGGCCAGGCCTCGTGATCGCTCCAGATCAGCAAGAAGCCTCCGGATCCGAGCATCGCCATCGGCAACAGAAGACGAGTGCAGGCGAGGGCGGTGAGCGCCAGGGGATACCGGAATTCGCCGAGGACAATCAAGAGAACAAACACCCCGGCGGTGTGGTGGTTAAACTCGGAGTAGGCCTTCCCTTCGGGAGATCCTTCCCAGCCGCTTCCGGCGACGCCAGCATGATCATGGCCTGACGCGTTTTGGTGGTGAACCGGTTCCCGGCCGTGGCCGGGAGGCTGCGCGGGGACGGAGTCCGACAGCAGGATCGTCAGGGACAGGATCATCCCGAGTCCGGCCAACCACGCTCCGGCAGGAAGAGGGGGAAAACGAAAGGCCCATCTAGCCGGCCGGATGGGCCTTCTTTCCACGAGGGGCATCTGGAGCGCCTTACATGAATTTCATGAACTTCTCTTTGGCTTCGTCCATCACCTGGGCCGTGATCGTGGTGGCGCCACGCTCCTTCGCCATCCGCTCGATCTCCCGGCGGGCCATCGGTCGGATGAAATCCGGAATGTTCTCCAGCCGCTTCTCGGCTTCGGGCGACCAGGCGACTCCGTTCGATTCACTCTTCGAGTCATCCATAACCTGTAGCGTGATGGTGGTGTAGCCCTGCTTGCGCGCATAGGTTTCGATGCTGCTCTGCACCATGGGCTTCACGAACGCGGGGAGCCGTTCCAGCCTCTCCTTGGCGTCAGCGGTCCAGGTCAACTCCGACTTGAGCGCGCCGCTGCCGGCCTCGCTCCCGGAGGCAGTCAGGCCCATCTGCGTGACCATCGCCGAAAAGGGGCAGCCCCCGCCCGCCTTCGCCGAGCCTTCGGCGGGGTTCCCCGCCGGGGTTGACGTTGAAGCGGGCTTGCCCGCCGAAGCATGGGCGGAGGCGGGTTGGCCGGCTTGAATCTTCTCGTTCAAATAGGCAGCCATCTGGCCCGCCCCTGCCTGGGCCTCTTCCTTCAGCGTCCCGCGCGTCATTTCGAACGGTTCGGCCGCGACGGTTCGGCCGCCGAGCTGCACGCCCAGGGAGCTGACCATCTGGGTTTCCCCGGGATTGGTCACCATAGAGAATTTCGCACCGCAGGAGGGACAGCCGAAAAAGACGCCGAGGGAGCCCTCGGCCGGCTTCTCCACTTTCTCGAAGCTCATGTAAGTTTCGCAGTTTAAGCAAACGAATTTCATAACGACCCCTTCCAGGATGCTGAAAAAGGCCCCCAACTTTGTTCTCGGTCGCTCCGACCCCTCAACGTACCCAAGAGAGTACGCCTCGGGGCCTTCGCTCCCTGCGGCCGCGTTGGCTGGCCTTTTTGAGCATCCTGAGCTTTTCGGCCTGTTCTGACTTGTTCTGCCATCGAGTTAGGCGCGAGGCTATGGGCTATGGGTGGGAGTGAGTTCTTTACCAATCGGCTATAGCCTATCGCCTGTCTTACAGTTTTTCAGCCAGGACTTTCTTATAGTCTAAAAGCGCATGGACCCGTTCCGCAATCTCCCGGTAGCGTTGAAGGGTCGGGTATGCCTCATCCAGCAGGGGCATGCCCTTATCAAACGTGCGGGCCAGCGTGCGGTCGAAGGGAATCCGTCCCAGGAGCGGGACATCCAATGCCTCGCACATGGCCTCGGTGTCGCCTTCGAACAGCTCGTGTTCGGCTCCGCAGGACGGGCAGCGGTAACGGCTCATATTCTCGACCATGCCCAAGACTCGGATCCCCATGTCCCGCGCATAGGTGACTGACTTTCGCACCACGTCCGAGGCGACTTCCGACGGCGTCGTGACGACGATGGCGCCGGCCAGATCCGGAATGAACCCCGCCATGACCGGCGGTTTGTCGGCTGCGGCTCCCGGCGGGAGGTCGGCCAGGAGGTAATCCAGATCGCCCCAGATGATATCGGCCAGAAACTCTCGGATCACGTTCATCTCCATCACTCCCAGCCAAACCGGGCTCAGGTCCATGGGCCCTTTCCAGCGGAGCGGAGAGGCGGCTTGGAGGAAGAAGTCCATCGAGCCGACCTTGATGCCCAGGGGTCCCACCGGCGGGATGGCGCCTTCCGGGGTGATGGTGAGCGTCTGGCCATGCATCCCGAGCATGCGCGGCACGCAGGGGCCATTGAGATCCACGTCCAGCACGCCGACCTTGTGTCCGAGGCGGGCCAGCGCCAGTCCCAGGTTCACGGTGGTCATGCTCTTCCCCACGCCGCCCTTCCCGCTCATGACCACGAGCTTGTGCTTGATGCCGGCCATGCGCTCCTGGACCTGCCGTGTCTGCTCCGCGATCTGCTGGACGACTTTCGCGTCGTCGGTGTACTGGAGCTTGCTCAGGATCGCTTTCAAATCTTTCTCGGCCATATTTCGTGAAGCGTTAAACGTGCAAAGCCAAGACCCTTACTCCTTAAGAAAGCAGCACCGTAACACAGCGGTTTCCGGGGAGTCAAACCAGCTCATTGCGCTCTTGGCTATAAGCCATCAGCTATCAGCTCTGATCCTAAATAGAGTATTGGAACGTCGGTTTCGCGCCAATCGCATGCGCCAGGACGCCTTTGCGCTTGAGTTCTTCAAGGATCCGGCGGGCCGCCGCATCAAAATCCTTGGGGCCGGCGAAGTGCAGATCGGTGCCGGGCGGCGGTTCCTCTTCGGTCTTGCTCATGTGCACGGCAATGACGGGCGCCGGATGCACGAGCGTCCGGATCGCCTGAATCACCTGGTGATGGGCAAGCCCGAACGGATTGGTGGTGGAGACCACGATCAGCCCTGTGTCGATCAACAGGCGGGCCACCTCCCCGTAGCGGCGGACCATCTCGGCCGAGTCCGCCTTCTGGGACTGAGAAAGATCGGCGTCGAGGCCGCGCCGTAGGTTTTCCGCATCCAAGAGATAGGCGTGGCGCCCCTCGGCGACGAGAAAGGCCTCCAGCTTCCTAGCGAGAAAGGATTTCCCGGTGTGCGCCGCGCCGGTGACCAGCACGACGGCGGCCCGGTGGCCGAAATGCTGCGCGCGCTCCTCCAGACCCACTTCTCCCTTGACCCAGGCGAAATCCCGCCGCCGGGCCTCGTCCCGCAGGAACTCCTGCTCGTCGTGGACGAGCTCGGTAATGATCCCGCCGCCCGCGATATCGAAGTCATCCACGAGGACGAACCGGCCGGTCGTCTCAAATGATCCGTACAGGTCGAAGCTCAGCGGCGACTTTGCCCGAAGCGTCAGGTCGGCCACTTCGTTTCTTCCGACCGCGGATGCGCCCTGTCGCTGATTCAGGTCCGCGGCGTCGATGATCCGGTGGATGGCCGCCACCTCACAATCCACTTCGCGCGTCGCCAAACGGAGAACATATTTCTTCCCCCGCTCCAGCGGCCGCCGGCCCAGCCAGAACAGGTTGGCCCGGAAGGCGGTGGACACGAGAGGAATCTCGTCCTGGCGAGACGCGATTTCGCCCCGCTCGATGAAGATCTGCTCGTCCAACGTGATCCCGATGGATTGGCCGGCCTGGGCCTCGATCGGCTGCGGCTCGATGTTGAAGGCCTCCACGGACTTGATATTGGCGGTCTTGTTGGACGGGGAGAAGACCAACCGGTCGCCGACCTTCAGGCGCCCCGCCGTGACCCGGCCGGCCAGGATTCGGCGCGCGTCGAACTTATACACGTCCTGCACCGGGAACCGGAGCGGCTGCTCGGCGCGGGCGGTCTCCTTCCTGAACAACCCGAGTGTCTCGAGGACGGTCGGGCCGCGGTACCAGGACATGCGTTCGCTGCGCGTCACGATGTTGTCCCCGTATTTCGCGCTGACCGGCACGACGCGCTCCGGCACCACGTTCAACTGGGCGAGGAAGTCGCGGTATTCTGTTTCGATGCCCTCGAACACCTCCTGACGATATCCGACCAGGTCCATCTTGTTCACGACCACGCCCACCTGCTTCACGCCCAACAGCGACAACAGGTATCCATGCTTGATCGACTGCTCCCTCACGCCCTCCGCCGCGTCGATCAGCAGCAGGGCCGCTTCGGCGCGGGCGGCCCCGGAGATCATGTTCTTGAGAAACTCCTTGTGTCCGGGCGCGTCGATGATGATGTACTGCCGCGTGTTCCACGTGAAAAACGTACGGGCCGTGTCAATGGTGATGCCCTGTTCCTGTTCTTCCAGGAACGCATCGAACAGGAAGGCGTATTCGAACTCCTTTCCCTGCTGGCGGCAGATGGCCTGGACCTTTTCCAGCCGGCCATCCGGGAGCGAGCCGGTGTCGGCATAGAGCCGGCCGAGGAGGGTGGACTTGCCGTGGTCCACGTGCCCGACGAGCACGATATTCAGATGTTCGGTCGGTTTGGCGGTGGTTGTGGTCATATCATCATAATACTTGTTAGCAGGAGGCTCAAAAACTCCGGCCAACGTGTCCTCAGCACTCTGGTTCGCGCAGGCAGGGCAGGGAGCGGCTTTACTGCGCGCGTCCAGCGAGCACCGCCCACTCTGATAGACACCTCAAATTAATCTTGGTGCGCGATGCGCGAGCACGAAGACGATCCCTGCCCTGCCTGCTCCCCTTTTTACATGTAGCCGTCTTTGCGTAGGAGCTCCATCCCTCGCCCCTCGTCCTGGGCGCGACCGGACCGCTCGGCGATGGTGGTATGCCGCAGCTCCTCGATGATCTCGTCCACCGTCTTGGCCGTGGATTTGATCGGAAAGGTGCAGGGGGCGCACCCCAGGCTCCGGTACCTGGTGCCGTCCCCCCGATCCAGATAGAGGTCGATAAACGGGATATTCTCCAGCTTGATGTATTCCCAAATGTTGAGTTCGGTCCAGTCCAGCAGCGGGTGGATCCGGATGTGCGTGCCCTCCGGGAAGGCGGTTTTGAACTGATCCCAGAGTTCCGGCGGCTGATCCCGGAAGTCCCACTCGCTGTTCTTGTCGCGCGGCGAAAAGTATCGTTCCTTGGCCCGCGTGCCCTCCTCATCCGCCCGGACGCCGAGGATAATGCCGGTGTACCCCTTTTCTTCCACCAGTTGCTTCAGCGCGTCGGTCTTGAGGGCTGTGCAGCAGGTCACCCGCCCAAGCGTATGGTTCATCCCTGCCGTCAGCGCCTCCTTGTTCTGGCCGATGACCAGGTTCAGGCGCCATTCGCGGGCCAGCCGATCCCGGTACTCGATCATGGCGGGGATTTTGTAGCTGGTGTCGACGTGCAGGAGCGGGAACGGCACGTGGCCCAAGAAGGCCTTGCGCGCGAGCCACAAGAGCACCGTCGAGTCTTTGCCCATGGACCAGAGCATGGCAAGATTGTCGAAGTGCTTGTACGCCTCCCGCAAGATGTAGACGCTCTGATCCTCGAGCTGACGTAAGCGGTTCACGTGTGCGAGCCCTCACTCCCTTGCTGAAAACGGCTCCCCGCGGCATGGACGGTGCCGGCCGGTTCTGCCGAGGCGACCAGGTCGTCAAGCTTGCGGGCCGCCGCGCCCGAATCGAGGGTTTGTTGAGCCAGCGGGACCCCGGCCGAGATCGAGGAGGCCTTTCCGGCCGCATAGAGCAGCATGGCCGCGTTCAGGGTGACCCAGTCGCGCGGGCCTCCACGCACTTGATTGTGGAGGATGCGCCGGATCAGCGCGGCCTCCTGGTCCGCCTGCGCACGAGGGAATCCGGCCAGGTCTCGAAACGTGCCGAGCGGCAGGCCGACGTCCTTCGGCTGGAGCGCCAGCGGGATCACGCGCTCGTCGTTCACCTCCAACAGTTTCGTGACCGCCGCGATCGAGAGCTCAGGGTCGCCTTCCACCCCGCGCAGGACCAGGGCGCGGCGGCACCCCAGCATTCTGAGCGCCTCGGCGGTCTTCTCGAAGTAGGGGGGATGCGTAAGCCCGATGACTTGCGCAGGGGCGCGGGCCGGGTTCAACAACTTGGCGACCGGGTGAAAGAAGTTCCGAACGCCGAGTTCCCTCCTGAGGTCCAGGAAGCGAGCGATCGGTGGGTGATAGAGGGCGATGTCGAGGTACGCGAACCCTTTGGTCGCCACCTCACCGGCCACCCGCTTGGGGTCGAGATCGGCCGGAATCCCCAGCTTCGTCAGCACTGCCGCCGTGCCCGCTCGGTCTGGAATCCCGTCGTGACCATGCATGAGGATCGAGGCGCCACCGGCCGCGGCCACGATTGCGGCACCGACCGAGGCATGGAACGTGTCCTGCTTCCCGGCGTACGTCGGCAGGTCCACCATGTGGAGGCGCCGTGGTATGTCCAACGCCGGGACGTACTCGCGGGCCGCGGCCGTGAAGGCGGCCAGTTCGGCGACCGATTCCATCTTGATCCGCATCGCCAACAGGAACCCGCCGACCTGGGCGGGCGTAGCCTGTCCCTCGATGAGCAGCCGCATCGCCTGCTTGGCCTCGTCCCAGGTGAGGTCCTTCGAGGCTTTCTGGCCTTTGCCGACCTTGGCTATAAATTCATGCATGGCCATTCGTCTTCACCATCAGATAGCGGCTCACACGTCAGCACGGAGTCAGGCTCGGAGGGTCGTGACTCCGATCAGCTCTCACGCATGACGGTTCACGTCTTGATGTGCAACCCGCACTCTGTTTTTTCGAAGTTCTTCCACCGGCCTGACCGGGGGTCTTCGCCGGGCAGCACCGGCGCGGTGCAATGGGTGCACCCGATGCTGGGGTAGTTGCGGTCGTGGAGGGGGTTGTACGGGACCTCGTTGGCCCGGATATAGGTCCACACATCCGCCTGGCCCCACTTGGCTAGCGGGTTGAACTTGATCAACTGGAACTTCTTATCCCATTCCACCAAGCCGGCATTGGCGCGGGTGATGACCTGATCGCGCCGGATCCCCGTGATCCACGCGGCGTAGCCGTTCAGCGCTCGGGCCAGCGGCTCCACCTTCCGCAACTGGCAGCACCGGTCCGGATCGCGCGACCAGAGGGCCTCACCGTACCTGGCCGCCTGCTCGTCTGGCGTGAACAGCGATGTGACCTGGATCATCTGGCTGGGAAGCAACCCGTATCGGTCCACGATGCGATCCCGCAGCTCGTACGTCTCCTTGAACAGGAAATCCGTATCCAGGTAGAAGAGGGGAGTCCGCGGGTTGATGCGGTGAATCATGTCCACTAACGCCACATCCTCGGCGCCGAAGCTGCACGCCAACACGATGCTGGGGAAGTAGCGCTCCAGGGCGTAGGCCAGCACCTCCTGCGGCTGCTTCGACTCGAAGGAGTCGCTCAGCGCCTTCAGTTCCTCATCCGACGGCCTCGTCTGTGCTCCTGCCTCTTTGTTCACGTGATCTCTCTTGGGCTCTTCTTAATGAAGTTCTGCCTCTTCTCCCTCTCCCCCAAACGGGCGAGGGCATGTCCGACGAGGAGTGGCTGGACTGTCCCCCACTGCGGCCGTCGAGCGGGCACATTCTGATCGTGCGCGCTCCGGGAGCACAGGGGATAGTCCAGCCACTCCTTCCTAATCGCTATCCTTCGACCTTTTCTACCAATACCTTGAAAT
>Ga0209376_1000467_pt1 | contig 44509 bp, 48 predicted proteins | sample GraSoiAngelo_134_FD_185891 | JGI IMG/M metagenome (GOLD analysis project Ga0209376, IMG submission 185891) | Grasslands soil microbial communities from the Angelo Coastal Reserve, California, USA - 14_0929_05_30cm (SPAdes) (version 2) | ecosystem: Environmental > Terrestrial > Soil > Grasslands ...
GGCGAGCGCCACCGCACTGAGGCGCGCCCGCGCGCGGGCGCGCCTCTCACGGGCCGGCACGCCCGCGTAGAGCAGCGGAAGCTCGACGTTCTCGAGCGCGGTCGTCCGGCGCAGGAGGTTGAACTGCTGGAAGACGAAGCCGATCTGCGCGTTCCGGATTTGCGCGAGCGCGTCCGACGAGAGGCCGGCGACGTCCTCGCCGTCGAGCACGTAGCGGCCCGCGGTAGGCGTGTCGAGGCAGCCGAGGAGGTTCATGAAGGTGGACTTGCCCGAGCCCGAGGGGCCCATCACCGCGATGAACTCGCCGCGCTCGATGGTGACCGAGACGCCACGGAGGGCATGAACTGTGTGCGGCCCGAGATGGTAATCCTTCGTCAGGCCCTCGGCGACGATGATCGGTCCGGCCACGGCTAGAGTCTCAGGCGCCGCTCGCTCTTGGGCTTCTTGGCGCCCCCGCCCACGCTCCCCGCCAGACCAACGATGACTTCCTGGCCCTCCTTCAGATCGCCCCGCAGCACTTCGGTGAAGCTGCCATCGCTGAGACCCAGCGCGAGCCGGACTGGTGCCGGCTTTCCATCGGGGCCGAGGATCCAGACACGGCCGGCGAGCTTTTTCGCGTGATCCTCAGAGAGCTTTGGGTCCTTCGCGGGACGGTCGGGGTTCTTCTTCTTTGAGGGCGCTGCGCCACCCGCCACCGGGCCACCCGGCGATCCGCTCGGCGCCGCGGCCTCGGCGCCCGGCGGGCGGAACCTGAGCGCCGCGTTCGGGACCTTCAGCACGCTCGGTTTCTCCGCGACGACGAGCTTGACGTTCGCCGTCATGCCGGGCAGGAGCTTCCCCGCCGGGTTGTCCACGGCGACGACGACCGTGTACGTCACGACGTTCTGCACGATCTGCCCCGCCTTCCGGATCTGCGTGACGGTGCCCTCGAACGTCTCGCCCGGAAACGCGTCCACTGTGAACGTGGCACGGTCGTCGAGCTTGATGCGCCCGATATCGGCCTCGTCCACGCTCGTCTCGACCTGCATCTTCGTCAGGTCCTGGGCGATCGTGAAGAGCACCGGCGCCTGCAGGCTCGCCGCAACGGTCTGGCCGACATCCACCTGGCGCGAGACCACGACGCCCTGCACCGGCGCGCGGATCGTGGTGTGATCGAGATCCACCTGGGCCTGCTTGAGGCCGGCGTCTTTCTGCTCCACCTGCGCGCGCGCCGATACGAGCATGGCTTCCGCCACGCGCAGCTGGGCGATCGCCGACTGGATGGCGGACTCCAGCGCCTGCTCGTGCGCCCGCGCCGAGTCCAACTGGGCGACCGCCGAGTCGTGCGCCGCCTGGGACGTGTCGAGATCGCTCTTGGCGATGAGCTGGCGGGCGAACAGCTCCGTCTTCCGATCGAGATCGCGCTTGGTGTCGAGCACGGCGACCTGCGCCTTCGCCGTCTGGGCGCGCGCCTCGGCGTGCGCCGCGCGGGCGTTCCCGACGTCGGCGCGCGAGCGCTCGACCTGCGCCTGCTGGTTGAGGACCGTGGCCTTGGCGGAGTCGAGGTCTGCCCTGGCCTGGATGACCTTCGCCTCGAAGATGTCCGGATCGATCCGCGCGATCACCTGGCCTTTCTTCACGACCGAGTTGAAGTCGACGAGGAGCTCCTTGATCTGGCCCGACACCTGACTGCCCACCTGGACGGTGATGACCGCGTTGAGGTTGCCGCTGGCCGAGACGGCGGCGGTGAGTGGACCGAGCTCAGCGCTGGCGAACCGATACTGCGGTGAGCTGCCGCCGATCTCGACGAAATAGCCCGATACCCCGGCGCCAGCGATGATGACCACGAGCACCAGCAAAAACACACGGTTCAAGAGGAGATCCTCCCGCCGGCCCCGCTAGGGGCTCAATTCTTGAGTGTGAAGTTCCTGTGAAGTTTTGGATCTGGGACCGGGAGGCCGCAATCCGGGGAATCATGGATTCGACCTCGGAAAAACCCCCGAGTGCGTCCCAGAGCCGGGAAACATGTCAGAGATTCCCGGGGGGTACATGCATTCCCCGGGGTGCATACAATGATTTACCCGATTGTTCGCTCCGTGCGGCAGCCGATCATGCACAATCAACTTTTACGCGTTGAGGAGCTCGCCATGGCCGAGACGCCCGTCCTCGTCGCGCATACGCGCCTGCACGAGTTCATCGTCGACGTCCTGATGGCGATGAAGATGGAGCGCGCCCCCGCCGAGATCACCGCGGGTCACATGGTCCGGACCGACCTGCGCGGCGTGGACTCGCACGGGATCGGCATGCTGCCGCGCTACGTCGAATACTGGCGCGCCGGCTACCTGCAGCTCGACAGCGAGCCGAAGGTTGTCCGCGACGACGGCGCCATGGCGCTCTTCGACGCCGGCAAGAGCCTCGGCCACTACGCTTCGACGCTCGCGATGCGCAAGGCGATCGAGAAGGCGAAGGCATACTCTATCGGCATCGCCACGGTGCGGAACTCGAGCCACTTCGGCGCCGCCGCGAACTACTCGATGCTGGCGCTCGAGCACGACATGATCGGCCTCGCGACGACCAACACGCCCAGGCCCGCCGCGGTGCCGACCTTCGGGCGGCAGGCGATGTTCGGCACCAACCCGCTTTCCTTCGCTGCCCCCGCCGGCCGCCACGCGCCGTTCGTCCTCGACATGGCGACGACGACCGTCGCGGTCGGCAAGCTCGTCGTCGCCTCGCGGTGGGGGAAGCCGATCCCCGAAGGCTGGGCGCTCGACGACCGCGGCCGACCGACCACCGACCCCCTGGTCGCCCTGAAGCACCGGCTCCTGTCGCCCCTCGGCGGCTCGCGCGAGCTCGGCGGCCACAAGGGCTACGGCCTCGGCGTTATGGTGGACATCCTCTCCGGCGTCCTCAACGGCGCCGTCTACGGCGACCTCTTCGAGCGGAGCGACATGAAGGCACGGCAGGTCCACAACGCCGGTCACTGCTTCGCGGCTGTCGATCCGTCGCGCTTCCGGCCCCTCGAGGAGTTCAAGCGCGACATGGACGACATGCTCGAGGCGCTCCGGTCGTCGCCGCGCGCCGAGGGCCAGGAGCGGATCTACGTCGCGGGCGAGCCCGAGCTCGAGAGCGAGCAGCGGCGGCGGAAGGACGGCATTCCGCTGGCGCCCGTCCTCGTCGCCGAGTGCAACAGAATCGCGCGCGACCTCGGTGTCAAGGCACTGGCCTGAGCCGAGCGGCCCGCGCTCCTAACCCCCCGGGACCTCCTCGCCACGTGCGGCGACCCACTCGCGGAGCGCGTCGCGGGTGGACGGGAACGCGAGCGCGTCCCACGGGATCCGCGTCGGCCGCACCCACTCGAGCGCGTCGTTCTCCTCGCAGGTCGTGAGGGTGCCGCCGACGACGCGCGCCCGGTAGACGATGATCACGGGTGCGCCGGGATACGTGTACACGTTGTGCAGGCCCGTGAGGTCCACCGTGAGACCCGTCTCCTCGAACGTCTCCCGCACCGCGGCGTCGGTCACGGTCTCGCCGAAGTCGACGAAGCCGCCCGGGAACGTCCAGAGCCCGCGCCCGGGGCTGATCGACCGGCGCGTGAGCAGGACGGCGCCGTCCTGCTCGGGGAGCGTGGCGCCGACGACCTTGGGGCTCAGATAGAAGACGAAGCGGCAGCGCGGGCACACGTGCTGCTCGCGCTGGTCGGGCGGCACAGGCTTGCGGGCCGTCGGCGCGCCGCACAGCGGGCAGAAGCGGACCGTGTCCGGCGCCAGGAACCCGGGTGCGTGATCGTCGCCCACGTGTTCGAGTCTAAACCAGCTATTCGCGACGGCACAATGCGGGACGCTTTCCACGCGCTCGTCCGACGGCGCCGGCCTTGACACTCGCCACGGCCGGGTGCTACAACCCGGCCGTCGCTTCGAAGACGCGTCCACTCATCAGGAGGTCTCGTATGCACCGCCGGACCGTCGTCACCGTCGTGACCGCGCTCGCCGTCGTCCTCGGCGCCGCCCGCGCCGGCGTCCACGGCCAGTCGCTCTCGGGCGAGTACAAGATCGGCGTGCTCGAACCGCTCACGGGCCCGCTCGCGGGCGAGGGCAAGCGACACCTCGAGGGGTACGAGATCGTCCGCGACATGATCAACGAGCGCGGCGGCGTCATGGGCAAGAAGCTCGTGTTCGTGGCGGCCGACGCCCCCGACCCCACCGCCGCCGCGAGCGAGGCGAATCGGCTGATCACGCGCGAGGGGGTCAAGATCATCACGGGCACGTTCTCGTCGCGGCTCTGCGGGGCCGCGAGCGAAGCGGCGGCGCGCCACAACGTCATCTACTGGGAGAGCTCCTGCGTCGACCCGCGGTTCAACAAGCGCGGCCTCAAGACCGTCTTCCGCACCGAGATCGACGCCACCGGGTTCGGCTGGTACAACATCGAGTTCATCGTCAAGTACCTGGCGCCGCGCTTCAACACGAAGCCGAACCAGCTCAAGATCGCCTTCCTCTCGGAGGACTCCTCGTACGGCCAGGGCGTGACGGAGTCCGCGCGAGCGCGGGCGAAGCAGGAGTTCGGGATGCAGGAGGTGGCGGCGGAGTACTACTCCTTCACCTCGATCAACGACTTCACGCCGATCATCACCAAGTTCAAGCAACTCAACCCCGACGTGGTCCACCACATCGGCTACACCAACGACGCGCCGCTCTTCTGGCGCCAGGCACGGGAGCAGAACTTCCTCTTCAAGGCACTCGTCCATGCGGGGGCCACGGGGTACGGCTCGCCCGACTTCGGCAAGGCGCTCGGCAACGACGCCAACGGCGTCTTCGCGCTTCTCGAGCCCGGCCCCGGCTTTCGCCTGGAGGCGCTCCGGCCCGAAGGCCAGAAGATCGAGCGCGAGTTTCGTGAGGCCGTCCAGAAGCGGACCGGCTCCTACCCGTTCGGTGGCCACCAGCTCGCCGGCGGGGGGCTCTGGCTCCTGAAGGTCGTGCTCGACCGCGCGAAGAGCGACGACCTCGACAAGTTCCGCGACGCCGTGATGTCGCTCGACCTCCCCGTCGGCTCGGTGATCAACGGCTGGGGCGTGAAGTTCGCCGAGAACGGCCAGAACGCCAACGAGCGCGTCCAGCACTACATGCTCCAGTGGCAGAGCGGCCAGCTCGTCACGGTCTGGCCGGAGGAGTTCACGACGAACCGGGCGAAGTGGATCCCGCTCGGCGCCTGGGACGCGCGCAAATAGACGTCCTCGCGCAGCTCGGCGTCTCGACGGTCCTCCTCGGGGGGATCTATGCCCTGATCGCCGTCGGCCTCACGCTGATCTTCGGGATCATGCGTGTCGTCAACTTCGCCCACGGCGAGTTCCTCATGCTCGGCATGTACGTCGCCTTCTGGGCCTACAGTCTCTGGACCCTCGACCCCTACTTCGTCCTCTTCGTCTCGATTCCGCTCTTCTTCGGGATCGGCTACCTCACCTACGTCCTGGTCATGCGGGGCGTGATCCATGCGTCCCACAACGTCCAGATCTTCACGACCGTGGGGCTCTCCACCGCGCTGCAGAACGTCGCGCTCGTCCTCTGGACGGGGGACTTCCGGACCGTGCGGCCGTGGCACTCGTCGGTCGTGATCCGCGTGTTCGGCACCGCGTTCAATCTCTCCCAGGTGGTCGCGTTCGCCATCGCCCTCGGCCTCACGCTGGTACTCTTCGCCTTCATGAAGTGGACCCACACGGGCCGGGTCATGCGCGCCACGGCGCAGGACCACGACGCGGCGACACTGATGGGCGTCGATACCGACAAGGTCTACCGCTTGACGTTCGCGATCGGCATCGCGTGCGTCGGCGCCGCGGGCGCGCTGGTGTCGCCGCTCTACGCCGTCTACCCCACGGCGGGGCTGCAGTTCGTGCTCCTCGCCTACGTCGTCGTCGTGCTGGGCGGCCTCGGCGACATGGTGGGGGCGATGCTGGGAAGCCTGATCGTGGCGGCGGTGGAGGTCGTCGGCTCGTACTTCTTCGGCGTCGCCTGGAAAGAGGTCTGCTACTTCATCCTCTTCATCGCCGTGCTCGTCTTCCGCCCGGCCGGGCTCTTCGGTCAGCGCGGTGCCGAGACGCTCGGGGTCTGATCGTGTCGCTTCCGCCCAGCCGTCGGGCCGCCGCGGTCCTCCTCGGCGTCGCCGCACTCGCGCCCCTCATCGTCCGCGACTCCTTCGTCCTCGACAGCCTGATCCTCATCCTCATGTGGGGTGCGCTCTCGGCCGCCTGGAACGTGGCCGGCGGCTATGCCGGCCAGGTCTCGCTCGGTCACGCCGCATTCTTCGGAATCGGCGCCTACTCCGCGGCCCTGATGACTGCGCGCTTCCAGCAGAGCCCGTGGCTCGGGTTGGTCCTCGGGGTCGTGCTCTCGCTCGCCGCCGGCGGGGCGATCGGCTACCTTTCGAACCGTCTCCGCGGCCCGTACTTCGCGCTCTCCACGATCGCGTTCTCGCAGGTGCTCCTGATCGGCGCGAGCCGCTGGCGCGGCTTCACGGCGGGCTCGGAGGGGATCCCGGTCCCGTTCCGCCCCGGCGTCTGGACGCTCGGCCTCGGCCACGTCGCGTGGGTCTACGTGGCCCTCGTGCTGGCGGTGCTCTGCTACGCGGTGGAGATCTGGCTCGAGGGCTCGCGGATCGGCTACCAGCTCGCCGGCATCCGCGAGGACGAGGACGCCGCCGAAGCGCTCGGCATCGCGAGCCGCCGATTGAAAGTCTTCGCGGTGACGCTCAGCGCCGCGCTGACCTCGGTCGGCGGCACGCTGTGGGCGCAGTACGTCGGCTTCGTGGACCCCTTCTACGTCTTCTCGATCGACCTCTCGATCAGGTTCGCGCTGAACACGATCATCGGCGGTCTGGGCACCGCCCTCGGCCCCTTCCTCGGCTCGATCCTGATCACGTCGCTCGAGACGTACCTGCGCGCGACATTCTCGGGCTTCAAGACGGGGTTCGCCGGGATCTACCTCGTCATCTACGGCACGGCCCTCATCCTCGTGGTGCGCTTCGCCCCCGAGGGACTGATCGGCCTCGCCGGGCGCTTCGGGGCCTGGAGAGCTCGTGCTGACGCTTGAGCGCGTGACGAAGCGCTTCGGCGGCCTCACGGCGGTGCGCGAGGTGAGCCTCCACGTTCGCCAGGGCGACCTCCTCGGCATCATCGGGCCGAACGGCGCCGGCAAGACGACGCTCTTCAACGTCATCTCCGGTTACTACCGCCCCGACAGCGGCCGCGTCGTGTTCGCCGGCCGGGACATGGCCGGCCTGCCCCCGCACGTGATCTGCCGCCTCGGCCTCACGCGGACGTTCCAGCTCGTCAAACCCTTCGGCAACCTCTCGGTCGTGGACAACGCGATGATCGGCGCGCTCACCCGGCTCCCGAGCGTGAGCGCGGCGCGGCTCGAAGCCGAGCGCGTCATCGAGACGTGCGGCCTCGCGCCGCACGCCGCCGCGCGCGCCAGGGCGCTGCCGATCGGGCTCCGCAAGCGCCTCGAGGTCGCGCGGGCGCTCGCCACGCGACCGCGCCTCCTCCTGCTCGACGAGGCGATGGCCGGCCTCAACCCGTCCGAGCTCGTAGGGATGATCGAGCTGATCCGACGCCTGCACGCCGACGGCGTCACGCTGATCGTGATCGAGCACATCATGGCGGCGATGATGCGCCTCGCCCGGCGCATCATCGTGCTCCACCACGGCGAGGCGATCGCCGAAGGCACGCCGGGGGAGATCGCGAGTGACCGCCGCGTCATCGACGCCTACCTCGGCGAGGAATTCGTCCTTGCTCAGGCTTGACGCGATCGACGCCTTCTACGACGACCTGCAAGCGCTCGCCGCCGTCTCGTTCGAGGTGGGCCGGGGCGAGATCGTCGCGCTCGTCGGCGCCAACGCCGCGGGCAAGTCCACCACGCTGCGCGTGGTCTCCGGCCTGATGGCGCCGCGCCGCGGGCGCGTCCTCTTCGGCGACGAGGACCTGACCCGGGTCGCCGCACACCTCAGGGTCGAGCGCGGGATCGTCCAGGTGCCGGAGGGCCGCCGCCTGTTCCCCTTCATGACCGTCGTCGAGAACCTGCTCCTCGGGGCCCATCCGACGCGCGCGCGGGCCGCGCGAGCGAAGACGCTCGAGTACGTCTACTCGCTCTTCCCCCTGCTCGCCGATCGGCGGGCCCAGCTCGCGGGCTCGCTCTCGGGGGGCGAGCAGCAGATGTGCGCGATCGGTCGGGCGCTCATGGCGCGCCCGCGCATGCTCATGCTCGACGAGCCGACGCTCGGCCTGGCGCCGGTGCTCGTCTCCAGGATCTTCGAGACGGTGCGCGCGATCAACCTGGACGGCGTCACGGTGCTCCTGGTCGAGCAGAACGTTCGTCAGGCGCTCACGCTGGCGCACCGGGCGTGCGTGCTCGAGAGCGGGAAGCTCGTGCTCCAGGGGCGGGCGAGCGAGTTGCTCGGCGACGAGCGGCTGAAGCGCGCGTATCTCGGACTGTAACGTTGTAGAGTGGGGCGGCGGGAGGGGCGCATGAGAATCGATCGGAAGAGACTCGAGCGGTCGATGGACGACCTGGGCAGGATCGGCGAGACGCCGCGGGGTGGCCTCACCCGCCTGGCCCTGACCGACGACGACAGGCGTGGGCGCGACTGGATGGTCGCGCACATGCGCGAGGCGGGCCTCCGCGTGACGGTGGACCAGATGGGGAACATCTTCGGCGAGCGCGCCGGCGCCGAGGCGCTGCCGCCCGTGCTGATGGGCTCGCACGTGGATTCCGTGCCGACGGGCGGCAAGTACGACGGCCAGCTCGGCGTCCTCTGCGGCCTCGAGACGATCCGGGCGCTGAACGACCACAGGATCCGGACCCGCCGTCCCGTGACCCTGGTGATCTTCACGAACGAGGAGGGCGCGCGCTTTCAGCCGGCCATGATCGCGAGCGGCGTGATGGCCGGAAAGATCGCGCTCGAGGACGCCTACAACACGCGCGACGCGGACGGGATCCGCCTGGCGGACGAGCTGGAGCGGATCGGCTACCTGGGCTCGGAGCCCTGCGTCGCGCGGCCCTTCCGCGCCTACCTGGAGCTCCACATCGAGCAGGGCCCGATCCTCGAGGAGGAAGGGCTCTCGGTGGGCGTCGTCGAGGGGATCGTCGCCATCTCGTGGTCGCGGCTCACGATCCACGGCGTCCAGGACCACGCCGGCCCCACGCCGATGCGCATCCGTCACGACGCGCTCGTGGCGGCGGCGCAGGTCGTCACGGGCGTGCGGCGTATCGCGCACGAGATCGGCGGGGACCTGGTGACGACCGTCGGCCGCCTCACCGTGAGCCCGAACATCGTCAACGCGATCCCGGGCAAGGTCGCGCTCTCGATCGACATGCGCGACCCGAAGAACGAGACGCTCGACCGCGCGCTGCCGCTCGTGGACCGCGTCGTCCGCGACGCGTGCGAGCGCGAAGGCGTCCGCTATGAGCTCGAGCACTACTGGCGCGTGCCGTTCACCCCCTTCGCCCCCGACGTCGTCGGCGCGGTCGAGCGGGCGGCGAAGGCGAGCGGCGTGCGCTACCGCCGCATCCTGTCGGGCGCCGGCCACGACGCCCAGTACATGGCGGCGATCGGCCCCGCGGGGATGATCTTCGTGCCCTCGCGCGGCGGGCGCAGCCACTGCGAAGAGGAGTTCACGCCCATGGACGACATCGAGAACGGCGCCAATACGCTCTTGCTCACCGCGCTCGAACTGGCTGAACAGGCCTGAGGACACAGGGGCAGAGAGGGATAACGATGACCAAAACCGCGAAGACTCTGATCTGGGCTTGGCTCGTCGTTCTGTCGCTCGCCGTCGCAGGGTGCTGGGGCGCAATGCAGATCAGCCCGACAACCCGACCGGTGCTGGCGCCCACCGTCGAAGATAAGGACGCCGAGTTCGTGGCCGTCGCGTTGGGCTTCCATGTGAGTGGCTGGCCCTGCAGGAACGTTATTCCTCCTCTGTCGCGGCCTCGCGATACTCTTCTCACGCTTCGACCCATGGTGTAGGGCCGGGTACTCACGTGGCTTCACAACAGCCCTATTTGCGGAAGGAGGATCTATGGCGACGACCCGGGCAGTAGCAGCAGCGACGTCTTTCACGGTGCTCATCAGCGCGACAGGTTGCGCCGCGATCGTTCAGGGGCCGAAGGAAGACGTGAAAGTCCGGTCTATCCCGCCCGGCGCCATCGCGAAAGCGGGTCCTGACCGCCAGGTTATCACTCCGGGCGAAATCAGCGGCCTGAAGCGGAACAAGGACCACACGATCGTGTTCGAGAAGGAAGGATTCACGACCCGTGAGACGAAGCTCGAGTCCAAACCGTCATGGTGGCTTCTCGGCAATATCGTTTTCGGCGGACTGATCGGGCTGATCGTCGACCTCGCGACCGGCAGCGGATACCGGCTCAAGCCGAGCAACGTCGAGATGGACATGGCCTCCGGCACAGCGAAGGAATTCAAAGAGGAGAAAGAGGACGCGGTCGCAGGGGAGAAGAAGTGACCTCAAGACCGTCGCCCGCTGTCGAGCATCGAGGCATCGAGATGCACTGAGCGCAAGCTCCTCTGCGAATTCACGATCCGCTGTGAAGAGCTACCAAGTCATCGCGGTGGACCGCTTTCCCGTGACCGATCCGGCAACCAAGGATGAGGACGATCGGAAGCTCGCCGCCGAGATGTCGTCGTATCTTCAGTCGGAGCTCGTCCGCCGCCTGCGCGATACCGGAATCTTCCAACGCGTCGTGAACCTTCGGGAGGCGGAGTTCAAGCCGGAGGCCGACAAGGCGCTCCGCCCTGAAGGAATGATCACCCGCCCTGGCAGAGATTCCCGGGCCGCCCGAGCCTTCTTCGAGGCCTACGGCGCCGGCCGTACGTGAGCGCAGGCAGATTTGCGGTCTGTGGAGGAGCCGTCAGGCCGCGCCGTCATGGTCACGGCCGACCGACGGATTGCATCCGTCGGGTTCTTCGGGGGCGGCACGCGCGATCACCTCCGAGATTCGTTCGACGACATGGCCCGTGATCTCGCGAAGTTCCTAGTGCGACTCTCGAAGGGCGAGGCGCCCAGAAAGGACTGATCCAATGATGCTCGACCGCTACGTCAAGGCCGTGCTGACCGTGATCGCGATCGCACTCGTCGCGATCGCCCTGAACCCGTGGCTCGCCTCGGTGCGGGCGCTGCTCGCCCCGCGCCACGCGGCGGGCGAGACCGCGCAGGCGAAGTACGAGTACACGATCCCCAAGGCCTGGGGGAAGATCATCGCCTACTCGAACGGCAACATCCTCGCCGAGGCGCCGGACGGGACGTGGCGCGAGATCGATCTGCGTGGCAAGCCACCCGAGTACCCGAAGGTGATCGTGCAGATGAAGTTCAACTAGCAAATGGGCGCCCGGCGTCACCGCGCCGGCTTCACGCCGACGTACTCGCTGAGGAGCCCGCCGCGAACGCGGTGCCCGACGTCGACGAAGCCGCCGGCCCGCAAGACACCCAAGATCGTCTCTGGCGGCACGCACTCGGCGATGGTGTCCCAGTAGTACCTCATGAGCAGCTCAGCCTGCGCGCTTCCCGTGCCGAGCCGCGCGACGAGCGGCAAGACCTTCTGGAAGTAGACCCGGATGAGCCACCGGGCCACCGCGGAGCGAGGTCGCGAGATCTCGAGGAGCAGGAGGCGTCCGCTCGGCTTCAAGATCCGTCGGCACTCCGTCAAAGCCACTTTCAAATCGGCCATGTGGCGCAGGGCGTATCCCATGCTCAGGAAATCGAAGTGATCATCCCCGAATGGCAGTTCCTCCACTCGTCCTTGCACCAGCGGGACTGAGAGGGTCTTCCGAGCTTCACGCAGCATGCCGCCGCTCGGGTCGAGCCCGATCACGGCCCCGTCCTCACCAAGAATACGCACAGCCGCGCGGGCGACGAGGCCGGTGCCCGTCGCGACGTCGAGGAGCCTCATGCCGCTACCGAAACCGTAATGTCTCAGCACCCAGCGGCGATAGAACTGGCCGGAGCCGAGCGACCCGACGCCGCAGACCCAGTCGTAATGCCGCGCGGTACCGTCGAACAGGGCGGTGACGAACCCGTGCCTGGCGTCCTCGCTCTCGTAGTACTTCTTGAGGACCGGGTGAGGCGCCGTGGGTGTGCCCACCGGACCATCCTGGTCTCTAGCCTTGCGCATCATCAGACCTGAGATTGCGCTCCGTGCTCGTCTCGGTCGTAACAATAAGCGACCCTCTCGGCCCAGGCAAGGGAGCGCGTCACTCGGGTGGCGGCAGCGCGTCGCCCATGACGTATGGGACCGCGCGCGGCGGTCGGTCGCGAACCGCGAGCCGCGCCACCACCGGGAGGTGGTCCGAGGCCAGGCGTGCGAGCCGACTCCGGTGGACGTGGAACTCCTGGCCCTGGAGCTCGACGTCCCAGTAGATCCGGTCGAGCGCGAACAGCGGGAACATCGCCGGGTGCGTGCGCCGCATGCGCCGCATCGGCGACGAGAACTCACGCCGGAGGCCGCGCGTGATGGGGCCGCGATGCCACTCGTTGAAGTCGCCCACGAGCACGCGCGGCCCCACGAGCCGCGCCGAGTCGCGGACGAAGCGGCGGAGCAGCGCGAGCTGCTTCCGCCGCTCCGAGAGCGCGAGCCCCAGGTGGCAGTTGAAGACGTGGAGCGGCGTGCCCTTCACGTCGAGGTCCACGCGGAGGCACCCGCGGGGCTCGCGCGCACCCTGCGACAGATCGCGGCGCGCCGAGGCGAGGACGGGCAGCCGCGTGAGCACGGCGTTGCCGTACGTCCCCGTCCCGTGGGCGCGCGTCTCGCCCATCACGCGCTCCATGCCGAGCGCCGCCGCGAGGTACGCGACCTGGTCGCCAGCGGCGCCGCCCGCCTCGCGGATCACCTCCTGGAGCCCGACCACGTCGGGCGCGGTCTCGGCGATCACGTCGGCGATCCGGTCGAGGTCCAGGCGGCGGTCCAGCCCGACGCCCCGGTGGATGTTGTAGCTCACGACCGTGACCGGGATCACGCCGCCTCTCGGGAACGCATGAAGTGCGCGTACAGCTCGGTCGGATGGGCGATCGGCGACGCGAGCGTCACGGTCGGCGGGTGGATGACGAACGTGTGCAGCTCGTCGTACGACGGCCCACCATGCGCGCCGACCTCGGGCACGAACGACACGTTGCCCTCGGGCGCGCCGATTCCGTAGACGACGAGATCGCCCGCGCTCTCCATCGCCATCAGGTCGCGGAGGCCCTCGACGATCCGCGGGAGATCGTCGCGACCGCCAAACGGCCCGAGCCCGAGCTCGTCGAGACGGTAGCGCTTGCCGCGCCAGCAGCAGACGGGCCCGTCGGCCGCCCGGGCCAGCACGAAGCCGACGCCGCGGCTCCGCGCGATCTGGTCGGCGAGCCCCGGAAAGCGCTCGTCGATCCACTCGATGCGGACCGGTGCAGCGCGCTCCAGGAAGTAGACGAACGCGTTCGGCCCGGCCGACACGACGCGGATCCCGTTGTGCTCACGGACGGAACGCATCCCGCCGAGCACCCAGGGGAAGTCGCGCTCGAGGTAGTTCACGAACCGCTGGAAGAACCCCGACGCGTGGTGGGTGCGGTAGGCGGTGATCCCGTGCACGACTCGTCGCGCGCGGCCGGCAAGCCTGCCCTCTGCATGCACCGCGAGTGGATCGAGGAGGTCGTCGAAGAGGGCCTGCTCGATGGGCTTTCCGCCGGAGAACCGCTCGTACGGTGTGCACGCCACCTGGCCGTGATCGGAGAGGACGTAGAGATCGTAGCGGTGCTCCGGGACACGCCGCAGCACCCGCCAGAGCAAGGAGATCGAGCGGTCGATGCGGCGGAGCGCGCGGACCGCGCGCCGGTGACGCGGGCCGTAGGCGTGCGCGAACACGTCGTAGTCGAGGTAGTTCACGTAGATCGCCGGCACGCCCGCATAGAGGTCGCGCGCGACGGCCAGCGTGAAGAGCTCGCGGAGCCACACCGAGATCCCGATCTTGATGGCGAGCCAGCGCCAGCCGCGTGCGCTCTCGCCCACGGGGTCGGCGACGAAGCGGAGGGGGGCGCGGATCACCTGAATCGCGGAGAGCGCGCAGCACTTCACGAGGACCCAGCCGAGGACGACGAACTGCGAGACCATGCAGAGCAGGCCCGCGCGGCTCGGCCGCCGGATCATCGCGAAGGTGAGGAGGTTGCTCGTGGCGCCGCCCGTGAAGACACAGCCGTAGGCGCTGCCCGCCTCGAGGATGCCGCGGCGGCCCTGTGCCTGCGCCGCCTCCACCAGCAGGGCGTCGTGCCCGCGCGGGAAGTAGACGTCGCTCCGGCGGCGCTTGTCGTGGTAGTGGAATCCGGGGATGTCCGGCCGCACGCCGTACATGACCGACATCTGGAAGGCCGGCGTCGAGGTCGGCAGGCCGACGCTCATCGGCGTCAGGCGCCAGCCACGCTGCCGGAGAAGCCTCGCGAGGAACGGCGCCGTGCGATCGGCGAGCGCCTGCTCGAGCACGGAGCGCGAGAGGCCGTCGATCTGGACGATCAACACGCGACGCTGCGTCGCCTCGGGCGCCCGGCCGAGGTGGAGTCGCCGCACGAGTCGGTCGAGCAGGCGCTGGAGGCGCAGGGCGAGGTCGTCGAGTGGCATCCGGAGCTCTATTGTAGCGTGGCGCAGGCTCGGGAAGAGCGTGGTTGGTGTAGTATCGGGTCGCCGTGATTCACCCGATCCTCGCCGGGGTTCGCACGTTCGTCGTAGCCCTCGAGACCATCGCCATCGCCAGCGCCGCGCTGTTCACCGCGTGGGCGCTCTACGTCTCCCTCGTGGAGCATCCGGCACGTATGGAGACCGGCCCGGCCGCTGCCCGGACCGAGTTCCGCCCGAGCTACAGGCGCGCAGCCCCGTGGCAGGCGTCGTTCGCGATCCTCACCCTCGCATCGGGGCTTGCCGCGTCGCTGCTGACGCGTGGGTGGGCCTGGGCAGTCGGCGGTATCATCGTGGGAGCTCTGGTCCCCTTCACGCTCCTCGCGATCGTGCCGACCAACCGTCGGCTCCTGGCCAGCACCCCGCTCGACGACCGAGACGCGTTCGCCCTCCTCCAGCGCTGGGGACGGTTGCACTGGATCCGGAGCGCGCTCGGGGCGGTCGGCCTCGTCGTCCTCCTGCTCGCCGCTCATCTTCGCTGAGGAGACCGATGGCCTGCGTGGTGAGTCCATGAGCTTCGACCCGGAGCTGTTCCGCGCCGTCAGCTTCCAGGACCTGACCATGCCGGGCGGCTGGTCCGTCTCGAGCGGCCAGACGTTCCTCTACACGCCCGAAGAGCAGCGGCTCATGCGCGAGGCGCGGGCGTTCGCCCAGCACGAGATCCTGCCGAAGTCCGCCGAGGCGCACCGCCGGGCGAGAGAGATCAAGGCGCAGCACCCGCCCGGCCCCGAGCGGCGGCGCCTGCTACGCGAGATGGCGCGCGCCTACCTCAGGCTGATCGGCGAGGCGGGGCTGACCGGCGCGCTCTTCCCCGAGGCGTACGGCGGCAGCGGCCGGGGCGTGGTCGCCGAATGCATCGTCGACGAGGAGCTCGCGGCGGCGGGCCACCCCGCCGACACGATCCGGTCGGTGTCGCTGACGCTCGGCACGATCTCGATCCTCCGCTACGGGACCGAGGCGCAGAAGAAGCGGCACATCCCGCCGCGCATCAGCGGCGAGGAGCTCGCCGCGATCGCGATCACCGAGCCCCAGATCGGCAGCGACACGTCCCGGATGCAGACGCGCGCCGTCCTCAAAGGCGACCGCTGGGTCATCAACGGCCAGAAGCGGTTCATCACGGGCGGCGGCCTCGCCGACTACCTGACGCTCTTCGCGATCACCGACGCGGGCACGCATCCGCACAAGGGCATGTCCACGTTCATCGTGCCCGTGGACCACCCGGGGGTGACGATCGCGCGCCAGCTCGACGAGGTCATCCTGGCCGACTGGATGGACAACGCGCTCATCGAGTTCCACGACGTGGACATCCCCGCGGAGAACCTGCTCGGGCCGCTCAACGGCGGCTATCACGTCCTGATGGACGAGCTCGATACCGAGCGCGTCACCTACTGCATGGCCGCGCTCGGCAGCGCGCGGCGCGCGCTCGAGATCGCGGCGGAGTACTCGACCAAGCGCGTCCAGTTCAAGCAGCCGATCGCGATGTTCGAGGGTGTCTCGTTCAAGCTCGCCGAGATGTACACCTGCCTCGACGCCGCGCGGCAGCTGATCTACCGGACGGCGAAGATGATCGAGGCGGGCGTGCCCGCCCAGCGCGAGAGCGCGGTGACCAAGCTCTTCACCGCCGAGGCCGTCTGGAAGATCGTGGACCACGCGATGCAGGTCCTGGGCGGCATCGGCTACACGACCGACTTCCCGGTCCAGGCGATCTTCCGCAACGCCCGCCTCATGCGGATCGGCGCGGGCTCGGACGAGATCATGAAGTTCCTGATCGCGCGGGAGCTCCTCAAGGAAGTTAAGGGGTAAACTGACGTCGGGGGCGGCGGCATGGTGGAACAGGTCGTCCCGAAGCCCGAGACCGAGGACGTCGTCGACGAGGCGGTCGCCCCGCCCTGGATGACGATCCTGCACAACTGCGAGTGTCACACCTTCGAGCAGGTGGTGAAGCAGCTGCAGAAGGCGATCGCCTGCAGCGAGGCCGAGGGCTGGGAGATCGCCTGGCAGGTCCACAACACCGGCAAGGCGGTCGTCAAGATCGGCCCCGAGGCCGAGTGCGTGCGCGTCGGCAACATCCTGGCCTCGATCGGCCTCGTCGTCACCGTCGTCCAGTCCTGAGTGGCTCGCGAGGCTGTAGAAAACGTGTCACGATCTATATCTCTGCGGCGCGTCCAAGAACACGCGCAGGCACTTCTCACAACAAAAGGCCAGCTCCTCGCCCTTCACGGCGAGCTTTGCGCCTACCTCCGTCGGGGCCATCTCGATCCCGCAGACCGGATCGCGGATCCTCTCACCGACCTGGACATCGTCGGCGCGCAACTCGAACAGTTCGAGCTCTTCGGCCAGCCCCTTCAGCCGTTGCTTGCCGACCGCCGCGAACCGGACCCCCGAGAGCGCTCCGACCTCGTGGCGAACCGCGGCGGTAGCCAGTATCTGGTGCGGCCTCGCGTGCGTCGCCACGCGCGATGCGATGTTCAGCGCGCCACCGACGTACCCGCCTTCTTGGTAGACCACGTCACCCCAGTGCACCGCACCCCGCACCGCCGGGAACTGTGGCTCCGCCGCCGTCCGTCGCTCGATGTCCAGGGCACACGTGAGCGCTGCACGTGGCTCCGGGAAGATGAGCAGGAACGCGTCCCCGACCCGATCGACGATTCGGCCGTCGAAGCGCGTGGTGGCCTCACGCACCAGCTCGGAGAAGCGTTCCACGATCCTCGCGGCCACGGCGTCGCCCATGACCTCGGCGATCGGGGTGTAGCTCGAAATGTCGAGGAATACGATGGCCAGCCGCAGCTGGGCATGCGAGGCGCTCTGAGCTGGGCGAGCCGGGCCGTCCGCTAGATGCAGAATCATGTCTTCTCGCACCGCCTTCGTCATGCCTCGCCGATGGAAATAGCGGATCAGCGGCTCGACGATCGGCAGCAGCTGCTCTCTCACGGAATTCCGACTGTCCACGAGCTCGCGGCCCACCAATCTCGCCGCCTTCAGTCCTTCGTGAACATAGAAGTGAAACAGGCGAACCTCGGCCTCCGCCACGCGCGCGAGCGCGTCCGCGTACACCCGGGTGAGCTGCAGCAACGCAGTCTCCGGGAAGCCCGCGTCGAGAGCCACCTTCGCTCCTCTGAGCATCTGGAGGTCCTGCTCGTCGATCGGCTCGTCGCTCGCACCCGAGGCGTCTCTCAGGCGGCGGGCCACTCCGGGATCCAGCCCGACGAGCTCGATCGCCTGGGCAAACGAATACGTCCGCCCGACGCCATTGGGGAACAGAAATTCGACGACCGAGGCCAGGAGCGCTTCCTCTTGTTCGGCCCGGGCGACCGCTTCCAGTCCGATCTGCTGGCGTTCGAGAAACTGGATGAGGCGGATACGCTCGATGTCTTCGGGGGCGAATCGCTCGTCGCCCTCGGAACCGATGAGCTTGAGCGATCGCAGGCGGCGCACACGCTCGACCGGCTCCCCGGTAGCGGAGCTCAGCTCCTGAGCCGACAACTTCGGAGCAGGGCCTTCTTCCATGCTGCGCCGCCCGCCTGGGAACATGATCGGCGGTGCGTTAAGACTTGTCAACCGCGGAGCCTCGCGTAGGGTTCGCGACACACTCGCGATACCTTCGAGAGGATTGAAGTCAGAAGCGGACGCCGAACGTGAGCCCGGGCATCACATTGGCACCGACGCGACGGCCCGTGTGGAGATTGGTGAAGTTGAGCAGGAATGTCGTGGTCACGTTCAGCTTATTCGTCAGGGCGTAGTCCGCTCCCACCCCGAGCGGAATCAACCACGAAGTGTCTCCCTCCCGAGAGGAGTTGTGGACAAAGCCCAGACCGACCTGCGGGGTCACCTTGAATCCCTTCGCGATTTTGGGGACGTCGACCCAGAACTTCGCCTGGCCCGACAGCCCCACCTGGCTCGCGTCACTGGTGAAGCCGAGTTGCAGCAACGGACCGACCGAGAATTTCGGGGCGACGAACGTCTCGGCGTTCAAATTCAGCGCGAACGCCGTGCCGTTCGGCGTGTCGGCGAGGAAGCCAAAGCCTGCGCCGCCCATCCAGGCGCCCGGCTTCGCGTCAGCCCCCTCGGCCACCTCCCTACCGCCATAGCCGATCAACCCGGTGGCCATCGCCACGGCTGCGATCCAAAGCGAGAGCCTTCTCTCTCGTCTCATCTCCGCCGCCTCCTCCGCGCTCTCACTATACCGGATTGGGTCCCTGGATGCGTAGCACCGCAGGTGGCGCGGTCTCGAGCTGGATCGTGGTGTGGTCGATGCCGAACCACGCGTGGAGGACCTCGTGGAGCTCGCGGAGCAGCCGGTCGCTCTCGCCCACGTCGATGACGACGACGTGGGCGCTCATCGCCTCGCGCCCCGACGTCAGCGTCCACACGTGCAGGTCGTGCACGCGCCGCACGCCGGGCACACGCAGGATCGCGGCCTCGATCTCGCCGAGGTCGAGGTGGGTCGGCGTGCCCTCGAGCAGGACGTTGACGGCCTGCCGCAGGAGCCCCCACGTGCGGGGCACGATGATGAGGGCGATCGCGAGCGACGCGAGCGGGTCGGCGACGGTCCAGCCCGTCGCGACGACGACGAGCGCCGCGACGACGACGCCGACCGAGCTCAGCGCGTCGCTGAGGGCGTGCAGGTACGCGCCCCGGACGTTGAGGCTCATGGCCGCGTGCGCGTGGAGGAGCCAGGCGCAGCCGAGGTTCACGGCGAGCCCGACGACCGCGATCGCGAGCATCGGGCCTCCGAGCACCTCCGGCGGCGCCCACAGACGCCGGTAGGCCTCCACCAGAATCGCCCCGGCGACGACGAGCAGCACGAGCGCGTTGACGAGCGCCGCCAGGATCTCGGCGCGGTAGTACCCGTAGGTCTTCGCCGGCGTCGGCGGGCGGCCGGCGATCCAGATGGCGAAGAGCGCGAGCGCGGTCCCGCCGACGTCGGTCAACATGTGGCCCGCGTCCGCGAGGAGCGCGAGGCTTCCCGTCCAGAGGGCGCCCAGCACCTCGACGACGAAGAACGCGGCCGTGAGCCCAAGCGCCGTCACGAGCCTGTCGCGCGAGCGGGCGGCGGCCGTGGGCCGGTCCGAGTGGGCCATCACGCGGATCGTAGCAGGTTCCTGCTACAATTCGGTATCCACCACGATCGATCGCTCGCGCTGCACGGCCAGCGGTTCCACTACACCGAATGGGGAGACCCCGCGGCGCCCGCGATCGTGCTGCTCCACGGGATCACCGGCCACGCCCGCACCTGGGACGACGAGGCGCGCGCCCTCGCCGTGCGCTACCGCGTTCTCGCGCTCGACCAGCGCGGTCACGGCGATTCGGATCCGGCGCCCGACGGCGACTACACCGTGACGACGATGGCGGCCGACCTCGCGGCCTTCGCCGACGCGCTCCGGCTCCGGCACTTCTCGGTCGTCGGGCTCTCGATGGGCGGGCGCGTGGCCATTGCCTTCGCCGGCAGCCAGCCCGAGCGCGTGGAGCGCCTCATCGTGGTGGACATCGGCCCCGACATCGCGCCCGGCGGCCGGCTGCGCGTGGGCGCGATGATGGCGCAGACGCCCGAGCGCTTCGACGACCTCGAGACGGCCATCGCCTGGGCGCGGACGGCGAACCCCCGCTACACCGACACGATGCTCCGTCACCGGGTCGTCCATGGCACGCGGCCGGTCGACGGCGGGCTCGTGTGGAAGTACGACCGTGCCATCCGCGACGCCGTCCGGTCGGGACGGTGGCGCGATCCCGCGGACCTCTGGCCGCTCTGGAGCACGATCGCCTGCCCGACGCTGGTCGTCCGCGGCGCGGAGTCGGACGTGCTCGCGCCGGAGACCGTCAAGCGGATGCTCGCGACGAATCCCCACGCGCGCCTCGTCGAGGTGGACGGCGCCGGCCATACGGTGCCGGGCGATCAGCCCGCGGCGTTCCGGCGGATACTCGTCGAATTCCTCGCCGCTTGACCGCGTCGTTGCGGCTCTTGTGGATCGGCGCGTTCGCCTTCTTTCTGTCTTTTTTCCTGCTACTCGCGGTCCTGCCGCTCTATGCCCGCGCCGTCGGCATCGGCGACCGCGCGATCGGCGGCGTGCTCGGCGCCTTCGCCTTCGCGGCGATGCTGGTGCGGCCGTGGGCGGGGTGGGCGTCCGATCGTCACGGGCGTCGGCCGCTGATGCTGGCGGGGGCGCTCGTGTTCGTCGCCGCCTCGCTCGCCTACAGCCTGACCGCCGGCCTGCTCGGGCTCCTCGCCGTTCGCCTGCTCCACGGCTGCGGCATGGGGCTCTACCCCACAGCCGCGAGCGCAGTCGTCGCCGACCTGGCCCCGCCCGACCGCCGCGGCGCGCTGATGGGGACCTTCGGCGCCGCCGCGAACATCGCGATGGCCGTGGGGCCGATCGCCGGGATCGCGATCGCTGACCGGCTCGGTTTCGTCCCGCTCTTCCAGCTCGCCGCCTGCGTCGCCGTCGTCGCGCTGCTCCTGACGCGGTGGTTGCCTGAGACGCGGCGGAGCCGCGTGACGATCCCCTTCACGCCCGGCGCAATGGTGAGTGCCGAGGCCCTCGTCCCCTCCGCGATCCTGTTTCTGGTGATGCTGGGCTACGGCGCCCTGGTGACGTTCCTGCCGATCCACGCCGAACAGCAGGACGTAAACCCTGGGCTCTTCTTTTTCGTGTTCGCGCTCGTCGTGACCGCCGTCCGCAACTACGCGGGGCAGCTCTCGGACCGTTTCGGGCGCGTCGTCGTCGCCGTCGGAGGACTCCTGCTCGCGGCGACCGCGCTCGCTGGCCTGGCGCTCACGAGCGGCGCCACAAGCCTCATGGCCGCCGGCGCCCTCTACGGCGTCGGCTTCGGCGGGTTGACGACCGCCCTGCTGGCCTGGTGCGTAGACGTGGTGGACGAGGCGAACCGCGGCAGGGCGATGGGCACCTACTACACGGCGCTCGAACTCGGCATCGGGCTCGGATCGCTCGGCGCCGGCTTCGGTGTGGAGGCGTTTGGCTTCACGCCGACCTTTCTCTCCGCCGCGGCCACCACGCTCACCGGCGCGGCGCTCGCGTTGAGCCGCCGGCCCCCACAGGCCGGCCGAAATGCTCAATTTCCCTGACGGGCCGCGAGGCGCGACGCCTTGGTCATGTCTCATGCCCTGGCGCGGTCAGATCGACCAGGAAAGATGCCGAGCCGAGGGTATCACTCGTGCCACGGCGCAGCGACCGGCACCCCTGCCATGACCCATGAGCCGCAAGAAGAAGGCCCGCAAGCGAGAAGCTGTAGCCGAGCGGGATCTCTGTGAGCCGGTTGCCCTCGCGCTGCCCCAGGGATGGGGCTCATGGCTGGTCCCTGTGCTGATTGCTCTCGTCACCTTCATTGCGTTCCTGCCCACGCTGCGGAACCAGTTTGTGGACTGGGACGATTTCAAGAATTTCCTCGACAACCCTTACTACCGAGGGCTCGCCTGGACCCAGCTCCGCTGGATGTGGACCACGCATTTGGGCCACTACATTCCCCTGACCTGGATGACTTTCGGGCTGGATTACCTCCTCTGGGGCATGAACCCCCTCGGCTACCATCTGACCAATCTCCTCCTGCACTCGGCGAATGGGGTCGTCTTCTTCTTCGTAGTCTGTCGGATCCTGGCACGGGCTCTGCCCGGACTCTCTGAACGCGGTCACGCGCTCGCTGTGTCTGCCGGGGTTGCCGCCCTGGTGTTTGCGATCCATCCCCTGCGGGTGGAATCCGTGGCGTGGGCCACCGAACGGCGCGATGTGCTCTCGGGACTCTTCTACTTGTTGACGATCCTGATGTACCTGCGGGCCTACGAATTCGGGGCTCGGGGCCGAGGGTGGTACTGGTTGGCCGTGGCCGTGTTCGTCTGTGCGCTTCTCTCCAAGTCGATGGTCGTGAATCTTCCTGTCGTGCTCCTGATCCTGGACGTGTATCCGCTCCGACGCCTCGGGGGGGCCATCGGCTGGTGGAGCGAGCCCGCGCGTCGGGTCTACGTCGAGAAGATCCCGTTCGTGCTGCTGGCGGCTGCGGCCTCGGCCATCGCAGTCATGGCGCAGTCTTCCGTCCACGCCGCGCTCTCGCTGGCTCAACTGAGCATGCCGGGCAGGCTGGCGATCTCCGCGTACGGCTTGAGCTTCTACCTCTGGAAGATGGTCGTGCCCGTGAACCTCTCGCCTTTCTACGAGCGGGGCCTGATCGACCCGTGGGCGACGCCGTTCCTCCTGAGCTACGGCCTGGTGCTCGCAATCACGGCGATCGTCCTCGCCCTCCGCCGTCGAGTACCGGGCCTTTTGGCGGCGTGGTTGGCCTATATAGTGGTCCTCTCGCCGGTGCTCGGGATCTTTCAGAGCGGTCCGCAGATCGCCGCTGATCGATACACCTACTTGGCAAACCTCGGATGGGCGATCCTGGCCGGTGCCGCGATGCTCTCGTGCCGGCACGCCACGCGTTTCCTCGTTCGAGGCTCTGCCGTCTGTGTCCTCGTGGCCTTGGGAGTTCTCACCTGGAGCCAGGTCCAGGTTTGGCGTGACTCGAAGACGCTTTGGACTCGTGTTCTTGCCATAGACCCCCAATCTCCCACGGCTTATATGAACCGAGGCTCTGGGCTCGCGCGCGAGGGCAAGCTAGCCGAGGCAATCGACCATTACCGGCAGGCCCTGCACTTCTACCCTGACTATGCCGACGCTCACAACAATTTGGGCGTTGCGCTCGCTCAGCAGGGCGATCTGGCCGCGGCCAGCGATCACTTTAGGCAGGCCCTCCGCACTGACCATGACTCTGCCAACGCCCACTACAACTGGGGCATCGCGCTCGCTCAACATGGCAAGGTAGCCGAGGCGGTCGACCACTACCGCGAGACCCTGCGCCTCAAGCCTGACTATGCCGACGCCCACAACAACTTGGGCAATGCACTCGCTCAGCAGGGCAAGCTGGCCGAGGCGAGCGAGCAGTACGAGCAGGCCCTGCAGATCAAGCCTGACCTCGCCAACGCCCATTACAACTGGGGCAATGCGCTCGTTAATCAGGGCAAGCTGACCGAGGCCGTCGACCACTACCGGCAGGCCCTGCAGATCAAGCCTGATTACGCTGACGCCCACTACAACTGGGGCAATGTGCTCGCTCAGCAAGGCAATCTCGCCGAAGCAAGCGACCACTTTCGACAGGCCCTGCGCCTCAAGCCCGACCACACCGCGGCCCGGTCCGGCCTCGTCCAGGCTCAGCGGGGACTAGGCACAGGCAACCAGGACCCGGCCCACAGCCGTCAGGGTGAAAAAACGGAATAGTGAGAAGCTAACGCGTTCCCGCTACTCCGCCTTCACCAGGAAGTGCGCGCGACGGTTCTTCGCCCAGCACGCCTCGGTCCGCTCCCTGCAGACCGGGCGCTCCTCGCCGTAGCTGATCACGGTGATCCGGCTCCCCTGGACGCCGCGGCTCACCAGGTAGTCCAGCGTCGCCTTGGCGCGCCGGTCACCGAGGACAAGGTTGTACTCGTTCGTGCCGCGCTCGTCGGCGTGGCCCTCGATGAGGACCAGCGTGCGTGAGTTGTCGTTGAGCCAGGCGGCGTCTGCGTCGAGGACCTTCGCGGCGTCGGTCCGAATGTCGTACCGGTCGAAGTCGAAGTGGATGTCCTTGAGGGCGTCGATCGTGCGGAACTCGCTCAGCGGGGGCCGTTCCGCGACGGTCGCCGGACGGCTCCCTGCCGCCGGGGTGCGCGCCTCGGCCCGGCTCACCGCCACGCTCCCGGGCGGGGCGGACAACGCGGCGGACGGCGCGCGCAACGCGGCGGACGGCGCGGGGACCGCGGCGGACGCCACGATCGGCGTCTTCGCGCAGCCCGCGATGGAGAAGGTCGCGATCAGCATCGTCAACGAAGTCCTCGTGACACTCATGCTGCGCCTCCGTGCCGGCCCACCGCGCGCGCCGCGACTTCCGACGGCCGCCTCCGCGTGACCGGAACGCTGTAGGGTATGTGGAAGAGCCACCGCACCCACGCCTCCGTGCGCCGCTCGGCCGGCCACACCAGCGCGCTCTGGAGATCGCCGATCGTGAGTCGAATCCACGTCTTCCAGAGATCGAGCTCGCCCGGCGGGACGACCCGGACGAGCCTGCAGACGAGCCGCCCCGTCGGCCCGAGGTCCGCCGCCGCCGGGGGCTCGCCACGCGCGATCGGCAGCAGGACGCGCTCGACGATCCAGTGGTGCGTCCGGAGGATCAGGCGGCGACGCACCGGCGACTCGACGGCGAGCCAGCACGGCGCCATGTCGCGGTACCACTCGAGCAGCGTCGGCGAGATCGCGAGGGCGGCGGCGCTGAGGGCGGCCTCGGCGCCCCCGCGATGCGGCACCGCGCTCGCCGGCTTGCGATCACCGAGGCGCGCCCCGACGATATCAGCGAGCTGCACGTACCGCTCCGAGTCGCCGAGGTAGCGGCAGCGCCAGCCCTCCAGGATCGTGGCGACGTCCGGGAGCGGCCGCCACTGGAGCACGGTCACGTCTTGGGTGACGCCCGCCGCGCGCAGGCTCGCCACCGCCGCGTGGGCAGCGCGCCGGGTGTCGTTGAACCAGCGCCCGCGCTCCTCGCCGAGCGGCACGAGCGTCTGGCGGAGCAACAGCGCCAGCCGACCGTCAGGCGCCTCATAGACGGCGACGAGGTCGGGATGGCGACAACACACAGAAGCGATCTCGCCGTTCACCATGGCGTGCTCACCTGCCCGGCGTGGCGCTGGCCGAGCGCTGCTCGGGCGTCGCCACCGATCGGGCCGGGGTGGGCGATACGACCGTGATCTCGACGGCGATCAGACGGCCGTCACGCTCTGCCGTCTTCACGGTGACGAACTCGCCCGGCTTGAGCTCTGTCGCCGGGAGCGGCGTCTGCTTGAAGCCCCCGGGCCACTGCCTAGGCGCCGCCTCCGCGGAGCGCGCGACCAGCTCGATCTTCGTGTCTGGCGTCAGCTCGATCACCAGCTTGCTCGGACGGCTCTTGGGCGTCCACGGTCCGAGCTCCTCGAGCGTGACGGCCTTGGCGTCCCGGCCCGTCGCCACGATCATTCCCGAGTGCTTCACCTCCGCGGGTGTCGTCTCGGCGGCTTGGTCCGCGCCGGGCACGAGCAGGCCGGCGAGCAGCAGCGCGATCACAACGTGTTTCATCGGCGTCCTCCCTGGCCGCGCGTTCTCGGCCACGCGTCGGCAACGCGTTCTCGACCCTGCGTTCTCGACCTGGCGTTGGTTCAGGACGCCACGGCGATATAAAGGTCGCCGTCGTTGCGACGCACGAACAACAGGACGGGCGCGCCAGGCTTGAGGCGCGCGAGCGCCCGCTCGAGGTCGTCCACGCTCCCGACGGGCGTGCGATCGATCTCGGCGATCACGTCGCCGGGCTGGACGCCCGCGCTCGCGGCGGGGCTGCCGTCCTCGACACCGCGCACGAGCACGCCGGCCTTCGCCGGCAGGTCGAGCTCCTGCGCGAGCTGCGGCGTCACGGTCTGCACGGCGAGGCCCAGTGAGGGCTTCCCACCGGCCTCGGCGGTTCGTTGCTCCTCTGGCTCGGCGAGCTTCGCGATCCTGGCCCGCAGCGTGAGCGTCTTGCCGTCACGGACCACGGTCAGCGCGACGTCCCGGCCCACTCGCGTCTCGGCCACCAGGCGCGGCAGCTCGTCCGAGCGCCCGATCGTGTGACCGTCGTACTCGACGATGACGTCGCCGGGCCGGAGGCCCGCCTCCTTCGCCGGCCCACCGTCCGCCACCGACGCGACGAGCGCGCCGTGGGCGTCTCGCAGGTTGAAGCTCTTCGCGAGGGCGGATGTCATCCGCTGGATCGCTACGCCGAGGTAGCCGCGCACGACATGGCCGGCGGCGGCGAGCTGCGTGAGGACAGGCTTGGCGAGGTTGACCGGAATCGCGAAACCGATGCCGACCGAGCCACCCGACTGCGAGAAGATCGCGGCGTTGATCCCGACGGCCTGGCCCTGGGCGTTGATGAGCGGGCCGCCGCTGTTGCCCGGGTTGATCGACGCGTCGGTCTGGATGAAGTCATCGTACGGTCCCTCGCCGATCACGCGTCCGGTCGCGCTCACGATGCCCGTGGTCACGGTCTGCTCGAGCCCGAACGGGTTGCCGATCGCCATCACCGGCTCGCCGACCTGGAGACGCGAGGAATCACCGAGCGGGATCACCAGGAGTCCCGTCGCGTCCACCTTCAGGAGCGCGATGTCAGTCTTCGGATCGCGCCCCAGGACCCGGCCGGGCAGCTCGCGCCCGTCGGCGAGCGTCACCTTGATCTCGGTCGCGCCGTCGACGACGTGGTTGTTCGTGACGATCAGTCCGTTGGGGTTGATGACGAAGCCCGAGCCGAGGCTCCGCACCGCACGGCGCGGCCGGCCGCCGAAGAACTGCTCGAAGGACTGGTTGCTCTTGTCCACGCGCTTGGTGCTGATGTTGACCACTGCGGGTTTGAGCGTCCGCGCGAGCTCAACCCACGGTGACGCGGCGGGCGCCGGGGCCGTCGTCGTCACCGGGCGCTCGCTCCAGAGCGCCGCCCCCACCTGGGTGAAGCCGAACCGAGGAAGCACCGCCACCAGCGCGACCGCGAGGATCAGCGCGGTGATCCCTGAAATCTTGCGTCTCATCGGACACCCCTTTCATTCAGCGCCTGTCGTGCGATTTCGCCGAGCGGGTTGGATGGAGCCAGCCGCCGGACTTTGGTGTATTCGCGGACCATGCCGTCGTAGTCGCCGGCGCGCCGGAGCGCTGTGGCGAGGAGCAGGCGGATCTCGGCCGAACGAGGTCTGAGGCGCACCGCCTGCCGCAGCCGCTCGACCGCCGGCGCCAGCTCCCCCTGGTCGAGCAGGAGCCCGGCGAGATCGATCTGGTAGCGCGGATCGCCGGGGTCGAGATGCGCCGCCTCCTCGAGCTCGCGACGCGCCGCCCGCGAGTCGCCCATCTCCCTGAGGGTCTGCCCGAGCGCGTCGTGGACCCGCGGGTCGCCCGGGGCCAGGCGGACGGCGTCGCTCAGCTGGCGCATCGCACCTGTCACCACCCCGAGTCGCGCGTACGCAAGGCCCAGATAGTAATGTGCGCGGGCGTCTTGCGGCGCCGTCGCGACGGCGCCGAGGAGCGTCCGGATCGCAGGTGCGTAGTCGCCCTCGTCGATCAGGCGCGCTGCATGCGTCACGGACTGCCGGCCACGCCACGTCGGGACCTCGAGGACCAGCGCAAACGCGCCGGCCGCGGTGACCGCCAGCGAGCCGAGCATCACGAACCCCGTGACGAGGTCCGCGCGGGAGCGCACGAACCGCCGCAGGGTGCCGGGCATCGCCACGTCAGTCATCCGCACGTGTCCATCGCGCCATGGACGTGACGCTACCCGAGCGACATGAGAGGCCGATGAGAGCTCCATGAGAACTCTCTCAGCCGCAGACGCCCGAAGGCGCCAGCGATGAGCCGGTTCTCAGGCGAGCGGCAGGCGGATCGTGAAGGTGCTCCCCGCGCCGGGCGTGCTCTCGGCGCCGAGCGTGCCGCCGTGCGCGGTCACGATGGAGCGGGCGATCGGCAGTCCGAGCCCCGCGCCCGCCGTGTCGCGCGTCCGGGCCGCGTCGAGCCGGACGAAGGGTTCGAAGATGCGCTCGAGGTCGGCCGGATCCATCCCGACGCCGGTGTCGCTCACCGCGATCTCGGCCCACCCGTCGGCGACGCGCAGCGCCAGCTCCGCGCGGCCGCCGCGCGGCGTGTACTTCACCGCGTTCTCGACGAGCTTCATCACCGCGCGGCGCAGGGCGATCGCGTCGCCCATCACCGCCGCGGGCGCGCGCTCCTTGACGCCGACGACCACGCCCCGCTCGTCGGCGACCCGCCCGGCGATGTCGGCGATCTCGTCGAGCAGCGGCTCCAGCTCGACACGCTCGCGTGGCGCGGACGCCGGGACAGAGAGGCGCGAGAGCAATAACAAGTCCTCGGCGAGCCGGACGAGGCGCTCGACGTCCTCGAGGCTCGACGCGAGGACGCGACGGTACTCCTCGCCGGACCGCTCGGTGCGCAGCGCGACTTCGATGGTGCCCTTGAGCGCGGTCAGCGGGGTGCGCAGCTCGTGCGCAGCGTCGGCGGTGAAGCGCCGCATCTGGGCGAAGGTCGCTTCGAGACGCGCCAGCATCGCGTTGAGCGTCTCGGCCAGGTGGTCCAGCTCGTCCCCCGTCTCCCGCCGCGGGAGGCGCTCGTGGAGGTCCTCGCCGCTGATCCGGCGGGCGGTACGGGACATCGTGTCCACCGGCCGGAGCACCGAGCGCGCGATCACGGCGCCGCCCGCGGCGGCGAGCGTCAGACCGAGCGGGATCAGGACGAGGAGCGTCTCCAGATAGCGCCCGAGCGTGCGCTGGGCACGCTCGAGCGGCATGCCCACCTGGACGAGCTGCACGAGCTGGCCGTCGCGCGTGATCGGCAGCGTCAGCAGGCGCACGGGCTCGCCCGTGGCGAGCCGCACGGTCTCGAAGGTCGGCTCGCCGCGCGCGGCGTCGCGCCTGGCCTGCGCCGAGAGCGGGAGCGTCTCCTCCCGCAGATGGGTCGAGCGTGCGCCCGGCCGACCTTCGGGGTCAACGAGCTGGAAGAACTTGTCGTAGAATTCCGGCCCGAGGATCTCCCGCAGCGCCGACTCGGGCTCCACGCCAAGGGCGGCGCCCGATCCCGCCCAGCCGGTGTCGCTGACCACCTGCCCCACCGCCAGGAGGGAGGTGTCGAGATCCTGGATCAGGCGGGAGCGGAGGAGCGAGTACGAGAGCCCGCCGATCACGGCGAGGATCGCCAAGAGAATACCGGTGTACCAGAGCGTCAGACGGGTGCGGATCGAGAGCGGCACTACGCGCGGACTCACTCGGCCCCCTTGAGCACGTACCCGGCGCCCCGGACGGTGTGGAGCAGGCGCCGCTCGCCCGACGCGTCGATCTTCCGCCTGAGGTAGCCGACGTAGACATCGATGACGTTGCTCTCGGAGTCGAAGTCGAGGCCCCACACGTGCTCGGCGATCATCGGCCGGGTCAGCACGCGCCCGGCGTTGCGCACGAGGTACTCGAGGAGCGCGTACTCCCGCGTGGTGAGCTCGATGCGCCGCCCGCCGCGCGTCACCGTCCGCGTCGCGCGATCGAGGCTGAGGTCGTCGAGCCGGAGCGGCGCCATCCCCCGCTCGGCCCCGCGCCGGAGCAGGGCGCGGACGCGCGCCAGGAACTCCTCGAAGGCGAACGGCTTCGTCAGGTAGTCGTCCGCGCCGAGGTCGAAGCCGGCCACCTTGTCCGCGACGCTGTCCCGCGCCGTCAGCACGAGCACCGGGGTGACGACGCCGCGGTCGCGGACGGTCTTGAGGACGCCGAAGCCGTCGCGCTTGGGCAGCATGAGGTCCAGCACGACGAGATCGTACGGGGGGCCGGCCAGGATCAGGTCGAGGGCCTCGGCGCCGTCGGCGGCGACCTCGACGGCGTGGCCTTCCTCCGCGAGCCCCTGGCTGATGAAGCTCGCGACCTTCCGCTCATCCTCGACGACCAGAATCCGCATCTATGCGCGTGCGTGGGCGGCCGCCACAAGCACGGCGGCAGCAGACGCGCTCAGGGGTGGGGGTGGGTTCGCGGCGAGTGTCTTTCCGAGCCCAGCGAGCCCACCCCCACCCCTGAGCGCGATCACCGCTCGCGGAGCTTGCGCGCGGCCTCCGCGCGCATCGTCTGCATCGCGCGCGTCTCCTGGTCGGAGTACCGCTCCTCTTTCCAGGGGTCGGCGTGCATGTGGTATCCGTTCTGCTCCCAGAAGCCAGGCGGATTGACGTCCAGGAACTCGAAGCCGCGCACCCACTTGGCGCTCTTCCAGAAGTAGAGCTTTGGCACGACCAGCCGGCACGGGCCGCCGTGGACGGGCTCGAGGTCGCGCCCGTCGTGTCGCAGCGCCAGGAGCGCGTCGTCGTCCACGAGGTCCTCGAGCGCGAGGTTCGTCGTGTAGTCGGGATCGGCGTGGACCATCACGTACTTCGCCCCCGGCAGGAGCTTGACCCGCTTCATCAGCTCACGAATCCCGACGCCCTCCCATGGGTTGTCGAGCTTCGACCAGCGCGTCACGCAGTGCACGTCGGAGGTCACCGTCACCCGCGGGAGTTTGAGGAACTCTTCCCACGTCCACACGACCTCGCGCTCCACGTGGCCGAAGCAGCGGAACGTCCAGCGCGCCGGATCGAACCGGGGCGTCAGGCCGTAGGTGAGGACGGGCCACTTCGTCGTCAGCGTCTGGCCCGGGGGGATCCGCCCGGCGAGGGCGGGATCGGCGCGTGTCATCGGCCTCCACTATACACCGCCGTCACAACCTCTTCGTGCGATCGCGCACGGCGACATATAATGGATAAAGATAAGGACACGCGAGGACGTGGCAACGGTTCGGCGCACGAAAGGACATCGTGGATGAATGGAGAACGCAAGCTGGCGCTGTTCATCGACTTCGAGAACATCGCCCGCGGAGTCAAGGAAGCGCAGTACAAGGCCTTCGAGATCAAGCTGGTGCTCGAGCGATTGCTGGAAAAGGGCAAGATCATCTCCCGGCGCGCGTACGCGGACTGGAACCGCTTCACCGAGTACAAGCGCCCCTTCCACGAGTGGGCGATCGAGCTGATCGACGTCCCGCAGAGCCGCTACAGCGGCAAGAACTCGGCCGACATCCGCATGGTCGTGGACGCGCTGGATCTGGCCTATGGAAAAACGCACATCGACTCGTTCGCGCTGGTGTCGGGCGATTCGGATTTTTCCCCGCTCGTCTCCAAGCTTCGTGAAAACGACCGCTACGTGATCGGCCTGGGCGTGAAGTCGTCCTCGTCCGACCTCCTTGTCGCCAACTGCGACGAGTTCATCTTCTACGAGGACCTGATCCGCGAGTCGAAGAAGACGGACCTGCTCCGCGGACTGCCCGAGAAGAAGGCCGAGGCGATGACGCAGCTCATCGACGCGATCCAGGCGCTCCAGCGCGAGAACAAGGAGACGTTGTGGGGGTCGATGGTCAAGCAGACCATGATCCGGAAGAACCCCGCGTTCAACGAGTCGTACTACGGCTTCGCGACCTTCTCCAAGCTCCTCGAAGAGGCGGCCAAGCAGAAGATCGTGACGCTCGAGCGCGACGAGAAGAGCGGCACCTACGTCATCACGTCGCTCGTCGAGGAGGGCGGACGCGCGGCCTAGCGCGCCGCCCCGCCATCCACGCCGCCCAGCGGCGCGATCAGCCAGTCGATCGACAGGACGCCGGCGCCGCCGATCACGATCGACAGCGCCATCGCGATCAGCGCCAGGTTGAACTCGAAGCCGTGGCCCTTGTCCTGTGCCAGCGACCAGTTCAGGAAAAACCCGTGGCGCGCGTGCACCTTCTTGATCGCCACGAGCATGACGACGATCAGCCCGAGCGCCACCGGGCGCGTTAGGAACCCGACGATCATCGCGAGCCCGCCGAAGCACTCGATGCACGCCGCCGTCACGGTCGCCGCCGCCGGGATGTTCATCTGGCGGAAGCCCGCGATGGTCTTCGTGAGTCCAGGGCCGCCGAACCAGCCGAAGACCTTCTGCGCGCCGTGCGCGAAGAAGATCGCCCCCAGCATCAGTCGGACGACCAGGTGCGACCAGGAGGGATACGTCCCGAACACGAGCTCTTGCATGGCTCCTCCTCGCCCGTTGCGATGGGTACCAAGCCAGCGTATCCTCGCCGCGTGACGCGTCTCACGCGCCGGTCCCGTCGGTCGCCGCGAGTGTACTACACTCTGGCAGGCGTCTTCCTGGGCCTCGTGCTCTCCGCCGCCTGGACGGTCGGCGCCGCCGCGCAGGTCACGCTGACGGTCACGCCGGCCATGGTGAAGGGCCGGCCCGACGCCCCGGTCACGATCGTCGAGTTCTCCGACTATCAGTGACCCTTCTGCCAGCGGCTCCAGCGGTCGCTGGAGCAGATTCTGAAGGAATACGACCGCCGGGTTCGGCTCATCTTCAAAGACCGCCCCCTCGCGATCCATCCGCACGCACGGCCGGCGCACGAGGCGGCGCGCTGCGCGGGCGCCCAGGGCCGGTACTGGGAGTACCATGATCTCCTCTTCGAGAGGCAGCCGGCGTTCCGGCGCGAAGACCTCCTCGCCTACGCCAGCACCCTCGGCCTCGACCGCGCGGTCTTCACCCGGTGCGTGGACGAGCGGCGCTTCGCCCCCGACGTCGACGCGGACATGGAGCAGGCCGCGGCGCTCGGCGTCTTCGCCACGCCGACGCTGTTCGTCAACGGGCGGCGGGTCGAGGGCGCGGTCTCCGTCGAGGAACTCCGGCGCATCATCGAGGATGCGTCGAAGGAGCCGCGCTGATGCCGTTCGTGAAGGTGGCCGAGGTTGGGGACCTCTCCGTCGGGCAGGGCACACTGATCGAGCGCGACGGAACCGCGCTCGCCGTCTTCAACGCGGGCGGCGGGCGGTTCTTCGCGACGAGCCCGCGCTGCCCGCACGAGGAGGGCCCGCTCGCCGAGGGGTGGCTCGAGGGAGACGTCGTCATCTGCCCCTGGCACGGCTACGACTTCGAGCTCACGACGGGCCGGTGCCGCGTGGACGACGACCTCGCGGTCGCCGTCTATCCCGTCCGCGTCAACGGCACCGCGATCGAAGTGGACCTCCCGTGACAGGCTGCCCGTCCCGCACGGGTTGCATCGTACGAACAAAATGACTACTGTAAGGGACTTATAGCGCCATGACCGAACGCGCCGTCAAGCACGTCAGAAAGTTCTTGGGACAGCGCCTGCGCTCCCTCAGGAAGCAGCGGTTGCTCAGCCAGGAGCGGCTGGGCGACCGTTCCGGCCTGAGCGGGAAGTTCATCGGCGAGGTCGAGCGTGGCGAGAAGTCGATCTCGCTCGACAGCCTGTACCACGTCGCCACCGCCCTCGAGGTCCCCCTCCGCGACCTCACCGACGTCGGCGACAAGGCCGCCGCGGTGCCGAGCGAGGAGGCCGAGAAGATCTTCGCGCTCGTCTCGGCCCGTCGGCGTCCCGAGGAGATCCGCAAGGCGTACAACGTCCTGCGCGCGATGTTCGGGCGCGCGTCCTAGCGTCGCGACGTCCCGGGGGTTGCCACGATGACGACGGAACAGGTATGGCTCGGCATCGGTCTGCTCGGCCAGGCGTTCTTCTCGACGCGGTTTCTCGTCCAATGGATCGCGTCGGAGCGCGCGAAGAAGAGCGTCGTGCCTCGCCACTTCTGGTTCTTCTCGGTGGGCGGCGGCATGACGCTGCTGGCGTACGCGATCCACCGGCTCGACCCGGTGTTCATCATCGGCCAGGCCGCCGGGCTCTGCGTCTACGCGCGCAACCTCTACTTCATCTACCGCCGGCCCGACCGTGTCGTCCATCCATAAGATGATAGGATCTAGAGCAACGGAGCCGGGGAGCCCCTACATCAGGCCACCCACGAATGGCACCGGCCCCGCAGGCCCGGCTCCAGATGATAGGATCTAGAGAAACGGAGCCGGGGAGCCCCTACATCAGGCCACCCACGAATGGCACCGGCCCCGCAGGCCCGGCTCCAGATGATAGGATCTAGAGAAACGGAGCCGGGGAGCCCCTACATCAGGCCACCCACGAATGGCACCGGCCCCGCGGACCCCGCTACAGAGGAGGCGGTCGTGCCCCTGACGATCAACTGGGCCCAGTGCCACACGCGTCCCGTCCTCATGATCCCCGGTCCCACCGAGCTCCCGTTCCCGGTCATCCAGGCGATGAACCAGCCGCCATCGATCCAGTACGACCGGAGCTTCGACGAGGGGGTGCTCGAGCCGACGACGCTCGCCCTGCGTGACGTCTTCCAGACGAAGAACGAGGTGATCATGATGCCGGGCTCGGGCCGGACGGCGCTGGAGGCGGGCGCGCTCTCGGTCATCGAGCCACGCGACCGCGTGCTCGTGGTCGGCGCGGGCCAGTTCGGCGTGCTCATGCGCGAGATCATGAACCGGATCGACGCCGACTGGACCGAGTTCCCGGTGGAGTGGGGAGCGCGCCTCGACCTGACCCGTCTCGAGCGGGAAGCCGAGCGCATTCGCCCGAAAGCCCTCACGCTGGTCCACAACGAGACGTCCACCGGCACGACCTACCCGGCCGCGGAGGTGGCGAAGATCGCGCGCGCGGTCGGCGCGCTCTTCCTGCTCGACACCGTCTCCTCGATCGCGGGGATCGACGTGCGCACGGACGAGTGGGGCGTGGACCTGAACATGACCGGCTCGCAGAAGTGCCTCGCCGCGCCGCTCGGTATGGCCCTCGTCGCCGTGAGCCCGCGAGCGTGGGAGGTCATGGAGCGCCGGAGCAAGCCGGCACGGAGCTTCGCGTACGACCTCCTGCGCTGGAAGGAGTGGTGGGTCCCGGTGTCGCGCGGCGGCAAGGTGCCGGACGGCGCGCCGCGGCGCCAGCCCGTGTCCATGCCCACGCATCTCACCGCGGCCATGAACGTCGCCGTGAGGCTGATCCTCGAGGAGGGGCTGGCCCATCGCTTCCGCCGCCACGAGGTGGCCGCCACGGCGCTCCGGCGTGGCCTCGCGGCGATGGGCATCGAGATGTTCCCCGACCCTTCGATCGTGTCGAACACGGTCTCGTGCCTGAGGGTGCCCAGGTCCATCGAGCCCGCCGCCGTCGTCGCTCAGATGCGCGACCGCTACGGGATCCTGATCGGCACGGGCCTCGACAAGATGCGCACGACGACGCTCCGCATCGGGACCATGGGCCTCACGGCGAGCCCGCAGTACGTGCTGCCGACGCTCTCGGCGCTCGAGCTGGCGCTGCGCGACCTCGGGTACAAGTGCGAGCCCGGCGCCGGCGTCGCCGCCGCGCAAGCCGCGTTCGCCGACGCGGGGTAGCCCCCCGTGCCCGAGCCGCTCGTCGTCGTCCCCGACGACTTTCCAAGCGTCTTCGAGGGCACGCCGGCCCACGAGCGCTTGAAGAAGCTCGGCGAGGCGCGCGTCTACACCGCGCGGGGTGCCGAGGACGAAGCCGAGCTGATCCGTCGGATCGATGGCGCGCGCGCGATCGTCAACATCCGTGCCCACGCCCGCTTCACCGACGGGGTGTTCGCCGCGTGCCGCAACGTCAAGCTCGTGTCGATCTGGGGCACCGGCACGGACAACGTCGACCTGGACGCCGCCGGCCGCCGGGGCGTGACCGTGTGCAACACCCCCGGCGTGAACGCCTTCGCCGTCGCCGAGCACACGCTGGCGCTCATGCTCGCCGCGGCGCGGAAGATCCCGAGGGTCGACCACGAGATGCGCGGGGGCGCCTGGCCGCGCGAGCTGCTCACGCAGCTCCTCGGCAAGACGCTCGGCGTGTTCGGCACCGGCAGGATCGGGGCGCGCGTCGCCGAGCTGGGCCGCGCCTTCGGCATGGACGTCAGGACGTGGAGCGCCCGGAGCGGGGCCGCGGCCGTCAAGGACGAGATCCTCCGCGCCGCCGACTTCGTGAGCCTCCACCTGCGCCTGGCGCCCGACACGCGGGCGTTCCTCTCGCGCCGCGAGTTCGCCCTCATGAAGCGGACGGCGATCCTGGTCAACACAGGACGGGGCGCTCTCGTCGAGCGCGCGGCCCTGCTCGACGCCCTCAGCAACGCCAAGATCACGGCAGCGGGCCTGGACGTCTTCCACGACGAGCCGCTCAAGCCCGGCGATCCGCTGCTGGCGCTCCCCAACGTCGTGGTCTCGCCACACAACGCGGGCCAGACGCCCGAGGTGATCCGCGACGGGCTCTTGCGCGCCGTCGAGAACGTCGAGAACTTCCTCGCCGGGCGGCCGACCGACGTCGTGGTCGCCCCCCTCACGTAGGAGCAGCCGGTGGCGGTCGTCGCCCTCGAGCTCCAGCAGCGCTCCACGGTGCTCGACGGCCGCCCGTTCGGCGCCGCGGGCGCCTACGAGAAGCTCGCGGGTATCCTCCGGTTCGCCACGGATCCGGCGCATCCTGCGAATCAGTCCGTCACCGACCTCGACCTCGCCCCGAGGAACGCCTCGGGCTACGTCGAAAGCTGGGCCGACTTCTACCTGCTCCTGCCGGCGGACCCGGCGCGCGGGAACCACCGCCTCCTCCTCGACGTTCCGAACCGCGGCCGCAAGGTGGCGCTCGGGATGTTCAACAGCACGCCGCGCGTGCCGGACCCGTCCACGCCGGAGGATTTCGGCAACGGTTTCCTCATGCGCCACGGCTACACCGTCGCCTGGTGCGGCTGGCAGCACGACGTGCCGCGCCGCGACGGCCTCATGGCCCTCACCGTGCCCGCGGCGCGGAGGAACGGCGGGGCGATCACCGGGCTGGTCCGCTGCGAGTGGCGGCCGAACACCCGCGCCGAGACCCTGCCGCTCGCCGACCGCTACCACGTTCCGCATCCCACGGTGGACCTCAAGGACCCCCGCGCCCGCCTCATCGTGCGCGAGCACCGGGACGCTGCGGCCGTCGAAGTGGCTCGCGGCGCCTGGCGGTTCCCGGACGCCTCCAGCATCACCGTCGAGGGCGGCTTCGAGCCCGGGAAGATCTATGAGCTCGTCTATCGCTCGGCGAACCCGCCGCTCGTGGGCCTGGGCTTCCTCGCGGTGCGCGACACCGCGGCGTGGCTCAGGTTCGCGTCCGCCGCCGAGGGGAACCCCTGCGCGGGAGTCCTCGAGCGCGCGTACGCGTTCGGCGTCTCGCAAAGCGGGCGCTTCCTCCGCCACCTCCTCTATCTCGGCCTGACCGAGGCCGAGAGCGGACACCCCGTGTTCGACGCCGTCATCCCTCACGTGGCGGGAGCCCGGCGCGGCGAGTTCAACCACCGGTTCGGGCAGCCGTCGCTCAACGCGACGCACGCCGTCGGGAGCCTCTTCCCGTTCGCCGACACCGTCGAGACCGACCCGGTGACGGGCGAGCGCGGGGCGCTCCTGGCGCGCCTCGAGGCGCGCGGCGCGCTCCCGAAGATCCTGACGATCAACACGTCGGCGGAGTACTGGCGCGGCGACGCCTCCCTCGTCCACACCGATGTCGCGGGCAAGCGCGACGTCGAGCCGCATCGGGCAACCCGCGGCTACCTCTTCGCCGGCACCCAGCACACGCCGGGGACCGTGCCGCCGCCCGACGCCGACCCGAACACGGGCGGCCGGGGACGGGAGCCGTTCAACGTCGTCGACTACGCGCCGCTCCTGCGTGCGGCGCTCGTGAGTCTCGACCGGTGGGTCACCGAGGGCGTCGAGCCTCCGGCGAGCAACGTGCCGCGCCTGGCCGACGGGACCGCGGTGCCCGCCGAGGTGACCGCGCCGGTCTTCACGAAGATTCCCGGCGTCCGCTTCCCGGATCGGATCGACCGGCCGGTGCGTCTCGACTTCGGTCCCGAGCTGGCGCGCGGCATCGTCACCGAGCTGCCGCCGAAGGTCGGCGCGCCGTTCGTCACGTTCGTGTCGGCGGTGGACGCCGACGGCAACGAGATCGCGGGCGTGCGGCCCGTCGAGCTGCTGGCGCCGCTCGCGACCTTCACGGGCTGGAACCCGCGCCACCCCGACCAGGGCGCGCCCAGCGATCTCATGAGCATGATGGGCTCGACGCTCCCCTTCCCGAGGACGCGCGCCGAGCGACTCGCGAAGGGTGATCCGCGGCGCTCGGTCGAGGAGCGCTACCCCTCGCGCGCGGCGTACCTCGAGAAGGTCCGCACCGCGGCGCTGGCGCTGGTGGCGGCGCGGCACATGCTCGCCGAAGACCTCGACGCCATCGTCGAGCACGCGGGGCGGTTGTGGGACTGGGTCCAGGCGCGCGTTACGTAGCGGTGCTCTTGTACCACTCGTAGATCTCCTCGCCCGTCGTCAGCCATACGCCCTTGTGCTTCTTGACGTAGTCGTACGCCGCCTCGAAGTACTTGATGCGGTGCGGGACGCCGTGGATGTACGGATGAACGGCGATCGCCATCACGCGCGGGCTCCTGGCGCCCTCCAGGTAGAGCCGGTCGAACTGGTCCTTCACGCGCTGGAGCCAGTAGCTCGACTCGTGGTGCTGGATGACCATCATCGGGATGTCGTTCAACTCGAGGGTGTACGGCACCGACACGAGCGTCCCCGCCGTCGTTCGAATCTCGTAGGGCTGGTCGTCGTTGACCCAGTCCGAGACGTACGCGATCCCCTCCTCGGCGAGGATGTCGAGCGTCTCCCACGTCTCCGTGAGCCCGGGGCCGAGCCAGCCCTTCGGCTTCCTGCCGGTGAAGTCGTGGAGGAGCTTGAGCGACTCGCGGACGGCGGCGCGCTGGTCGGGGAGGAGGTGCATCGCGCCTTGCTTGACGCCGTGCCCCATGAACTCCCAGCCCGCGTCCAGCATCGCGCGCGCCACCGGCTCGTACGAGCGGACCACGTTGGCGTTGATGGCCGTCGTCGCGCGGATCTTGCGTCGGCCGAGCGCCTCGAGCATCCGCCAGAAACCGACGCGCATGCCGTACTCGTGCCACGCCCAGTTGGGGACGTCGGGCACGGTCGTCACCCCCTGGGGCGCCGTGAGGTACTGGCGGGCCATCGGCTTCTCGATGTCCCATTCCTCGATGTTGACGATGGTCCACACGGCGATCCGCGCGCCCTTGGGGAGCCTCCAGGCGCGCCGGGTGGCGATGGGCGAGTAGTCGAAGCGCTCGTGCGGCAATCTCACGCGGGCCTCCTTGTGCCTGGTGCGAACGCAGGGTGGGCCTATAGTACAATCACGAGCCGTGGCGCAGCCGCCGGCGGTCGACATCCACGCGCACTTTTTCCCCGAGAGCTTCCTCCGCGTCATCGAGGAGCACGGCGAACCCTTCGGCGCGCGCGTGGACCGGTCGAACCCGAAGGGTCCGGCGATCGCCACCGGCGGGGTCACGGGACCCCCGCTCGACGCCACCTACTGGGACCTCGACCGCCGCGTGCGCGCGATGGACAAGGCGGGCGTCCGGGTCCACGCCCTTTCCCTGACGGTCCCGATGGTCCACTGGGCCCAGGGCGACGTCGCCCGGCGCGCGGCGGAGGCCGTCAACGACGCCATGGCGGAGGCCCATCGCGTCTACCCCGACCGGTTCGTCGGGTGCGCGACGCTCCCGATGCCGGAGCCCGGCCTCGCCCAGGCCGAGCTGGAGCGCGTCACGACCCTGAAGGGGCTCCGCGCCGTGTACCTCGGGACCAACGTGAACGGGCGCGAGCTCTCCGACCCCGCGTTCGCGCCGATCTTCGCGCGCTGCGAAGGGCTGGGGCTCCCGGTGCTGCTCCACCCGATCGCGGTCGTGGGTGCCGAGCGCCTCAGGACCTTCTACCTGCAGAACCTCCTCGGCAACCCGTTCGACACGGCGATCGCGGCTGCGCACCTCGTTTTCGGCGGCGTCCTCGATCGCCACCCGAAGCTCCAGGTGTGCCTGCCCCACGCGGGCGGCGCGCTCCCCTATCTCTTCGGCCGGCTCCGCCACGGCCAGCGCGTGAGGCCCGAGACGCGCGCCCGCGCGCGCCAGCCCTTCGAGCGCTACCTCCGGCGCTTCACGTACGACACCATCAGCCACTCCCCGGAGGCGCTGAGGTACCTGATCGCCACGGTCGGGGCGGATCGTGTCATGCTGGGGAGCGACTTCTGCTTCGACATGGGCTACGCGCGCCCGCGCGAGATCATCACGAAGCACGCGCGGCTGTCGAAGGCGGACCAGGCGCGCGTCCTCGGGGGCAACGCCCTCCGGCTCCTCCGGCTCTCGTGAGCGCCGAGTTCTGGATCACGCAGGCCTTCAACGGCATCTCGTACGGCGCGCTCCTGTTCCTGCTCGCGAGCGGGCTCTCGCTGATCTTCGGCGTCATGCGCATCGTCAACCTGGCCCACGGGTCGTACTTCATGCTCGGCGGCTACGTCGGGCTCTCCGTCGTGTGGCGGACGGGGAGCTTTCTGGCTGCGCTCGTCGCGGGCGCGGTGGCGATTGCACTGATCGGCATCGGGATGGAGCGCCTGTTCCTCAGGCGGCTCCCCGGCCAGACGCTCGGCCAGGTGCTGATGACGGTCGGCTTCGCGCTCATGTTCCAGGACGTGGCCCTCCTGGTCTGGGGCGGCGATCCGTACACGATCCCCGTGCCCGCTGCGCTCCAGGGGATCGTCACCGCGGGGACGCTCCGCTTCCCCGCCTACCGCATCTTCATCATCGTCGTGGCGGTCCTGGTCGGGGTCGGGCTCTGGGTCGTCCTCGACCGCACGCGCGTGGGCGCGATGATCCGCGCCGCGGTGGACGACCGCGAGATGGCGCAGGGCGTCGGCATCCGCGTGCCGGTCGTCTCGCTCGGCGTGTTCGCTCTCGGGGCCGCGTTGGCCGCGCTCGGCGGCGTGATCGGCGGCGGGTTCCTCGGCGTCTATCCCGGGGCGGACTTCGAGGTCCTCCCCTACGCGTTCGTCGTCGTGATCGTCGGCGGGCTCGGGAGTCTCCCCGGGGCGATGGTCGGGAGCCTCCTCGTCGGCCTCCTCGACAACTTTGGCAAGGCGCTCTTCCCCGAGCTCTCGTACTTCACCCTCTTCGCTCCGATGGCGCTGATCCTGGCGCTCCGGCCCACGGGGCTCTTCGGCCGCGCGTGACGAACGGCGCCCCGCGGAGCTCGCCCGGGCCCGCCGCGGCGAGCTCCGGGCTCACGGCTCCCGCGACACTCGACCGCAAGGTCGTCGCCGGAGCCGTGGTCCTGGCGCTCGCCGGCGCTGTCGCGCCGGTGCTCCCGGCCTACCCGCTCACGCTGCTCACGCAAGCGGTGATCGTCGCGGTCCTGGCGATGAGCCTCGACGTGCTCCTCGGCTACACGGGCCTTCCCTCGCTCGGCCACGCGGCGTACTTCGGGATCGCCGCGTACACGGTCGGCATCCTGGCGACCGAGCGCCAGACCGGCCTCGCGGGGTGCCTCGTCGCCGCGCTCCTGCTCGCGACGGCGACGGCGGCGGTCTTCGGCTTCCTCGCGATCCGCGCGACCGGGACCTACTTCCTGATGATCACGCTCGCGCTCGGCATGGTCGTCTGGGGGCTCGCCTTCCGCTGGGTCTCGATGACCAAGGGCGACAACGGCATCGCGGGCGTGCCGCGACCGGAGCTCGGGCTGCCGTGGAGCCTCGCGGCGCCGCTGCCGTTCTTCTACTTCGCGCTCCTGGCGGCGGCCCTCGCGTGGGCGGCGATGGGCGTGCTCGTGCGCTCGCCGTTCGGGCTCGGGCTCAAGGGCATCCGCGAGAGCGAGTCGCGCATGCGGGCGCTCGGCTACAACGTGTGGCTCCACAAGTACCTCGCGTTCGTCATCTCGGGTTTCTTCGCCGCGTTCGCCGGCGTGCTCTGGGCGTACTACAACGGCTTCGTGGGGCCTGTGGACGTCCAGCTCGTGACCTCGGTGGAGACCCTTCTGATGGTCGCGCTCGGCGGGCCGGGCACGCTGGCCGGCCCGGCGCTCGGCGCCGCGGCCATCGTCTTTCTGAAAAATTTCGTCAGCGTGTACACGAAGCGGTGGCTCTTGATCCTGGGCGCCGTCTATATCGGCGTCATCCTGTTCGCACCCCGCGGCGTGCTGGGCGCGTTCAGCCGGGAACCCCACAGCGCGAGGTGAGCGCCGTCGAGGCGCGCGCCGGGCATAGCGACACGCGCGACTACCCGCTGCTGAGGCTGCGCGCTGGTTGACCCATACGCGCTCGAGCTCCGGGGCGTCTCGAAGGCGTTCGGCGGGCTCCTCGCTGTGGACGACGTGACGCTCGCCGTACGGGCGGGCGAGCGCCGCGCGCTCATCGGCCCCAACGGCGCGGGCAAGACGACGCTCTTCAATCTGATCTCGGGCGAGCTGTCCGCCTCGGCGGGGTCCATCACCCTCTTCGGCCGCGACGTGACGCGCGCGGCCGCGCACCGGCGCGCGGCGCTCGGGCTCGCCCGGACCTTCCAGATCACCAACGTCTTCCCGAGCCTCACCGTGCTCGAGAACTGTCTGCTCGCGGTGCAGGCGCTCTCGCCGGTGAAGCTCGCGATGCACCGCTCGCTCGGCCGCTACCCCGTCCTCCACACCCACGCCCGCGCGACCCTCGAGGCCGTCGGCCTCGCCGATCGCGCGGGCGCCGTCGTGAAGCACCTCTCGCACGGCGAGCAGCGCCAGCTCGAGATCGCGCTCGCGCTCGCCGGCCGCCCACGCGTCCTCCTCCTCGACGAGCCCACCGCCGGCCTCTCCCCCGCCGAGTCGCAGATGATGGCGGGCCTCATCAAGCGCCTGGACCCCGCGATGACGGTGCTCGTGATCGAGCACGACATGGACATCGCCCTCGAGATCGTCCGGCATGTCACCGTGCTCCACTACGGGCGCGTGATCGCCGACGGCACGCGCGAGGACGTGCGGGCGAACCCGCTGGTGCGCGAGATCTACCTCGGCGCATGAGGCGGCGATGCTCGCGCTGAGCGACGTCCACACGTACTACGGCGAGAGCCACGTGCTCCAGGGCATCACGCTCTCGGTGAGCCCGGGCGAGGTCGTCACGATCCTCGGCCGGAACGGAATGGGCAAGACCACCCTCATGCGCTCGATCATCGGCTTCACGCCGCCTCGGCGCGGCCGGGTGCGCTTCAAGGGTGACGACATCACGCGCTGGCCGCCCTACCGCATGGTCGAGCGCGGCATGGCCCTCGTGCCCCAGGGGCGACGGGTCTTCGCGTCGCTGACCGTCCGTGAGAACCTCGAGGTGGCTCGCCACGGGCAGCGCGGGCGCTGGACGCTCCCGCGCGTCCTCGAGCTGTTCCCCCGCCTCGGCGACCGGGTCCAGAACCGCGGGAACAAGCTCTCCGGCGGCGAGCAGCAGATGCTCGCCATCGGACGCGCGCTGATGACCGACCCCGATCTCCTCCTGATGGACGAGCCGACCGAGGGGCTCGCGCCCCTGCTGGTGCGCGAGGTGGGTCGCGTGATCGCCGAGCTCAAGCGCGAGGGGCTCTCCATCCTGCTCGTCGAGCAGAATCTGCCGCTGGCGCTCTCCGTGGCAGACGGGGTCCACATCCTGAGCCGGGGTCAGATCGTGCACTCGTCACGCCCGGCAGAGTTGATGGCGAACGAAGAGGTCAAGTCCCGCTTTCTTGGCGTCGCGTGACGAAAGTCAGTTGACACGGAGTTTCTTTGGGCAATTCTCGGGCGGATCAAGCGATAATTTGTCGAGTCCAATGAAGGAGAGCGGCATGCGACGGGTCGGGTTTGTGTTAATGGTCATCGCGCTCGTGGCACCCGGCTGCGGATTATGGATGGCCGACACACCAGCCGGCCCCCCTGAGTCGGGCGTTTTTGTGGGCTCTCATGGCGCCTCCATGCGCCCGCCAGCGAGGCGGCCGCGGCCGGTCGCGGATATCTCCGGCAAGTGGAGCGGATCGTGGCGCGGCTACGACGTCATGGGCGTCGTGCGCAACGAGGACGCGACAGCCGACCTCCGCCAGCAGGGCTCGCGCGGCACCGGACGGTTCGTGCTGCACACGACCGGCGTCGCCGCCGGGATGCCGATTGAGGTGCGTAACGCCGGGCTCACCGGCCTGCCCGTGCAGTTCGAGGTATCGGGCAGCAGGGTCGCCATGCGCCACGAGCTCGGCTCCCGTCTCTTCGCCGCCGACTTCGAGGTCGAGGGTGACCGCATGCTCGGCCGCGTCCGCGGCGCCGAGCCCGAGGTGAGGATCGTGCTGACGCGTGTCAGGCCGTCGGTCGCGGCCGCGCCGGGCGGGTCCGTCGCCACAGCGCCCCCCGAGTCCGGCGCTGCAGCGGCCCCCGGGTCCGTCGCCCCCGAGCCTCCGCCGCCTCCCTCGTCTCCGCCGGGCCCCACGCTGGAACCCGCCGATTCCGAGCCGTCAACGACGGAGCCGCCCATCGCCGCCGCACCAGCGTCGCCTCCGGAGCCCACGCC
>Ga0209376_1000468_pt1 | contig 44504 bp, 42 predicted proteins | sample GraSoiAngelo_134_FD_185891 | JGI IMG/M metagenome (GOLD analysis project Ga0209376, IMG submission 185891) | Grasslands soil microbial communities from the Angelo Coastal Reserve, California, USA - 14_0929_05_30cm (SPAdes) (version 2) | ecosystem: Environmental > Terrestrial > Soil > Grasslands ...
AGGTGCTGGAGGCGCAAAGCGCTTGTTAGTCGCGACTATCCGGGGTGCTGGAGGCGCATAGCGCTTGTTGGTCGCGACTATCCGGGGATGGGGCGCAGGAATACAACCCACGCCGGGAATACTTCCTACTAGCGCATGGACGACTACGACGTGATCATCGTCGGCGGGGGCCCCGCCGGGCTCGCCGCCGCCCTCTACACCGCCCGCATGGACCTGAAGACCGTCGTCGTCGACCGGGGTCCGCTGGGCGGCCAGCTCCTGAACACGGAGCTGGTCGAGGACTACCCGGGCTTCGAGTCCGTCCTGGGTTCGGACCTGGCCCTCAAGATGGGCGACCACGCGCGCAAGTTCGGGGTCGAGATCCGCGACTTCGAACCGGTTAAGGAGATCGACGTCGAGGGCCCCAACAAGGTCGTGCGCCTGGAGTCGGGGCAGGAGCTGCGCGCGCCGGCCCTGATCATGGCCGCCGGCGGCCTGCCGAGCTACCTGGAGGTCCCGGGGGAGAAGGAGTACTGGGGGCGGGGGGTCAGCTACTGCGCGGTCTGCGACGGTGCGTTCTTCAAGGGCCAGGAGCTGGCGGTCGTCGGCGGCGGCGACGCGGCCGTCGAGGAGGGCGACTTCCTTACCCGCTACGCCTCAAAGGTCTACGTCATCCACCGGCGCAACGAGCTGCGCGCGCAGCCGATCCTGGTCGACCGCGCGCGCGCCAACTCGAAGATCGAGTTCATCCTCGACGCGCACGTCAAGGAGATCGGCGGCGACGAGAAGGTGCAGGTGGTGCGTTATGAGCAGCACGGCGAGACCAAGGAGCTGCGCGTCGGCGGCGTTTTCATCTTCGTCGGCTTCGTCCCCAACTCGACGCTTTTCAAGGTCCACGTGGACCACGACGCGGGCGGCTACATCCTCACCGATCGCAACATGCAGACATCGATCGAAGGCATCTGGGCGGTCGGCGACGTGCGCGCCCAGCTCACAAAGCAGATCGCGACCGCGGTGGGCGACGGCACGACGGCGGCCGTGGCCGCGGCGATGTACATCACGGCCCTGAAGGACGCCGCGCGCGCCTAGGTCCGGCCAATGACGTGTGGCTGCTAACGCGTTTAGCAGCCGCTAAGCGATCGCCTATGGGGACGAATGTCCCATTTCCCTCTGCCGCGAGCCGTCTAGAGTTGCGTAACCAAGAGGGAGGAATAGATGAAACGCGTCTCAGCCCACGTCGCAGCAGCCTTTGTTCTCGTGACGATCGGTCTCGTGTTCTCCACCGCCGTTGTTCTCGCGAAGGAAAACCCGGGCAACCACTTCGGCAAGGAGAACAATCCGGGCCATCACTACGGGCAGCTATACAACCCCGGCAATCACTTCGGCCAGCTGAAGCACGCGCCTCCGCAGCCGGTGGCGGTGCCTTCGCCGCAGCCCGTCACCAATTCGACGGTCCCGGACAGCACGCCGCTGGGGGTCGCCCAGGCGTCCGCTCCCGGACTCACCGACGGCAGCGGCGCCTCGTCGCCTCCTGACCTGCGGGTATCGCTACCCCCGCAGAGCAACACCTCCGGCCGGTCGGCATTGCCTGGTGACGGCCTCGAGTGGCTGATCCTCCTCGTGCTGCCTTCGCTGCTGGCGGTGTGGGCGATCGTGGTCGCCAGGATCGCGATGACGGCGACGAAACGGCGCCAGGCCGCCCGTGCGGCTCTCGTCCGCGCTCCGAACGCTACGTAGCCGGAAGGAGGACCCGGCCCAGGCGGCCCTGTTTGTACTCGGTCGCCCCGAGATCTAGCGGTCGAGCTCCGCCTGCACGTACTCCAGGAACTGGTTGCGCGCGGCGTCGTTCTGGAATTGCCGGAACGAGAAGAGCTGCGCGTCGGCGAAAAACTCGGTCCGCGCCGCGTCCAGCCGCTGCGCCAACGTCTTCTCCTGTCCGGCCTTGCGCTCAGCGCGGCGCCTGAACATGCGCGCCTCACGCTCGGCGACGGAGACCTGGCGCGATTTGGTGAAGCTGAGGACGAGCACGCCGAGCCAGACCATCATGGTCGTGAAGACCGTGAGCGCGGTCGCCTCCAGCACCGCCGAGAGGGCGTCTCCCGCGGTCACCCACAGAAACCAGAAGCGCAGCGCGCCGATTGCGAGCAGGCCTACCGCGAGCGCGGCGATCGTGACTCCGCGCCGCCAGCCGGCCTTGTAGTGCGTGACCGCCCACATCCCCGCGCCGAGCGCGCCGACGATGACCGCGGTGATTCCCCAGGTCGGGAGCTGGTCGAGTCCGAAGGTCTGGGCCGCGAGGTTGGCGGGAAGCGCGTCGAGGGCGACGAACAACGTGGCCAGTGAGACGCCCAGGCCGAAGCCAAGCCGGTGGTGGCGGTGCTCGTCGTTGAGCCTCGCCCTACGGCCGGCCTCCAGCTCAGCCTCCCCTGCGCGGTCGATCAGCATTTCGCGCTCGTGCCCGAGGGCGCGAAGTCGCTGGGCGTCGGCCTTGAGGTCCTGGAAGTCCCTCGCCACGCGCGGCTTGGCCAGGAACTCGCGCATGGTGACGATGTGGCCGTTCGACAGCGCCGCTTCGCGGTGAGCCGGCGCGTCGATTCTCTCGATGGATTGCACTGCTCCCTCCTTGCTTCTACCGGTTGATGACCTGCGCGAGCTCGAGCCGCGTGAGTGCCGGGTCCAGGGCGCTGACCGATTTCGCTCCGGCGTTGGTGGCGGCCGTGGTCCAGGCGGCCGCGGCGTTTGCGTCGGCCAGGTTCGCGACCACGAGGTTGACGTCGACCAGGCTGCGCGGCGCCAGCGCCCCCGGGCCCATCTCGCCGCCGCCCATGACGAGGAGCAGGCGCCGGCCTGGCAGTCCTGACAGCGTGGTGAGGCCGGCCGTCAGCGTGGCGGACAGCATGGCCGCGTCCGGCGCGCGGGCGCCGAGTACCGGCGACCCCGTCCGCCGCTCGAGCTCGGCGAGGACCTGCTGCCTCCACGGCTCGATGGCCTTGTCGGCGCCGGCGCGCCACGCCGCGATGCGGGCGTCGTTGGTCGCCCTGTCCGCTGCCGATTTGCGCTCGTACTGCGCGCGCTGGTACTCGGTCGGGTTGCTGGAGAGCTGGGGCAGGCGGATGAGCTGCGGCGGCGGCGGGCCGGCGGGAGCCTTGCTGACGAGCAGAAGCGCTGCGCCGGACGCCCCGTTCGGGATCATCACGCGCTCGCCCGAGTAGATCAGCTTCCAGTCGCGGCCCGAGAGCGGGCCGAGCTGCGGGTTGGCGGCCTCCAGGGCAGCAAGGCTGACGCCGTGGGCGGCGGCGATGGCGCTCAGGTTGTCGCCCTTGCGCACGGAGAAGGCCTGGCCGAACGACGGCTGCAGGGCCATCACCACCACCGATTCGCCCGGGGTCGACGTCGTCCGGATCACGTCCTGAAGCTGGCGCAGCTCGTCGGCCATCTGCGGCGTCGACGGGTCGACGAGAACGACCAGAGCGAGGGGTGGCGGTGGCTTGTACGTCTCGGAGTTGGAGAGGCTTCCGCCCGGCCCGCAGGCGGCGGAGACCAGGGCGAGGGCGGCGATCGCGCCCCGGATCCAGCGACGCGTTGGTGAACTCATCCCTCGACTGGCTTTGCGAGCCTTTACCCGGCGCGCTCCACCGATCGGTCAACGCGCCGCCAGGGCGCCCTACGCGATGCTTGGAATTCGCAGGTCGGGAGCTAGGCGGTCTCCACTTCGACCCCGCGCCAGAAAGCGACGTGGTCCTTGATCCGCGCCGCGGCCTCGCTGGGCGTGGGGTAGTACCAGGCGGCGTCCTTGTTCACGCTGCCGTCGACGACCACGTCGTAGTAGCTCGCGACGCCCTTCCAGTGGCAGGTGGTGTGGGTGTCGCTCGGCTGCAGGTAGTCCGCCCGAACGTCGGCAAGCGGGAAGTAGTGGTTTCCCTCCACGACCACGGTGTCCCCGCTGGTGGCGATCACGTGGCCGTTCCAGACGGCCTGGTAGCGCTTCTCAGTGCTCATGAACGAGGAAACGTCGGCTGGGGGCGGCGCATTCCCGGCTGGCTCGAGGTTCCGTTCCGCGCCCGCGCTGGCATCCAGCCGGTGTCGATTTCGGCGCCCGCCGATCGTCGTCAGGGGTGAAGCGGAAGTCTTCAGAGGAGGTCCAGATCATGGGCAGCAAGGTCGTGCACTTCGAGGTCACCGGCAAGGACGGAAAGTCGCTGCAGAAGTTCTACAGCGACGTGTTCGGTTGGCAGCTCGACACCAACAACCCGGGCGGTTACGGAATGGTCCGCGGCGACGGCCTGACCGGAGGCAGCGGCGACGCGCCGCAGGGGACGGCGGGCGGGGTGACGTTCTACGTCCACACCGACGACCCCAAGGCCACGCTCGCCAGGATCGAGAAGCTCGGCGGCCGTGTCCTGATGCCGCTCACCGAGGTAGCCCCTGAGACCACCATCGCGCTGTTCGCCGACCCGGAGGGACACGTCGTCGGCTTGATGTAGCCGGCTTTCTTCGCGACGGCACAGCGTGCGGAGACGATCGCCTCTCAGCGCACTGTGCCGAAACCCCGGCGACGCTAGGCGGTCACGTCGATCCAGACCAGACCCGGCGGCAGTGTCAGCACCTGGCCGCTGTCGAGCGTGAACACGAGCGGCTGGTTCCTGTCGACTGACTTCCAGGTCCCGCTGTAGCCCTGCCCCTTGTAGAACACGCCGATGGCGCCGCTCGAGTCGAGGTCGTAGTCGTGCACACCGTGGCCGTCGATGACCAGGTACGACTCGCGCGTGTGGAGAACGATCAGCATCTCGATCCGCAGCGGCTGACTCAGGCTCGCGTCGGAGTAGCGGTGCCCCTCCTCGGTTTTCAGGTAGGTGCCGGTCGCGGGGTCGTAGGTGTACGTCGAGTTGTGCTCGTCGACGCCGACGGTCAGGGCGCCAGAGCCGGTGGGCACCGTCGGCCGCGCCTTCGGGATCGTGAAAGACGGCATGTCGCCGAAGAAGTTGTTCTGCGCGGCCTGGACGCGGTCCCCGCTGATCGTCAGGTTGTCCGGCGCGTAGCGAGAGCTCGACCTGTACTGGTAGCCGATGGTGTCGAAGAACTGCGGGGTGGGGTCTGACGCCGCGCGCGCCCGCGTCGCCTGCGACTCCCCCGACTGGAACAGCAGGCCGCGGTAGTGATGGCCCAGCTTGAGGGAGATGAACCTCGCCGAGCGCATCGGGCCGATCAGGTTCGGCGCGTTCATGTACATCGCGGTGAGGCGCGTGATGCCGCCCTCGGCCAGGTATTCGAAAACGACGTCCGCAGCCTGCAGGCCGTTCTGATCGCGCGCGTCCACGTCGTTGGGGACCTGGATGATCGCGGGGTAGCGCAGCGAGATCGTGTGCTCGTGGTCGTGCCAGTAGATGCCCGTCTTGACCGTGAAGCCCGCCGCCACCGAGTGGCCGGTCTGGTCGCGGCCGCCGGGCGAGATCTGGATGGTCAGCGGCCCCGACGCAATGCCGGCGGTCGAGAACGTCGCGCTCCGGTCGTCGGTCGCCCACTTGAGGTCCGCGACCTGGCCGTTGATGGTCGCCTTGATGGTCACAGGCTCCATCTGGTCGTTGAACGCGAGCTTCAGCGTCGCGCCGGGATCGATCTCCATCCCGTCCTTCAGCGCCGTGCCGTCACCGGCGGTGATGGCGACGACGCGCGGGATGATGATCGTGGTGAACGTCCAGTGGCCGCCGTTCACGTGGTGGCCGCTGACGTCGAGGATCGGCTTCAGGTCCACTGTGTACGTCTTCAACTCGACGAGCGGCTTGCTCGGGGTCCACGCGTACTGGTTCTGCCCCGAAACGGAGGTGATGGCGCCGTCGGTCGAGGGAGTGATCGAAAACGCCGCCTGCACGACGTCGCGCGAGACCGAGCGCGAGAACGTGAGCACGAACGAGCCGTCGGTGGGGACATCTTTCTGACCGTTCTTGACGTTGGTCGTGACCGTCGTCGGCAGCGTGTTCTGGTAGGCGAGATAGGCGCCCACGCCGATCAGCACGACCAGCAGCACCATGCCCGCGGCGGCCCATCCACGACGGCCGAGGCGCCGGCGGCGACGTTGAGGTTGCCTTAGGGGAAAGGCTCCGAGGGACGTGGGCTGGATTTCGGGCGGCGACGTGGAGATCGACAACGGGCCGGCCGAATTATTGCATCAAGCCCCGTCTGAGGTAAGGAAATGTATAGAGCCCGGTGGCATGACCGCTCTCGAACGCGATCTGCAGCGCGTACTGGCCGACGAGCTGGACGTCCTTCACCCGCAGCTCTTCGTCGCCGAGCGTCTTCACGCGCGACAGCCGTCCCGGCATGCCTGCCTCGCCCCGACACTCCGCGCACGGGCACGCCCACCGCAGCTGCTCGCCCGTGTAGGTCGTGCGCGCGCCGTCCTCCCAGGTGATCTCCACGACCTGACGCGCGCGGTCGACGTCGACGTTGGTGGGAAACGCGTCTGGGTCTTGCGTGCGAGTGCCTAGTGGACGTTGATGACCGGCAGCTGGCGAAACGACTGGATCGACGTCCGCGCCGCGACCTGCGAGGCGATGGCGACAAACGCCTTCGCGCCCGCGGACTCGGGTCGCGAGATCACCACGGGCACCCCGGTGTCGGCGTCCTCGCGGATGGACTCCTCGAGCGGGATCGCGCCGAGGAACGGCACGCCGTACCTCTTCGCCGCCGACTCGGCCCCACCATGACTGAAGATCTCGTGCCGGTGCCCGCAGCTGGGGCACACGTACCAGCTCATGTTCTCGATCAAGCCGAGCGGCGTGACGTTCAGCTTGCGGAACATCTGCAGCGCTCTGACCGCGATGTCGGTGGCCACGTCCTGCGGCGTGCAGACGATGGCGACGCCGGTCAGCGGCACCGCCTGCGCGAGCGTGAGGGACGCGTCGCCCGTGCCAGGGGGCAGGTCGATGACGAGGTAGTCGAGCCGGCCCCAGTCCACCTGCGTCATCAGGGCCTCGATCGCCTTGCCGACCATCGGGCCGCGGTAGATCGTCGGCTGGCCCTCCGGATACAGGTGGCCGAAGGACATGAGCTTCATGCCGTGCGCGTCGATGGGGAGGAGGTGACCGTTGGCCTGCTGCGGCGTCTGGCGTGAACCGGTCATCACCGGCACCGACGGGCCGAGGATGTCGGCGTCGAGCAGGCCGACCGAGGCGCCGCTCAGGCGCAGCGCGGCCGCGAGGTTGACGGCAACCGTCGATTTGCCGACGCCGCCCTTGCCGGAGGCGACTGCGATCGTCTGCTTGACCCCGGGGAGGATCTCCGACGGCTTGGGCCGCAGAAAGGCGGGGCGAACGTTGGCGGTCATGCGCACCTCGACCGCGGTCACTCCGGTCAGCTCGCGGACCGCGTCCTCGGCCTGCGACTTGAAGCGGTCGCGCACCGGGCACGCGGGCGTGGTGAGCTCGAAGGTGAAGCTGACCTTGCCCTGGGCGCTGACCTCCAGCTCCTTGATCATTCCCAGGCTGACGACGTCGCGACCGAGGTCGGGGTCTTTGATCGTCGCCAAGGCTTGCAGCACCTGCTGCGAACTGGGAGCGCTCATCAGGCACCGAATGCTACCGAGGCTGCTAAGTTCAGTGCCCAATGAAGCAGGTGACCGCCACGAGCCCGGCTGCCGACCTGGTCGCGTATTACGGCGGCCCGGCCTCCGACGTTTACTTCCAGCGGGCGCGGAAGACGCTGGCCGGCGCGCACGTCGACGCCGTCGTGGCCGTGGACTTCTTCTCCAGCAGGGCCGGCGTGCTGTGCGGCGTCGCCGAGGCGGTCAGGCTGCTGAGCGAGATCCTCGAGGCGGACGACGAGGCGTGGGCGGTCGCCGAAGGCGCGGACATGGACGCCAAGGAGACGGTGCTGCGCGTCCGCGCGCCGTACTCGCGTTTCGGGGTCTACGAGACCGCTCTGCTGGGCATGCTGTCGAGCTGCTCCGGCTGGGCGACCGCGGCGCGCGAGATCGTGCAGGCGGCCAACGGCAAGCGCGTGATCAGCTTCGGCGCGCGGCACGTGCATCCCCTGGTCGCTCCAACCATGGAGTACTCGGCGGTCGTCGGCGGCTGCGCCGGTTGCGCCACGCCGCTCGGCGCCCAGCTGGCGCTTCTGCAGGGTGCGTCGGGAACGATGCCGCACGCGATGATCCTTCTCTTCGGCGACACGGTGAAGGCGGCGCGCGCCTTCGACGAGCACATGGGCGACGACGTGCTCCGGATCGTCCTCGTGGACACGTTCAAGGACGAGGCCGAGGAAGCGCTCCGCGTCGCCGAGGCTCTGGGCAAGCGGCTGCGCGGCGTGCGCCTCGACACGCCGAGCGAGCGCGGCGGCGTGACCGTGGACCTGGTGAAGGAGGTGCGGGCGCGGCTCGACCAGGCCGGGTTCGACCACGTCGGGATCTTCGTCTCGGGCGGGCTCGACGCCAACCGCATCCGCCAGTTCGAGGCGGCCGAGTGTCCGATCCACTCCTACGGCGTCGGCATGGCGATCAGCGCCGCGCCCCCGATCGCGTTCACGGCCGACATCAAGGAGATCTCGGGCAAGCCGATGACCAAGCGCGGCCGCATCCCAGGTGCGCAGCCGAACGAGCGCCTGGCAAGGGTGATCTGAGCAAAGCGCAACTCCTCGAGCTCCAGGCCGCATGTCGCGCGTGCCGCGTCTGCGAGGACAAGGGGATCATCGCCGAGGCCAACCCGACCTTCGAAGGTCGCTGGGGCGCGCCGTTCTTCATCGTCGGCCAGGCGCCCGGCCCCGCCGAGCGAGCGACGCGACGTCCGTTCTCCGGGCGCGCGGGCAGGGAGCTCGACCGCTGGATGCTGCGCGCGGGCTTCCGCGACCCCGACGAGTTCCGGCGCATGACCTACATCGCCGCGCTGATGCGCTGCTTCCCCGGCCGCAACAGGCAGAACACCGGCGACCTGCCGCCGCCGCCTGCGGGCATCGCCAACTGCGCGCACTGGCTGGAGTCGGAGCTGAAGCTCGTCCGTCCCAGGGCGCTGATCCTCATCGGCCAGATGGCGATCTCGCGCTTTCTCGGCCCGGCGCCGCTGGAGGAGCGGGTGGGCAAGAGCTTCGGCGCGCGACCGGTGATGATCCCGCTGCCACACCCGTCAGGGCAGAACCGCTGGCTCAACGCCCCGGCCAACCGCGAGCGCCTGGCCTCCGCGCTCGCCTTGATCGGCGAGCAGCGTGCAAAATTCGCGCGGTGAGATATCTCCTCATCTATTACGGCGGCCGGATGCCGGCGACGCCCGCGGAGCAGGCGCGCGTGATGAAGCAGTGGACGACGTGGTTCACGAAGCTCGGGCCGGCGATCGTCGACCCGGGCAACCCGTTCTCCGGCCACGTCAACAAGATCGACGCTGACGGCGAGGTGGCCAGGGGACCGATCGGCCGGCGCGCCACCGGCTACAGCATCATCGAGGCGCCGTCGCTGAAGGCGGCCACGAAGGTGGCGAGGACCTGCCCGGTGATCAAGGGCGGGGCCCAGGTCGCGGTCTACGAAACCTTCAACGTGATGTAGCGCGGGCCGCTGACATTGCCTGCCTTTTACGGTCGTCGAGAAGGCGACCGCGTGATCATCGAAGGCGCCGACGCGCGCCACCTCGCGCGGTCGCTCCGCGCGAGACCGGGCGAGAAGATCGAGGTCGTCGACCCCGATGGATGGATGCTGACCGTGCGGCTGGAGTCGATCAGCGACTCGAGGATCGAGGGCACGGTCGCGTCGGAGCGCGAGCACGCGCCAGAGCCTGGCCGGCACGTGGTCGTCGCGATTGCGCACCTGCCATCGGTCACGCTCGAGCTCGTGCTCTCGCGCTGCACAGAGGTGGGAGCGTCGGCGTTCCACATCGTCCAGGCCCACCGCAGCATCGCCAGGGGGGCGAGGCAGGATCGCTGGCAGACGATCATCCGCGAGGCGGCGATGCTCGCGGGCCGGCTGCGGGTGCCCATCGTGGCCGGGCCGTCGCCGCTTGCCGAGGTGGTCGCCGAGCGACCGAACCCCGTGATGCTGGTTCGCGGCGCGCCCACTCCGCTGGCGGCGATGCCGCGACCGCGGGAGACGACGCTGTTGATCGGACCCGAGGGCGGATGGACGGAGCAGGAGCTGGCGCTGGTGGCCGACCACGCGGGCCTGGGTCCGCGCAACCTGCGCGCGGACACCGCGGCGATCGTGGCCACGGCGATCGCGGTCGGGAGCGGTCCCGACCCCGGATAGTCGCGACTAACGCTGGTCTTGGCGCACGAGAAAGCTCGATAGTCGCGACTAACGCGGGTCTTGGAGCACGAGGAAGCTCGATAGTCGCGACTAACGTGGGTGTTGGAGCACGAGGAACCTCGATAGTCGCGACTATCGATAGACGCTCCGGAGCCGGGGGCGGCGCCCGCTCCTAGCGCTTCAGCGAGCGCGAGGTCGCGATCTCTCCCCGGATGGCGAACACAGAGCCGAAGCCGAACGCAACAAGGCCCACGCCCACCAGGGCCAGGCCCGAGACAACCGCGGAGGCGGCAAGGGCGACGCCCATGAAGAGCAGCCCGATGGCGAGGACGACGAGCCCGTAGACCTGCAGGCCCCGCGGCGTCGCGGCGTAACCAGGCGGCAGCGAGCCCAGCGGCTTCGAGGTCAGGTGCCGGATCGTGAACCCGGCGGCGCCGGCAAGGTCCACCATCAACGCGACTCCCGCCGCGCTGATCAACGCCCCGACGACGAGGACTGCGGCCACGATCCCTAGCATTCTGAACCGTGGCGGTCACGACCAGGCAGGCTTTGGTGCGGAACTTTTGCATCATCGCCCACATCGACCACGGCAAATCGACGCTGGCCGACCGGCTGCTCGAGCGCACGGGCTCCATCAGCCAGCGCGAGATGCAGGACCAGGTCCTCGACACCATGGACCTGGAGCGCGAGCGCGGGATCACGATCAAGCTCCAGGCCGTGCGCATGACCTACCCGGCGCGCGACGGCCAGACCTACGAGCTCAACCTCATCGACACGCCCGGCCACGTCGACTTCGCCTACGAGGTCTCGCGCTCGCTCGCTGCGTGCGAGGGCGCGGTTCTCGTCGTCGACGCCGCGCAGGGCATCGAGGCGCAGACGCTGGCCAACCTCTACCAGGCGGTAGAGGCGGGCCTGACCATCGTCCCGGTCGTCAACAAGATCGACCTCGACGCCGCGCAGCCCGAGCTCGTGGCCGAGGAGATCGCGGACGTGACCGGTATCCCGCGCGAGCAGGTCATCTTCGCGTCCGCCAAGCTCGGCAAGGGCACGGACGAGATCCTCGAAGCGGTGGTCAACCGGGTGCCGCCGCCGCGCGGCGATCCCTCGAAGCCGCTGCGCGCCCTGATCTTCGACTCTCACTACGACACCTACCGCGGAGTGATCACCTACGTGCGCGTCGTCGACGGCGAGATCCTGCCCCGGGCGCGCATCCGGATGATGAACACGGGCAAGGTCCACGAGGTCGACGAGGTCGGCTGGTTCGCGCCGCGGCCGCGGCCCGCCGACAGGCTGACGGCCGGAGAGGTCGGTTACGTGACGGCCGCGATCAAGAACGTGGTCGACGCTCGGGTCGGCGACACGATCACGACCGCCGAGCACGGCGCGACCGCGCCGCTGCCCGGCTACCGGCGCGTCAAGCCGATGGTCTTCGCCGGCCTCTTTCCGACCGACTCGGACCAGTTCGCGGACCTGAAGGAGGCACTCGAGAAGCTGCAGCTCAACGACGGCGCTCTCTCCTTCGAGCCGGAGAACTCGGCCGCCCTGGGCTTCGGCTTTCGCTGCGGCTTCCTCGGCCTGCTGCACCTCGAGATAGTGCAGGAGCGGCTCGAGCGCGAGTTCGAGCTGGAGCTCATCACCACCGCGCCGACGGTGGAGTACGAGGTCAAGCTCAAGCGCGGCGGCGTCGTCGAGGTCGACAACCCGGCCCTGCTGCCGGACCCGACCGCGATCGACTCCGTCTCCGAGCCCTTCGTGAAGCTGTCGATCATCATCCCCTCCACGTACGTCGGGCCGATGATGGAGCTCTGCCAGGACCGCCGCGGTCAGTTCAAGCACCTCGAGCACAGGCCGGGTGACCGCGTGGTCCTCGAGTACGAGATCCCCCTCGGCGAGATCATCCACGACTTCTACGACCAGCTGAAGTCGCGCTCCAAGGGCTACGCCTCCATGGACTACGAGATGCTCGGCTTCCGCGAGGGTGAGCTGGTCAAGGTCGACATCCTGGTCGCGGGCGAGCCGGTGGACGCCCTGTCCGTCATCACCCACCGCTCCAAGGCGCAGGCGCAGGGGAGACGCCTGGCGGAGAAGCTGAAGGCCATCATCCCGCGGCAGCTCTACGAGGTCCCGATCCAGGCCGCGATTGGCGGTAAGGTGGTCGCCCGCGAGACCATCCCGGCGATGCGCAAGGACGTGCTCGCCAAGTGCTACGGCGGCGACGTGACCCGGAAACGCAAACTGTTGGAGAAGCAGAAGGAAGGCAAGCGACGGATGAAGCGAGTCGGGTCTGTCGAGATCCCGCAGGAGGCGTTCATGGCGGTGCTGAAGCTTGATTAGAGGATCGCGAGTGGTCGCGCTTTTGGTCATCGGGGCGCTCGCGTCGTCGTGCGGCATCGGCGGGGCGGGATTCAACGGCAAGCCCGCCGACGTCTTCTCGATCATCCCGACCCAGGCCGACGTCCGCTCTCTCATGGGCGACAACACGTGGTGGGAGGGCGCTCCCACGTTCGGCGTCCAGCCTCTGAACGCCGAGACCGCTCCGGCGACCGAGAGGTTCTCGGTCAGCCAGCTGTATCGGCACATCGGCACCGACGAGTACCTGCTCGCGCGCTACTCGGTGTTCGACAAGACGTCGTCGGCAAGCTCGTACATGAGCACCGTCGAGCAGAGCCTCGGCACCTCGCCGTCGACGCCCAAGGTCGGCGACCAGGTCCTCTACTACGGCCAGTTCAGCAGCGGCGGCGCGCCTTACGTCACGTCGACGTTCGTGCGCGTCGGCCAGTTCGTCCTCACCCTGACCTGGTCGCGCAAGGACCGCGGCGTGACGGTCGACATGCTGGCCAGGAACGCGAGGAAGTTCTCGGCCCCCCTGAAAGACATCGGCAAGGTTCGGGCCAAGCCGCGGACGGCCGACCCGGACCTGCTGCCCCCCGCCGGGGTGAGCATCACCCTGCTCGGGTCGGCGCAGCTGCCGGTCGAGGCGTTCGCGGTGATGACGCTGACGTCGCTTCCCGAGGAGATCGTCGCGCTGCTGAAGCAGTCGGGCATCTCCACCCTCCCGTACGGCGACTACGCGCTCAACAACGACACGAGCATGGAGGTTCAGACCGTCCTCCTACCGTTCCCGTCGGAGGCGGACGCCACCTCGTGGGCGGACACCTTCTCGCCCGCGAAGCCCGACGCCAGCGGCATCGCCTTCGACTACCTGCCCGCGAGCGGGACGCCGGCGGCCGGCGTCTACCACTTCGTCTTCTCCTCCGGGCGGTACGGCGGCTTCATGATCTGCAAGGCGGCGGTCGACGGGCGCGCGGCGACGCGCGAGTGCGAGGACCCTGTGCACACCGTGGCGCTCGCCTGGAAGCTCTCCTTGCAGGGGCTCCGCTAGCCTCAGCTAGGTCGGGGTCGCCTTCGGCCTGCTGGCCGTGTTCGCCAGGAACCACTCCCACTGCCGGGTCAGGCCTTCGCGCAGGGAGACGCGCGGCTCCCACCCGAGCTTCTCACGCGCCAGATTTATGGATGCCCCGGTGTGGCGCGGGTCGCCGGGCGCGGCGGGAAGGTAGCGCCGGCGGGCTTTCATGTGGCTGATCTCCTCGAGCGTGGTGAGGACGCGGTTCATCGTCCCCCGACTGCCGCCGCCCAGGTTGATTACCTGCCCGACCACGTCCGCGGACGCCGCCTTCACGGTGCCGTCGACGGTGTCGGAGATGTAGGTGAACTCACGGGTCTGCTCGCCGTCGCCGAACACGTCGATCTCCTGGTCGTCGACCATCCGCTCCATGAAGACGTGGAACGCCATGTCGGGTCGCTGGCGCGGGCCGTAGACGGTGAAGTAGCGGAGCGTGGTGACCGGGATGTCGTAATTGCGCAGGTAGACGAACGCCAGGTGCTCCGCCGCGAGCTTGGTCATGCCGTAGGGCGACACCGGCCGCGGCAGGGCGGTCTCCTTGGTGGGAAACATCTCCGCCTCGCCGTACACCGACCAGCTCGAGGCGAAGACGAGCCGCTGCGCGGGCTCCTCCCGCAGGGCTTCGAGCAGGCGCTGCGTGGCGACGATGTTGTCCTTGACGTAGCGGTCAAAATGGTCGCCCCAGCTTGGCTGCACGCCGGGCTGGCCGGCGAGGTGAAAGACGACTCTCGCGCCGCGGATGGCGCGGGCGACATCGCCGTCCACCATGTCCAGCTCGACCAGGGCGAAGCGCTCGTGCGCACGCGCGGCGTCGAGGTTCTGCTTCTTGCGCGCCCGGGCGTAGAAGTCGCTGAACGAGTCGATGCCGACCACCTGATGACCGTCGGCGAGCAGGCGCTCGCAGAGGTGGGAGCCGATGAACCCGGCCGCGCCGGTGACGACGACGCGGCTTGGCGAGTCGAGCATGGCCGTACAGACTACCTATCGTTTCTTGAAATGCACCGCTTCGAAGACTGGCTCGCGACGGCCGACCTGGCCGTGCACGTGAGGAAATTTCCGGACGGCACCCGGACCGCCGTCGACGCCGCGCGCGCGGTGGGCTGCGAGCTCGGCCAGATCGTGAAGTCCCTGGTTTTCGTCGCCGGGGGCGGTCCGGTGGTGGCGCTGGTCAGCGGGGCCAACAGGCTCGACGAGCGGCGGCTGGGCGCGGTCGCAGGGGAGCCGGTGGCGAAGGCCGACGCCGAGACCGCGCGAACCGCTACCGGCTACTCGATCGGCGGCGTCCCGCCCTTCGGCCACGCCACAGATGTGCCCGTGTTCATGGACCGCGACCTGCTGGCTTACCCGGTGGTGTGGGCGGCCGCGGGACGCCCCGACTCCGTCTTCGAGATTGAACCCGCGCGGTTGCGGGAACTGAGTAAGGCGACGGTGATCGACCTCAAATGAGCACGCTTCTGCTCTTCTGCCGCGACTGCGGCAAGCAGGTGGCGAGCTCCCAGACGAAGAACGGCCTGTGCCTCGACTGCCAGGTGCGGCGCTCCGTCGCCGACCTGCGCGACGAGCACGCGCGGCTCTGGCGCAAGCGCGAGCGGTACCGGACGCAGAACGCGAACGTGGAGCAGATCGGGCGGCAGATCTCGCGCGTCGAGGACCGGATGGCGATGCGCATCCGCGAGCTCGTGCCCAACGAGCGCGAGGCGATCGAGAAGCTGCGACGTGAGCTGGAGGCGGCGCGCGGGCAGCGCTACACGATCAAAGGTGTCTGAGGTCTCTCTCCACCCATTCCGCCACCTCTACGTCCACATCCCCTTCTGCAAGCACAAGTGTGGGTACTGCGACTTCAACGCCTACGCCGGCATGGACCGCCTGATGCCGGACTACGTCGACGCCCTCGAACGCGAGCTTGGCTTCGCCCGCGAGCGCTACACGTTCCAGGAGCTGGAGACCGTCTACCTCGGCGGAGGTACGCCCAGCCTTCTGCCGCCTCACCTGATCGCGCGACTGCTCGGCTTCATCCGGCGCGAGCTAAACGTCGCGACGGACGCCGAGGTGACCCTCGAGGCCAACCCGGCGAGCACCGACGAGGCGCGAATCGAGGCGTGGCTAGAAGGCGGCGTCAACCGCCTGAGCCTGGGCGTGCAGGGTTTCGATCCTCGCGCGCTCGCCGTGCTCGAGCGCAAGACCGACGCGGCCCAGGCCACCCGCGCGTTCCGTCTCGCCCGGGCGATGGGCGTGGCGAACATCAGCGTGGACCTCATCTACGCCGTCCCCTACCAGGACATGGCCGCGTGGATCGAGACTCTGCGCCGCGCGATCGCGCTCGGCCCGGACCACGTATCCACGTACTGCCTGTCCTTCGAGGAGGGCACCCTCCTGCACCGGCGTCGCGCCGAAGGTCGCGTGCCCGAGGTCGACAGCGACCTGCAGTGGGACCAGCTCGACGCGGCCTGCGTGGAGCTCGAGGCGGCCGGCTTTCGTCGCTACGAGGTGTCCAACTGGTCGCGGCCTGGGTTCGAGTCTCGACACAACCAGGCGTACTGGCGCTGCCGGCCGGTCTACGGCGCCGGCGCCGGCGCGCACTCCTACGCGACCGACGGGACAGGGGCGTGGCGCTGGTGGAACGTCGCCCGGCCGCGCGAGTACATCGCCGCCACACCCTCTCCGAGGGCCGACGGGGAGGAGTTGGAGCCGCGCAAGGCCGTGGCAGAGTCGCTGATGCTCGGACTCCGGACCGCCGACGGCATGACCGCCCCGGCCGGGTTTGACGCCGAGCTGTCGCGCCTGGTGCGGGCGGGGTTGGTCGAGCGGCGCTCCGGCCGCATCGTCCCGACGCGCCGGGGCCTCGACCTGCACAACCAGATCGCTTTGGCCGTGCTGTGACCGAAAGGCCGAAACGATCCCGACAGCTAGACTCTGATTAGCACTCTCCCCGGTAGAGTGCTGACCAAGGAGATGGAGAGCAGAAAGCAGGCGATCCTGCGGGCGGTCGTGCATGAGTTCACGACCAGCGCGGTGCCGGTCGGATCCCAGGCGCTGCAGAGCCGCTACTTCGTCAACCTGTCGTCGGCCACGATCCGGAGCGAGCTCGCCGACCTCGCCGACCTTGGCTACCTGACCCAGCCGCACACCTCGGCCGGCCGGGTGCCGACCGACTCCGGCTACCGCTACTTCGTCGACTTCCTGATGGACCTCGAGCCGATCCCCGAACGGGTCAGGGCCTACATCCACGACGAGCTGAACACCGCCCCCGCGGACGAGCAGGGGATGGTCGAGCGGGTGGCGATGACCCTGGCCGCGGTGACCCAGAACGCATCCGTCGCGAGCGCGCCCCAGGGCTCGCTGGCGCGGATCAAGCACGTCGACCTCGTGTCCCTGGAGCCGAAGGAGGTGCTGCTCATCCTCCTGCTCGAGGGCAACCTGCTCCGCCAGCAGGTGGTCGAGACCTCCGAGGGCGCCACCCAGGCCCTGCTCACACGTCTCGCCGCGCGCCTGAACGCCGCGCTGAGCGGCCGCGCCAGCGACGAGGCGCGCCGCCGCTACGAGTCGGCGCCGCTTGGCCTCGAGAAGGAGCTGCTCGGCCGCGTCATCGCGGTCCTCGACGTCTACGAGAAGGGCTCCGACAACCTCGTCGTCCATGACGGCGTGCGCAACCTGCTGCGCCAGCCGGAGTTCGCGGAGTCGTCGCGCGTCCACCAGGTGCTCGAGGTGCTGGAGGAGACTCGCTACCTGACGGTGCTGCTCCGCCAGCTGATCGGCAACTCCGATCTCCAGATCGTGATCGGCTCGGAGAACGCCTCGAGCCAGCTGCAGGGGTGCGCGGTGGTGCTGACGACCTACGGTCCCTCCGACCGGCTGAAGGGCGTGCTCGGAGTGATCGGGCCGACGCGCATGGCTTACAGCCAGACCGTGGCTCGCCTGCAGGCCGTGGCGCGCTCGGCCAGCGACCGCATGGCAGCCCTCGGGGTTTGATCGGGCAGACGCGCGCGGTATCTAGAGACCGATGACAACCCGCAAGCATCCGCACGAGCCCGAGGAGTTCGAGGCTCGTCTTGGCCTCTACGAGGGCAAGATCGCCGAGCTCGAATCCCAGCTGGCCGAGACCAGGGAGAAGTACCTGCGCCTGGCCGCCGACTTCGACAACTACAAAAAGCGGATGCGCCAGGAGCAGCTCGACACGATGCAGCACGCGTCCGCGGAGCTGATCCACCGCCTGCTCCCCGTGCTCGACGACCTCCAGAGCGTGCTCGAGCATCAGCCTCGCGACGTCGACGAGTCCTGGATCAAAGGTCTCGAGCTGAGCGTGCGCAAGCTGGAGGAGGCGCTTGGCACCCACGGCCTGCAGCCGATAGACGCGGTCGGCGCCCGGTTCGATCCCAAGCTCCACGAGGCGGTCGGCCACGAGGAGTCGGCCGAGCATCCCGAGGACACCGTCGTCTCCGAGCTGCGCCGCGGCTACCGGGTTCGCGACCGTGTCGTGCGGCCGGCGCTGGTCAAGGTCTCGCGGCGTCCCGCGCTGCCGGCAGAAACGCAAGAATCCTGACCAACCGATAGTGGCGGTCAAGCGCGACTACTACGAGGTGCTCGGCGTCGGCCGCCTGGCCTCGCCGGAGGAGCTGAAGCGGGCGTTCCGCAAGATCGCCATGGACTCCCATCCCGACCGCAACCCCGACGACGCCGTCGCAGCCGCCCGGTTCAAGGAGGCGAGCGAGGCGTACGCCGTGCTTTCCGACCCCCAGCGGCGGCGCAGCTACGACCTGTTCGGCCATTCGGCGGTGGGCGCCGGCGGCCCGGCGGTCGACTTCTCGGACATGCCTTTCGCCGACATCTTCGACACCTTCTTCGGCGGCGGGTTCGGCACCCGCTCGCGGCGCGAGCGCTCCAACCGCGGCGACGACCTGCGCTTCGACCTGACCATCACCTTCGAGGAGTCTTTCACCGGCGTCGAGAAGGAGATCGAGGTCGCGCGTCTGGCCGCGTGCGAACGCTGCTCGGGAAGCGGCGCCGAGCCGGGCACCGGGCAGGAGACGTGTCCGGGGTGCGGCGGCTCGGGCGAGATCCGGCGCGCGGCGCAGTCGTTCTTCGGCCAGGTGGTGACCAGGACGACCTGCCCGACGTGCGGCGGCGCCGGCCGGATCTTGAAGAACCCGTGCTCGGTTTGCCGCGGCCATGGCCGTGTGCAGCGGGCGAAGAAGCTCGCGGTGAACATCCCCGCCGGCGTCGACACGGGCTCGCAGATCCGGATCAGCGGCGAGGGCGAGGCCGGGGTGCGCGGCGGCCAGCCGGGCGACCTTTACGTCGTCCTGCGCGTCAAGCCGCACCCGCAGCTGGCACGCCACGAGCAGGACATCGTCTTCGAGCTGCGGGTCAACATCGTCCAGGCGGCGCTGGGCGACCACATCGAGATCCCGACCATAGAGGGCCCGGTGGAGATCGCCATCCCGGCCGGGACCCAGCACGGACAGTCGTTCCGGCTGGCCGGTCGGGGCATGCCCGACGTGCGCAGCGGGCGGCGCGGGGACCAGTACGTGGTCGTGCAGCTGGTCGTACCGAAAGACCTGAACCCTGAGCAGAAGGCGATGCTGCGCAAGGTCGGCGGGCTGACGGGCAAGCCGGAGAAGGTGTCGAGGGGCTTTTTCGACAAGCTGCGCGACGCGATTTCGCTTGACTAGCTGAATTTCGCCGGGCTGGCCATAGACTTCGCACCGAATTCGGTGCGCGCCGTCTACGTAAAGGGAAAGTGGTTGGCCGCCGCGGCGGCTTTTTTGTTGCCTCTGGCCGCGTGCGCCCCGCCGAACCAGGGTCAGAACGTCGCCTCGGTGCAGTCGCCGACGCCATCCCCGTCGCCGACGCCGACCACGCCGTTCGCGACGTCCGGTCCAGGCTTCCACGTGGGCGAGGTTGGGATCAACTACACGTCGGTCTCCTTCACCGCCGACGGCGGCGTCAAGCCGTACCACTGGACCGTCACAGCCGGGGTCCTCCCGCCGGGCCTGTCTCTGAGCGACGACGGGACCGTCTCGGGTGAGCCGACGACCGCCGGAAAGTACGGGTTCACGATCCAGGCCGCCGACTCCGGGGACAGCAAGGCGACGATCCCGGGCGTCATCGACGTCGCCCCGCCTCTGAACGCCTCGCTGCTTCCGCCGTGCGCGAAGTACTGCGTCGTCGAGCTGGGATGCGTGAACGTGTGCGGGATCTTCGGCGCGCTTAGCGGGGGAGTGGCGCCTTATACGTACAGGGTCACCGCCGGCCAGCTGCCCGCGGGGACGAGGCTGTCCACGCTTTCCTTGACGGGCACGTTCACCGGGCTCACGGGGTACCTGCAGTTCAGCGTCCAGGTGACGGACGCCCTGGGGGCGACGTCGACGGTCTCGCCGACGTTCTGGATGTACCCGCACATCACGCTCAAGGGCGGCACCTGTCAGAGCACCCGCCTGTCGCCTGGGAAGTGCACCGTCGGGCTTGCGTACTCAGGCGGAACGCCCGGCCAGCAGGTAACCCTGGCGCCAACCTCGTGGACCGGCGATCTGAAATGCGGTTCGGTAGCCGCGATCCCATGCCCACAGCCGTCCTTCGCCGTCAGCTACGGACCTGGACAGGCCACCGTGACCCTGACCTATCAGGCCAACTACCCGTTCACGTTCGGCACGCTGGCCGTGCGGCTCACGAGCAGCGATCCCTGCGGCGCCGGCGCCTCCTGCGGCGCCGACGCCAGCATCACCGTCGCGGGTTAAGGCATAACCCGGCCACTTGCGGGGTAGTTATCAGGTTCAGTAGCTTTGATCCGTATTGAAGAGGGATGTAGTGTCCAAAACCATCGATCTAGAACTCACCCGAGCTGAAGTCGAAGTCCTGGAGCTGGAAGCCCGCCTCCGGGTGGTCCCCATGAACGACACCCAGCTTGCGGACGCCCTTAAGACCGCCCTGGCGGCCAAGAAGGAGCGCCTGGCCAAGCTCCGCACCCTCCACGCCACCGCCGGCCGGGGCCGGCTGAAGGACGGCGACGGGGAGAAGGTGAACCCCCTCCACGCCGGCCGCCGGCCGCCCCTGAAGCGGACCGTCCCCCAGAGACCGCAGGCGAAGACCAGCAAGTAACGGCTGTTCGACCCGAGTTCAAATTCGGGTCCCGAACGCTATCGTTGCCGCCAGTTGGACAAACAGCTGAGCGCGTTCCCGACCTCCACCGCCGATCCTTTGTTCGGCGCCGCCTGGGGGGACACGGCCGTCCCCCGGCCGGCGCGTCCCTGGAGCCTGCCCGTGGTCAGCGGCCTGGCGATCGCCGCCATCATCGCGGCCGTCTCGTTCCGGATCTGGACGGCCCATCCGCCGGTCGACGTCCTCCGCGCCGAGGCGGTCTTGATCGGCGTCGGCGTCGTCTTTGCGGGCGTTTGCCTGGCGATCAAGTCCTCTCGGTGGTCAACCATGCTGTTCGTCCAGCTGCCGATCATGGTCCTGGCGGCCGTCCTCACCGACCTGATCCTCGGCATGGCCGGCCCCTGGTTGGGCGACGACCTGCCCCCGCTGGCTGCGGTCAGCTTCGCCACCGTGTTCCTCTACTTCGAGGCCGGCCTGCATTCGCGCCGGTTTGGCTACGTGTTCGGCGTCGCCGTCCTCGGCCTTGGCGCGCTGTGGATCTACGCCGTCACCCAGCTGATGGTGTCCTTGAGCGCCGTCACCCTCTGGACCCTCGTCCTCGTCGGCCTGGGCATGCTCGCCTACCTCACGACGAGGTCCGTGGATCGGGAGCTTGGCGCCCAGGTCGAGAGGCAGAGCTCGCTGCTCGCCACCCTGAGCGACCTCGGCGAGGGCCTGGTCGTGACCGAGAACGGGCGCTTCATCGCCGGCAACGACTCCTATGTGAACCTGACCGGCTACACGCGCGAGGAGCTGATGGCGATGCCGACGCTCATCGCCCTCGCCCCTGAGGAGGACCGCGAGCGGCTCGCGGGCAACCTCACTCGCCGGCTCTCCGGGGCCGATGTGCCCGCGCGCTATGTGTCGGGGATCATCACCAAGAGCGGCCGCCGCGTCGACGTCGAGGTGGCGATCCACCGCGTTTCGACCCGCCGCGACCAGCTGCTGACGCTCGTCAACGACGTCACCGAAAAGCTCCGCGCCGAGGCGGCCGAGCGGGAGACCGAGACGCGCTTCCGCACCCTGTTCCAGCAGGCGCAGGCAGGGATGGCCTTCGCGAGCCTGGACAGTCACATCACCACGGTCAACTCGGCGTTCTCCGACATGGTCGGATACAGCGAAGCCGAGCTGCGCACGCTGTCCCTGGTCGACATCACGCACCCCGACGACGCGGCGGGGCTGCAGGACGCGATGCACTCCATGCTCGCCGGCGAGGAGGAGGGACGGCGCATAGAGATGCGCTACACCCGGAAAGACGGCGAGCACGTATGGGTCGACCTCACGATGCGCCTCGTCCGCGGCGCTGAGGAGCGGCCGAGCTACTTCCAGACCGTGGCCGTGGACATCCGCGACCGCAAGCGTGCCGAGGTTCTGCAGGCCGCCCGCTTCGCAGTCACGCAGGCGCTCGTGACGTCGCCGGGCTGGGAGAAGGCCGCGCCCGGAGTGCTCGAGGGACTTTGCCGCTCCCTCGACTGGGAGCTCGCCGAGTACTGGGAGGTCGATCTGGCGCGTGAGGCGATGTCGTTCGTCGTCTCGTGGAAGCGCCCCGGCCGCGACACCTCGTCGTTCGAGGCCACCGCCGCCGGCCACACGTACCGTCGGGGCGAGGGCCTGGCCGGTCGCGTCTGGGAGGCGGGGAAGCCGATCGCGATGCCGGACTTCGGCGACGAGGCGTCGCCGCGGGCCGCGGCCGCGGTCGCGGCGGGACTGCACGGGATCGTCGGCTTTCCAGTCCGCAGCGGTCGGCGTGTCGGCGGCATGATCTCCCTCTACACGTGGGCGGCGCGCGGGCTCGACGAGGGACTGGTCGCCGTCATGAACGACGTCGGCTCGCAGATCGGCGAGTTCGTCGAGCGCAAGCGCGCCGAGGTCGCGCTGCAGGAGAGCGAGAAGCGCATGCGCTCCGTGCTCGACAACGTTTCCGACGGGCTCGCGACCATCGATCAGTCGGGGATCATCGAGTCCGCGAACCCCGCGGTGAGCAAGCTGTTTGGCTACACCGAGCAGGAGCTGATGGGTGAGTCGGCGAGCATCCTGATCGCCACCACGCATCGCGCCGCCTTCGACAGCTACCTCCAGCGCCGGCTGTCGGTCGACGTCCCTGTCAGCGGCGCCCACGAGACGATGGGCAAGCGCAAGAACGGCAGCCTCTTTCCGCTCGAGTTCGTGGTCAGCTCGATGCAGATCGGGCCGCGCCACCTCTTCATCGCCACCCTGCGCGACATCTCCGACCGCAAGGCGCACACCGACGCGCTCGAGTACCAGGCGCTGCACGACGCGCTGACCGGCCTGCCCAACCGGAGTCTGTTCGGCGACCGCCTGCGCCAGACCCTGCTTGCGGCGCGGCGCAACCAGAAGATGTTCGGCGTCCTCCTCCTCGACCTCGATCGCTTCAAGGACATCAACGACGCGCTCGGGCATGACCGCGGTGACAGCCTGCTGCAGGAGGTGACGGCTCGGTTGCGCGGAGTGCTGCGCGCGACCGACACCATCGCCCGCCTCGGCGGCGACGAGTTCGCGGTGCTGAGCACGGACGCGCGCCATCCCGAGGATGTGACCGCGACGGCCAAGAAGATCCTCGCCTCCCTGGAGGGACCGTTCGCCATCGGCGACCAGATGGTCGAGACGGGCGCCTCCATCGGGATCGCGATGTACCCGGTGCACGGGGATGACCCGAGCACGCTGCTGCGTCGCGCCGACGTCGCGATGTACGTCGCCAAGAAGTCGGGCGGCGGCTTCGCGCTCTATCAGCCGGAGCATGAGGCGCAGACGCTGCGCCGCTCAGGTCTGGCGGGCGAGCTGCGGCGCGCCATCCCGCAGGGCGAGCTCGTGCTGCACTACCAGCCGCAGGTCACCGTCGCGACCGGCGCCGTCAGCGCGGTCGAGGCGCTGCTGCGCTGGAACCACCCCCGCGAAGGCCTGATGCCGCCCGACCGCTTCATCCCGATGGCGGAGGAGACGGGCATCATCCATCCTCTTACCGCCTGGGTCATCGACTCCGCGCTCGAGCAGCTGTGCAAGTGGCTCGCCGAGGGCATCGACGTCTCGGTGTCCATCAACGTCTCCCCGCGCAACATCGAGGACCACTCGCTTGAGGAGATGGTCGCCCGCGCGCTGGGCAACTTCAAAGTCGAGCCGAGCCGGCTGACGCTCGAGATCACCGAGGGCGTGGCGATGGCCGCGGCCGCGGCGAAGGCTCTCCACCGGCTGCACGAGATCGGCGTACGCATCTCGCTGGACGACTTCGGCACCGGCTACTCCTCTCTCCTTTATCTGATGCGCTTGCCGGTCAACGAGATCAAGATCGACCGCTCCTTCGTCTCGGCGCTGGCGTCCGACCCCGACTCGGGTGCGATCGTGCGCTCGGCCGTCGGGCTGGGCCACAACCTCGGCCTGCGCGTGGTCGCGGAGGGCCTGCAGGACCGCGTGGCCGAGGCCGTTCTTGTCGAGGCGGGCTGCGACGCGGCGCAGGGTTTCCTGTTGGGGGGAACAGTCGAGGAGCCGGAGATCACCGCGCTGCTGCGGCGGCAGGCAGGCATCGCCGAGCCAGACAGGGAGGATGGCACGGCGCCGCAGCCGGAAAAGCTGACCGAATCGATGTGAGGGCCCTCGTGCTGGGCGCGGGGGGACAGCTGGGCGCGGAGATGGTGCGTCTGCTCGGGCCGGATACAGGCGTTCTTCACGACGACCTCTCCATCACCGACGCAGACGCGGTCGGTGAGCTGATCGCGCTTCGCAAGCCCGAGGTCGTGTTCAACTGCGCCGCCTACAACGCCGTCGACCGGGCGGAGGTCGCGCGCGAGGAGGCTTTCGCTGTCAACGCGCAGGGACCGCGCAACGTCGCCGTCGCGTGCCGGCGGCACGGCGCCGCCTTGGTCCATTTCTCGACGAACTTCGTCTTCGACGGCAAGCACGACGAGCCGTACGTCGAGGCGGACGAGCCGGCGCCGCTGTCCGTCTATGGGGCCTCGAAGCTCGAGGGCGAGCGCCTCATCCTGGAGGCAGGCGCACACGTGCTCGTCGTGCGCACGGCGGCGGTCTTCGGCGGGGCGCGGGGTTTTCCCGCGCGCATCCTCGAGCTGGCGCGCGAGGGCGCCCCGCTGCGCGTCGTCTCCGATCAGCGTGTCAACCCGACCTACGCCAGAGACCTGGCCGCAGCGGCCGTCGAGCTGGCGGAGGAGGGGACGGCGGGCGTCGTCCACGCCGTCGCCGAAGGGTGCTGCGCCTGGGACGAGCTGGCGCGCGCGGTCCTGGCCGAGAGCGGTGTCGAAAAGGCCGTCGAATCGATACCCACGCCGGCGCACCACGCTGCCCCGCGGCCGCGGAATGGCTGCCTTGCGTCGACCCGCTTCCGTCGCCTGCGGCCCTGGCGGGACTCCCTTCGCGAGGCCCTCAAATCCCCATAAAAAAGGCTCGGGCCGGGCGATTTCTCGACACCGGCACCGAGCTTGGCTGCGGGGGGTGAGGTCTAACTGAAAATGAGGTCGCTGTTCCTTTCTGAAGGCCCGCGCGCCTGTCGCGCAGTGAAAAGTTTGGCACGAAATCGACGAACCCGTCTGTGTATCTCTGCATGATTTCAACGACAAAGTGCCTGCCCCACTCTTGAGATCCCAAGCCCCAACTTCGATAGCGTGACGAAACCGCGACTGCTTTTTGGTATGAGTCCGTTAGTCCCAGCACAACGCCTTGCAGAGATTGATCAGTTCGAGGGATGTGGCAGCCCGCCTCGGCGTGAGCCAGGCGACGGTGGCGCGCGCGGTGGCCCGGGGCCTGCTGCGTCCGGCCCTGATCACCCCCGGCGGGCACCGCCGCTTCAACTCGGCTGACGTCGAGGTCTACGCGGCGAGCCTCCAGGACGAACCCGAAGGCGCCCGCCTGATCACCACCGGCGAGGCTGCGCGCCTGCTCGGCGTGAGCCAGCCGACCCTCAACCGCGCGGTACGCAGAGGCCGGCTGCGGCCGACCCTCACCACTCCCGGCGGCCACCGGCGCTTCGACAGCGCCGAGCTGAGCGCAGCCCTCTACTTCGAGGGGCCCGAATGAGCGGGCAGGGAGACGATCCCGCACATCTGAGCGGATCGCGCTCGGACGCCGAGCGCGGTCCCTCCGCAATCGCCTGGAGCGGGGTGCTCAACGCCGTCCTGGTCGCGGCGTTCGTGGTCGGCGCAATCCCGATCGTGGCCATCGCCCACGGGTTCGTCGAGCTGCTGCAGCAGTCGAAGATCCGCAGCGGCGCCGACTGGCTCGCCTACGGCTTCGCGTTCGCCGGCCTGTTCCTGGGCGCCGTCTTCTTCGCCTACGCGATCAAGTACTACCTGAGCACGGCGATGGTGCTGCTCACCACGCTGGTCTGGGCCGGACCGCGCGGCGGCAACGGCACCAGGCCCGGGAACGGTCACAACGGCCACATCAACGGCAACGGGAACGGCTATCACCTCGACCTCGGTTACCACCCCTTCGTCTCCGTGCACGTCGCGGCGTACAACGAGAAGCGCGTCATCGATCGATTGCTGACCGCGCTGTCGCAGCTCGAGTACCCCGAGTACGAGGTCGTGGTGGTCGACGACTCGAACGACGAATCGGTAGAGATCCTTCAGCGCTGGGTCGGGCGGCCGCGGTTCAAGATCCTGCACCGGAGCAGCCGCGCCGGCTACAAAGGAGGCGCGCTGCGCGAGGCGCTCATGCTCATGGACCCGCGCACCGAGTACGTCGTCGTCTTCGACGCCGACTCGGTGCCTTTCCCGGATTCGATCGAGCGCCTTCTCCCGCTGTTCTATCGCGTCAGCGACGGCACGGCCAACCGCCGGTTCGCCGATGCGTTCGGCCGGACAGACGCGCCGTCGGAGCCGGGACAGATCAGGCGCCGCGCCGAGGTGGCCGCGGTGCAGAGCTACCAGTGGCACGTCCTGAACAAGTCCGAGAGCTGGCTGACCGGAGCCGTGCGCGCCGAGTACTCGGGCAGCTACATGATCGAGCGGCCATTTCAGGACGCGATCGGCGCGCTGAAGATGATCGCCGGCACGGCGTACATGATCCGCGCGGACGTGCTGCGCGAGGTCGGGTGGGGCACGAGCATCACCGAGGACTGGGAGCTGACGCTCAAGCTCTACGCGCGGGGCTGGAAAGTCGTCTACACGCCCTGGGCCGAGACGCCCGCCGAGTGCGTCAGCACCTTCGCGCGGCTCGCACGCCAGCGCATGCGCTGGGCCGAGGGGCACACACACAACGTGCGCGAGTGGTTTGGGGCGATCATGCGCTCGCCCCACGTCACGCCGCTGGAGAAGCTCGAGTTCCTGTACGACTCGACGTACTACCTCCAGGCCGCGCTCTTTGTCGTCGGCTCGCTCAGCTGGCTCGTCTCCGAGCTCATCTTCCACACGCACGTGCCGGGATGGACCGCGGTGCTGGGGTGGTCGCTGCTGTTCTCCAACGTCTTCGCCCTGCCCTTGATGAACCTCGGCGGCTTGATCCTCGAGGAGGCGCCGGCGCGCGACGCCCAGGGGGTGCTCGGCGCCGTGGCGCTGTCGTGGGCGCTCGTGCCGTTCCAGGCGTGGGCGGCGTTCAAAGGCCTGGTCAGCAAGGACGAGGGGCCGTGGTTCCGCACCCCCAAGACCGGCCGCGTCACCGATCAAGTGCGCCACCTCCGGCGGCTGTACATGCTGCGGCGCTGGCTGCTCGGGCGGCGGCCGTCGCACCGCCCGGCCCCGCCCCTCGCGCCGGCCCCCGTCTACAGGGCGACCCGGCGCTCGCGCCTGCTTGGCTGGCTCGCGATCGGCGTGCTCGTGATCATCTTCGGCGGACTTGCGGCGCTCTCCCTCCACGCACCGACCGTCAGCGCCGCGGGCAACCCGCTGTACCTGCACGGCAGCGGCACGGCGCCAGGTTGCACCGCGAGCACCATCGACGCCAGCGCCGGCGCCAGGGCGACGCCGTGCGCGATCCAGTCACAGGCGGGCGGCGTGACGGCCACCTGGGCATGGACGGGACTGCCGGCGCAGACCGTGGCCGCCGGCGTATGGACGTTCACGCTTTACTGGAGCGGCGGCTCAGGCTCGACCAGCGACACGGTGAGCATCGCGGCCGGCGTCTCCGCCACCGCGAGCTGCGCCGGATTCGTGGCCACGATCCCAAGCGTCGGGACGTGGACGGCGGACTACGGCGCGAGCACGGCCAACGCGACGAGCCCCCTGACCGTTAACACGAGCGCAAGCCAGCTGCCGCTGGTGATCCCTCCCGGCGGCTCGCTGTGCCTGTCGGTCACCCTCACCCATAACACGGGCGGCAAGCCGTCGATGCTTTACGACGCCAGCTTCGCCTCCGGCGGCGCCACCAGCTTCGTGCCGCCGAGCATCGTCGTCCCCGAAGGGTTGCTTGGTGTCGCCGGTCTCGCCTTGCTGGTGCCGCTGTTCGCGAGGCGCCTGGTCAGGAGGCGCGCATGAGGACCCGGGAACGGGATGTCAACCTCACGCTCATCGCGCTGACCTGCGCCCTCCTGATGGTCCTCCCGCTGGTGACGACGTTTGACGATCTGCTGACCGCGTGGGCGATGGGCCTCGGCGCGAACAACCCGCTGCAGGCGATCGTGCCGACGGAGTCGCGGATGGTCGTAAGCATGCTCGGGCTGCTCGGAGTGCACGCGGCGGCTTCCGGAAGCCACCTCGTCGTCTGGGACGCATCCGGCTCGATGCATACGCTCTTCATCTCCTGGAACTGCATCGGCTGGCAGAGCCTCGTCCTGTTGTTGATAAGCCTCGCCTCCGGGCTGCGGGGCGGACACTCGCTGGAGGCGCGCGCACAGGTGATGGTGATCGGCGTCGCCGGGACGATGTTGTTGAATCTCCTGCGCGTGACGATGGTGGCCCTGATCGCGGCATGGTGGGGAGTCGCCCCGGCGATCCTCTTCCACGACTACGGCGGCACGATTCTCTTCGCTGGCTTCCTGTTCGGGTTCTGGGCCTTTGCCCAGCGCTGGATCCTCGAGCCGGCCACCGCTGAGGTCGCCGCGTGAACCGCTGGGCGCGCCTGGGTCTCCAGACCGCCTTCGGGCTCGCGCTGCTCTACCTGTGGCTTCGCACCGTCTCCCTGCCCGAGATCGCCGCCCACGCGCGCGTGCACAGCTGGTGGGCGGTGGCGGTGATGATCGTCCTCTTCCTGCTGACGAGCGTGATCCGCGCCCGGCGCTGGCTTTTGCTGCTCCGGCCGCTGGCCCCTGTCGGGATGGTGCGGGCGTTCGCAATGAACGCAGCGGCCGGGTTGCTGAACTACGTGCTTCCCATACGCTCCGGCGACGCCGCCCGAGCGTGGTGGCTCTGGCGCCGCCACCGCATCCCCGCAGGATCGGCGCTGGCGACCATCGTCATCGACAAGGCGTGCGACCTGGCGGCGGTGGCCGTGGTGCTTGCAGCGCTGACGGTCTTTGCGCTGACGGGCGCGATGAGCGCGCCCCGCGGCCTCGTGGGTGCCGCTGCGCTCGCGATCGCGCTGCTGGCGGCGGTGCTCGGGACGGCGCTCGTCGGCCCACGCTTGGCCCGTTCTGCTCCCGCGCGGCGGCTCCTACCGGGCCGGTTCGCGTCGGCGCTCGCCGGGCAAGCCTTCGCGTTCCGCGCCGGCGCGCGAGGCCTGTGGACGCCGCAGCTCGCCGCGCGCCTGGCCGGGCTCACGGCGCTGGCGCTGGTGATCGACGCCTTCAACTTCACGCTGCTCTTTGTCGCGGTCGGGATCGACGTACCGGCGCTGAAGGCGATGGCCGCCTACCCGGCGCTGCTCCTGTCATTCGCCGTCCCCGCCGGACCCGGCTACGTGGGCAACCTCGAGGTCGCGGGCTCGCTAGTGCTCGGCGGCGGGCTGGGGCTCGCGCCGGCGGTAGCCGCAGGCGCGATCGTCCTCTACCACGCGATCACCGCGGCCAACGCGCTCGCGCTTGGGGCGCTGAGCTTCTTCCTGGTCGGAGGGCGGCGCAAGGCGCGCGTCGGAGCGCCGAGGCGCATCGCCGTCTTCCACTGCGGCTTCACCTACGCGGGCGGAGGTGAGAGGCTGGTCATCGAGGAGGTCCTCGGGCTGCGCCGGCGCGGCTACGAGGTCGAGTGCTACGCGCCAACCGTGGACGCGTCTCGCTGCTACCCCGACCTGATCGGCGAGGTGCGCGTCAGGACCTTCTTGCCCCAGCTCCCGCGCTGGTTCCCCTACCGCGAGGCCGTGCAGATGGCGGCGACGTCACTGCTCATGCCGCTCTACGCGTGGCGCTTCCGCGGGGTCGATGCCATCGTCGGCTGCAACCAGCCGAGCGCGTGGATCGCGTGGTGGGCCGCGCGGTTGATGGACGTGCCCTACGTCGTCTATCTCAACCAGCCCAACCGCCTCGTCTACCCGCGCAACATCGACCGCCAGACAGGCTGGGTCTCGAACGCCGACTACCGCCTGCTGGCCGCGATCGTGCTGCGCGCAACGCGTTTTGTCGCGTGGGCCGACCGGCGCTCGGTGCAGGAGGCGGATCAGCTCCTGGTCAACGGCAACTACATCGGCGACATCATCCGCACGACCTATCGCCGCGACGCGGTCGATTGCCCGGCGGGGTGCCACGTCGCGCCGTCGGGGTTCCCGCTGCCGGTCGAGGCGCGCTTCTCCGGCGGCCTGACCATCAACGGTTACCCGATTCGCCGGCCGTACGTGCTGCTGACCAACCGCCACTACCCGCAGAAGCGGTTCGACCTGGCGATACGGGCCATGGCCGAGGTGCGCAAGAGGCACCCGCGCGCGCAGCTCGTGATCCCTGGCCCGGCGACCTCGCACACCGCCTCGCTGCGATCGCTCGTCAAGGAGCTCGGTATGGAGGACGCGATCCTCTTCCTTGGTCCGATCAGCGAGCAGGAGCTGCAGACGCTGTACGAGGGCGCCGCGGTTTATGTCTACCCGGCGCCCGAGGAAGACTTCGGCATGGGCGTGATCGAGTCGATGGCCAAAGGAGTGCCGGTCGTGGCCTGGAACCAGGCCGGGCCGACCGTCACCGTGGCGCCGGACACCGGCCACCTTGCCGAGCCGCTCGACGTCGGGGACTACGCCGGCGGGATCATCCGACTGCTGGACAGCCGCGAGCAGAACCAGGCGACCGGTGAGCGCGCCTTCCAGTGGGCCCGCAAGTTCGACTGGGAGCGGCACGTCGACACCATCGAGCGCGAGGTGCTCGCGGTCGCGCGCAGCCACGTGCAGCTGCAGCTGGAAGCCGCGACGGCGTCGGCGTGAAACTCCTGCCGAGGCTCCTCGCCGAGGAAGACGAGGAGGTCGAGGCACCCGAGCCCGAGGAGCCTCAGAACGCTTTGGTTCGACCGCACTGGGCGTGGACGCCCGCGATCGCGGCGCTGGCCGCGGCGCCTCGGCTGCTCTACCTTTTCGTGTTCACCGACCCGGAGAACCCGGGCGTGCGCCGCTATGGCGACGTCTGGCACCACTGGCAGATCGCGTACCTGACCAAGGAGATCGGCCTTGGCGCGCCGGACGGTCCGCGCCTGTGGGACCTCAAGGGACTCGACTACTTCTGGGGCATCCTCCATCCCGTGATGATGGTCGCCATCTTCGATGTCACCGGCTCGATCGACATCGTGCTGAACCGCCTGGTCAGCCTGGCGTTCGGCGTGTTCGTCGTCCTGCTTGTGTTCCACATCTGCCGCCGCCACTGGGGCACGCACGTGGCCATGGGCGCGGCTCTCATCGCCTCGTTCCTGCCCACGAGCGTCATGAACGACGCGTCGGGCATGCTCGAGCCGCTCGGCGTCGCGCTGTGCCTGGCCGGGCTGGTCGCGTGGCCCCGCCACGGCCTCTGGTCCGGGCTCGCGCTCGGCCTGGCGACGATGGCTCGGGCCGAAGCCTGGATCTTCGGCCTGGGCATGGTCGTCGCGGCCTTCTTCAAGAAGGACGGCTGGCAGCAGCGCATCCCACTCGTCGCTGGATTCGCTGCCGTGATGCTTTTGTACGTCAAGGTCCTCGCCGACAAGACCGGCAACCCGATCTACCCCCTGTGGTGGAACTTCTTCGCCAACGCGGTCGGCAGATGGGAGTTCACGCCTGTCAGCGCTAGCCAGGCGTCGGTCAGGCCGGTGCTCGGCGCGCTCCTGGCGATGGCGGTCGCCGGGTTGGCGTGGAGCCTTCTAAGGCGACCCCCTTCCTACATGTTCCTCAGCTTCGGTTTCGGCTACTGGGTCTTCGTGGCGGGGATGCTCGGATTCACGTCGTACCTGGCGAGCTGGGTGTGGTGGATGCCGATCACGAGGGTGTTCGCCTTTCCGTATGTGTTCGCGGGCGCGCTGCTGGCGGCCGTCGCGCTGTGGTGGGCGCCTCGGCGCTTCGGTCCTCGCGTACTCCCCGTGGGTTGGAGCGTCGTAGCCGTCGCCCTCCTTGCGAGTCAGCTGGCGTGGATTCCCATCCAGCAGGTGTTCGGTCCGTCGGAGGCGGAGTGGCTCGCCATCAAGGCCGAGAGCGTCCAGCTTGGTGCCTGGTACAGCACGCCGCCGTACGCGGGACACTCGCTCGCGGTGCCGGAAGACCGGCCGGACGTCACTTACGCGATGGCGCGCTTCGGCGGCGTCGAGGGCAAGCACCTGATCAGTGAGATGTACGCTCCCGCCCGACCGGACGCGTGCTGGTTCGCCAAGACCGACGTCCGCATCGTCGCCGTCGACGCCGCCCACAGCGCGATGCTCGAGGACAACCCGTCATGGTTCACTCACATCGGCACGATGGGCGAGGCGCACTGGGAGGTCTACGGCGTGAACTCTCCTCCCTGCGACGCCGCCGCATAGGCGAGCCACTGGCGCCCGCCACCTCCTTCGACTACGAGGCCAAGCGCTGGGGCGCGGCGCCGCTGCGGCCGCGGCCGTGGTTCATGAACGGCCTCAAGCTGCGCTATCTGCTGGAGGACCTGTCACCGGTCCAGGGGCGGGTCCTCGACGTCGGGTGCGGGGTGGGGCAGGTGGCGAAGGCGGTCAAGCGCGAGCGGCCCGACCTCGAGGTGCACGCGTGCGACGTGAGCCGCTCGGCGATCGCGGCCGCAAGCGCGGCGGCGCAGGGAGTCGACTTCCGGCTGGCGACGGCCGAGCGCCTCCCGTTCGCGGACGGCGAGCTCGACCACGTGTGGATCTTCGACGTCCTCGAGCACGTCGACGACCCGGAGCTGGTGCTGCGCGAGGTGGCGCGGGTGCTGAAGCCGGGCGGCGGCTTTCACATCGTCCTGCCGCTCGAGGGCCAGCCGCGCACCCTGTACCGCCTGGTCGGCGCGGGCACGCGATGGACGGCGAAGATGCGCCACGGCGGCCACGTCCAGCTGTTCGCCGCCGAGCGGTTCCGGGCCATGGCCTCGGCGTGCGGGCTGCCGGTGCGGCGGACGCGGTGGAGCTATCACCTGACGCTGCAGGTCCTCGACCTCTTGTACTTCACGTGGCTGGACTTGCGAGGTCCAGTGAGCGGTTCGGTCGAAGACATGTCGGTGGCGCGCGGCGGCGTGATGGGCGGGCTGATGCGGGCCGCGAGCAGGGCGGTGGCGACGACGGCGTGGGGCGAGGCCCGGCTGCTCCGGCGCCTGCCCGGCGGCTGCGGTCATTTCTCCTGCGTGCGGGCCGGCTAGCAAGACCGCGAGCGCCGGCAGTCGCGTGCAATCCAACACCGCGAAAGCCGCGAGTGCCGGGGCGGCTATCCGCCCTTTTGTCGCTCAGTTGACGGACTCGGCCCAGGCGATCAGGTCGCGCAGGCCGTGGTCGAAGTCGACCTTCGGCTCCCAGCCGAGGTCCCGCTTAGCTTTAGTGATGTCGCTGACGTAGTAGGCCTGGTCGCCCTCCCTCCAGTCCGCAAACTTGTACTCCGGCTTCTTGCCCGTCAGCTCGCCGATCTGGTCGATCACCTCGAGCAGGTTGCGCTGGTTTTCCGGCCCGCCGCCGACGTTGTAGACCTCGCCGCGCGTGATCCCGATCTTGTCGATGACGATGGAGTAGAGCGCGCTGAGGTCCCGGGCGTCGAGAAGGTCGCGCACCTGCGTGCCGTCGCCGTAGATCGTCAGGCCACGGTCCTTGAGGATCGAGTGCACGAAGTGGGCGACCCAACCCTGGTCTTCGGTGCCGTACTGGTGCGCGCCGTAGATGCAGCTCTGGCGCAGGACGACCGTGTTCATGTCGAAGCAGCGTGCGTAGTCGCGCACGTACTGGTCGGCGGCGCCCTTGCTGCACCCGTAGGGGCTGTGAAAGTCGAGTGGCTGGGTTTCTTTACAGGCTGAGTTGTTTTTGTCGAGCTTTCCGTAGACCTTGTTCGTCGATGAGAAGACGAACGGTGCGTCGTGGTTGTGAGCTCGCACGGCCTCGAGCATGTTGAGCGTGCCGCGAGCGTTGACGTCGAAGTCCGTGTCGGGGTCGACGAGCGACGTCGTCACCGCCACCTGCCCGGCAAGGTGGAGGACGGCGTCCTGGTCGCGCACGTGCTCGGCGAGCGCGCTGGCGTTCCTCACGTCCTCTTTGATGAAGGTGACCCGGTTGGGGTACCGGGTGATCAGCCACTTCAGGTTGCGCTCGGTGCCCGGCCGGCTCAAGTTGTCGAGCAGGGTGACGTGCCAGCCCTCCTTGATCAGGTGGGCGGCAGCGTTGACGCCCAGGAAGCCGGCTCCGCCGCTGATGAGCACGCGGCGCTCGGGGCCGTCGCCTAGCCGCTCCACCCTCTCCTTGACGTACCGGGCGTTGGGGTCCATCGCGGCGGATACGTTAGCCGGTCGAAATGCCTCTGAAGAAGGCGATCGCTACGATCCAGGACGCGCCCGCCAGGACGAGGGCCTCGCGCCGGGCGTCGTTGCCGCGCGAGTAGGCGTACGCGCCGGGGATGAACAGGGTGGCGAAGGCGCCGTAGACCATGTGCAGGATCCCCTCCCGTGCGTTGCCGCCGGCGAGGAGCGAGGCGACGCCGAGCAGGCCCTGGACAGGGACGATGACAGCCAGGATCAGGTAGGTCGAGCGAAAGCCGCCGGACAAGGCCTGGTTGCGAAAGTAGTGGTACGCGCCCCACAGTCCGAGCACGACCGCGAAGACGACCAGGACGCGGGCGCCGAGGCCGTGGAGGTAGGCGAACGTCGCGAGCAATCAGGACCTGGAAGAGAGGCGGGCGATGTGCTCGCGGAAGTAGTCGACCGTCAGCCGGAGCCCCTCCTCGAGGAAGATCTGCGGCCGCCAGGCCAGCTGCTCCGCCGCGCGCGTGTTGTCGAGGGCGATGCGGTAGACGTCCCCCTTGCGCGGCGGCCCGAAACGCGGCTCGTGCCTGTACTCGGTGAGCAGCGCGAGCTTGCGAAACAGGTCGTTGACCGAGACCGGGATCCCGGTGCTGACGTGGTATGTGCCGCCGTCGCCCTTGTCCAGGGCGGCGATGTTGGCGGTCGCGACGTCGCCAACGTGCAGCATGTCGCGCGACTGGTCGCCGGTGCCGTCGATCGTCACCGGCTTGTCCTCGACCATCCGGCTGGCGAAGATCGCGACCACGCGGCCCTCCTCTGCGGCGAAGTCCTGGCGGGCGCCGTAGATGTTGGCGTAGCGCAGGGTCGTGAAAGTCAGGCCGAAGGTCCGCTCGAACATGGCGAGGTACTGCTCGAAGGCGAACTTGCTCGTGCCGTAGGGCGACAGAGGGCGGATCGGGTGGTCCTCGTCGGCGGGCACCACGTCCGGCTCGCCGTACAGCGCTCCGCCGGTCGAGCTGAAGATGATCTTGCGCACGCCGTTGTCCACTCCCGCGCGCAGGACGTTGAGCCCGCCCACGACGTTCACGTGCGCGTCGTATCCGGGATCCGCGACCGACTTCGGGACCTCGGACTGCGCCGCGTGGTGGTTGACGACCTCGGGCCGGAAGGCCGCCACCGCCCCCTGCACCTTGTCCAGATCGCGCACGTCGGCCCTGAAGAGACGCGCGTCGGGCGTCACGTTCTCCTCGCGGCCAGTGCTGAGGTTGTCGAGCACCGCCACCTCGTGCCCGGCGGCGACATAGGCGTCGACGACATGTGAGCCTATGAATCCGGCCCCGCCGGTGACGAGAATCTTCACGGGTCGTGACTGTACTCGAAGTCGAAGTCGTGAAGGCCCGGCAGGCCGGGCCCCGGGCGACGTTCGTGCGCCGGGTGCTGCTGCGGGCGACGGAGGTTCCAGAAGTGGCGGCGCGCCTGCCCGAGCCAAGCAGCTCCGTGGCCGTCCGGCTCACCTCCGACGAGGAGCTCGCGCGGCTCAACCGCACCTTCGCCGGCGAGGACCGCGCCACCGACGTGCTCTCGTTCGCGGGCGAGGGCACCCACCTAGGCGACGTGGCCATCTCGTGGCCTGCCGTGGTGCGCCAGGCCGAGGAGTACGGACACGACGCCGAGACCGAGCTCGCGCTGCTGGCCGTGCACGGGCTGCTGCACCTCCTCGGCTGGGACCACGCGTCCGCGAATGAGCGGAGGGAGATGACGCGCCTGACGGTGGCCGCGCTCGAACGCTCGCGGATCAGGCTGGCGCCGCGGCGGCTCTAAGCTTGAGCTCGCGACATGGTCTGCGGCGCTCGCCGCGGGCCTTTCCACGTCTCCATGCACATGCAAGCAAGAGCTGAGCGTCTGATCGTCGGCCTGGGCAACCCCGAGTCGGAATACGCCGACACGCGGCACAACCTCGGGTTCGCCTGCGTGCGCGAGCTGGCCCGGCGCTTCGACGTGCGCGTCGACAAGCGGCGATGGCAATCGCTTGTCGGGCGCGTCGAGTCGCGGGGCGTATGGCTGGTCATGCCGCAGACGTACATGAACCTCTCCGGCGAGGCGGTGACGAAGGCGATGAAGGACACCGGGATCGCCGCCGCCGACACCTGGGTGGTCTACGACGAGCTCGACCTGCCGCTGTGCCGGATGCGAATCCGTCACGGCGGGTCGGGCGCCGGCCACAACGGCGTGCGCTCGATCATCGCGGCGCTCGGCACGGACGAGTTCGTGCGGTTCCGCGTCGGCATCGGCAAGCCGGCCCGGAAGTCCTCCTCGTCGGGCGTCCATTACGTGCTCGGGCGCTTCACCAAGGCCGAGGCCGGGCGGCTGCCGGGGGTGATCAGCGGCGTCGCTGACGCGGTCGAGCTGGCGCTCGACGCAGGTCTCGAGCGGGCCATGGATCGCTACAACCGCGCCGGCGCGCTCGGCTGCGAGGAGCTGTCATGACCGCGCTCTGGAAGGAAGTCATCGCGTCGGAGGCCCGGCTCGCGCGCTGGGTCGAGCGCGGCGGGGGCGAGCTCAACGTGGCCAGGCTGCCCCGTCCCGCGTGGCCGATCGTTGCCGGCTCCATCGCCCGAGGCTTGGCCGCCCGCGGCAGGCAGCTGCTGATCCTCGTCCCCGGCCCGGACAGGTTCGCCGGCGAGCTGCGCCTGTGGCTCGCGGGCAACCCGCCCACGTACGTGTTCGCCGAGGTCGCCGTCTCGTTCCTGGACCGGCCGCCCGCGTTCGACGAGTCGGTGAACCGCCGGCTGGAAGCACTCGTGGCTCTGAGCGAGGGCGAACCGGCCGTGGTCGTGACGTCGAGACGGGCGACGACCCGGCAGACGATCTCGCGCCGCGACCTGGTCGAGACCACGGTGGTGCTGCGTCCGGGCGAGGGGCCGGATCCCGTGGCGGTCGCCGGCCGCCTGATCGAGCTCGGCTACACCCGCGAGCCGCTGGTCGAGCAGCACGGCCAGTTCTCGCTCCGGGGCGGGATCCTCGACGTCTTCCCGGCGGCGGCTGACGCGCCCGTGCGAGCGGAGTGGTCCGGGGACGCCGTCGAGACCCTCCGCCTCTTCGACCCGGAGAACCAGCGGTCCGTGATGGCGATCCCAGACGCCGTGATCCGGACGGGACGCGAGCTGCTCATCGGTCCGGACCGCGGCGCCGCCGCAGTCGAACGGCTGCATGGGACCGTCTCCCTGGACACGCTGCGCGGCGACGTGCTCAGCGAGTGGGAGGACGAGCTGACCCGGCTTGGCGCGGGGGCGGCGTTCGCCGGGGTCGAGTTCTACGCCGCCTATCTGGACCCCTCGCGCCCCTCGCTGCTGGACCACGTCCCCCCGGATGCGGTCATCCTCGACTTCGAGCCGCGGCGACAGCTCACCGACGCCCGGACGCTGCTGGACGAGACGTCCATGCTGGCCGCCGCCGAGGCGGGAGGCGGGGAGCTGCCGCGCGAGTTCGTCCTGCCGACCGTCGAGCACCTCGACGACTTCGGCACCAGGCCGCGCCTGGCGGTGACCGCGGGCGAGGGAGATGGCGACGCGGTGGACCTGGGATGGTTCGAGGGCGAGCCCCTGGTCGGCCAGCCCCGGGCGCTCGCCGGCTTTGCCGCCCGCGCCGACGCGGCCGCGGTCGTGTTCGCCACCGAGCAGGACGAGCGGGTGCGCGCGCTGCTCGACGAGGCGGGGGTCACGCCACCCTTGAAGGAGGTCGAGCTCGACCTCGACATGGACCTGGCGCCTGGCCTCGAGCGCGCGGCCGTCGACCTGGGCGCCGGATGGGCGCAACCGGCGCTGAGGCTCTTCGTCGCCACCGACGCGGAGCTCTTCGGTCGGGTGCGGCGTCCCTCGCGCGGCGGCCGCGCCCGGACGCGGGCGGCGGACCTCACCCGCGAGTTCACCCTCGACTTCGCGCCGGACGAGCTGGTCGTGCATGTCGACCACGGCATCGCGCGCTTCAAGGGCATGCGCCTGATCGAGTCCGAGGGCGCGCACCGCGAATACCTCGAGCTCGAGTACGCGGAGGGCGACCGGCTCTTCGTGCCCGTGGAAAACCTGGACCGGGTGCAGAAGTACCTCGGCGGCGAGGGCGCCCCGACGCTGCATCGCCTCGGCACCTCGGACTGGACCCGCGCGCGAGGCCGCGCACGGAAGGTCGTGCAGGACGTGGCCGAGGAGCTGCTGAAGATCTACTCCCTGCGCGAGGCGCGGCCGGGCATCGCGTTCGCGCCCGACACCGCGTGGCAGCAGGAGCTCGAGTCGACATTTCCTTATGAAGAGACGCCGGACCAGGTGGCGGCCCTGGCCGAGATCAAGGCCGATATGGAGTCGGACCGCCCGATGGACCGCCTGCTGTGCGGCGACGTCGGCTTCGGCAAGACCGAGCTCGCGCTGCGGGCGGCGTTCAAGGCGGCGATGAGCGGCAAGCAGGTGGCAGTCCTCGCGCCGACGACGGTGCTCGCGCAGCAGCACTTCCACGTCTTCCGCGAACGGCTGAAAAACTTCCCCGTGGTGGTCGAGATGCTTTCCAGGTTCGTCGACGACGAGGCGCAGGCGCGCACGGTCGAGGGCTTGAAGAGCGGGCACGTCGACATCGTGGTCGGCACGCACCGGCTGCTCCAGCGCGATGTCCGCTTCAAGCGCCTGGGACTTCTCGTCGTCGACGAGGAGCACCGGTTCGGCGTCATGCAGAAGGAGCGCCTGAAGAAGCTGAGGGCGCAGCTCGACGTGCTGTCCCTGTCGGCGACGCCGATCCCGCGCACGCTGCACATGGCCGTCGGCGGCATCCGCGACATGAGCGTCATCCAGACGCCGCCCGAAGAGCGCCAGCCGATCAAGACCTACGTCACCGCCGACGACGACGGGCTGATCCACGAGGCGATCAGCCGCGAGCTGGGCCGGGGCGGCCAGGTCTACTACGTGCACAACCGCGTGCGCACGATCCAGAAGGCGGCAGAGCGCGTGCGCCGCCTGATGCCGGAGGCCCGCGTCGCGGTGGGCCACGGCCAGATGTCCGAGGACGAGCTGGCGACCGTGATGGTGGACTTCGAGTCGGGCAAGTACGACGTGCTGGTGTGTACGACGATCATCGAGTCGGGCCTCGACATCCCGAACGTGAACACGATCATCGTCGAGCGCTCTGACCGCTTCGGCCTGGCCCAGCTCTATCAGCTGCGCGGCCGCGTCGGACGCTCGGGTCGGCGGGCGTACGCATACTTCCTGTACGACCCGCGGCGGTCGCTGACCGAGGAGGCGGACAAGAGGCTGGACGTCATCTCCGGCCTGCACGAGCTCGGCCAGGGCTTCAAGATCGCGCTCCGCGACCTCGAGATCCGCGGCGCCGGCAACCTGCTGGGCACCGAGCAGCACGGCGCGATCGCCGCGGTCGGGTTCGAGATGTACCTGCAGATGCTGCAGGGCGCGGTCAACAAGCTGCGGACGGGTTCCGACGAAACCGCGATCGCCGACGTGCTCTCGACGGCGGAGATGAACCTCGACCTGCCGCTCGACCACTTCATCCCGCGCTCCTACATCCGCGACGAGAAGCTGCGCCTGGCTGCGTACCGGCAGCTCGCGAACGCAGAGGACGAGGAGGAGCTGGACTCGATGCTGCGCTCGCTGCGCGACCGCTACGGCACCGCGCCCGCGCAGCTCGACAACCTGGCTTACTCGCTGCGCGTCAAGCTGCGCGGCCAGCGCATGGGTCTGCGCGGCGTCATCGCGGAGGGCCACGACATCGTCATCCGCGTCGATCCGCAGAGGCTGCTCGACGTGGAGGAGCTCTCGCGGCGGATGGCGGGCAGGATCGCCGTCGGGCCGAACCGGATCAAGATGCGACGCAAGGGCGAGGGCTGGCAGGCCGACCTGATGACCTTGCTCAACGAGATGACCGCCCTCTACGAAGCCGGCCGCGGCGCCGCGGTAATGTCTCGCCCGTGACGGAAAAGCCTTTCTCGGCGGGGGTCGCGGCCATCTTCGAGGTCGTGCACCGCCTGCGCGCGCCGGATGGCTGCCCGTGGGACCGGGAGCAGACGCACGAGTCGCTCCGGCCGTACCTGCTCGAGGAGACCTACGAGCTGCTCGAGGCCATCGACTCCGGCCAGGAGGCCAAGATGATGGAGGAGCTCGGCGACCTCCTGCTCCAGGTCGCGATGCACGCCGAGATCGCCGCCCAGGAAGGCCGCTTCGACGCGGCCAGGGTGTCGGAGGCGGTGGCGGCGAAGATGGTCAAGCGCCACCCGCATGTATTCGGGGACGCGTCGGCGGCGAACGCCGACGAGGTCCTGCGCAACTGGGAGCACCAGAAGATGCGCGAGTCGCGCGATGCCGGCAGCGAAGAGTCAGTCGTCGACCGTGTGCCGGAGACGCTGCCCGCGCTCGCGTGGACCCTGGGCCTGCAGAAGCGCGCGGCGCGCGTGGGTTTCGACTTCGCGTCGCCGCCCGCCGCGGCGGCTTCGGTGGCCGAGGAAGCGGGCGAGCTCGCCACGGAGAGCGACCGCGACCGCGTGTTCGAGGAGATGGGCGATCTGCTGTTCGCGATCGTCTCCCTGGCCCGGACGTTGAAGGTGAATCCGGAGGACGCGCTGAGGGTCGCGGGCCAGCGGTTCCGCAAGCGCTTCGCGGCCGCGGAGGCCACACTGCGCGCCGAAGGTAAGAGTTTCAACGACCTCGACGAGGCGGAGAAGCTTCGCGTTTGGGAGCAGTCGCGCTAGGACGCGTTTGTTATAGTCGGCGCCTCCGCCGTCCTTCACAACACAACGTCGCAGCATGAGACACACCAGAGCCTTGACCGTCGCGGGCACCGTGCGCACGAACACGTTCGGCGTGCGCCAGGTCGTCGTCCTTGTCGCCATCGTCGGCGCTCTGGCGTGGGGCGGGGTGGCCTTCGCGCAGGAGGCTTTCATCAGCCACGGCCTAAGTCAGCAGGTGAAGGAGCTGCGCCGCCAGAACGCCGAGATCGCGGCTCAGAACGCCGGCTACAAGAAGGACGTGCAGGCCTTGCAGTCGGGCACCGCGAACGAGGAAGAGGCGCGGCGCAACGGCTACGCGAGGCCGGACGAGAAGACGTACCTGGTCACCACCGCGCCCTCGCCGACCCCGCCGGCCCATCGCTGAGCGGCGGGTATACTCGTAGACGCGGAGTGGAGCAGCGGCAGCTCGTCGGGCTCATAACCCGAAGGTCGTCGGTTCGAATCCGACCTCCGCAACCATCTTCCTGATCACCCCAACCGCGTGACTGTGAGCACGTCCGAAAAATCGTCCGTCCACACTGGAAACTGAGGATTCCCCGCCATCACTTTCCAACCTGGGCGTGCAGGTATATCGCCAAGGTCACGAGGATCCGCTGCCATCAGCACCCACGACGACTTGAACTTGCCCATCGCAGCCTCTGCGGGTGTCACGTCGATGTCGGTACGCAAGTAAGCCGTGAGGGAGATGGACGCCGCGCCGCTGGCCAGGACCGAGGCCAGGTCGATGTACTTGTTTGACACGTTGAACATCAACACCCCGCCCGGGCGCAGCTTGAGCACGTAAAGCTGCAGTGCTTCCTGCGTCAGCAGATGCACCGGCGTCGCGTCACCGCCGAAGGCGTCGAGGACGATCAGGTCGAAACTGTGGTCGGGCGCCTTGGCGAGCGTCAGCCGGCCGTCGCCGAGCACGATGCTCGCGTTGGGCGTGCAGTCGCGCAGGAACGTGAACAGATCGGGGTTCTTGGCGATGCCAACAACCACCGGGTCGATCTCGTAGTACGTCCACGTCTGCTGTGGCTGCGCATAGCAGCCAAGCGAACCCGCACCCAGCCCGATGACGGCAACGTTCCAGCGGCCGTCCACCTCACGCACCGCGTGGAAGAAGTCACCGACAGGGCCGCTCGGCGCGTAGTAGGAGGTAGGGATGTCTCGCAGCTGCGGGTCGGTGAGCTGGACTCCGTGGATGACGCCACCGTCGATCAGCTCGTGCCGCTGGCCGGTCGCGTCGGCGACGACTTTGTGCACGCCGAAGAAGTCCCGCTGTTGAAAGATGGTGAGTTGGGCGCCGATGGGCAGCAGGCTCAACAGCAGCATCAAACCCGTCGTCAGCCCGAAGCGAAGCGGGCGTCGCGTGAAAGCTGCGGACACCACCGCGGGAATCGCGAAGACCACGAGGATGCGAACAAAGTCCCCAGCGCTTGCCGCGCTTGTCATCACCACGCGGTCCAACCGGCCGAGGACCCCTGTCACCGACAGAAGCCCGAGCGCGGCGAGAAGCGTGACGGCAAGAAGGGCGGGCATGGCCAAGTCGGCGCGGAGAGGCTTGCGGTCCGTCGCCGCGGCCAGCGCCGGCCTGAGGAGAGCCGCGCCGATGATGGCGATGGGGTACTCGAAGAAGTCACTGAAGAGGGCGGGGGCCACCACGGCGATGAAAAGGCCTCCCGTCGCGCCGCCCACGGCGACCCACCAGTAGAACTCGGTCAGGTGTGAGGCGCTCGGCCGATCGCCGGCGAGCTCACCGTGGCAGAGAAGGGCGGCGAGGAAGAAGGCACCGAAATGGAGGATGGCGAGACCCCAGAAAGGACCCCCGCCGCCGAGCAGGATCATCCCGAGCAACGGCAGCGCGTAGAAGGGAAACGCGCGGTTGAGCCATCGCTGTGGGATCAGCGGTCGCCGGGCGAAGACGATGGCGAAAGAGAACAGGTACAGGGCGAGCGGGATCACCCACAGCAGTGGGAGCGGACGGATCACCGTCGTGAAGTAGGACGTGACCGCCAGCATCCACGTCGAGGGGACGGCCGCGAGCAGTATCCACCGCACGCGCCGGCGCCACGTCAGCTGCTCGCTGGAGGAGTCGACGTGAGCAGTGACGGGTTGGCTGCGGTTGCGCGGTTCCGTGAGGGCGACGGCTGCAATGCACAGCGCCACCAGCAGGACGAACGCGATGTAGCCGGCGAGCCAGAGCTGGGCCTGCGCGTGGAGGCCGAGATGCGGCTCGATGAGCGCCGGGTACGAGAGGAGCCCAAGGGCGCTTCCCAGGTTGCTGGCGAGGTAGAGGAAATAAGGATCCGACGCGTAGCTGTGATTGGTCCGCGAGAAGAGGTGCTGGACGAGCGGCGAGGTCGTTGACACGACGAAAAAGGGAAGACCGGCCATGGCCGTGAGGAAAAGGACCAGGTACAGGACGATGCCGGCGGAGCTCGGTGGGTCCCATCCGGGAATCAGGTGGATGGGCAGCACCGCCAGGGGCAGCACGAGCACGACCGCGTGGACGAGGGCCTGCCGTCGCCAGCCAAGCCTGACCGCGAGCCAGTGCGAATATCCATACCCGGCCAGCAGCACGACCTGGAAGAAGAGAACGGTCGTTGTCCACACCGCGGGGGTGCCGCCAAACACCGGCAGAACCATCTTGCCGACCATCGGCTCGACGAGGAAAAGCAGGAACGCGCTGGCGAAGATGCAAAGCGCGAAGACTGCGACCACTCCTACGGAGGCCGCGAATCGCCTGTCCAGGGAGGCAGTGGCCGCGCCGATCAAGGCCGTATATTCTGCGGCACCGTCTTCACAATTCAGCCGGCGCACAAGGCCCGGCGTCCTAGATCGAGGAACCAGGTGAATAAGAGAAAGAGAGTGGCGATCGACAAGCACCGGAAGAAGAAGCGCAAGCTGAAGGCTCGGGCCCAGCAGCCAGCGCGGTAACCTCTCCCGCGCGGTGCCGTAGCTCAGGTGGTAGAGCGCGCGACTCATAATCGCGTTGTCGGTGGTTCGAGTCCACCCGGCACCACCATGTCCGTCTGCAACTTCAGCTGATGGGAGACCCTGACTCCAAGACCGTGGGGACTGCCGTACGTGCCTTTGCGCGTTCGGGCGACGCGGAATCCGCCCTCGAGCGGTGCGCGCGTGGTTGGCGGTCATGGCTCGCTAGCGGCGACATGGACGACGGAATGGTCGTCGCCGCGGCGGCGCTCGAGGCCCCCGGGGCGCAGACAGTGGAGCCGTGGTACGCGCGAGTCCTGTACGCAGATGGTCTCTTCGCCTTTCGCGCCGGGGATGTGAAGCGATCGCGCGCCCGCAACGT
>Ga0209376_1000469_pt1 | contig 44491 bp, 42 predicted proteins | sample GraSoiAngelo_134_FD_185891 | JGI IMG/M metagenome (GOLD analysis project Ga0209376, IMG submission 185891) | Grasslands soil microbial communities from the Angelo Coastal Reserve, California, USA - 14_0929_05_30cm (SPAdes) (version 2) | ecosystem: Environmental > Terrestrial > Soil > Grasslands ...
CCACCGGCTGGAAGGACCCGCGCTTGAGCCGTAGCCGTCGAGAATCGCAGTGCACGCCATAGGAGCCTCTCAGAGCTTCCCTCCGCGTGCCAATTGTTGCAGTGCAGCAACCCCCAGACTTACTGCACTGCAAATACTAAGTATATTTGCAGTTGCAGTAACAGTCAGTACTGCAGTAATTGTTGCAGTTTTTGCAGTAATCATATTTTTGTGTAAAACCCGGCCGCGTTTGCCACACGCCGGGACGCTTTTAGTTCCCCCAGCATGTTATAGAACGTCCGCTCGGATAGCCCTAATTCTTCACGGGCGGATTTTTGCCAATCCTTCGATCTTAATGATTTTTCTCCTAACAGGCTGAGCAGTTGTGTTTGGGTCGCTGTGGCTGGCCGCCCCTACGGTTTGCTTCAATCGGCTGGGATCAAGCGTGCCATCTACCACAAAGAGCGGATACTGCCAGCGAACAACGAACGAAGGTTTTGGCGGATGATTACGCAGAGTCATCTCGACCGAAAAGCATCGATTCTCCGCATTATAATCCTCATGCTGTGTGAACGTGAGAATCGTGTCGGGGTCGCGCGAAAACACTCCGCTACCCGCGAGTCGATCAATAGACTCTTTTTGCGCTTGATTGCCTTTCGGATAGTGCGCGCCAAATAAGACCGCGGCGCCGGTGCGGACGGATAACATTTTAAACTCATTCACGAGGCTGGCGATGTCGCCCGCCTTATTTTCATCTCGACCTAGTAAGAGTTTATAGGATGGATCCAGGACAATAAGCGAATAGACATCTGGCGGGATTTAAGGTTGTAATTTATTCCATTCAAAAATGCGCCCGCGGAGATTAAGGATGTCGATCATCCTGGGCTTGATTGTAACATTTTTCTCGGCGCAGACCTGCTGTAACCGATGGTGAAAAAATGCTGCAGGCAGTTCGAAATTGACGAATAACACGCGGCCTTTTTCCGTAGCGTACCCGTTCAAGCATTCTGTGCCCGTCGCGATTGCAACCGCCAGGTCAATCTGTAACCATGTTTTATAAGACTTAGACGATCCGCCTAGAACCATCTTTCCGCCTTTGTGCAGGACGCCATCGATTATGTCAGACGGCAGGATTATGGGCTCAGCTAAAACCTTGGCAGCATCCTGGGCCAGACTAATGAAGGTGCAATTTCGATCCCCGCCTCCGGCAGTTAGCGTATCAGGTATCGCCCATTCCCCCATGGTTCCGTCCGTCCATTCTGTTTCCAATAGCGCTCTCACTTGATTAGCGCCGGGTTGAAGAAATAAACCGCCTGGCGTTTACCGTTGTCACGCAGCCCGTCTGGCATGCGTACAAACTGCGAGCGCGTCCATGTCGTACGATCTGCGCCTAACGAGACGGCATATCGCATAAAACGTTGCAACCGCTCCTCGGCTTGGCCGGCGCAATAAAACCAGCCATGTAATGATTTGTTGCCGCTGTGAACTACAATCGCCAACGGGGCTCGCGCTGCCAGATACAACAATAAGGCCGCATGTTCATCAACGCCGCCGCAATCGAATTCGATCACGAGAAAACGTCGCGCGGCGGTGGTTTCAAGTGCGTGCGCGGATTCTTTGCCCTTTTTCGTACGCCCGATCCGCGCCGTCATCGGGCTTGGCACGATCAGTTGTTGCGCCGCTAGTTTTCCCCGCCGTTCCTCGCGGGAGTAGGTGTTAAAGTCAGAATTGTTTTTCCCGCAGCACAATAACGGGTTGCCGGGGAAGAGCGCGTCAATCAACGCTTCGGTGTGCGCTGCATTATCTTCAAGCCTAATCGGAGAAACTTCCCAGAGATCAACAAGGCCGCCTCCATCACGAACGATTGCCGTCAGTTGCTCTTGATTCACGCACGGCCATTTCGGTGCGGCCTGAATTGGCTGTGATCGATTGCCGGGCTGCCAAGCACAGGCGAGCGCGTTTTGAACTGCTGAAACAATTTCCCCTCGTGGCACATGCCGACCGCAGTTTGCGACGCAATTTTCAAGCAGATCCACAATTTCAGTGGCAGGCAGATGAGCATGAAGTTGCCGCGCAGCTCGGAAGAGAAACGAGTGAACGCCTTCACCCGTTCGCGGCGGGGCAGTCAGCATCTCTACAAGAAATTGCGGAAGTTTGCCAGTCACAAGCACCCTCCCACGTCCTCGCAGTGCAAACAGAAGATCCGGCCGCTCAATGCCGAGCGACCCGAAAATCCGCCGAGATTTTCGTTCCGTACTACGATGCCGCAAACGCAGCACCGGTTCACCCGTTCGCGGCGGTGTGCCCATCGCGCTATTGGCGTTTCGCGCAGGCACGATTGACATTCGCCACTCGAAGAGGGGTTGGAGTTCAATTGCGAAGAGCGCGCTTGGCGGCGCGCTTTTCCTTTTCCAGGCGCGCTCATTTCACGCCTGAGGAGTTCTCGCTTTTCGGTCGCTCGTTCTCCAGTTTTGAATTGAGATACGCGCGGATACTGGGCACATGAAACAAGCGTTTGCCGCGCTTTTCGCCGTGCTCCGCAAGTGACACGGATTTGATCAAGCCCTCGGCGTCGAGGTGATACGCAGTTGACCGGCGCAACCCAAACAGCAAGAGGACGCCGTGAAAATCAGTCCACTCGGTGAGAGGACTGACCGACACCTCGGATGCCGCTCTTGGTTTACTTTTTGTCGTCATCGGCAACGAGTATTGCCGACAACAGACAACTAAACTAGGGACACAGTTTTCACCCGTTTCGTGTCTGACTTTTTAGGCCGTCCAGTGGGTAGCTCAACCAGAGACAACGCCTTGCGCAACCTGTTCCAGTTATGTTGTGGCAGTTTGTTACCGCAGTTGAAACGTTTCTCGATCTCTCTCTTAATAGCTACAATGCCCAACCCGCTGCCGAACAGGTCCGGAAAATACTTAACTACCTTCTTACGAAGTACCAGCTCGCGATCACGTCTGAAGATATGATTAGACTCCTTCAGCGCGTCCCTAACGGTCCTGACTATTTGCCGGTCGTCGGTTAGTAATGCTTTGACTACGAGAACGCCGATCTCGCGAATCGTCGCATCGTTAAAAACAAACGCGATCACCGGGTCAAGCACGCGGTCAGGCGGGCGATCTACGTCTAATAATGATGTAAAGCTACCGCTTCTTGGTAAAGATCGCCGCAGGGCTGCGATGATCGGATTATCGCGCGCCGGTACTGTTCGCTTGCGTTTGTTCACCTTTATATACGCGGGAGCACCGACACGGCCTCTCGATAGATAGCCAACTCGCGGTGCGTGTACCGTTGGCCCATTTCGCGCGAAGTGTGACCCGCCAACGCCATTCTGATTTCTTCGGGAACGCCACTATTGGCCAGACATGAAACGAAGCCACGCCTCAGACTGTGAAAAGACAGCCCATTCACCGTACGGCCGGATGATCCCGACGCATTACGATCGCGAATGATGTGCTGCCTGATCCCCGCGCGTGCCATCAATTTACGGAACGCTTTGGACATCGGGCTGATGTTCCGCCCCGCCTGCTGCGCCAACGACGGGAATACGTACGCCTCATCGCTCTGCGAAGTAAGCGGGACAACTTTCCGCTGTTTGCGCAATGACGTTAAAAACTTCTCCAGTTCCGGATGAATCACCGTGACGATCTCACGGCCAGTCTTGCCTTGCTGGAAGCGTATCGTTTTGATGTCGCCGACAAGATTGATCTGCTTCCATTGCAGACTCGCGCAATCACCGAGACGCTGGCCACAATAGAATGCGACGCGAATCAAACCCGGCCAATCACCATTGGCGACTTTGATAAGCGCCGTCACCTGCTCCGGTGTGAATGTAGCTTTGCGCGCCGTGACTTTATCTCTTATCGGCTCGATGGCCGCGCACGGATTCACACTGACATGGCCCTGTTTTGATGCAGCGTTGAACGCCGCGGACAAGATCGCCACGTCACCGTTAAGAGTGCTCGGCGCAAGTCCGAGCCTTTCGCGATGATCCCGGAAATCTGCAATATCTTTGCTCGTTATCGCCGCAATGTTGAGTCGCGCACGGTACCCGAGAAACTCGACAAACTCGCGCATCATCTGTTCGTGTCGCAGCGCTGTTTTATCTGCCCGCGATTTTTGTTTTTGCTTTACGAAATGATCGAACCACTCGGCGACGGTGAACATTCGCAAACCCTCACCGTTGACGCTCTGCAGTATTTCACTGAGCAGCTCGCGTGTTCTCGCTTGCGTCAGCCTGTGCTGTCGCGCCTCGTTCGCGGCCTTCTGCAATGCATGCGCCATTTCCAGCGCCTTGCTCTTGCTCGTTAATTTTGTGGATTTCTTCAGCCGCCGCCCCCACGGATCCCGGTAAACCGCATACCAGAAAGGCGATCGCCCCGTCGGATGTCTCACTACGTATGGCATAGTGAGCACCATAAGTGAGACCACTTGCAGATGTCAACAAGCGTTTTTGATGTCCGTTTTCCCTCGTAAGCGGGAATTCTGCCTCGCTAGGATTCGAACCTAGACAGAGAGATCCAGAGTCTCTAGTGCTACCGTTACACCACGAGGCAACGAGAGAAGAAAACTAAAAGAGATAAGGCGGCCTGCAAACGTGCGCAGTCGCGCTCGCGGATGATTTATGTCACCGCGATCGTCCGCTCGAGCAGGATCTCAGCGCCTTCTTGAGCAGCTTCGACTTCCAAGGGTTTTCCGCTTTTTGCTACGAGCTCGCGCGCGCATTTCACCATTTTCTCTACCATCTGATCGTCATGGCCAGGGTCGTGATGGAAAAGCAGAAGCCTGTGGACTTCCGCGTCGAGGGCGAGCGAAACGACACTTGAGACCGAACCGTGTCCCCATCCAATGTGCCGTTGATACTCCTCGTCGGTGTATTGCGCATCAAGAATCAAGATATCGCTGCCATGGAGAAATTGAATCAGGCTGGCCCGCTCTTCCGCGCCAATTTTCTTCGCCTGTTCCGCACTCATCTGATTTCCGCGGGCGGAATGCAGAAAATCGTACGGCTCGTGATCAGGCAGGAAAGCGATTGAACCAGCACTGGTGAGAAGGCGATAGCCGGCGCAAACGCCTGGATGATTTACGAACATGGCGCGCACCTGCACCTTACCAATAGTGAACTCCATTTCGGTCAGCGCTTTGATGTCCACGGTGCCGGAGAGCTCGCGCATCGCTACCGGGAAGAATGGCGCTTTCATCGGTTCAGCGAGAATTTCGCTAAAGCTTGTATCGATACCGTTGTAGCCAAGCACGCGGATCTCATTTTTCTTGTCGTATACCGGCGAAAAGAAAGGCAGTCCCTGAATGTGGTCCCAATGCGCATGGGTTATTAACAGCGAGAGCTTGATCGGTTTCGCGCCGAATTCCCTGTGCAATGTACTCCCGAGCGGACGGATCCCGGACCCGGCATCAAGCACGATGATTTCGCCGTCTGCCCGCACCTCTACACAAGTGGTATTGCCGCCGTAACGGACGGTGCCGACGCCGGGCACTCCTATGGAGCCGCGCGTCCCCCAAAATTTGATTCGTGCGGGCGATACTGAAACGCTACGCATGGACAAGAGAGCGTGGATTCTGCCACGCGTTTTTAATTAAACCAAGCGATTTGATGATTTGGTACAGCGGTTCACGCGAACCGTCCGGGCGATTGAGGTAAGTCGCCTCTACCTAAAAAAAGATAGGGATGATCAAGATCGCCAGAATATTGACGACTTTGATCATCGGATTGATTGCAGGCCCGGCGGTGTCTTTATAAGGATCGCCCACCGTATCACCAGTGACTGCTGCGGCATGAGCGAAAGAGCCTTTGCCACCGAGATTTCCTTCCTCGATAAATTTCTTCGCGTTATCCCATGCGGCCCCGCCCGATGTCATCGCGATGGCGATGAATAATCCGGTCACGATCGTGCCAACCAGCAGCCCGCCCAGGACGACCGGTCCCAGCGGTTTAATGATCGCCACCAGGATGACTGCGACCAGCGGCAACAATGCGGGAACGATCATTTCTCGCAAAGCCGCCTTGGTTACAATGTCCACGCATGTCCCGTATTCGGGCCTGTCATGTCCGGTCAGGATTCCCGGCTTCAGTTGCAATTGCCGACGCACTTCGCGCACGACCGCGCCGGCTGCTTTGCCTACCGCGTCCATGCTAAATGCCGTGAACGTGAATGGCAGGAGTCCACCGATGAAAAGTCCGATGATCACTTTCGGGTCGCTGAGGGAGAATTGATACGAAAACACTCCGCCGCTAGCGTTGATATGTCCGCGCAATTCCTCCACATACGAGCCAAATAAAACCAGCGCAGCCAGTCCCGCTGAAGTGATCGCATAACCTTTTGTGACAGCTTTCATGGTGTTCCCAACTGCATCCAAGTCATCCGTCACAACGCGAACTTCCCTCGGCAATTTGGCCATTACCGCCACGCCACCGGCGTTATCTGTGATTGGACCAAATGAATCGAGGGAGATGATGACGCCCGCCATGGACAGCATCGACATCACCGCAATCGCAATTCCATAGAGCCCGGCGAAATGAAAAGTAACCAGGATTGCTGCTCCGATGAATAGCACAGGCAGCGCAGTGGCGTGTTCTCCGGCCGCCAACCCAGCAATGATATTCGTGGCGTGACCGGTCTCGGATGCGTATGCGATTTTTTTAACCGGCCGGAAATGGGACGATGTGTAGTAATTTGTGAGCGCGACGATGACCGGAGTCATTATCAGACCGACCAGCGAAGCAAAATAGAGCTGAGCGGGAGAGCGCAAGATGCCGTCGATTGTTACTCCGCCTGGGAAGAGGCTGCGCGTGGCCGGCCAGAACAAAATTGCAGAGATCAGCGCGTTGATCATGACCGCACCCATCAAGACGGCTGCCGGTTTACCGCGCGCTACGTTTACAAATAAAATTCCGCAAATCGCGCCCAGCACGGAAATTCCACCGAGGACGAACGGATAAACGATGGCCGCTGGATTTCCGGAAAGTGTCAACAGACCGGCCAAGATCGCGCCGACCAAACTGACGGCGTAAGTTTCAAAAACGTCCGCAGCCATGCCGGCGCAGTCGCCGACATTGTCTCCGACATTATCGGCGATTACTGCGGGGTTGCGCGGGTCGTCTTCTTCAAGACCGCTCTCGATCTTGCCGACCAGATCGGCGCCTACGTCAGCAGCTTTTGTGTAAATGCCGCCGCCCAATCGCGCGAAAACGCTAATGAGACTGCCACCCAGCGCGAGTCCAACCAGGCTGCGAACGGCCGCGTCGCTTCCGATCACCTTTGCCGCGATCATGTAGAAGATCGAGACCGAGAGAAGCGCCAGCCCAACTACAAGCAAACCAGTCACCGAGCCACCATTGAACGCCATCCGTAACGCATTGAGTCGCGCGACTGTGGCGGCCTGCGCCGTGCGAACATTTGCCAGCACAGCCACACGCATGCCGATGAAACCTGCCGCTAGCGAACAAAAGGCGCCGATTACAAATCCAATCGCCGTCGAGTGATCTTTGAATATGAAGAGCAAAATAAAAATCACGACTGCAATCACGCTGATCGTTTTGACTTGCCGATTCAAATAAGCCCTGGCGCCCTCCTGCACAGCACCCGCGATCTCTCGCATCCGCTCGTTTCCCGAAGGAGCCCGGCTCACTGCTGCGATCAAAAAGAACGCAAATGCCAGACCGATCGCGGCGCAGACCATCGACAGTGGCACCCCTGCGTTGAGAATATTTAAGGCCAGAAAATTCATCATCGCGTCGGAGTTGAAGCGCACGACTCTATGAAGAATTGCCGCGCTGGCAAAGGCTATTTGCCGTCTTTGCGCGGCACAGTTCGCTTGCTAGGAAACTTTGAAACCCGAATTTCGATTATCGGATTTTCTCACGGCCCTATGGCTGAGTAAGATCGAAAATTATGGCCGGCACCAGGATTGCCACATTAGCCGAGGCGCATCTCCGCGGCCCGAGGTTCGTTTTCATCGCAGCATTGTTTGCGGCATTGGGCGGGCTTCTGTTCGGCTACGACACAGGCGTCATCTCGGGTGCGCTCATTTTTATCAAACGCGAATTTGGCCTAACGACGGCGGCCGAGGAAATTGTTGTCAGCGGCGTTCTGCTAGGCGCCACCATCGGCGCGATCATTGGTGGAAAAGCCGCCGATTTTTTCGGGAGACGAAGGGTCTTGCTTGTGACTGCGGCAATCTTCGGTATCGGCGCGCTCACCAGCGCGATAGCGCCATCACCTGCGATCCTGATCGTTAGCCGCGTCGTTCTCGGATTGGCGATCGGTCTCGCCTCAACGAACGTTCCGGTTTATCTCTCCGAAGTTGCGCCTGCGCGTGCGCGCGGCTGGGTCGTATCGCTCTTTCAACTCGCCGTGACCATCGGCATCGTCATTGCGTATCTGACCGATTACGCCTTCGCTGGCATGGAAGGCTGGAGATGGATGCTAGGCCTGGCCGTCGTTCCGGCACTGGTCTTCGGCGCTGGCATGTTTTTTCTGCCGGAAACGCCGCGATGGCTCATTCGTGGCGGGCAACATGAAGTCGCGCACCGGGTGCTCATTCGCATCCGCGAACTTGCCGATGTCGATGTGGAAATCGAAGAGATCAAGGCGAGCCTGGCCCAACAGACTGAAAGCGGACGCTGGGTCGATTTGCTGAGCCAGCAAGTGCGCCCTGCTCTCATTGTTGGATTAGGCCTCGCCATCTTTCAACAGATTACCGGCATCAACACGGTCATTTATTACGCGCCAAAAATTCTTCAGGCCGCTGGATTCAATTCCGCTTCGGGTGCAATTCTCGCGACCGCCGGCGTCGGTGTCGTAAATGTCAGCATGACAATTATCGCGATGTTCTTGGTTGACCGCGCCGGGCGCCGGCCACTGTTACTGGTCGGTATCGCCGGAATGATCGTCACGCTCGGCATGCTCGGTTTGAGTTTTCGCATTTCAAACCAATCGGTACAGCTCGCCTGGATTGCTGTGATTTGCCTGATGGGCTACGTAGCTTCGTTTGCAATTAGCCTCGGGCCAATCTTCTGGCTCATGATCGCCGAGATTTATCCACTAAAAATTCGCGGGTTGGCCGAGGGGATGGCTGCCACATTCAACTGGGGCTCGAACCTGTTGGTCTCACTCACGTTTCTGACGTTGGTCGAGAAACTCGGCGCGAGCTCAACGTTTCTGCTTTATGCGTTTGCGTCAGTGGCGTCGTGGCTCTTTGCCTATTATCTGGCTCCGGAAACGAAAGGCCGCACGTTGGAAGAGATCGAAGCATTCTGGAGAACGGATCGTCGCCATCGCCAGATGCCCAATTGAAGCTCTTGGTATAGTGCGCCACAAGTTACGTTGCATATAAAGGCTCCGATAAAATCGCTGCGTTCTGCTCGCCTCTCCTCTTGCTGTAGGGGAGAGGATTGAGGTGGGGGCATGCGAGGAACACAGAAACCCAAAGTCGCAAACCCTCACCCTGCGCTCTCCCTTGGCAAGAGAGAGGCGAGATTAACGCGCTGATGTAAAGCAACGAAGTGTAGCTGTTACCACACTAGGTTAGCCGTTCGCGATTGTGCCGTTTCTCCAGATCGAGAACCGGTCCGATGGGAACGATGCGTGTGGGATTAATTTCGGTGTGCGTCATGTAGTAATGACGCTTGATGTGATCGAAATTGACGGTGTCGGCAATGCCAGGCTGCTGATACAAATCCATCAAATAAGCCTGCAAATTTGGATAGTCGATGATACGGCGCAGGTTGCATTTGAAATGGCCGTGATAGACGGCGTCGAAGCGAATAAGCGTGCAAAAAAGTCGCCAGTCCGCCTCGACGATACGGTTGTCGAAAAGGAAGCGGCTTCTTGATAAGCGCTCTTCTAGTCGATCGAACGCTTCAAAAACTCTGCGGCACGCTCTTTCGTAGGGTTGCTGGCGCGTTGCAAAACCCGCTCTGTAAACGCCATTGTTGATGTTGTCGTACAGAAAATCCGAGAGCTTCGCGTGCTCGGTTTCGATGTCTTTCGGGAAAAAATCGCGATCTTTATGCTCGGCAAAGTCGTTGAAGACGTCGTTGAACATCCGACAGATGTCGTCCTCGCAGTTATTGACGATTTTGTTCGTTTGCTTGTCCCAGAGCACTGGCACAGTGACGCGCTCGTCATAATCTGGTGCGGTTGCTTTGTAAGCTTCGCTCAAAAAATGGAAGCCATTGACCGTATCCGTGGAATCAAAAGGTGCACCGGGCGATATCTTGCCGGATGGATCGCGAAACGCCCAGCCTTTCTCATCCCGAATAGGATCGACAACTGTCATACCGATCGCTTCTTCGAGTCCTTTCAACTTTCGAAAAATGATCGTGCGACTGGCCCATGGGCACGCCAGCGAAACATAAAGATGATAACGACCCGCGACAGCGGGATACGATGTCGATCCATCGGCCGAGATCCATTCACGGAATGCGTCTTCCTGGCGTTGAAATTCTCCCGAATCGGATTGCTCGGCTGGAAATTGCGCTTTCATTGTTCGGCTTTCGAACTGTAGGGCGTCTGTGTGAGACGCCAAAAGGATTTACCGGCGTTTCACAGAAACGCCCTACAACACCCTATTTCGGCGGCTTGAAAAGAGCCGTGTCGAGGATGAACCACAGATGGATCACCCGTGCCAGGGAAATTTACATCCACTGGCTAATGCCCGTGACGTGAAATGCCCGGCACGTTGACAGCCAAAAATGTCAGTGGTACCGTCGCGCAAATTTACGCGGAAGTCCGCAAAAGGCGGGTTATACCGCAGCTGATTATAGAGACTTGCATACATCGTTAAACAGTCAGGTTTTGGTGCTGAACCGGCTCTGGCAGGCGGTGAATATCTGCAGCGCCCGCCGCGCGTTCTCGCTGGTGTATGCCGGTCACGCTCAGATTGTATCGTCCGATGACGCTAACAATTTCTTGACCCACGATTTCGAAAACTGGCGCGATCTATCCGCGAACGCGCCGGACCACGAAGTAGTCACGACTATTTCGTTCAAGATTCGGATCCCGCGGGTGATCGTCCTGCTGGTATTCGATCGGCTTCCGAAGAAGGAGGTAAAATTTACCCGCCATAATGTCTTCGAGCGCGACAAGAACACGTGTCAATACTGCGGTGAACTTTTCGATCGGAGCGAACTCAATCTCGATCACGTCGTGCCGCGCGACCGCGGCGGAACGACCACGTGGGAAAACGTAGTTTGCTCATGCATCGGGTGCAACACGCGCAAGGGCAACCGGCTTCCGCGCGAAGCGCACATGAGTTTGATCCGCAAACCAAAACGGCCAAAATGGCGGCCGTTCGTCCAGATTACGTTCTCTGCTCCACAGCACGATCTCTGGAAGCACTTTGTCGACCTCGCGTATTGGAATGTGGAATTGAGTGATTAGCATCGCTCAATTCGCCCGTGATTCGTTGAAGGGTTGAACCGTTAAAGCGGAGCCGCCGCTTCATCGCTCTAACTGGTTATCGCTTCAACGCGTCCAAGATCGGTTGCGGGTAAATACCGAACCAGATCGTACAGAGAATCAGCGCGCTAATTGCCAGACGCGACAGCCCGTTCACAGGTATTTTGGCAATGTTTGTCGTGGATTGCCAATACATCGCGCGAACGACTTTGAGATAATAATAAAATCCGCAGCCTACCGTGAGCACGCCCACAACGACCAGCGCGACCTGACGCTGCAGAACTGCTGCGTAAAAGATATAGAACTTCCCCAAAAATCCCGCCGTGAAAGGGACCCCAGCAAGCGAGACCATCCCGATCAGCATCGCGAAGGCGAGAAAGGGCGAACGTCTGGCAAGACCATCGAAATCGGAAATTTCTTCGCCAGTTTGCTGAGCAACAATTATCAAGACAGCGAAACTGAGGAGCGTCATCAGCAAGTAGGCGACGAGATAGAAAGATACGGCGCGAACATCGAAACAGACCACACCGATAAGCAGATAGCCCGCATGCGCGATGCTGGAATACGCGAGCAGCCGTTTTAGGTTCGCCTGCGGCAGCGCTGCAAGATTTCCGTAGATCAGCGTGAGCAGCGCGATCAGAACGACCAGCCGCTGCGTTTCCGGCAGCACCAGGAACGGCTGTAACACACGGAGCAGCACCACAAACCCCGCCGCCTTCGAACCAACGGAGAGATACGCAGTTACCGGCGTGGGTGCACCTTGATAAACATCCGGCACCCAGATTTGAAATGGGACAGCTGCGATCTTAAAGCCGAGGGCGACCAGAACGAAACCCATCCCCAATAACGCTGCGTTGTGGTTAATAGCCGGATTTGCCAGCGCCTCAGTGAGCCTATACAAATTTGTCTGGCCGGTCACGCCGAAGATCCAGGCGATTCCATACACAAGAAACGCTGTGGAGAGTGCGCTGAGCACCAGATACTTCGTGCCCGCTTCCAGAGTGATCGGGTTGCGCCGGGTAAAGCTGACCAGCACGTAAAACGAAATCGTAACCAACTCGAGCGAGACAAAGATAAAGACGAAATCAATTGCCGATACCAGGTACATCAGTCCGAGGCACGTGAAAATAGGCAGCGTAAGAAATTCGCCGAGACCTGACTGCGGCGCCGCGCCGGGAAAGGAACGGCGGACTACCGGGGCGTAATCCGCCATCATGATCAGCACGAAGATCGTGGTCACCAGTGCGAATTGCTTGAAGAAGATCGACAGGCGATCTGCGGTGTAAAAACTCCAGAAACCTGTCGCTTGGTCCGGCGAGGGAGATGGAGCCACGAAGAAACTGGCGAGAAGAACTATCGCCAGACCAGCAATTGCAGCGAAGGCCAGAATTCGCTTATCAATTTTCGTGGCAAATGTTTCGACCAGCAGGATCACCATTCCCAGCACCAGCACCGCAATCTCAAGTTCTGGCGCTGTGATCCTCATCATCTGTTTGCGCTGAGATAAGTCCGGAACCTGGGCGCCACCACTCGCACGAAGGATTGTGGAAAGAATCCGTAGCAAAGAAGCGCGCCCACCAGCAGGGCAACCGGCACGCGCAACGCCAGACGAAGATCGAGCAGTTGCTTCCACCGCTCACTTACCGTGCCCATAAACATTTTGCGATAGGCGCGCAGCATGTAAACCGTCGAAATCACCACTCCCCAAAGCGCAAGCACGGTCGCGATTTGAAAAATATGAAAGCTATCCATAACCCAGCCGTTCTTGAAGGCGCCGAAGAAGATCATGATTTCGCCGGCAAAGTTCGCCAGGCCGGGAAGACCGACCGCAGCAAAAGCGCCAAATCCAAACGCAAGCCCAGCGAAGGGCATCACCTTGGCAAGGCCGCCAAGTTCATCGAAGACCAATGTGCCTGTCCGCTGTCGTAATTCACCTGCGAGCGCAAATAGCAGCGCAATTGAAAGACCATGAGCGAACATCAAAACAGCGGCACCGGTCACACCAAGAATGCCGGCGCTGGCAATCCCGAGAAAAATGTAGCCCATGTGCATCACGCTCGAGTAACCGAGCATCCAATCGAGCCGCTTCTGGGCGATTGTAACCAGCCCTACATAAATGATGTTACCGAGCAGCAAGATCACGAGCAGATTCGTCCAGTGACGCGCGCCTTCCGGCAGCAGCGGAACGGCGAGACGCAAAAGTCCGTACAGCCCAAATTTTTTTAACACTCCGGCGTGCAACATCGCTGCTGGCGCCGGGGCCGAAGCGTAGGCTTCCGGCGCCCATGTGTGAAATGGAAAGAGCGAAACGAGAATTCCGAAGCCGATAAGCAACAGCAGGTAGATGTGGCGTTGTGCGTCTGCTGTGATTTGTCCCGCGCTCGCAGCAGTCTGCAACGCGCGAATGTCAAAGCTGCGTGATGCTGCCGGAACGCTTTGATACAGCAGGATCAAGCCAAGCAGCAAAATAAAACTTCCGATCGCCAGGTAGATTGTAATTTTCCATGCCGCCGCGGCCCGATTTCCGCTTCCCCAGATTCCAATCAACAAAAATGTAGGAATCAACGCTAGCTCGTGAAATGCATAGAAGAAGAATAGGTCGATTGAAGCAAATGCGCCGATCGCGCCACCGGAGATAAATAAAAGGCAGGCATAGAATGCATTTTCATATCTCTCGATAGCGCCGGCAAACCAGACCGCAGCCACCGTAACAATAGTGGCAAGCAGCACCATTATCAGGCTCAAGCCGTCGATGCCCGTCGTGAAGCTGAGTCGCCACTCGCGAGAGATGGTAAATGAGGTGACGTGTTGAAAACCGCTCTGGCCGTGTCCGAATGAGGCAAGGAGAAAGCCCGCCGCTAAAAACGTCAAAACTGACGCGGCTAACGCCGTCTTACGGGCGGGCATGCCGACCATGATCAAAATGGCCGCAATGATCGGACAGAAAATGATGAAAAGGACCATTAGTGAAAGACAAACGGGTTAAAGCTTATTGCTCACGAAACACACGAAAACACGCGGACAAGGAGAATGACGAAGCACGAATGACGAATGACGAAAGAAGCCCGAATGCTCAAATGACGAAATCGCGCCCGGCATTCGTGTCCTGTATTCGGATTTTGTCATTCCTTCGTCATTAGACATTCGTCATTCGGCATTGCTTTCACGGTCATTTAACGAAACACAGCGAAGTAAATGACGGCAACAACACCAAGCCCGAAGACAAAGACGTAACCTTGCAGATTTCCCACTTGAACCAGCCGCAAAAGAGCGCCGATTCCCCATGTTCCGCGGCTACTCCCGCCCACCGCGCATGCGTCGATGATCCATCGATCAACAAAGGCTGACACGGGCGCGAGGAGTTCCTGCGTCCAGTAAATCAGCCAGTTGTAGAACTCGTCGAAATAGAATTTGTGGCGCACCAGCTCCAAGTCCTTCAGGGGTTCAGTGGCTCGATTGCCGTAAAGAGCAATCGCCAGCCCGGTTCCCGCTATCAGGGCGACGATCGCAAGCGCGGGAACAACGATTGCAACTTCCCTTTCCACTGGGAGTGCGAGGAACTTTCGCGCAAAGAACGAAAATCCACCAAAAGTCGCCAGGAGCGCGAGCGCGATTAACGGCACAGTCATTACCGGTGGTGATTCGCGGCTGTTACGCGCTATGTCGCTGCGTGGTCTGCCGAAGAAGACAATCACGAGCATGCGGATCACGTAGAAAGCGGTCAGGAACGCCGTGAACAACGCCACGGCGAAAATCGGCGTGTTGCGTTCGTAGGCGAGCGCAAGAATTGCGTCTTTGCTGAAGAAGCCGCTAAACGGCGGACAGCCGATCAACGCCAGCGCACCGACAACGAAGGTAATAAATGTGATCGGGAGTTTCCGGGAAAGGCCTCCCATTTGCCAGATGTTCTGCTCGTGGTGAAGCATCACAATGACTGAGCCGGCGGCGAGGAACAGAAGCGCTTTGAAGAACGCATGTGTGAACAGGTGAAACATGGCTGCGTCGTTCGAAGCAAGACCGACGGCCATCACCATGTAACCGAGCTGTGATAACGTGGAGTATGCGAGAATTCGCTTAATGTCGTTCTGCTGCGTTGCGATTAACGCAGCCATCACTGCCGTGATTGTGCCGATCCAAGCAATCACTAGCAGCGCCGTCTGGGACCCTTGGATGATGAACGCAACGCGGACCAGCATGTAAACACCTGCTGCGACCATCGTCGCGGCGTGAATCAACGCGGAAATTGGCGTCGGGCCTTCCATCGCGTCTGGCAACCAGACGTGCAGCGGAAACTGGGCCGACTTGCCAATCGCACCGCAGAAAATCAAGAGGGCGACAACTGTCAGAAACATCGGATGCCCCGTTAATGTCGACATCTGCGGCGCAACCTCAGTGAAAACAACGGAGCCAGTCGCCATCCAGAGCATCAGGATTCCAATCATGAATCCGAAATCGCCAATGCGCGTTGTGATGAATGCTTTGTTGGCCGCATCCGCAGCGGCATCCCGATAGAACCAGTGGCCGATCAAGACATAAGAGGTAAAGCCGACTAGTTCCCAAAAGATGAAAAGCATGACGAAATTATTCGCCAAAACGATGCCGAGCATCGCGAACATGAAGAGCGACAGCGCTGCGAAATAACGGGCCTTGCCTTCGTCGTCTCGCATGTAACCCAGCGAATAAATGTGGATGGCCGCTCCAACGCCCGAAACCAGGACAGCCATTGTCCTGCTCAACTGATCCAGCGTCAGGCCTAAGGGGACTTGAAAGACACCACTAATGCTGATCCACATGAACTCAGCGGCCCCTTGAGTCCCATGCGCAAATATGAAACAACTGCAGATGAAGCTTACGAGCACTGCAGCAATAGAGATCGAACTGCTCAACATTTTCCATCGACGGGTGAACAGCGTGATTACGGCGGCGCTAACCAGCGGCGCGAGCAGAACGATCCATGGCAAGAGTGAGTTCATACAATTAGTGCCCGCGAGTCACGCGACATTCGTCTAGCTATTCGTGTTCATTCGCGTGATTCGCGGGATCAAAATCTTAGTTGCCTGATATCTTTGACGTCCGTTGTTTGGCGCACCCGGTAGAGCGCGACGAGAATCGCGAGACCCACGGCAACTTCTGCAGCCGCCACGGTGATGATGAAAAAGACAAATACCTGCGCGTTGTAATTTGGCAGGCCGCTTGAATCGACACGGAATCGCGAAAACGCAACGAGTGACAGATTCGCCGCGTTCAACATCAACTCCAATGACATGAGAATGATGATGAGATTGCGTCGTAACATCACGCCGGCAAACCCAATTGAAAAAAGAATGCCGCTTACGAGGAGATAATCGCCGAGCGTGACCATCTTTATCGAGGCTCGCGTTTGCTTAAGAGCACCACGCCAATGGTCGCCACCAGCACGAGAACTCCTACGATTTGAAACGGCAGATTGTAATTGCGAAAGAGCGCCGCGCCGATGCTCCGCACATCGTCAGTCGTCGATTCCGAAAGCGACGGAAAAGTCTGTCGCGCGGCCTCGAAGCGCCCGATCGTGAGGAAAATCTCAATGAGCAAAATGACCGCCACGGCGATCCCGCCCGCGGCAGCGAGCCAATTGATTCGACGTCGTTCTTCGGCCTGCAGGTTAAGGAGCATGATAATGAAAAGAAAAAGCACCATTACGGCGCCCGCATAAACCAGAACCTGAATGATGCCGACAAAATAGGCGTTGAGTGACATGAATAGCGCAGCGAGTCCTAGGAACGAAACAACGAGACTGAGCGCGCTTGCCACAGGATTGCGATTGATGACAACAGCTGCGCCAAAAATCAACGTCATCAGCGCAAAGACCCAAAATAAAAATGACGACATTATCGATTGCCGATTGGGGATTGAAACTCGGTCGCTTCCATCGCTCGCTCGCCGCTACCCATCGCGGCTTTGCCTTCTGTCTCGGCGATCCCTCGCCTCGGCTGCGGATTGCGGAAAGAAAACATCACTATTTTTTCTCGTTCCATTTCAAGACAACGCCATGCATTACTCCGCCGATTTCGAGCAGCTTCTCCTTGTGGTGCACCATTTCCGCGCGCGTGAATCCGGTGATGGCATAGTCTTTGCGCAGAAAAATCGCCTGCTCGGGACAAACCTCCTCGCACATCCCGCAGAAAATGCAGCGGATCATGTCTATATCGAATGCCTCCGGATATTTCTCCACCTTGGCGAAGCGATCCGTTGAAGGAATCTCACCAGGAATAATCTTGATCGCGCGTGGCGGACAAATGAATTCGCAGAGTTGACACGCGACACAACGCACGCGGCCATCCTCATCCCGCACCAGGGCAGGCGCGCCGCGATAATGATCAGGCAGGCTGCTGTCCCATTTTTCCTCCGGATACTGCATGGTGACTTTGGTGCGGCCGAACAGCATGTTCTTAAAATGCTTAAGCGTGATGGTAAGACCGGCGACGATCGCAGGTAGATATAGTCGCTCGCGCCAGTTCAATCTCGGTCGTGGAACGGTGACGGTAGCCATTTCTAATCTTCCTCTACCTCTTCCTTTTCGTCTGCTATCTCTCCGTATTCGGCTGAATCTTCGGCGATCCGGCAATCCAATTGATCGAGCATTACAAAAAGCATTCTTACGATTTCTTCGAGGATTGTCTTTCCTTTTACAATCGCATCCGCAGCGCAGCAGTGCCGTGCGACCAATAGATCGAGGCACGCTGCAGCCTCCAAGGCCGAACCATGCGCAATTTGGAAAAAGCGAGCGCGGTCTTTCCGGGAGAACTTTCCATTTCCTTCAGCGATATTCAGGGCAACGCTGTCGCCTGATCGCTCCAAGTGATCGCGGGTAGATGTCTTTTTCGTTGCCGATTCGATCAGATCTTGCGACCAAGTCGCGAATTCTAATGCTCGTTGATAGACAGTCAGCTTCTCGTGATGGAACCCCATAGGAAGTAAGATCAGGTTTGGATTGAGATTAAGAGGGAGAGGAAGAGGAAGAGGAAGATTAGGGGCGAATGAAAGGCAAAATTGCCGCGACAATGAAAATGTTTACCAACGCAATTTCGAAAAAGAAAACCCAACCAAGCCGCATGAGCTGGTCCCACCGGAAACGGGGTAGCGTCCAGCGCACCCACATGAAAATGAAGATCATGATGGTCACCTTGGCGAAGAAGACTGCGATATTGATCAGTCCAAAGATCCAGCCGTGTGAGCCGTCGGGAATCCCGGGGAAATGCCAGCCTCCGAAAAATAATGTGACGATCACAGCCGAGCCGGTGATCATGGCGGCGTATTCGCCGAGAAAATACAAGGCGAACTTCATCGAACTATATTCGATGTTATAGCCGCCGGCGAGCTCCTGTTCAGCTTCCGGCAGATCAAATGGCAGGCGATTTGTCTCTGCGAAAATGGCAATCATAAACACAAGGAAGGAAATCACCATGGGAACAGTGAGCAGCCATTTCCACGGGTTCGTCCAGTCGCCAACAAACGGCGCGATGAACCAGCCATGCTCAATCTGATAACTCACCACGCTGGTCAGGCGTAAATTTCCAACCAGGAGAAAAACCGGGATAACTGCCAGGCCAAGCGAAAGTTCGTAGGAGAGCATTTGCGCGCTCGAACGGATACCGCCGAGGAATGGGTATTTGGAATTGGATGCCCAGCCGCCGATCACGATTCCGTAAACGCCAAGCGACGCGATAGCGAACACGAAAAGAATTCCTACGTTTACATCCGCAATCACCATCGGAACACCGAAAAGTGTGCTGCCGAAGGGAACGACCGCGATTGTGATGATGGCCGGCATCACGGCGAGGCACGGTGCGAGCCAGTAATAAAAAGTGTTCACGTTGGCGGGCGTGAAATCTTCTTTCAGCAGCAATTTGAACATGTCCGCAATGGGCTGGAATAGACCGGCTGGCCCGACGCGATTCGGTCCTAGGCGATCTTGAATAAACGCGCTCACGCGCCGTTCGGCGTACACGGCGTAGGACACCATCGGCAGAATCACAAGAAACAACATGCCGATGATTTTCAGCAGGGACGTGATGAGGAAAACAGAATCCATCTCAGTGCGAGCGGACGGCGCGGCGTAAGGCCTGAACGGCGACCGCTTCCTCGATCTTTGCTTCGTCGCTGGGATGCATTGGCGGCAACTCTTCCATTTGTAGAATGTGCACCCCCAGGTCGCCGATCTTGCTCAAGCTTAACCCGGCGAACTGCGGAACCGTCTCGCTGATCTGGCGAAAAACATCCTCGATGGAAAGAAGCGAGTCGCCTCCGCCAACCGCCTGGAGCAGATCTCGTAAAATTTCCCAATCATCGCGCGCATTGCCGGGCGGACGCACGGCACGATTCAATCGCTGCAATCGTCCTTTGCCGTTTACCATTGAGCCTCGTTTTTCGGCAAAACCACACGCGGGTAGAACAACAGTCGCTTTTTCGGTCGCATCATTCGGCAAAATATTCATGGCGATCAATGCAGGGAGCTGGGCGAGTTGTTCGACCGGTATGCCCAAGTGCATCGCGTTTTCTTTGAAGATCGCCAGCGCTTTGATTTGTCCGGACCTTACCGCGTCAGCAATCGACATGAGTTTCGCGCCAGGTTCAGACTCGGAGCCAAGAATGAGTCGCGCACCGTTGGTGTTTGGATTGCGATCTTCGCTCAGCAAAATGTCGTCACCGGGGCCACGTCTGGGGACGATATCGATCATCTGCACGCCTAAGGACTTCGCCAATTGCAACGTCAGCCACAGCTCCTCGTTCGTCATGCGGCCGGAGGCGATGATGGCAATCTCAGCGCCCGAAAACTGCTTTAGTTGAAGCGCCGCCTGCTCGATCGCCGTCGGCCAATCCACCGCGAAAAGTCTCCCACCGGAACGTATCCGCGGTTCGAGCAGACGGTTTTCAGCTTCAAGATATTTGAAGTTGAGCCGGCCATAATCGCACATCCAGGAGGAATTGACGTGATCGTTATCTCGCGGTGTTTGCCGATAGATCACGTCCTCACGACTGCCGATGATGGTGTTGCAACCGGTAGCGCAACTCGTGCAGATGCTCTTCGTTTCTTTCAGGAACCAAACGCGCATTTTGAAGCGAAAATCCGTTGACGTGAGCGCGCCTACCGGACAGATGTCGACGGTGTTGAGAGAGTAATTATTCTCCAGCCGCTTGCCTGGATGCGCTGTCAGCACCGTGTAACTGCCACGGTCAACGAACCCGAGGACGTCATCGTGTGCGATTTCCTGGCAAAAACGGATGCAGCGCGAACAAAGAATGCAACGCTCGTCATCCAGTGTCACGCGCGGACCGATCAACACATTTTTCGGTTTCTTGACTTTGTGCTCGAGAAAACGCGATTTCGAGTTACCGAAATCGACGCTGAATTCCTGCAAACGGCACTCGCCAGCCTGATCGCAAATCGGACAATCGAGCGGATGATTGATGAGGAGAAATTCCATGACGCCGCGCTGACATTCCTTCACCAGCGGCGAGTTGGTGCGAACAGCCATGCCTTCGGATACATCCTGAGCGCAGGAAATTTGCGGACGCGGCATCCAATTGGTGATCGGTTTGCCATCCGCGCCGAGCTCCGGCTTGCGATCCGGGCCGAGGCGCGGGAATCCCATTTCGATCAAACACATCCGGCAATTACCGGGCGAACTGAGCTTCTTGTGGTAACAGTAGCGCGGGACGAAAACACCGACCTGCGCGCACGCCTCGATCACGCGTGTGCCCTTGGGAAACTGATGCCATGCGCCATCAATCTGGACATTGAACATTGGGGTACTCGGATCAGGCATATCTAAGGAAAGCAGGAACGCAGGAAATCTCTTATAATTGTAGGTCGATCCCTTCGAAGCCTCGCTCTCGACGAACTCGCTTCATCGTCAAAGGCATTGAAGAAAAATTCAGGATCAGGTCGTCGGACAATCCCGCGGCTTTCAGATAGCTACGGACGATGGCGAAGTGCACTTTCTCCAACGCCTCGACTGCCTTTAGTTCAACAACAATTTTGTCTTCAACCAGAAAATCAATTCTGTGCTCGCCGATTTGATGATCCCGATAAAAAAGAGGGATCGATTTTTGTCGTACAAAGGCAATCCCGCGGATCGCAAACTCAACAGCCAGTGCCTGTTCGTATACCGTTTCCAGAAATCCTGGCCCAAGCTCGCGATGTACCGCGATCGCCGCTGCGATGATTGACTCAGTGATTTCTGAATCCCTCAATGCTTTTCCTGCATTCCTGCTTTCCTCAGACATACTCTAAATTGTTCCTTTAGCGCCGGCTGTTTCCCATCCGGGATCGTGTGCCATGGGAACGGTGGGAATCAGTTCTTCCTCAATCAACTCTTCGGGCGTGTACTCGGGCGGAAGCGGCGGGGGGACTGGTTTCTGCGCGCGTGCCGCAAATTCCTCTGGAAATTTCTCAACGAAACTTTGCGTCGGCCAGGCGCATGCTTCGCCAAATGCGCAAATGGTGCGGCCGGCAATGTTATCGCCGATGGTCTTGAGTGTTTTCGGATCTTCCACAACTCCGCCGCCACGCAACATGCGGTCGGTGATTTTCTTCATCCAAAGAGAGCCTTCCCGGCACGGTGTGCATTGGCCGCAGCTCTCGTGCGCGTAAAACTCATTGATATTGTTCAGTACCCAGACCATGTCGCGGGAATCATCAAGCACGATCACGCCGCCAGAACCGGCCATCGAACCGGCCGCTGTCAGTGAATCGAAATCCATCGGGATGTCGTCGATGGACGATTCTACTTCGATCGTTGAGCCATCGGCTTGTCTCTGCTTGAGCTTAAACCGCTCATCGGCACGTAAAACTTTTGCAGAGCTTCCGCCCGGAATGACTGCCTTCAATTTTCGGCCTGGCTTTAACCCGCCCGCCATTTCGTAGATCAACTGGCCCATCGTCACCGCACCGACTTCAATTTCGAAGTAGCCTGGCCGCTGCACGTCCCCGCTCACACACACGATTCGCGTTCCCGTGTTGTTAGGGCGGCCGAGGCGGGCATATTCCGCGCCGCCTATGGCAATAATGTGCCTTATATGGCACAGCGTTTCGACGTTGTTGACGATTGTCGGGCACATGTACAGGCCGAGCACTGCTGGAAAGTAAGGTGGCTTGATTCGCGGATAACCGCGCTTGCCCTCGAGCGACTCGATTAAGCCAGTTTCTTCTCCGCAAATGTAAGCGCCGGCTCCGCGATGAACGTAAACCTCTGTGTCGAATCCGGAGCCGAGAATATTTTTCCCAAGAAAATTGTGCGTGCGCGCTTCTTCAATGGCGCGTTCGAGAATTTTCGCGCCTTCCGGGAATTCGCCGCGTATGTAGACGTACGCTGTGCGCGCGTTGAGCGCGTAACACGAAATCAAGATTCCTTCGAGCAGTTGGTGCGGATCTTCGTGGATGATGTAGCGATCCTTAAACGTGCCCGGCTCAGATTCGTCTGCGTTGCAAATCAAATAGACCGGCCGTTTTTCGTCCAGCTTGATAAAGCTCCATTTCAAGCCGCAGGAAAAGCCGGCCCCACCGCGGCCGCGCAGACCGGAGTTTTTAACTTTGTTGACGATGTCGCTTCGCGACATGGTTACCGCTTGCTTCAACTGTTCGTAACCGCCGTCGCGTAAGTAACAGTCGATATCGATTGTCCAATCCGGGCGTCCGATATTTTGGAAAATCAGACGGTGTTCCAGGGGATGAGGGGGGTATGAATGAGGATTCCCCGTCGCCGCGGGTGAACTTCTCGCGGACTGCCGGTGTCGTACAAGGTCTGCCGCAGAAGTTGGATCGACGTTCTCGTGCAACTGTTCGCCCACCATGCATACCGGCGCGGTGTGGCAGCTGGCGAGACACTCAACGAACTCGACGCTGTAATTTCCGTCGGCGCTGACCGTGATCGGATTGTGCAATCCCTCGCGGTCAGGCGGAGGTGGAATTCCAAACGCCGTGCATAAGTTTTCCATCACCTCAAAGCCGCCGGCCATCGCGCAGCTAAGTGTGCGGCAGACGCGAATGTGGGTTTTGCCCGGCGGGTGTTGTCGAAACATTGGATAGAAGGTGACCAGCTCGAGAATGTTGATCGGCTGCAAACCGAGCTTTGTCGCGATCCACAGCATGGCCTCGTCGCCGATGAACCCAAAATGTTCCTGCCACAGATGCAATAGCGGCATGGCCGCGCTTCTCCTGTGATCACTCGGATAACGCGCAATCGCCTCATCCATTTTCCGCTCCAGCTCGGCGGGAACGCGTATGCTCGTCGAGTCTGTCACTTGGGAGAGTAATCCGCTACAGCAGATTAATTGGACAACGTGCTGTCTTTCGACTGCACCTTGTCATCCTTAAAAACGATTGTGACTGTGTCTTTGCCCTGCCGGTAAACGTAAGTCGTCTTTTTCGTGATCACGAAATCCTCAGTAGTAAGGGAACTGGGCGGACCCAGGATCGATTCCACCTGCTTTTTCGACATCCCTTCCGCTACTTGATCGACATTCGCCCTTGTGATGCGTTTGCCGGAACAGGACATGGCGAGCACAAGCAGGAGTATGAGGACGAAGCGCGTAAAAATGACGAATGACGAACGACGAATAACCAAGGAATGACGAAGCACGAATGCCGAAATCCCGCGGCGATGCTCCTTGGTCGTTTGCTCGTTCGTCATTTGGATTTTCTTCGTCATTGGACATTCGACATTCGTCATTCTCCCATCATCTGTCGCATTCGCCCATGACGAAGTCCAGACTGCCCAGTACTGCCGGCACATCGCTTACCATGCAGCCTGGCAAAAGCTCAGGGAGGATGCTGAGATTCACAAATGACGGCGCTCGAATTTTCAATCGATATGGCACACCGCCGCCTCTGCTGTTAATATAAAAGCCAAGCTCACCCTTGGGATTTTCCGCTGCGAAATAGACTTCGCCAGGCGGCGCATCAAGTCCTTCGGTCACCACGATGAAATGATGGATTAGCTCTTCCATTTTTGTCATCACGCGCGATTTCGGGGGAGTCATGTTCTTCCAGTCCGGGACGTTGATCGGGCCGCCTGGCAGTTTATCGATCACCTGCCGCAAAATCCTCACGCTTTGGCGCATCTCCTCGATCCGCACGAGATAACGATCATAACAATCGCCCGCGCTGCCGATCACTACATCGAACTCGTATTTGTCGTAATCGAGGTACGGATGTTTGCGCCGTAAATCGTGATCAATCCCGCTGCCGCGCAGGTTTGGGCCGGAGAGAGCATACGCAATCGCGTGTTCCTTCGATATGACGCCGATGTCTTTGGTTCGATCGACAAAAATTTTGTTGCGAGTCAGCAATCTGTCGCACTCGTTCAGGCTCGGCCCGAAATCGTCGAGGAATTTGTTCAGTTGGGGAATGAAGCGCTCGGGCAGATCGCGGATTTGGCCGCCGACGCGAGTGTACGAGGTGGTAAAGCGGGCACCGGTAAGCAACTCGAAAAGATCGTAAAGTTTTTCGCGCTCGGTGAAAGTGTAGAGAAATACCGTCATCGCTCCGAGATCGAGCGCCATCGCGCCAAGACCCATCAGATGTGAAGAGATGCGTGACGTTTCACAGCAAATGGTGCGAATCGCCTTTCCACGCGCTGGAACCTCCCAGTCCATCAGTTTTTCCACCGCCAACGCGTAGGCCACATTGTTTGAAAGTGGCGCGAGATAATCGAGCCGGTCTGTGTAAGGGACAAACTGATTGTACTGCATGTTCTCCGCGATTTTTTCGTCACCACGATGCAGAAAACCAATGTCGGGTGTGGCCTTGGTAATAATCTCGCCATCGAGTTCCAGCACGAGCCGCAAAACGCCGTGCGTAGCAGGATGCGAAGGCCCCATGTTAAGCACCATTTTCTCGCCGATATCGTCCTCCGGTGGTCGCAACGCAGCGTCGGCTGCCGCCACCCGGGTGACCGCATCTGGCGATTCGATTTCGCGGACGGTGAAAGGCATGGGAAGAGTTACAATGTTAAAGGTTTTACGCTGGCGAGTGAACCAGCGCGCGCAAGCAATTTCGCCGGGCGAATCTTTCCGGACAGGCTGGCGCGTGGTGCTCTCGAAACGCACAATCGCGCTCGCGCCTATGACGAAACGCGATTAACTAAAATATCATGCCGGAAAAAAATGCGCTGCTCTTTGCTGGACAGGGCGCGCAAACCGTTGGGATGGGACGCGATCTCGCTGGGGAATTTCCTGTTGCAGCGGACTTATTCCGCGAGGCCGACGAAATTCTCGGCCGAAAGTTGAGTGGCATTGCGTGGAACGGCCCAATCGAGGAGTTGACCAAGACGTTAAATTGTCAGCCTGCGCTTTACGTTCATGGGCTGGCGTGTCTGGCAGCGTTGCGCGAGATAGGCGGCAATTTTCCCGTCGGCGGCGCGGCGGGCTTGTCGTTAGGGGAAATAACTGCGCACGCAGCGGCAGGCACATTCGATTTTGCAACCGGCCTGAAGCTTGTGCAGCTGCGCGCGCAATTCATGGAGGAAGCGTGCGCGGCTACTCTTGGTGGCATGGCGGCAATGATTGGCGGCATGGAGAACGACGTCCGTCGGCTTGCCGCGGATGAAGATGTCGATGTCGCCAATATCAATGCGCCTGGCCAAATCGTCATTACGGGTGAGCTGGCGAAAGTCGAGGCGGCTGTCGGTGTGGCGAAAGAATACGGCATTGGGCGCGCGATGATGTTAAACGTAGCCGGTGCATATCACTCGCGTTTGATGGAGAGCGCCTATGAAAAGCTTGGCGCGGTGCTTGAGCATGTTCCAATACAACCGCCGCGTTTTCCTGTAATCAGCAACGTGACCGGCATGGAAGTGGCGACCCCTGTTGAAATCCGCCGCACATTGCAGGACCAGGTCACGGGGACGGTGCGCTGGCTGGATTGCACGGAGCGGCTGGTCGACCTCGGCTGCGATTTTTTTATCGAACTGGGACCGGGCGGTGTGCTGGCTGGTTTGTTGCGACGCAGTCGCAAAGACATGGGTGTGATCTCGGTGAGTGACGCCGAATCGGTTCGCAAGTGTGCCAAGGCGCTGTTAACCACTGCCCTGCGCGCGGTCAAAACGAGAGTCTCCCGGGGTGGTGGAATCGGGTAGCTCACAAAGCCGTGGCTACAACGTCGACAACCGTCTTCGGCTACATAACTTCAGTACATGACTGTCATCGAACGCGTCGATTCGGACCTTAAGGAAGCGATGCGTGCTAAAGACACCACAAAGCGGGGCGTTCTGCGCATGTTAAAATCGGCCTTGAAATACGCAGCGATTGCAAAATCAGGCGCAGAAACGGAGCTAAGCGACGCCGACGCCGCGCAGGTGATTCGCAAGCAGGCAAAGCAACGCCAGGATTCCATCGAGAGCTTTGAGAAAGGCGGACGCGCGGATCTGGCTGACAAGGAAAAAGAAGAGTTGTCGATCCTGAACGGGTATTTGCCGCAGGGAATGAGCGCAGGCGAGGTGGCAGGAATTGTGCGGGAAACCATCGTCGAAGTCGGCGCGACATCGAAAGCGCAAATGGGCGCGGTGATGAAAGCATTGCAGGTGAAAGTCGCCGGTCGCGTGGACGGCAAAACGCTGAGCGCGGAAGTGCAAAAGCAGTTGAGCGGTTAAAAAGTTACAAGAGTTGCAGGTCAAAACGAAACTTCTTGAGGTTGCCGACCCTTGTAACGCTGTAACTCTTCTAACGGTTTTAACTATGCTCACAGCCATCATCGTCGCCGCGGGCGATAGTCGCCGCATGGGCTTTGATAAATTGTTTGCGGTGGTTGCCGGCAAACCAATCATCGCGCACACGATAAGTGCATTTCAGCGTGCGAAGTCAGTCGAAGGCATTGTCGTCGTCACACGCGAAGACCGGCACGATGGTATCAAGGCGATCGTTCGCGAAGAAAAGTTCGAAAAGGTGTGGTCGATCATTCCGGGTGGGAAACACCGGCAGGATTCTGTACAAGCCGGGATGAATCATCTGGATTCAGGTACGCGGTGGATCGCAGTGCACGATGCTGCGCGGCCGCTGATTACTCCGGAGCAGATCGAGCGCGTGTTCCAGCAATGCACAAGGCGTGGCGCTGCCGCTTTGGCAGAACCCATTAAGGACACATTGAAACGAGCAGGTAGCGATCTTCTGGTCAGCGGTTCAGTGGATCGAGATCAGCTGTATGCGATGCAAACGCCGCAAATTTTCGAACGTCAATTGATCGAGGAGGCGTATCGCGTGGTTTATGCAGAAAATATCTCTGTAACGGACGAGGTTTCAGCAGTCGAGCGGCTCGGCCGCAAAATCGCTCTCGTTCTCAACGATGATTTTAATTTCAAAATTACTTATCCACGAGATTTGGCGCTTGCTGAATTTGTTCTGAAACAACGGATGGACTCTGTCGCGAATTGACGTTGCCTGTCGTCAAAGGCGCAGCGTCAGCGGCCCATTGAAAGCCGCTCGGCGAGGAGCTGTGGCAGACCGGCTTTAGAAATCTTCTTTTGTGCGGTCGCCAGATCGTATTTTACGCGCACCAGTTCGACCAGATTGTTTTCAATATCATAAATGCAGTATGCCGCGCGCCAGTTTCCGTCGCGAGGCTGGCCGACGCTGCCTGCGTTGATGAAATACTTTTTGGCTGGCTCGATGCGGACGTGTTCGATCCTTTCCTGTCGAACACCCTGGTCCCGAAGAAACACCATGGGTACATGCGTGTGGCCGAAAAAACAGACCGCAGTACGCTGATACGTGAAACTAGCGACAGCATCGAGATTGCTAAAGACATAGCCCCATTGGCCAGGGGTATCGAGTGTGGCATGCACGATTGTAAAATCGTGTACTCGTTTCTGTAACGGCAAGTTCCGCAGCCATTCCTTGTCCTGATCCGTCAAATTGTCGCGGGTCCACTGGATGGCATGCTCGGCCAATTCGTTGAACCGTTCCGAAGATGTGGAAAGCGTTGCCTCCTCGTCGTGATTGCCTTTCACCACGGGGCAATCGAGTTCCCGAACACGTTCAATGCATTCTCGCGGGTTCGCATTATAACCTACCACGTCGCCCAGACACAAAAAATGAGTGCATCTACGCTCACGCGCGTCCGCCAGTACCGCTTCGAGCGCCTCGAGGTTAGCATGGATATCACTTAAAATTGCGAAACGCATTATCAAAAGTTAAACCGTTAAAAGGTTAAAACGTTACAATGGCGGCAGTCGGTCGCCGCCAAGAACGCACCGATCAAACGATTTCGCTATTTAACGGTTTTGTTTTCCTTGTCCGGAATTCGTTGGTTTTCTTGGATACCAAGTTTTTCTTCCAGGAACTTCAGCCGCTTGATCAAAGTAGGCAGCCGTTCCTGCGCTCCCTCGTCATAGAGTCCGCGCAGACGCTCGTAAGCCTCCCGTTCACGTCCCTCGCAGTAGGAAAGCTCGTAGGCCGAGAAACGCCTGTCGAATGTCGGCGCTCCGGGCAAGGTCGCTGCCTTTGCGTAATATTCCGTTGCACGCTCATGGTCTTTGTATTTCTCCGTGTATAGCCGGGCAAGCGCTTCATAGAGGTCCGGTCGATCGGGATTGTTTTTTATGCCGCGTTCGAGGAAGTCCTTGCCTAGCGCAAAATATTCACGCTGAGCTTTGACTCGCAGCGCCAGGCGCGGCTGCTTTTGATCATTCATCGCCGCCACGCTCGCGTTCCACGCCATGTGCCAGGCAGCTGTGTCCCAAAACAACAGCACTCGTGGTTGGAGCGTCGTGATGTGGCGGAACAATAACAACATTCGGCCCCATTCGGTGTTTTCCCACGCGGCATGCGCCTGGATATATAGAGCGTCGGCAACGATCGCTCGAAACCCGCTCAACGCCGCAATGAACCCGAGTTGCCCGATTTTTTCCCGAAGGTCGAGATTAAATTCGACGCCGCGGAAATGCTCCTGTCGATGAAGGGCCGCCAGATTGCGTTCAATTGGCAATTTGAGGAGCCCGAGCCCGATCAGCACTGCCAGCGCCACGACGGCTCGCATCATAATTCTTTCCCGTAAAACACGAAGGCAGCCAACAGCGTGTAGATCGTGGTGTAGAAAATGCCAAGCACGGCAGTCTTGGCAAAAACCGCGAGCGAAATGGCGGTGCCGGCGACGATGTCATCCACCAAATTGAACGCCTGCAAGTCGGGAAATAACAGCGTGACCACCGCGAGAAAAACGCGAGTAATCAGGGCGTTGCCATGTTCCTGGAGCCAATACTCGCGGGCAGTAGCTTGCAAATGTCCGATAAAATAAATGAAAGCCATAACCACCACGGTGAAAATGGTTGATGTGGCGAATGTGGAGACAAACAGCGTCAGCGCCGCGAGCAGGCAGGCTTTTAGGTAAATGATCGCAATTCCGGGAAACAGATCGGCGTCGAAAGCAGAAGATCGTACCGCGCGTAGAGCATCGGCAAGTTGATCAGGTGGTGCGCCAGACAGTTGTCTCATTGTCGCGTGTAGCGCCGCCTGCTCGCGCATGTAGAGCACAATCAGGAACGCGGCACCCATTACGAGTGTGCTGATCGCCAACAATAAAAGAACTCCCGCAATTTTCCCCACCACATAATCGAAGCGCGGCACCGGCTTCGCTAGGATTGTGTAAACTATGCGGTCCTCCATGTCCTGTGGAAGCAGCCGCGCAGTAGCAACGATTGCCAGCAGCGACGTAAAAATCGAAATCGCGCCAAGGGATACATCTTTCAGGATCTGGAATTCCTGCTGAAAAGAAAACTGCGCCATGAAGATCGAGCTGCCGATCAAAAGAAGCGCAAACACAAGCAGTACATAGAACACCTTCAGGCGTGTCAACTCGATTAGCGTGTTCCTGGTAATGGTGAGGATCCGCGACAGAGAAAGAGCACGATATCGCTTCGCGCGCGTTGAAGCGTCGAACTGTTGAAGCGTTGAAGCGTTTTCCCTGTTCGTCATTTTTGCTTCGTCGTTCCTTCGTCATTCTTGGTCGCTTCCAGAAACAATCTCTCCAGTGTGGTGGTCGATTTTCGCCGCTCGATCAATTTCGCGTTTGACCGGCTTAGGAGCGATTCGATATCCCGCACAAGCTCGTCGGAGGCATCGGCAACGACAAGCTCGGTTTGATTTTCGATCGCGATCAATTCCTGCAAATGTCCTTCGCGCACCAGCACGCCATCCGCGAGAATACCGACGCGATCGCAAATTTCCTGTGCTTGTGCGAGCAAATGCGAAGAGAGCAGTACGGTAATTCCGCGCTCTTTGAGATTGAGGATCAAATCGCGAATTTCTCGTGAGCCTGCCGGATCGACACCGGCGGTGGGCTCATCGAGTACCACAAGCCTGGGATCATGGATTAGCGCTTGAGCGAGGCCGATGCGTTGCAGCATCCCTTTTGAATAGGTGCCGAGTCGGCGATTACGTGCCCTATCGAGACGGACGAGGCGGAGCAATTCGTTGACGCGATTTTTTAGCGCGGCTCCTCGCAGCCCGCAAAGCCGCCCGAAAAAATGCAGCGTTTCTTCGCCGGTAAGAAATTTCTGGAAGTACGGGTTCTCCGGAAGAAAGCCGACGGCCTCGCGGCTCTCTACAAGCCGGCTATCACCTCCAAAAATTTCCGTGCGGCCGCGCGTTGGAGATACCAGGCCGAGAATAATTTTCAGCGTGGTGCTTTTACCGGAGCCATTCGGCCCCAGCAGCCCGTACACCTCGCCCGGGTCGATCCGAAGGTTCAGGTCCTTCACCGCGACGATCGATTGTCGATGAAACGGAACGGGAAAAATTTTGGTTAGTCCGTGAACAGCGACCGCCGGATTAGTCATAGCGAATCTCAAAGCCGCGCGCAGTGACCGGTTTCTCCAATCTATTTTCGGTTTGCTTACGAATTAGCGAGTGCAGTTCGCCTTTGGCGACGCGGTCGAGGAACGCGCGCACTTCCTCGTCCTCTCCCGTAACCTGAAGTTCGACGCGGCCATCCGGCAGGTTACGGACCCAACCGGTGACGTCGAAGCCCTTGGCTACGTGGCGTACCGACCAGCGGAACCCCACGCCTTGCACATTTCCCTCATAGAAAACTTGGAGCGAAATCATAGTCGCCGGCTTTTCAGCTTTTGCTGCGTGTTGGACGGCAGACGCCACGCTACGCATCGAGAACCTGGTCTCGCTTCATCGGTTCACTTGTACGAATAGACCAAACAGAAGCTGCCTTCCTCGCCTTCAACCAGATCGACAGACACAAAGTACTGACCGCTGTTCGGCGGTGAAAATCCGGCCGCCGCCTTATTCCCGTTATCGTAGCTTTCTGTAGTCACCTGTTTTCCGGCCTCATCATAAACGGTGACGGCAATTTTTTTCACCGGTTCGGTCGCGCCGACGGAGAACCAGTACTGGTTTCCCGCATAAAGATTCACGGCTATCAGAGAGTGGTCGTGTGGCTTAACAACCCCACACCAATGTCCATCTCGGATCTTGAAACCATCGTTTGAAAACGCTCCAGCAATGTCGAGCGCGTCTTTGCGCGCACTCACCTCCGCATCTGTCTCGGCGCGCGCTGCAAGGCTGGTCCCCAACACAAAAAGCGAGATGAAAATTGTAATACGGCGTTTCATTTGGGCAGTTCTTTGCTCTCTATTTCTGTCATCATCTTGCCAACCGCTGTGTTGATTTTTCGCACTTCATCCACAGTGGGCGCCTTGCCCGGCGGGAAAGAAACGAGTTTCTCGATTTCCCCAAGCTGCTGGCTCACATCTTTCACCAGAGCTTCCCCGCGCAATTCGGGTGAGACTTCATTAATCTTTGACTGCATGAAGTGAACCAGTGCTGGTTGCCGCAGGACTCTGGCGCTTCCTTCATTGTAGTCCTTGACGATTGCGGTGGTGACCACCTGGGTGCCCCGAATCCAGCCACCGAGAGTCACCAGAATCACCAGGTCCTGGTCAGCGTGGGATTGCATTGAGGATTTTACCTCGTTCTGCGTCGCTTCCAGTTCTTCCTGTAGCGTATCCCACTCGTTTTGGTCAGCGAATTCGTTGATGCTATTGCCGCGGCCAAGCAGCTTCTCGCTAACTCCGAGCGCCTTTGCAAGCTTGATGATGTCTGATCCGATGTTTTTGACTTGCTGCCCGTCTTTTGCTTCGACAGCAATAAAACCGTCGGCAATCAAACCGCCCAGGTTCAGCGCAATTTGCGCGCGATTGCTGTACGTCACCGGTATTGGCCCGCGATACTGACCTGCCCAGTTTGTCTTTCCCGTCTTTCCAAGCGCGGCGAAAAGTTCGCCCGGTGTCGGGATGCTGATCGAATCGCTCCTAACAGCTTTTGCCAGTTGCTCTGCCGAGAGATGGCCGGTCTCCCCGGCGCCCGCGGCTGCGAAGACGCCAGTGAATAATGTAAGCACAACAAGGTTTACCAGACGAATCATCGCTCATGATTATGCGCGCATCGGTCAAAATGCCAATGGGAATCTCGTGCGACCTTGGTGGTACTCTTCGAAGACTGGTGCTCACCCTCCCATAAACAATTATTTCTGTTACACATGCACCACTAAATTAATTGCCCCAGTCAATCGTTCGCGATAGGGCCAAAAGCTGATTTGCTTCGCGAGACGAAAGCTGTTCTAATCCGCCAGAATCTGTATGGCGCGCACCAGCATTAGTCGAATCCATGCGCGTGAAATTTTGGATTCGCGCGGCAATCCGACAATTGAGGTCGATGTGCGCCTTGAAGGCGGCGTGCTGGGACGAGCTGCCGTGCCAAGCGGGGCGAGCACGGGCCAACACGAAGCATGGGAATTGCGTGATGGTGATAAAAGCCGCTTCAGCGGCAAGGGCGTAAGGAAGGCTGTTGCCAACGTAAACCACAAAATTGCGCCGGTTCTCGAAGGCTGGGACGCGCGAGATCAGGCGAAGATTGATAACAAATTGATCGAGCTCGATGGTACCCCTAATAAGAAGAATCTCGGCGCAAACGCGCTGCTCGGAGTTTCACTGGCGATCGCCCACGCCGCCGCCGCAGCGGAAAATCTCCCGCTATTTCGATATCTCGGGGGAGATGAAGCGCGAGTGTTGCCAGTGCCGATGATGAATATCTTGAACGGTGGCGTGCACTCGGATGCGCCGATCGATTTTCAAGAATTCATGATCATGCCGTGCGGCGCGCCGAGCTTTTCAGAAGCGCTGCGTTATGGAGCCGAGGTTTTTCACGCACTCAAATCTGTCCTCAAAGAGCGACATCTTTCAACGGCGATCGGCGACGAAGGTGGTTTTGCGCCGAAGCTCAATTCCGCCGAGGAAGCCCTGGAATCAATTTCGACAGCGATCGAGAAAGCCGGTTACAAGCTGGGTGAACAAATCTTTATCGCGCTCGACCCCGCTGCCTCCGAGTTCTACGACAACAAAAGGAATCTTTACATTTTTAAGAAGTCGGATGGTTCAAAAAAAACTGCTGAAGAATTGATCGACTATTATGCCGATCTTTGTGCGCGATTCCCGATCATTTCCATTGAAGACGGTTGTGCCGAAAACGACTGGGACGGCTGGAAGAAACTGACGAAAAAACTCGGTGAGAAAATTCAGTTGGTCGGTGACGATCTCTTTGTGACGAACGTCGAATTTCTCCGCAAAGGAATTGCGGAACACGTGGCCAACTCTATTTTGATCAAGGTGAATCAGATCGGCACTCTGACGGAAACACTGGCGACGATTGATCTGGCGAAGACGAACGGTTACACGACGGTAGTTAGTCATCGGTCCGGTGAAACCGAAGACGCGAGCATTGCCGACATCGCGGTGGGGACCAATGCGGGTCAGATCAAAACCGGGTCGCTTAGCCGTAGCGATCGGATAGCGAAGTACAATCAGTTGTTGCGAATCGAAGAGGAACTTGGTGACAAAGCTGTGTACGGCACTACACTCCGCTGAGTGCATCACAGCTACGGCGATTTCCGCGCCCGTCGCGAAGCTACCGTCTGGCAGCGACTGAACCGGATTCTTCTCGTTCTGCTCGTGATCGCGATCTGGCTCGTGATCGTGAGCTTGTTTGTTCCGCCTTACAAAAAATTGACGCAGAGCCGAGCGGAGAGCGACAACCTACAACAACAGGTGAATGAACAGCAAAGTTTGCTGGCCCGTCAGACGCGCGAGGTCAATTTGCTCAAGACTGACGCGACGTATCTGGAAACGATTGCGCGTGATAGGCTTGATTTGATGAAGGAAGGCGAAACAATCTTTCGCCTCGAGACTGCGCGCGCTAAGCCAAAACCGCCCAGCGATTCTGCGCGCAAATGAGTGTAGAGGCGTTCGCCGCGGCGGGCGCCTGGCCGGAAACGTCCGCGTTTGACACAAACGCCGCTACACCTTTTGCGATTCTCTGTGAGTTAAACTATGTTTCTCAATGCCAATGGAAATCTCCATCCCCGATGCCGAGGACCTGAAATCGCGTGTCCGCGAGCTGCGGAGGTTTCTTTGACGTCGAAGAGCTCCAGAAAAATCTAGCCTCAATTGAAGGGCGCATGGCTGCGCCCGATTTTTGGTCGAATCGGGAACGCGCTCAGGCCAATGTCGAGGAGGTTTCCCGATTGCGTTCGCTGATTAATCCGTTTCAAGAACTGGAACGCGACATCGAAGACTTTAGCGCATTACAACAATTAGCTGCGGAAGAAAGTGACCCGGCGAGCCGCGCGCACGCAGAGCAAGAGGTTGCGACCGAACATGACCGCTTGGTTCACAAGCTGGAGGAATTTGAGCTGCGTCAGTTTCTTTCAGGCGAGAACGATCGCGCGAACGCGTTTCTCACGATTCATTCCGGGGCGGGCGGCACCGAGTCGTGCGACTGGGCCGACATCTTGCTGCGGATGTATCAGCGCTGGATCGAGCAAAGTGGTTTCAAATCGCAGACAGTGGACATTCAACAGGGCGAAGAAGTCGGCATCAAGTCGGTGACCCTCTTCGTTGCTGGCGAGTATGCCTACGGACACCTGCAGACCGAGCGCGGCGTGCACCGGCTCGTGCGCATTTCGCCTTTCGATGCAAACAAACGGCGACACACTTCGTTCGCGAGCGTCGATATTGTTCCCGAAATTGCTGATACTGCTCCGATTGAAATCAATCCCGCCGATCTGGAGATTGACACGTTTCGCAGCGGCGGCAAAGGCGGACAGAACGTCAACAAAGTCGAAACTGCAGTACGGATTTTGCACAAGCCAACCGGAATCGTGGTTGCGTGCCAGGCCGAGCGCAGCCAGGGACGCAATCGCGAGCTGGCGATGAAAATGTTGAAAGCAAAACTTTACCAAGTGGAGGAGGACAAGAAACGCGCTGAGATGGAGAGGCAATATGGAGAAAAAGGCGAGATCGCATGGGGCAATCAAATTCGCTCATACGTTTTTCAGCCGTATCAAATGGTGAAAGATCACCGCACCGGCGCAGAAACCAGCAATGTGCAGGATGTGATGGACGGCAACATTGACATGTTCATCCAGGCGAAATTACGCGGGGAGACGAACACAAAGGGCGAAGCAAGCGATGGCGACACATAACTGGCATCAGCGTTGGTGTTTGTTATCCCGGCGCGAAGTTGAGGGATCTCTCAATGCTAAGAAATAATCAGAGATGTCTCGACTCCGCTCGACATGACATTTAGCGGGTTGAGACAAGTCGCAGTCGAAAACGTGCAGCGAATTGTCCGCCGTTATGTGCGCGGCAACAGACCAGACATGCAACGGCGCGCTTTATCCGGCGGGTCCGATGGAAATCGCGCTGGCAGTGTGGACACTGGTAAAGGTATCGGCATGCGCGTTCGGTAACGGGGAAGGGAAGATTATGACAGCGTTTCTCGTCGGCGATTTCCAGATCGCGGCAGGCGGTGCGCCACTCGTCTCCATGCGGCAGAATTCTGCGACGGCCAGCGCGAAATTGGGCAAGAAGATGGGCCAATTCGTGGCGCAGAGTCCGATCAATTTCGTGCGGGTGCTCAAACAGCCGCGGGTTTAACGAAATCAGTTGCTGGCGATAATCAGCGCGACCTGCAGCGGTTTTGAGGCGTGAATTCCATTCGACGCGAAGTTCCCGCGCGATTCGAGTTGCGCCGTGGGCGCGTAACAGGTCGCGCGCTTGTGTTTCAAGATCGACGTTGCGTCCTTGGAACTGTAGTGCAACCGCACCGGTTGCCGTCCAGGAATTCGGCAGGCGGAGCGCCTGCGCAACAGCCGCGCCCTTTTCTACGCAGACACGAGTGGCGAATTGTTCGAATGCAAATTCGAGCTGCCTAAGCAACGGCATAGGCGCTTTTTCGCGTGTGCAGACGTTCGACGATTTTCTGCATCGCGTCGCCCGCGGCTTTGATTTCGTCGGCGGTTGTCCATTTACCAAGGGAAAAGCGAACCGCGGAGCGAGCGCGCTCGATTGGCAGACCCGTCGCGAGCAAAACGTGCGATGCAACGACTGATCCGACCATGCATGCCGATCCGCTGGAGGCACAGACGCCTTCCAAATCAAGCGCTATCAGCAGCATCTCGGAATCGAGTCCGAGCAAACTCACATTCAACGTGTTTGCCAGCCGCGGAGCGTTCGCGCAGTTTTGTTTTGCATCCGGAACGTTCTCCGAAATTCGCGTCCAGAGTTCATCGCGCAACCGTGCCTCGCGCTTCTGTTCGCTCTCCCGATCGTGCAATGTCCACTCGGCGGCCGCTGCCATTCCCGCAATCGCGGCAACATTTTCTGTTCCGGGGCGTCGTTCATTCTCGTGCGCGCCACCGAACATGATTGGCTGGATCGATAAGCCGCTGCGCAGGAATAAAAATCCCGCGCCTTTTGGCCCATAGAATTTGTGCGCGGCGAAACTGGCGGCATCGACCAGCGAAAGATCAACGCTCACTTTGCCGAACGCCTGAACCATGTCTGTGTGCAACAAGACGCCGCGTTCGCGGCAGATTTGGGAGATTTCACGCATCGGCTGGAGCACGCCCGTCTCGTTGTTCGCGGTCATGATCGAAACAAGCCTTGTCTCGGGGCGGATCGCGCTCGCGAGCTGATCAGGATCGATTATTCCATCGCGCGAAACATCCAGCCACGTTACTTGGAAATTTTCGTTCTTTTCCAGATGCTCGACGGTGTTGAGTACTGCGTGATGTTCGGTTTTCGCTGAAATGATGTGACCGCCACCTGCTGATCGACGGCGCGCGAGGCCGAACACGGCGAGGTTGCATGATTCCGTTCCGCCGCTGGTGAAAATGATCTCGTTTGGTTTCGCGTGCAGCAGAGCCGCCAGCTTGTCGCGCGCATTGTCGATTGCGGCGCGCGCCTCACGACCGGCTGCGTGTACGCTCGACGGGTTGCCGAAGCGACGTTCAAGATACGGCAGCATCGCGTCGCGGGCTGCATCACATAGCGGCGTCGTTGCGTTGTAATCGAGGTAAATCATTCCGTCTTCCTCTTAATCCTAGTCTTGTTCTTACTCTTGCTCATGCTCGTGATCGTGTCCGTGAAAAGTCCGCGATGGCGAGGACGCCATCGTTAGCGCGCGAGGCGCGTGCGCTCCCCAGCTCATTCCCGAAATTCATCACGCGTGGTCGCTGGCCTATGCTTTCGCTTCGGCACAATTCGCAATTGTTTTTCTTCGTAATACACCAATGAATCGGGTGGCACACTTTGCACCAGGAAAACGTTGCCACCGATTGTCGACCTAGCGCCAATGACGGTTTCGCCACCCAGAATCGTTGATCCTGGGTAGATCGTCACGTCGTCTTCCACCGTTGGATGTCGTTTCCCGCCTTTTTTGATCTTCCCGTGCTCGTCCTTTTGAAAACTGCGCGCGCCGAGGGTGACAGCATGATAAAGCTTAACGCGCGCCCCGATCTCCGTCGTCTCGCCGATCACGACGCCAGTGCCGTGATCGATAAAAAAATGGGAACCAATCTGCGCCCCAGGATGAATATCGATCCCGGTGCGGCTATGCGCCCACTCCGTCATGATGCGCGGGATCAATGGCACCTTGTCATAAAGCAGATGCGCCATTCGATAAGTGGCGACCGCCTCGAGCGCAGGATAAGCGAGAATGATCTCCTCGTAGCTCCTCGCAGCCGGGTCCCCTTCGTAAGCGGCGTCGATGTCTGTCCAGAGAAGCCGACGGACCGCAGGCAACTCCTTCAAGAATGTGGCTAGGACTTCTTCCGCTTTTGCTTCCGTTGCTTCGTCAGGCGGAATTTTGCCGAGGCTTCTGCAAATTTCCGTTTTCAGTCGTGCGTGCAAAGCTCTGACGCGAGTGCGCGTGACGTCGGCCAAATCTTCCGAGCTTACCAGCGACTGGCTACGAAAACCGGGGAACATCAGACTCATTAACTCGGCACACGCCGCCTCGATGGCCAGACGAGAGGGGAGAGTGGCGGCAGCGGCGAGATAATTTATGCCGCCGGTTTCGCCATAAGTCTGAAGCAGTTCCTCAACCGCGTCGCGGTCGGTCGCATTCATCGCAGCAAATATGCGCTCGCTTGCTAATGAACAAAAGTGAAACTGTGGAAATAAGGAAGGCCGTTGAAACGGCCTCCCAGCCATCCGTGTAGGTGATCACCGGCCTTAAGGCCGGTGTTAATGAGAGAAGGGACGTTGCTCTGGGCAATTTCTGGCCCTCCGCGATTTGTCGGCGGTCGAGTACGGCGTTGCAGCCACAGCGGTGCTCTCGTTAACACGGGGCGGTTTCAATCTGGTGGGGCTTGAGAAAGGCTCAGCTTGGAAGCAGCATTCTCATTAACACTGGCTTTCAAGCCGGTGAGCTCAGCAGCAGATGGACATCAGCCGTTTTAACGGCTTACGATTGATCGCATGTCTGTCCATTCGTACTCTCGCATCTGGATTCACTTGATCTGGGGAACTCTGGATCGGGAAAGATTGCGAAACAAAACAGCTGCGGCGCGCATTTCTCGCTACCTGACGGAGCATGCGCAAGAGAAAGGGATTTACATGAAAATTAATCATGTAAACGCAGATCACGTTCACGCGCTGATCGACCTTCCCACTTCCCTCTCGATAGTGGAACTGATGCAACTCCTGAAAGGAAGCTCTTCTCACTGGATTAACGCAAATAACATCATAACTGGAAAATTCGCCTGGGGCAGGGGCTATGGCGCATTCTCTGTATCAGAATCGAATGTGGATCAGGTCGCGCGATACATTGCTCATCAAGAAGAACATCATCGCGTCCGCACATTTGCGGAAGAGCTGAGAGAGTTCATCGATCGCCACGGACTGCGGTGGAAAGATGAGGAAAGCCGTTGAAACGGCTTCCCGGCTGGCGGCCTGTGTGGTCACCGGCCTGAAGGCCCGTGTTAATGAGACGAAGAATCGGTATGGCTGATCAGGCTGAAAATTTGCGCATGGCATAGCGCGCGAGGCATTTTACCTGGAAGCCGGGCCGCGCATCGATCTCTCATTAACACCGGCTTTTAAGCTGGTGCGATCAGCGAGAACCGGACATAAGCCGGCTCAACGGCTTACGATTTCTTAAGCGACTGCCCCTACGCCTCGCGTGCGCTTAGCCATTGCAGAGCAAAACGCGCGACTTCGCGCGAATTTTTCAGATCGAGTTTGTCTTTGATATGCGCCCGGTGGGTCTCCACTGTCTTGGGGCTGAGATGGAGCAGCTTCGCGATCTGACGCACTTCGTTGCCCTTCCCGATGAGTTCCAAAATTTCGAGTTCGCGATCGCTTAATCTCTCGACAGCATCGGTCTCACCTTCGGCTTGGCGATGCGCGAATTTTGTGATCACCTGCGCCGCCATGGCAGGGCTGAGATAAGGATGTCCATTGAAAACTTCGCGGATGGCTTGGATCACATTGGCCATCGCTTCATGTTTCATGACGTAGCCGTCGGCTCCGGCGCGCAGCGCTCGCACTGCGTAGAGGGATTCATCGTGCATCGATAGCACTAAAATTGGCAGCTTCGGAAATTCTGCGCGGACGTTCTTGATTAGCTCAATGCCGTTGGCGCCCGGCAAGCTAAGATCAACAATTGCCATGTCGGGATGCAGTTTGCGGATGACGTCCATGGCTTCGGCGGCGGTGCCTGCTTCGCCACAAACTGCGAAGGTCCCGTCGGAATGGATCATTTCCTGGAGGCCCTTTCGAAAAAGGGGATGATCGTCAACGATCACAATGCGTTTCGCGTCCGGCGGATCGCACCGCGGGTTCTGGTTCGTTGAGCGCACCTGCACGTGCTTCATTTTCCGAGCCACTTTGCGTCTGCTTGGATTGCTGCGAGCCCAGTCATTCGCGTTCCTTTCTAACTGTTTAAGACTTCGCTACCCGATGGATTGCCAGATGCAGGAAATTTAGATCAGGGCGGTCAATGTCTTTGCAATTTTCGCAGGCAGCCCTGGCCCGGCGTTTTCGTCGTTCGGTGATTGAACTCCCTTTTTGTGTGGCAAATAGCAAGACACACATGTGCCGCCCTGCCTTGAAGAGCCGATTTCCAAACGGCCGCCGGCCAATTGAGCTCGGTAATTCATAATGTGAGCACCCAGGCCGTGCTTCAATTTTGGCTCGTCCGAGAATCCAACGCCGTCATCAGTGACCCGCAAAACCATCCCTTGAGGCGATCGCTCCAGCTTCACGACAATTTCCCGGGCCTGTGCGTGCTTGTTGGCGTTGATGACCGCTTCACGCGCAATGCGATAGAGCTGCGCTGCGGCCGGGTCATCTTCAATGTGAAACGATGGTTTGACTTCCAATCTGCAGGGAACCCTCCAGATTTCCCGGTCAACCAAATCTTGCAAAGCATCGACCAGCGCAGCCGAATCGACATCGGCGCGGTGTAATGCTTGGGAAATATTGCGCGTATCAGTCGCAGCTTCGTTTACCAGATCAGCAATTTTCTCAATGTCAGCTGCATCGATGACGCGATGGTTTTTTAATCGCAACGCGACGGAGCGCGCCATGAATGCGACGGCGGTGAGATGCTGGCAAAGGCCATCGTGCAATTCCTGTCCCAGTCGCTGTTGCTCCCGGTCGCTGATGGCGAGAATTTCTCCTTCAAGTCCTTTGCGCCGCTCTATCTCGCCTTTCAATTCTTTGTTTGCCACAAGCAGCTGATGTGTTCGCTCGCGAACGCGATGTTCCAGCAGTTCCTTTGCTTTTTGTAACGCGGCTTCCGCCTTCTTCTCCTCTGTGATGTCGCGCAGCGCGCCGATGGTGTAGAGCGGGGCTCCGTTAGAATCGCGAACGATCGAGCGCAGTATCTCAGCCCAGATGATCGTTCCATTCTTGCGCACATAGCGTTTTTCAATTCGATAAAACGGGATCTCGCCTGCGACCAGTTGGCGGTACAGCGTGATCTCACGCGGATAATCTTCCTTGTGCGTTAAGTCTTTAATTCGGCATCGCAGAATCTCGTCCTTGGTGTATTCGAGGATGCGGCAAAACTCTTCGTTCACGCCAACGTATTTGCCCTCCGGCGAAGCTTCGCTGATGCCGATCGGCGCCCGCTCGTAAGTTGCTTGCAAACGCTGTTGACTATCTCGCAGCGCTTGCTCGGCGCGTTTACGCTCGGTGAGGTCGAAAATTGCGGTCTGGTAGAGGCGCGCGCCGTCTTTCATCAATGCGAAAGTGGCTGTGCTCGACAACTGTACCGGAATGTTTTCGCCGTCGCGCTGTTTCAGATGCAGCTCGGTCGTTATCGGGCCGTCCGACGAACGACACGCGCGCAGATGATCGAGAAAGAGTTGCGTGTCCTCTTTTGCGACACAGATGGCGAAGGTCGTCCCGATCAATTGCCTGCGCGACCGGCGGAGTAGCCGAACAGCTGCGAAATTAATTTCTTCAATGCGGCCAACGCGATCGAACGTGACGTACCCGATCGGTGCGAAGTCGAACAGATCGATATACCGCTGAATCGCCTGCTCCAGTTCTGTCTTTGGCTGTCGAAAGACCAGCCTCCGCATCGATTTGGCCGGTGCAACCTTCCTGCCGTTGGTCCCCTCCGCGCCATTTCTGAAAGCTCGCTTGCCGGCGTCGATGGTTGCTTTGGTTCTGTTCATTGCCGTTCCAATTAATTCGTGCCGGCGCCGGCGGGCCGATGTTGTGATTCTGCGCCGGGTTGGTGACTTCTTATTCTTGCGATCAGATTTGTTTCGGTCGTTTAGCTGTTTTGCTGCCATCCAATTCCCCCCCCCCGTTGATGTCGACCAAGGTGATGACGGCACCGTCGATTTTGTTCTCGGTTGTGCGATACGGTCGCAGCCGGAGCGAATACTCGCGGCCCTCCCTATCAGTTACTTTGCGCTCGCGCATGGCCAGTGTCTCGATCACTTCCCGCAGAAGCTCTTCCAGATCGAGAATGTCAATGTTCGGTTTAAAGTCGCTGATCGGGCGGCCGACGTCGCTTTGCAGGACGTTAAACACGTTGCGGGCCGCGGGCGTAACCCGTCGCACCAATAGTTCGTTGTCCACCATCACAATCGGCAATTGAATGCTGGCGAGCAGATTCTTCAGATCACTGTTCATCTGCATCATCTCGAGATTGCGATTGCTCAATTCCTCATTCAGCGTGGTCAGCTCTTCATTGGTCGATTGCAATTCTTCCTTCGCAGTCTCGAGCTCCTCGTTGGTCGATTGCAGCTCTTCATTGCTCGATTCGATTTCCTCGTTGGCCGATTTCAATTCTTCATTCGTCGCTTCCTGTTCTTCGATGATGGCTTGCAAAGACTCTTTGGAAGCGGACAGTTCCCGGTGCAGCTCCGTGAACTCACGTTGCGATGCCGTTTTCCCCAGAAATTGCTGCGCTTTGCCAGGCTTGGCTTCCCCGGTCGTCTCGTCGAAAATAACCAGCAGCCACGGCTTGTCGCTCCCAGGGATTTTAAACGGCACGACCTGGATATTGATTTCGCGCGCCTTCCCGTTGTGCTTGATAACTGAACGTTCTGTCCGGGCGGGCTTGTTCGCTTTGATGGCGCGCCGAACGACATTGCGCAAGTCGGCTGCCAGACTTGGCCGCACTATTTGCAGGAGGTTGAGTGTGGCTGGCCCGGGATGATGCTGCAGATAAAACTCCGTCCGGCCGCGGAACTGATGCACCCGAAGATCATGATCGATTACGACTCCGGCCGGTGCATACGCATTGAGCATGATGTGGTCGGCTGCCCGTACTAATTGTTCACCGAACGTGGCAGCTTCGACGGTTGTCGATCTTACGGCGGTGAGTGCAAAACGCGCGCCCTCGTAAGCCGCCAGCTCGGGCCGGGGCGTCGCGACCATCTTCTTTGTGTAGATTTTGTTCTTCTTTTCCACCAAATTGAAAAGTTCATCAAACATGCCGACCGATTCAGCCGGTCCGAGAATCAGATAACCGCCGGGATTCAGCGCATGATGAAATTGCGGGATGCAGCGCTTGTGCAACTCCGGCGAAAGATAGATGAGCACGTTGCGGCAACTGATTAGATCCAGCCGCGAAAATGGCGGATCGGTTATCACGTTCTGCCGCGCAAACGTGCAGATTTCCCGCACGCGGCGACTGATCTGGTAAGTGCTGTCGCGCTTCTCGAAAAACTGTTTCAAACGCTTTGGCGTTACGTCTTTCTCGATTGCGCCCGGATAGATCCCGGCGCGGGCATGATCGATCATGGCTTCGCTCAAGTCGGTACCGAAGATCTGGATACGCAGCTCCGAAGCGCGCTTGCCAAGCGTTTCAAGAATGCAAATGGCGAGCGAATAAACTTCTTCGCCAGTCGCGCACCCCGGCACCCATGCCCGCAGTTCATCCTGACGGTGTTTGTTTTTCAAAATCGCCGGCAGAAAACGCTTGCGCAATGCGGCGAAGAGCGACGGGTCGCGGAAAAAGCGCGTTACGTTGATCAGCAGATCGTCGAACAGCGCTTCGATTTCCTTTTTGTTATTGCGTAAAAAACGCGCGTACTGGCTAAGCTTCGTCATTCGATGCAGAGCCATCCGGCGTTGGATGCGCCGGTTAAGAGTCTCGAGCTTGTAGCCAGTGAAATCGACGCCCATCTGTTTTTTAAGCGATAAAAAGATACGGCCCAGATCGTCCGCTTTCTGGTAATCCAATTTGGCTGCTCGCTCGCTTTCGCTCTCGGCCGATCGCCGAATGTAGGGATGCT
>Ga0209376_1000474_pt1 | contig 44222 bp, 41 predicted proteins | sample GraSoiAngelo_134_FD_185891 | JGI IMG/M metagenome (GOLD analysis project Ga0209376, IMG submission 185891) | Grasslands soil microbial communities from the Angelo Coastal Reserve, California, USA - 14_0929_05_30cm (SPAdes) (version 2) | ecosystem: Environmental > Terrestrial > Soil > Grasslands ...
CCGCCGAACCGATGCGCCAGTTCAGCCACGTCCACGTCCCCGATCGAGCGAAAGCTCACTTTGACCCGCCCGTTCGCGATCTGGCGGAACAGCAGCGCGAGCCGTACGCCGGCGATCGAGCGGGGATACTCGACGATCCCGTCCAAGTCGTCCGCCGTGGCGCCGTGGCGCTGTAGCGCGTCCGGGGGCACGGTCACCCACGCCAGGCCGACGTCCGGCTCGACCACGAGCGTCTGCAGCACCTCTGTCATCAGCCGCACGCGACCTTCGGGCGCGCTCGCGTACACCGACTCGTAGATCGACTCGGGGCTGACGCCGCGCTCGAGCAGCGCGCCCGCGACCCGCAGCGCCCGCGGGCTGGTATTGGCGAACCGGAAGGCCCCCGTGTCCGTGAGGAGCCCGACGTACAACGCCCGCGCCGCCTCGGGACAAATCGACCAGCCCAGGGCGCTCGCGAGGTCGAATACCAGCTCAGCGGTCGCCGCCGCCTCGGGCGCGACCAGCCGCGGCCCGCCGGGGAGCGATCCCTGGCTAACGTGATGGTCGATGCACGCGACGGCGTGGGACTGTTTGATGGCGCGCTGCAGGTCGCCGAGGCGGCTCAACTCCGAGATGTCGAGTACGACGACGACGTCCGCTGCCTCGATCTCCTTGACTGTTTGATGGCGCGCTGCAGGTCGCCGAGGCGGCTCAACTCGGAGATGTCGAGTACGACGACGACGTCCGCTGCCTCGATCTCCTTGGCTGCCCGATCGGAGTGGTCGGCCCCGGCGGGAAGCAAAAAGGTGAACCGCTCGGGGACGGGCGTCGGGTTCGCGATCGCCGGTTTGAGTCCGCGCGCGGTGAGGAGGTGCCAGAGCGCCACCTCGCTTCCCACGCCGTCGCCGTCCGCGTTGACGTGCGTCGTGAGAGCGATGCGACGGCCGGGGGTCAGCACGGCTGCGACCGTCTGGGCCGCGCGGGCCCGCTCGGGAGGAACCGGAACACCGTTCAGCATAACTACAAGATACGTCGAGACTACAGAATACGTCGAGCAAAGGCGTAACACGAAGGCGTCACGCGACACCGTCACGCGACGGCGTACCGACGTCTCTGCGCGACGTTCTTGCGTGACGCCTTTGCGTGACGACTTTGTTAGACGCCTCTTTGCAGTAGCGAGTGTTTGCGACCATAGGCGAAATAGATCGCCAGCCCGATCATGAGCCAGACGCCCAGTCGTATCCACGTGTCAACCGGCAGCGTCAGCATCAAGCCGACGCAGCACACGATGCCGAGCATGGGGACGGCCGGAACCCACGGCGTGCGGAAGGGGCGGTGCAGATCGGGACGCCGGGAACGGAGGATCCACACCCCGGCGCACACCAGCACGAACGCGAGCAGCGTACCGATGTTGACCCACGTCCCGAGCAGCTGCAGCGGCAACAGCCCGGTGGCGAAGCAGACGGCGATCCCGGTGTAGATCGTGGAAAGGTAGGGCGTGCGAAACCGGGGATGGACCTGGCCGGCCCAGCGGCCGAGCAAGCCGTCGCGCGACATCGAGTAGAAGACCCGAGACTGTCCCAACAGCATCACGAGAATCACCGACCCGATGCCCAGGACCGCGCCGACGTCGATCGAGACGCGAATCCACCACGGCGCGCCGATCCGCTCCATCGCGTACGCCATCGGCGCGGGGATGTTGAGCTCGCTATACGGGACCATACCCACCAGGACGGCCGATACGACCACGTACAGCAGCGTGCAGACCGCGAGTGAGCCGAGGATGCCGATCGGCATGTCGCGTTGGGGGTTCTTCGATTCCTGCGCGGCGGTCGAGACCGTGTCGAACCCGATGTAGGCGAAGAACACCAGGCCCGCGCCGCGCAACACGCCCGACCAGCCGTACGTGCCCCACTCCCCCGTGTTCGGCGGGATGAACGGTGTCCAATTGGCCCGACTCAAGTGCGACAGGCTGACCAGTACCACGAGCAGGACGATCGCGACCTTGAGGATCACGATGACGCTATTGACCCGCGCCGACTCCCTGATCCCGATCACCAGCACCGCGGACATCACGGCGACGATGAGGACTGCCGGAAGGTTGACGATCGCGCCAGTCGGGTTCAGCCCAACGTGGGAGCATCCCGCCGCGTGGGCGGCCACCTGCGCGGCCGTACACAACTGCGTGGGCGGAGCCGTGAGGCTCGCGGGAATCTGTACGCCGAACAGCCCCAGCAGGGACACGAAGTGACCGGACCAGCCGACGCCCACCGTCGCGGCGCCGGCGGCGTACTCGAGCACCAGGTCCCACCCGATGATCCAGGCCGCGAACTCGCCCATGGTGGCGTACGCGTAGGTATAGGCGCTGCCCGCGACCGGCACGGCGCTCGCCATCTCAGCGTAGCATAGCCCGGCGAATGCACAGGCGACGCCGACCAGGATCATCGAGAGCGGCACTGCGGGACCGGCGTACAGCGCGGCCACCTGCCCCGTGATCACGAAGATCCCCGCGCCGATGACGGCGCCGATGCCGAGGGTGACGAGATTGAGCGGCCCGAGCGCCCGCACCAGGGCGTGCTCCCCGGTGGCTTCGGCTTCGGCGCGGAGGGTCGCGATCGGCTTGGTGGCGAAGAGCGGCACCGGCCCAATCTGGGCCCCTCCCGCCGGAATGCCTGGAACGCGGGGGCACCGGCCCAATCTGGGCCCCTCCCGCCGGAATGCCTGGAACGCGGGACGAGCGGGATCGGGACGGGGACGAGCGGCGCTAAGACGTGCTGGGCGCGAGCAGGTTGTCCCGGTAGCGCCGGCTCAGCGTGACCCGCGCTCCCGTCTGGAGGATGATGATCGCGTCCCCGTGAAACCACGGCTGCAGCTCACGCACCCGGTCGAGATTCACCACGGCGGACCGATTGATGCGCCGGAACCGCTCCGGATCGAGCCGCTGCTCGAGCGCCGAGAGGGTCGAGCGCAGCAGGTGCGTGCGATCGCCGACGTGGAGCCGCACGTAGTTCTTGGCCGCCTCGATCCAGTCGACGTCCGCCGTACGCACGAAAAAACTGCGCCCGTCGTCCTCGACCAGCAGGCGATCGGCCGGCCGCGTCACGCGGCGCTGCTCCAGCGCATGATGGTAATCGTACGCATGGACGACCGCCACGATCGCCCAGTAGATCAGGACATTCCAGTGAAAGTAGAGCGTGAAGTCATCGACCAGCTTTTGGGCGAACGGGTAGGGCCGTCCCACCGCCGCGTGTACCAGGTCCTGGATGCCCACCGCGGCGACGAGCTGCAACAACGCGATGTCGAGGCTCGCGCCCAGATGAATGAAGAAGTGCCGGCCGAAGTTGGCGCGGTCCACCTGGAACCGGCGGCCGAGCCAGACCACGACGAGCGAGAGCAGCCCCCACACATACCAGGCGGGAAGACTCGCCTCGAGCGCTTGCCCCCAGCCCCACGGGTCGGGTCCGAGTCGCTGATGGGCGAAATACAGCTGCACGCTCGCGATGCCGCCGAGCGCGCTCCAGAAGCCGAACCATTTCAGCGACCGCACAACATGAGTGTCTGCCACCCGACGATTCCGCGTGACGGTTTCTGCGTGACGATTCTGCGAGACGTCTCTGCTTGACGCCTTCTAGCTTTTCGAAGCGAGCTTCGAGTGCCCCACGCCGTACGCGAAGTAGATCACGATGCCGACCACGAACCAGATGATCAGCCGCTCCCACGTGCGCCAGGGGAGGGCGACCATCAGCGAGAGCGCGGAGATGGCGCCGAGCGGGGCCACGAGCCACACCGCCGGCGTCTTGAAGGGACGGGGCAGGTTGGGCTCCCGCACCCGCAGGAACAGCACCCCGGCCGAGACGATCACGAAGGCGAGCAGCGTCCCGATCGACACCAGGCTTCCCGCCTCCCGGACCGTGAGCAGCGAAGCGACGAAGGCCACGGCGATACCCGTCACGATCGAGGTGATGTACGGCGTCTGGAACCTGGGATGCACCTTGTTCACGAACTGCGGGAGCAAGCCATCGCGCGACATCGAGTAGAACACGCGCGACTGGCCCAGCAGCATCACCAGGATGACGGACGAGAGCCCGGCGATCGCACCCAGCTTGATGAGGGAGGACATCCACCCCAACCCGGCGTGGTCGGCGGCGACCGCGATCGGATCGGGGACGTTCAGCTCTTTGTACGAAATCACGCCGGTCGCGATCCCCGACACGAGGATGTACAGCGCCGTACAGATCAGCAGCGAGCCGATGATGCCGATCGGCATGTCCTTCTGCGGGTTCTTCGCCTCCTGCGCCGCGGTGCTCACCGCATCGAACCCGATGTAGGCGAAGAACACGATCCCCGCCCCCGTCATCACCCCCGACCAGCCGAACTCACCGCGCACGCCGGTGCTGGGCGGGATGAAGGGGTGCCAGTTGGCGGGGTTCACGGCATGCGCGGCACCGATGATGAACAGCAGCACCACGGCGACCTTCACGAACACGATGACGTTGTTGACGTTGGCCGATTCCTTGATGCCGATCACGAGCAGCGTGGTGATGATGGCGATGATGATGATGGCCGGGAGGTTGAACACCGCCGTCACGTGCGGCAGGGTGTTCGGGTCGATCCCGCGGGCGGACACGGTTTGCAGCAGCGCGTCGGTCACCGCCTTCCAACCCTGGTCGGGGATGTGGATGAGCTGCGTGCCCCGGGCGGCCGAGAGGGCCGCGGGCACGTCGAGGCCGATGTCGTGCAGGAACGACACGACATACCCGGACCAGCCGATGGCGACCGTCACCGCGCCGAGTGCGTACTCGAGCACCAGGTCCCAGCCGATGATCCACGCAAACAGCTCGCCCAGCGTGGCGTAGCCGTACGTGTAGGCGCTGCCCGCCATGGGCACGAGCGAGGCGAACTCGGAGTAGCACAGCGCCGCGAAGATCGACGCGACACCCGCCAGCACGAACGAGAGCACGACGGCGGGACCGGCGTTCAAGGCCGCGACCGTGCCGGTCAGCACGAAGATCCCCGTGCCGATGATGGCGCCGATCCCGAGCATCGTGAGGTTGAGCGCGCTGAGGGCGCGCTTCAGAGAATGGTCGGTCAGCGCCTCGGTCTGCAGGTCGGTGATGCTCTTCCGTCGGAGCAGATTCATGGGCGCCTCGTGCGAGGGAGAGAGCCGGCCGTATCGGAGAGTCGGGCGCTAGAGTAGGCCCCGGCCCCCCAACCTGTCAAGGCGCGCCGATCGTCAGATGCTGTAGTTGGGTGCTTCCCGGGTGATCACCACGTCGTGGGGATGCGACTCGCGCAGCCCCGCGGCGGTGATCTGGATGAACTCGGTCTCGGTCTGGAGGGCCGCGATGTCGCACACGCCGCAATAGCCCATCCCGCTGCGCAGGCCGCCCGCCATCTGGAAGATCACGTCGGCGACCGGCCCCTTGTACGGCACGCGCGCCTCGATCCCCTCGGGCACGAGCTTGGACGGCGAGACCTCGCCTTCCTGGAAGTAGCGATCGGCCGAGCCTTCCTCCATGGCGCCAAGGCTCCCCATGCCGCGGATCACCTTGAAGCGCCGCCCCTCGAGCAGGAACGATTCGCCCGGGCTCTCCTCGGTGCCGGCGAGCATCGAGCCCATCATCACGCTGGAGGCGCCGGACGCAAGCGCCTTCACGACGTCGCCGGAATACTTGATGCCGCCATCCGCGATGACGGGAACCTCGCCCGCGCCCTCGACCGCGTCCAGGATGGCAGTGATTTGCGGAACCCCCACGCCTGTCACGACGCGCGTGGTGCAGATCGAGCCCGGCCCGACGCCGACCTTCACGGCATCGACGCCGCGCTCGACCAGCGCGCGGGCCCCCGCCTCGCTTGCGACATTGCCGCCCACGATCTGGGCGTCGGGAAACGCCTCGCGCAGGCACGCCACGGTGTTCAGCACCCCTTCGGAGTGACCGTGCGCCGAGTCCACGACGACCACGTCGCAACCGGCGTCCACCAGGGCGCGCGCCCGCGACAGCGCGTCCGGGGTGCCGCCCACCGCCGCCGCCACCCGCAGGCGGCCGTGCTGGTCCTTGTTGGCGTCAGGGTGGCGCCGGCGTTTGAAGATGTCCTTGATGGTGATGAGACCTCTCAAGATCCCCTGCTCGTCGACGACGGGCAGCTTCTCGATGCGGTGCTTGGCGAGGATCCGCTCCGCCTCCTCGAGCGTCGTGCCGACGGGCGCCGTGACGAGGCGCTCCTGCGTCATCGCGGCGCGAATCGGGCGGTCGAGCTCGCGCTCGAACTGGAGATCGCGATTGGTGATGATGCCGACCAGGCGCCCCGCGTCGTCCACTACCGGGACGCCGGAGATGCGGAAGCGCTCCATCAGGCGCACCGCCTCCCGCAGGGGGCGGTCGGGGCCGAGGGTGATGGGATGGAGGATCATCCCCGACTCGCTGCGCTTCACGCGGTCCACTTCGGCCGCCTGGCGGTCGATCGGCATGTTCTTGTGGATCACGCCGATGCCGCCCTCGCGCGCAATGGCCATCGCCATCTCCGACTCGGTCACCGTGTCCATCGCGGCCGAGACGAGCGGCAGGTTGAGCGGGATGCCCCGGGTGAAGCGCGAGCGCACGTCAACGTTGCGCGGATGCACACTCGAGTGCCGCGGGACGAGCAGGACGTCGTCGAAGGTGAGGGCTGTGCCCGGGCGGAAGGTTCCCATGGCGAAAGTTACTGGGAGGGCGGCGGTTCCTCAACCTTCTCGACCGGCTTCTTCCCGGCCTGCTCTACCGCCGCCTTCCCCGCCGCCGCGAACTTCTCGAGAATCTTCCCGGCCTTCCCCACCGCATCCATCGTCCCCCGGATGATGTTCACCGGAACGCGCCCAGCCCGCAGCGTGTCCTCCAGCGTTTCGGCCACCCGCTGGAACGGCGCGGCCCCGGCGGGGCGCTCGGCGTACTTCGACTCGAGAAACTCCACGTAGTCGAGCACCAGGTAGGCCTTGTCCTCGGGCAGCGCCTCCAGCTTGCGCTGCAGCCGGTCGCGCAGGATCTCGTTCATGGCAGCGTCTCCAGCGACATGAGGTCGAGCACCGGGTTGCCCAGGAACCGGGTACGACCGGCGCGCACACGCGCCGTGACTTGGACGGTCGCGAGCGGGGTGAGGGCGTCGAGCGGCGCGCGCTTCGCGTCGGGAACGACGACGTACACGAAGCCGCGCTCGGGCAGCGGCCCCCGCGCGAGCAGGTACGTCGCGCCGTTCGGAATGTCGGGGCGGAGCTCGTCGGCTTTCTGCACCGCGATGAACTGGAGCGTCCAGCGCAGCACCTGCCCCACGTAGCGCTGCGGCTCGGCGCGCAGCTCCGCCGCCGACACCCCCACCAGCACGCCGGCGGGCGCCGCCTGCAGGTCGCCGCTCCGCACCCACCCGTCGATCTCCACCCGTGTCCAATCGCCCGAGCGGCCCAGCACGCGCAGCGGCGCAGAGGGCGCGAGCGTTCCCGTCGGCGCCCCTTCGGGGGCTCGATACAGCACGGTGCGCCGCGCCGATTCGACGTGCGACGGGTCGGGGGAGGCGGGGCTCGTATCGGGGTCGGTCCCTGCCGCCCGCGAGCTCGCCACCTGCGCGACCGCCTCGACGTCGCCCTGTTGCACCCAGCCGGTGCGCGTCACGTGGACCCAGCGGTCCGCGTCCCCGTCGTTGACCTTCGTCAGGAGAAACCCCTGGGGCAGCTTGCCGACCAGCGCACCGGCGGGCGCCGAGCGCAGGTTCTCCTCGGGCGTGCGGGTGACCGCCAGGTCGAAGCCGGCGCGGGGAGTCGGCCCGACCGACGTCGCGAAGATCCAGCCCTCGAGGGTGACGGCGAGCCAGTCGCCCCGCGCGTCGCCGCCCGCGACCTGCGCTCCGCGGGCGAGGCGCGCCAGGCGCTTGCCGCCCGCCTCCTGGAAGAACCAGGCGCCGTCGGTGGTGATGCGGTAGCGCGCTTGGGCGGCCAGCGACGCATCCGGCGCGGCGGGCCCGAGCCAGAAGACAACTGGTAGGGCGCGGAGGGCCCGACTAAATTGCATCGCTCTCAAATATGCCTAAGAGGGATGGGCCGCGCACCCCGGTCGTCTTGATCGTGCTCGATGGCTGGGGCTTCCGTCCCGGCCGCGAGGGAAACGCCGTCGAGCTGGGTGACACGCGCACCTGGCACCGCCTCTGGGCCAAAGCGTCGCGCACACTGCTCGACGCCTCGGGGCTCCCTGTGGGACTCCCCGCCGGACAAATCGGTAACAGCGAGGTCGGACACCTGAATCTCGGCGCCGGACGCGTGGTGCCCCAAGACATCGTGCGCATCTCGCAGGCGATCCAGTCGGGAGAGTTCTTCCGCTTGCCGGCGCTCGTCGAGCTGTGCCGCGGCGTGAAGCGACGCGGTGCCACACTCCACCTCATGGGCCTGCTCGGGAACGGCGGCGTGCACGCCCTCGATCAGCACCTCGTCGCCGCGATCATGCTGGGCCACCAGCACGAGCTGCCGGTCGCGATCCACGCCTGGCTCGATGGGCGGGATACGCCGCCCCAGTCGGGGCTCGGGTTCATGCAGGAGCTGCTGGACGGAATCGGGGCCCGGGACCCGGCGCCCGGCCCCCCGGCCCCGGTCGTTTCCACTGTCGTCGGCCGGTACTACGCCATGGACCGCGACAAGCGCTGGGAACGGACCAAGATCGCCTACGATGCCATGGTCCACGGGGTGGGCGAGCCCTCCCCGGACCCGATCGCGGCGATCCGCACGGCCTATGCGGCTGGCGAGACCGACGAGTTCGTGAAGCCGCGGGTCATCACGGGCACGCCCCGCATCCGGAGCGGGGATGGCGTCTTCTGCTTCAACTTCCGCGCCGACCGCATGCGCCAGATCGTGCGGGCCCTGGCGCTCGACGGCTTCGACGCGTTCGACACCGGCCGGCGACCGTCCGTGGAGCTCGTCACGATGACGCAGTACGACGAGACCTTCTCCTTCCCGATGGCGTTCGGACCGATGGTGCTGTCGCAGATCGTCGCCCAAGTGCTGTCGGACCAGGGCAAGACGATGTTCCGCACCGCCGAAACCGAGAAGTACGCGCACGTCACTTACTTCTTCAACGGCGGCCTCGAGACGCCGTACCCGGGCGAGGAGCGGCTGCTCGTGCCGTCGCAGAAGGTGGCGACCTACGATCTCATGCCGGAGATGAGCGCGGCCGGCGTGACCGACGTACTCTGCAAGGCGATCCGCGCGCGTCACCACGACTTCATCCTGTGCAACTACGCCAACGGGGACATGGTCGGTCACTCCGGGGTACTACCGGCGGCAGTCAAGGCAGTGGAGACGGTGGACCAGTGCCTCGCGCGAGTACTGAAGACCGCCGAGCAAGCCGGCGCCACGCTGCTGATCACCGCGGACCACGGCAATTGCGAGCTGATGATCGACCCGACGACCGATGGCCCGCACACCGCCCACACCACGAACCCCGTCCCTTTCCTTATCGTCGGGGATCACGCCACCACCCCGCTCCGCCACGGCGGCGCCCTGCGCGACGTGGGGCCCACCGTGCTGCGGATGCTGGGGCTCGAACCGCCGCCCGAAATGACGGGGCGGGATCTGAGGGAGACGGACTGATGGGACGAACGAATCAAGGTTGGAAGGTTGGACGGTGGCTGCTCCTTTCCATCCTTCCGGCCTTGCACCTTTCCGCTCAGGTCGGCCACGAGCCTTCGCACTCGCCCTACCACGATATCCGCCGGGGCGGGGTCGGCGTGATCACGGTTGGTTATCTGGGTGGCTCGCGGGGGGGCCCCGGCGTCGGGATCTCGGATGGGCCGACCGGCGGGCTGCGCTACGAGGTGGCCTTCGGGAACGCGCTGGGCGCCTCCCTCGGGATCGCCTACGCGCAGACGACGCGGTTCGTCGTGGACCCGACCAAGGACTCCCTGTCGCGTCGCACCGGTCCGTTCAATACCGACGTCGTGCTCGCCGATGTGGCGCTGCAGCTCGCCCTCACCGGCCGCAAGACGTGGCACGGCTTTGCGCCCTACCTGGGAGGCGCGTTCGGCGCGGCGATCGGCGGCGGCTCGCCGCCTGATCCGACCGGGTACGACTTCGGCACGAAGCTGACCGTCGCGCCGGGAGCGGGGCTGCGATGGTATCCCGCGCGGCGCGTGTCGGTCCGAACCGATTTCCGGCTGGTGCTGTGGCGGCTCAAGTACCCTCTCGACTACAAGAACCCGTCCCCCGACGGCAGCCGCGTGCTGCCGCTCACCGCCCCGCTCACCGAGTGGACCGCCCATCCCTGGATCACGATTGGCCTGGGGTGGACTTTCTAGCGGAGGGCCTGCGGCGCGCCTTCGCCCTCTTGCTCGGGGGCGACGCCGAAGTGAGCGGCGTCGTCTTGCTCACCTTGAAGGTCGCCGTCACGGCCACGCTGATCGCGTGCGCCTTCGGCCTGCCACTCGGCTTTTTCCTGGCGACCCGTCCGTTCTGGGGACGCCGCGCGGCGTTTACGCTCGTCAACACCGCGCTCGCCTTCCCCACCGTCGTCACCGGCTTGCTGCTGTTCGGCCTCCTGTCCCGGCGCGGGCCGCTGGGGGGCGTGGGGTGGTTGTACACGTGGCAGGCGATCGCGCTGGGCGACGTGTGCATCGCGCTCCCGATCGCCGCGGCGCTGTCGGCCGCGGCGGTTCAAGGAGTGGACCCGCGGATCCGCCGCACCGCCCAGACCCTCGGCGCCTCGGCGTGGCGCACGGCGTGGGCGGTCGCGCGCGAAGCGCGCTTCGCGCTGGCGGCGGTGATCACCGCCGCCTTCGGTCACGTGATCGCGGAGATCGGCTCCGCCATGATGGTCGGCGGCAACATCCGCGGCTCGACCCGGACCCTCACCACGGCCATCGCGCTCTACACCGGCCAGGGCGACTTCGGGCTGGCGCTCGCGCTCGGCGTCATCCTGCTGGTGCTCGCGCTGCTCGTCAACATCGCCCTGCAGGTGCTCCAGGGCCAAGGTCATGCTTGAGCTCGTGGGCGTGCGCCACCGCTATGCGGCGCGCGTGGTCCTGGACCTGGACCGGTTCGCCATCCCGCCGGGAGCCCTCATCGCGATGGTGGGACCCAACGGCTCGGGCAAGAGCACCTTGCTCCGGCTCCTCGCCCTGCTCGAGCGGCCGAGCGAGGGCGAGGTGCGGCTCGACGGCAAGGCCGTTTCCGGCGGACCGGCGCACGTCCGGCCCGGCACGGCGGCGCGCCGCCGGGTCACGCTGGTCGAGCAGCGGCCGATTCTGCTGCAGGGAACGGTCCGTGATAATATCGGATTCGGATTACGGGCGCGGGGGATGAGACGGGCAGAGGTGAACCGGTTGATAGAACAAGTCGCCGCGCGGCTCGGCGTGACGCCGCTGCTGGAGCGCCGCCGCCACGAGCTGTCGGAAGGCGAAGTGCAACGCGTCGCCGTCGCCCGCGCGCTCGCCGTCGAGCCCCAGGTCCTGCTGCTCGACGAGCCGGTGAGCTCGGCCGACCGCGCGGCGGCGCAAACGCTGTACGCCGCGCTGCGCGAGGAGCGCAGCCGCCGACCGCTCGCCATCTGCCTCGCGTCGCACCAGCTCGAGGACGCCTACCGCTGGGCGGACGATGTGCGCGCCCTCGCCGAGGGGAAGCTCTCGCCCGTGACCCCCGAGAATCTGTTTCGCGTCGAGCTGCCGCAGACCGGCGCGGGGGACCTGAAGCACGTGCGCGTCGGCACGATCGAGATCGCCGCGATGACCGACAAGACGGGGCCCGCGATCCTCGCCGTGCCGCCCACCGACATCCTGGTGAGCCGGGAGCCCCTCGCGTCTTCGGCGCGGAACGCGTTCCGCGGGCGGGTCACGCGGCTCGCCCGACAGCGTCCCGGAGCCGTGCACGTGACAGCGGACGTAGGGGTGGAGCTCGTCGCGGTGGTCACGGAAGAGGCCGCCCGCGATCTCCAGCTCACGCCGGGGAGCCCGGTGGTGCTGGCGTTCAAGGCCAATGCGGTGCGGGTGTTCTAGGGATGCCGATCAGCTATCTTACGCGTATCGTTGAGTTTACCGCGACGCACCGGATCCGGCGCGCCGACTGGACCGACCAGCAGAACCGAGCCGAGTTCGGCAAAGCGGCCGTTGATCACAGCCACCGCTACCAGTGCCGGGTCACCGTGCAGGGACGGCTCGTGGCCGAGGCGGGTGGCGTGATGAGCCTGGCGGCGCTCGACGTCCTGCTCGCCGCGGAAGTGACCGCGCGGCTCGACGGGCGCAGCATCAATGACGCGTTGCCGGAGTTCGCGGACGGCCGGCGCCTCGCCACCGGTGAAGCCCTGGCCGTGTACGTCTGGGAACGACTTGCCGCGCCTGCTCGCCGCGGAAGTGACCGCGCGGCTCGACGGGCGCAGCATCAATGACGCGTTGCCGGAGTTCGCGGACGGCCGGCGTCTCGCCACCGGTGAAGCCCTGGCCGTGTACGTCTGGGAACGACTCGCCGCGCGGCTGCCGCCGGGCGTGACATTGCACGCCGTGCGCGTGCAGGAAGGGTCGCACATTTACTCGGAGTACTTCGGTGAACGCTGACCCATTAACCCCGGGCTTGCGCCCGGGGTCAGCGCCAGCGCACGCCGCCGGCTCCCGGAGGGGCCGGATGCTCGCCGACTCGGCCGTGGTCGAGGAGTGGCCCGTGTGGCTCGAAGTGAACGGCGCGCCGGCGGTGACGTGGATGTGTACGCCCGACCAGCTGGAAGAGCTGGCGACCGGGTGGCTGCACGGCGAGGGCTACATCGAGACGCTCGACGACCTCGTCAAGCTGCGCCCCTGCGCGACGGATCTCGGTTTCTGGGCGGAGGTGAAACCGGAGCGCGTGACGCTGGTGCAGGGCGACGAACGGCGCCGGGTGCTCGCGTCGGGGTGCGGCGCGGTGTCCACCTTCCTGGCTGATCCGCCCGCAGTGCGGCACGCACCCGCCCGGCGCGAGCCCCCCTCTCCGGAGAACTTGCGGGCACTCTTCAAGGAGCTGTTCGCCCGCGGCGCGCGCTACAACGAGACCGGCGGAATCCACGCCGCCGCCCTGACCGACGACGCGGCGCTTCAGTTCCACGCCGAGGACATCGGGCGGCACAACGCCGTGGATAAGGTGATCGGCGCCGCCGTAATCGCGCGACACCCGATCGCCGGCCGGGGACTGCTCGTCACGGGCCGCATCTCGGCCGAGCTGGCGCATAAAGCAGCCCGCGCCGGCCTCGCGTACGTCGCGACGCCCAGCGTCCCGTCCACGCTCGCGCTCACGGTCGCCCAGCGCGCGGGCATGGTGCTCGTCGGACGCGCGGTGAGCGGGACGCCGCACATCCACCGGCCGGACGCATGAACCCGGAGGCGCTGCGCGCCCTCCTGCGGGAAGCGACGACGATCGCGATCGTAGGCCTGTCGCCCAAGCCCTGGCGGGCCAGCCATCAAGTGGCGCGATACCTCCAGGAGGCCGGCTACCGCATCGTACCGGTGAACCCCGAGCACGAGGCCGTGCTCGGCGAGCGGAGCTACCCGTCGCTCACCGCGGCCGCGGCGGCGGGCTCCATCGATGTCGTAGACGTGTTCCGGCGCAGCGAGTTCGCGGGTGCGATCGTGGACGAGGCGATCGCCGTGCAGCCCCGTCTGATCTGGCTGCAAGTCGGCGTGGTGGACCCCGCGGCGGGGGGGCGTGCAGCCGCCGCCGGCATCCCGTGCATCATGGACCGCTGTCTCATGGTCGACCACCAGCAACTGCTCGAGGTGTGAAGTGCCCGGCTCCCAGCCACGCCCAGTGCTTCTGCTGCTCGGCCTGCTCGCTGGCGTGCCCGCCCCGGGGCGGGCGGCCGTCCAGGTGGGGCCCCGGCCGACCCTCGTCCTGACGCTCGTCGCCGGGGTGGCGGACGGCGCCGGTCTGTGGACGGTTCCCCGACAACCGTTCTGCCCGGTTTACTCGAGCGGCTCTTGCGCCGCGCCCAGCGACACGTTGCGCCTCGCGCGCGAGCAGAGCTCGAGCATCACCATCGGCGCGGCGGTGAGCTACTTTCCCGGCTCGAGCGTCGGCATCCAAGCCGAGATGGCCTACCTGGGCTTGCCGCTGCGCGACGCCTGCGCGGTGCTCAACCTCTCCCCCAGCCAGCCAAGCCGCCAGCTGTGCGCCAACATGCAAGGGGCGTCGCATTCCACAGGGGCGATCTCGTTCGCGGCGAGCGCCCTCGTGCGCGGGGCGTCTCGCGGGCAGCTCAGCCCATACCTGCGCGGCGGTGTCGGGCTCGTCACGTTCGATCACAGCCCGATCGAGCTCGTGGGCGTCGACAGCGCGGCCAACTCGTATCAGGTCTTCATCGACGACTCGCCACAGCGGATCGCCGTGAGCTTCATCGCGGGCGCGGGTTTCACCATGGCGCTCGGAAGCGCGTACCGGTTCCGCCTCGAGGCGCGCGATGCCATGACCCGGTTCCAGCGCGTCACGGGCGCGTCGGACGCATCGCTCGTCCCCCCCACCGGAGCCAGGTTCTTCCACCACTTCGTGCTGACGATGGGACTCGACGTGGTGCTCGAGCAGAAGCGGGGGCGCCGCTACTGAGCGTGCGCGCGGCCGTCCTCGCCGGCGGCGCGGCACGCCGCTACGGCGGCCGTCCCAAAGGGCTCGTCGCACTCGGCGGGCGACGCATCCTCGACCGCGTGGTGGACGCGGTGCAAAGCGTCGCGGGCGAGTCGCCGCTGCTCGTCGCCAACGCCCCCGACGCGTCCACTTGGCGTCCCGACCTCCGCACGGTGCCCGACGTGCGCCCGGGATGCGGCAGCCTGGGTGGGATCTATACGGCGGTCGTGTCGGGCTCCGGCCCGGTGCTGTGCGTGGCGTGGGACATGCCCTTCGTGAGTCCCGAGCTGTTACAGGCGCTGCGGGATGGTGCCGCCGGCTGTGACGCCTACCTCCCGGAGAGCGGCTCGCGGCGCGGGGTCGAGCCCCTATGCGCCGTGTACGGCCCGGCGTGCGGCCCCGCTATCGAGCGCCAGCTGGCCGGGGGCGACCTGCAGGCGATCGGCTTCCACCGGTCCGTGAAGGTCGGTACACTACCCCTCGAGCGCGTCCGGGCGTTCGGCGACCCGGCCGTGCTGTTTTTCAACGTGAACACGCCGGAAGACCTGGAGCAGGCGGAGGCCCTGTGGCGGCGACGCGCATGATCTCGATCATCGGGCGCAAGAACGCCGGCAAGACCACCCTGCTCGTGGCCCTCGCGGCGGAGCTGGTGCGTCGCAAGTTCCGGGTTATGACCATCAAGCACGGCACCCACCCGGCTGACATGGACCAGCAGGGCAAGGACACCTGGCGGCACTGGCACGAGGGGAAGGTCGAGCGGGTGCTGATGGAGGCCCCTGGCGAGCGCGTCCTGTTCGAGCGCACCCCGCAGGAGTCCGACCCGATCACGCTTGCCCGACGCTACCTCGACGGCGCAGACATCGTCCTCGTGGAGGGGTTCAAGCGCGCGCCGCTCCCCAAGGTCGAAGTGTATCGGCTGGTCGCTGGCCCGGAGCCGATCTTCGACGCCGCGGCCCATGACCCCGAGGATTGGGTCGCGATGGTCACGGACCACCCGCGCTACCGCGCCGAGTTTCCCGTGTTCCGCTTCTCCGACACCGCGTGGCTCGTGACGCTGGCCAACCTGGCGTGGGACCGCGCCAAGATTCTGGCGCCGTGAGATGCTGACCCCGCCCGAAGCGGCGCGCACCATCCTCGAGCACGTCGCGCCGCTCCCCACCGAGCGCCGGCCACTCAAAGAGGCGCTCGACCTGGTGCTCGCCGAGGACGTCATCAGCCCGATCGACCTGCCGGGCTGGGACAACTCGGCGATGGACGGCTACGCGGTCCGTGCCGAGGACGTCGGCGGCGCCACGCCGGAGCGCCCCGTCACGCTCGCGGTGATCGAGACCGTCCCCGCGGGCCGCTTTCCCGCGAAGCCGGTGAGTGCGGGCGAGACGGTCCGGATCTTCACGGGCGCGCCGCTTCCCGCGGGCGCCGACACCGTGATCCGCCAGGAGGACACCGAGCCGCTCGAGGGCGGCCGCGTCGCTGTGCGCGACGGCCGGGACGCCCGCAAGAACATCCGCCACCGCGGCGAGGATATCCGGACGGGAGCCGTCGCGCTCGCGACAGGCACCGCGCTCGGCCCCGCGCAGCTCGGGGTGCTCGCCTCGATCGCTCACGCTGCGCCCCTGGTGCATCGCCCGCCGCGGGTCGCCTTCCTGGGCTCAGGGGACGAGATCGTCGACTTAGACCACGCCGACGAGATCCTCGCCGGGACGAAAATCGCGACGTCGAACTCCTACACCCTGTTCGGCTCGATCCTCAGGGCCGGCGGGGTACCGCTCGACCTCGGCGTGGCTCGCGACACGAAGCAAAGCCTGCGCGACCACCTCGCTCGGGCTCGGGAGGCCGACCTCCTAGTCACCACGGCCGGGGTCAGCGTGGGCGAGCACGACCTGGTGCGCGCCGTGCTCACCGAGCTCGGCTGCGACATGAAGCTGTGGCGCATTCGGATGCGTCCCGGCGCCCCGCTCGGGTTCGGGCTGCTCGACGGCAAGCCGTGGATCGGGCTCCCGGGGAACCCCGTGAGCACGATGGTGACGTTCGAGCTGTTCGTGCGCCCAGCGATCCGCAAGATGCTGGGGCACGCGCTGCCATTCCGGCGCGCCGTGCCGGTGTGCGTGGTCGAACCGATCACCCTCGGCCCCCGGCTGCGCCACTTCCTGCGGGCCGTGGTCAGCCCCGCGGACGGAGCGGGAGCGCTCACGGCGCGCTTGACGGGCCCCCAGGGTTCCGGCATCCTCACGTCCATGGCCCGCGCGAATGCGCTCCTGATCGTGCCGGAAGACCGTGCGTCGGTTGCGCCCGGGGAGACGCTCCGGGCCCTGCTCCTGGACGATCCGCATCACGTCGCCGAGGCGCCGTTCTAGGTGGCCCTCGCCCCGGACCTGCGCCGCGCCCTCCGCCTCGCAGGCGCTCTGGCGCTCAGCGCGTTGGTGTACTGGGCCAACGTGCGCACGCCGCCCGAGTTCCGCCTGGGCATCCTGTACGTCATACCCGTCCTGCTCGTGGCGTGGCACGACGGCTTGGCGTGGGGCAGCGGGTTCGCCGCCGCGACGACACTGCTCCGCTTCGTGATCGGGATCGACCAGATGCCGGCGGATACCCCCCTGATCGCGCGGCTCGTGAACGAGGTATCCTATCTCGCCGTCGTGGGCGTCGCGATCACCGGACTGTCACAGCTGCGGCGCACGCAGGCGCAGCTGCAGCAGCTCGCCACCCACGACCCGCTCACCAACGTGCTCAACGCACGGGCCTTCTCGGCGGAGCTGGCGCAGGAGCTCGGTCGCAACCGCCGCTACGGCCGTCCGCTGGCCGTGATATACCTGGATCTCGACGACTTCAAGAAGGTGAACGACGTACACGGCCACGCCACGGGCGATGCCGTGCTGCGGCTCGTGGCCGACGCAACGCGCAGCGCCGTCCGCCAGGCGGACGTGGTGGGCCGTCTCGGGGGCGACGAGTTCGGGGTTCTGATGCCGGAGACCGAGGGCATCGTCGCGCACGCCGCCGCCACCCGGCTCGCGGCGGGGATCCGCACGGTGTTCCGCGGCACGCCATCCGTCACGGCCAGCATCGGCGTCGTGTCCGTCACCGGCAGCGAGGCGGGGACCGACGAGCTGTTGCGCAAGGCCGACCAGGCGATGTACGAAGCGAAGCGGGGAGGAAAAGACCGCGTGGTGCAGGTGGCGCTGTGACGATCGGCTAGCCTTGCTGGCCTACTGGTGGGGCGGCATCGGGACGTCGAAGCTCGGCGGCAGGCGCCATGGCCGGCGCAGGCGCGCCGGCTCGAACCCCTCGAGCGGCTGAGGCGCCACCACCTCGGACCAGAAGATGTCCCGCCCCGCGCTCTTCGCTCCGTGCAGCAGCTGGTCGGCGCTACCCATCACCGTCTCTAGGCTCTCCGCCGGCTGCAGGCACGTCACCACGCCCCCGCTCACGGTCAGCGGCATGCCCGTCAGCTGCGACGCTTGTCGCAGCGCCTGTTGCAGCTTGCGGATCACCGAGCGGCATGCCCGTCAGCTGCGACGCTTGTCGCAGCGCCTGTTGCAGCTTGCGGATCACCGCGCTCGCGGCGTCGGCGCCGGCTTCCGGCAGCAGCAAGGCGAACTGGTCGGCCCCCAAGCGCGCTACGAGATCGCTGGCGCGAATCGCGTCTCGCGCGGTCTCGGCTACCAGGCGGAGTACACCGTCTGCTAGCTGGTGCCCAAACCGATCGTGCAATTCCCTGAAATCGTCAGCGTCGAAGTACGCCAGGGTGAACGGATGGTTGTACCGTCGTGCGCGCTCGAACTCCCGACTCGCACTCTGGTAGAACGCGCGTCGGTTGTCGATGTGCGTCACATCGTCGGTGTGCGCAAGCGCGCGCTCCCGGCGACGCCCCTGGGAGTGCAGGAATCCGATGTAGCCGAGCGCGAGCAGTAGCGCCGCCACAACGGTGATGTTCCAGGCCATGGCGTACGGCGCCGGCTCACTACATTTCTATGCGATGGAAGCCTTCGGGGTCCGAAATGCGGCGCTCGGCGCTAGCACGCCGTTGCCCGCCGGAGCGGCGGTCGACACCATCGCGGCGCTCGAACTGGACCGTGATCGTCTCACGGCGCCGATCGCGGATCATGCGGCGGCCCCCGAGATTCGTCCGCCGGTCCCACCCCCGTCGGTGGGGCCGTTCCCGCGCTGGATCGCTGAGCCTGGTATCGTTTACCATGTGAACCACCTTCCCCTACCATGTGAACCACCTTCCCTCGCCTGACGCCCTGTCGCGGCGTTCGTTCGCAGGCCGCACGAGCCTGTCTCTGCAAACGAGATGCACATGAAATGGACGATGGTTTCGCGCGGCGCCCGAAACTCGCTGCACGTTCGGGGCCATATACCGACCGCGAGGCGCGGTAAACTATCTGGTTGGCAGGATTGGAGATGCCATGTGGCCACGTTTTGTGGTCAAATGACCACGCACCAATCGTGTGCGAGGGGCCCCATTAATGGTGCGGCGACGCCGACGCAGCGGTGTTGCGCCTGCGCCTACATCCGCTTGTACTTCGGCCCGCTCCCCCCTTCCCGGGGCGTCCAACGGGGCCCCAGCACATCGGTCGCTTTGCAATCGATGCAGTTCGGCGCGTTCACACGCAGGCCGCCGTCCACCTGCTCATACACGCCCGCCGGACACAGACGCGCATAGAACTCGGCCAGTTCGGCCGTCCCTTCCCAACCCACGATGAGGTGGCCAGGGATCGTGTCGCGGGTGACGTTCCCGGATTTGAACACCCCGTCGACCTTCGAGAAGGTGAGGCGGCCGTCGGGGACCAAGGGCCCCGGGCTCACGCCCGGGGCTATGTGACGGGCGACTTCGGCGTCGCGCTGCATGGTGATCTTCCTCCCAGGGAAACGGCCACCCGTGAGAGTCATGAGCGCCGCCTTGAGCCCGCCCGCGTAGAACCCGTCTTTGAAGGCGAGCCGCATGTTCCGTGTGCGGTACAGGTCCTGCACGATGAAGGACTCGCTCACCATCCGGTCGTAGTCAGCGAGTCGGGCCGGGGAGACGTCACCCGCCTGCAGGGCGCCGAGGATGGCTCGTGCCGCGAGCATCCCCGACTGCATCGCGTAGTGGATCCCCTTGAGCGACGGCACGTCCACGAAGCCAGCCGCATCACCCAGGATAACCACGCCGTCCCCCGAGCGTCGCGCCGGTACGGAGTGGTAGCCTCCTTCGGGGATGGTCTTCGCGCCCCACTCGACCATCTCTCCGCCCTCGAGGTAGCGGCGGAACAGGGGATGCAATTTCATCCGCTGGAACAAGCTGTGCACGTCGAGCGCGCCGTCCCGGTAGTCGAGGCCGACCACGAGCCCGAGCGCGACGAGGTTGGGCGCGAGCGGGTACATGAAGCTCCCGCCGAAGGCGTCCCTCGGCAGCGGCCATCCCAGCGTGTGGATGATCCGGTCGAGCGGGTGCCGCGTCTCCCACAGCTCTTTGACGCCGAGGGCGAACAGTTGCGGATTCGCGGCCGTCACCTGCTGCCACGTGCACCACGCCTGCGACAGCATCCCGCGGGTCCCCTCGGCCAGTACCGTCACCTTCGCGGCGAGGTCATTGGGCGCGAGGTAGGTGGCGAGCGGCCGGCCGTCGCGGTCGAGGCCACTCGCCGCCGTGCGCACGCCCACCACGCGAGGGCCGTCCACGAGCAAGCTCGCGCCAGGGAAACCCGTGAAGACATTCACGCCCAGCGCCTCGGCCTTCTCGCCCAGCCAGCGGACGATCTCGCACAGCGATGCGATGTAGTTGCCCTTGTTGCGCATCGTGGGAGGGGTCGGAAAGCGCAGGCGGCTTTCGGCCGTCAGCAGATATACCGCCTCTTTGCGAACCGGCGCGCGGAATGGGAGGTCCGAATCCTGCATGTCGGGGAACAGCTCGCGAAACGCTCGTGGGTTGACGACGGCGCCGGAGAGTGAGTGCTCCCCCAGCGCCGCCGCTTTCTCGAGCACCCCGATGCTGAGCTCGGTGCTCGCGCCTTTGGCGAGCTGCGCCAGCTCGATCGCACAGGCCAGCCCTGCCGGTCCCGCCCCGACGATCAGCACGTCCAGCTCCATCCGATCGCCCGCGCCGGGGGAGCCATCCTTGAGGATGAGCCGGTCTAAAGGCAGCGCCGGCTGGTACTGCGCCGGCAGGAACTGCTCCCGGCTCCCTGCTCCCTCAGCCATGCAGTTTCCTAATCTCTTCCGTCAGCTTCGGCACCACCTCGAACAGATCCCCCACGACCCCGTAGTCGGCCACCTTGAAGATGGGTGCGTCCTTGTCCTTGTTGATCGCGACGATCACCTTCGAGGTGCGCATCCCGGCGAGGTGCTGGATCGCGCCCGAGATCCCCACCGCGATATACAGCGTCGGGCTCACCGTCTTCCCGGTCTGGCCCACCTGATCGGCGTGCGGCCGCCAGCCGGCGTCCACTACTGCCCGCGAAGCGCCCACCGCGGCCCGGCCCCCGAACGCCGCCGCGAGCGCCTCGAGCACCTTGAAGTTGGCGGGCTCCTTCAGGCCGCGACCACCGGAGATGACGATCGACGCTTCGGCCACGTCCAGTGCGCCTGCGGCGGCCTTGATTCCCGTCACCACCACGCGGCCCGCCGCCGCGTCCACCGGTACGATCTCCGCGGCCCCCGCCTTGGGGCGCTGCACCGGCGTGAACACGTTGGGCCGCAATGACACGACCGCGGGCGTCGCCGTGAGCTTGAGCTTCAGAAGCGCCTTTCCCGCGTACACCGGGTGCATCACCGTCACGGCGCCGCCCTCGACGGTAACGTCGGTGATATCCTGGGCCAGGGCGACGCCCAAGCGGGCTGCCACCCGGGGCGCCAGATCCCGTCCTGCCGCGCTCGCGGCGAACACCACCGCTCGGTACCCACCCGCGCGCGCGCGGTCCGCGATCACCCGAGCGTAGCCCTCTGGCGCGTACCGCCCGAAGGCGGGATTCGCCAGGGTGATCACCTTGTCCGCCCCGAATCCGCCGAGCTGGTCCGCCCCCTGGACCGGGCCTGCGGCGACTACGAGCGCCTCCACGCGGGCGGCGAGGGCGTCCGCGAGCCGTCGCGCCCCCGTCACCACTTCGCTCGACACCTTCCGCAGCGCGCCCTCGCGCTGCTCGGCCACCGCGAGGACGTCGCTCACAGGACCTTCGCCTCTTCGCGGAGCAGTCGGAGCAGCTCGGGCACGGCGGCGGGCCCCTCGCCCACCACCTTGCCTTCCTTGCGTTGGGGCGGCGGGGTCATCGCGACCACCTCGAGCCCGCCCGCCGCTGGCGTCGTGGGTTTTACCTCGAGCGGCTTCTTCTTCGCCGCCATGATGCCCTTCAGGGCGGGATAGCGCGGCTCGTTGAGCCCCTTGTCGGTGGTGAGCACGGCGGGAAGCGGGAACTCCACTATCTCGACCCCGCCCTCGATTTCCCGCTCGGCGCTACCGCGCTGCCCCGCGATGTCCAAGTGCGCGACCGCGGTCACGCACGGCAGGTCGAGCAACTCCGCCACCATCGGTCCGACCTGATGGTTGTAGTCGTCGATCGCCATCCTGCCGAACAGGACGAGATCGTAGCCGCCGTTCGTGAGCTCGGCGGCGAGCGCCTTGGCCACCTCCAGCCCGTCGGCGGGGATCCGATCGGTCTGCAACAACACGCCCCGGTCCGCCCCCATGGCCAGCGCGGTCCGGATCGTTTCCTGCGCGGCGGCGGGACCGAGCGACACGACCACGACCTCGCCCGTGCCCGCCTGCTCCCTGCGTCGCAGCGCTTCCTCTACCGCGAACTCGTCGTACGGATTGAGGATGAACTTGACGCCCGCTTCGTCGAGCGATTTGCCGTCGGAGGCGATCTTGACGCGGGTCTCAGAGTCGGGGACCCGCTTCACGCATACAGCGATCTTCACTGAGTCCTCACGTGGTACGACGCTACGACGCTAGGTTGTACGAAAAGGCGTGGGGAAAAGAAACCTGACGACGTCTGGCTGGCAACCTTATACAACGTAGCGTCGTACAACGCCTTCAGAACTCCGCGCTCACGCTCACCTGCACATGCCGCGGCAGGCCGGGCGTGAGAAACCGCTGCACCGGCGAGCCCGGCGCGAGCGGGTTCGCCGCGAACGTTCCGAAGCTCGCGTATCGCCTGTCGAAGACGTTGCGCACCATGCAGCGCAGCTCGAACCGCTGCCACTCCAGGAGGAGCGACGCGTCGGCCGCCGCGTAGTCCGGGAGCCGCCGCGTCGTGTTGGCCTCGTCGCCCCGGAGCCACTGGCGGCCGACGTAACGCGCGTCGACGCCGACGCGCAGCGACCGCCCCGTGGTCCCGCCCGCGACGACCGGGGCCTGAATCCCTGCGTTGGCTCGGCTGTCGGGGACGAGGGGCAACACGTCGCCCGGGACGACCGTCTCGCCCGCCGGGTCCCGCGGTGTCGCGAGCCGCGCCGCGCTCCGGAACGTTGCGGCGGTGTAGCCATAGTTGGCGTACAGGCGCACGCCCCCGCTCTCCCACTGACCCGCCAGCTCGATCCCCGCGCGCCGCGTCGCCCCGATGTTCTGGAAATAGCCCGCCGTGAGATTCGAGGCGACGAAGAAGATGTCGTCGGACACGTCCGTCCAGAACGCGTCGGCGCTCAGGTCCACGTGACCTCCGGGGCCGCGAAAGTGCCACCCGCTCTCGTACGTGGTCGCGATCACCGGTCGGAGCGCCGGATCGGGCCCCAGCGCGAACGGCAGCGGGCACGCCGCCGCCGGATCCGCGCAGCCGATCTCGACGAGCGCCGGGGCGCGAAACCCCCGGCTCACCGACCAAAACAGCTCGTGCCCCGACCCCGCGCTCCAGGTGAGGCCCACCCGGGGGCTCAGCCGTCGAAAGATGTTGAGCCCGCTTTGGCCCGGATCGAGCAAGTCCTCGAACGGCACGCGGATGTAGTCGTAGCGCCCCGCCACCGTCGCGGTCAGCGCCGGCGCGAGCGGCCAGTTGGCGCCGACGAAGGCGCCCAGGTCGACTTCGTTCGTCAGCACCGACTCGGTGAGCGAGTCCGGGCTGGTCGATCGCACGGCGTAGAGCCGCACCGCCGTGTGCTGATAGGCGCCGTCCACGCCTGCGAGCCAGCGCAGCGGCCGCCCGGCCAGGGCCACGGAGCCCGAGACCTGCACCGCCCCTCCGCCGAGGCGCTCGCGATTGCGCTCGCGGGTGTCGGGCGGGCTCGCGTTGCGGTTGAACTGATCAGTGGTGAGGGCCCGGCCGAAGCCGTTGAGCGCGAGCTGCATCCCACCCACGAGGCGGTGTGCGTTCAGCGTGACCAGATGGGCCAGCGGGGCGAAATAGTCTCCCGGTGTGAAGTTCACGCGGGGCGCCGCGGCGTACGCACTTTCGGGCAGGCTCCCCGCCTGGAAGATGCGGTTGTCGGCTGCCGCGTAGCTCAGCGTCGCATCCCACGTGCCGGAAGTGACGCCGAGCTTGCCGAACAGCGTGGCGGTGCGGCTCGGGGTCGCGGCGCGCCAGCCATCCTCGTGCTCGTACCGCGTGCCGACGTAGTAGTCCCACATCCCGCGGCGATCCCCGGCGCGCGCCTTCAGCTCGTAGCGTCCGAAGCTGCCGCCGGAGACCTCGACCTCCCGCTCGGCCGGCACGGTGCCGCGTCGCGTCACGAGGTTCACTGCCGCGCCAAGGGAGTTCCGGCCCAGCAGCACCGAGGGACCGTAGGTCACGTCCACGTGGTCCACGTCCTCGAGCGGCAGCAGGTCGAAGTTCACCTCGTGGGCGTCGGGCTCATTCACCCGCACGCCGTCCAGGTACACCGTCACTCCTTGGGGCAGGCCGATGGTCGGCGAGACCTGAAATCCCCGGAGCGTCACGTCCAGCTGGCCCGGCGCACCGAGCTCGTCCGACGTCGTGATGCCCGGCAGCTGCTCGAGCGCGTCCGCGAGCGAGCGCACCCCGCGCGCATCGAGGTCCGCCGCGTGCAGCGTGGCGGTACGGCCGGCGAGCCCGCGCGCCAGCTCGCGCACGGTGGGGAGCCGGACGCCGCTGACCACGACGGCGGCCAGGGTGTCGGTGGGGAGGGAGTCGGGCTGCTGGGCGCCGGCGAGCGAAGGCAGCGAGGCGAGGATGAGTGCGCCGGCGAGCAATTGCGGATTGCGGATTGGGGATTGCGGATTTGCAGGACGGACGGCCAATCCGCAATCCACAATCGCCAATCCGCAATCAGTTGAACGCATTCAGCCCCGTAATCTCCTGCCCCAAGATGAGTGTGTGGATGTCGTGCGTCCCTTCGTACGTATAGACCGACTCGAGGTTCGCGAGGTGGCGCATGGCCTGATACTCGGCGAGGATGCCGTTGGCGCCGAGCAGCCGCCGGGTCTCGCGCGCGATGTCGGTCGCCATGCTGACGTTGTTGCGCTTCGCGAGCGACACCTGCTGGGGCGTGACCTTCCCCTGATCCTTGAGGCGGCCGAGCTGGAGGCAGAGCAGCTGCGCCTTGGTGATTTCGGTGAGCATCTCGGCGAGCCGCGCCTGCTGCAGCTGAAAGCCGCCGATCGGCTTGCCGAACATCACCCGGGCCTTGGCGTAGCTCACCGCTTCGTCGTAGCACGCCATGGCCGAGCCCACCGCTCCCCACGCGATGCCGTAGCGTGCCTGCGTGAGGCACATCAGCGGCGACTTCAAGCCCGCCGATTTCGGCAGCACGGCGTCCTTCGCCACGCACACATCCTGTAAGACCAGCTCGCTCGTGTCGCTGGCGCGTAGCGACAGCTTCCCCTTCTGGTCCTTCGCCGAGAAGCCCTGCGTGTCGGTCGGGACGATGAAGCCGCGGATCGATTCCACGTCGTCGGGCTTGCCGGTCTTCGCCCAGATGATCGCCGCGTGCGCGGTCGACCCATTGGTGATCCACATCTTGGCGCCGTTCAGGATCCAGCCGCTCTTGGTCTCCCTGGCGACCGTAATCATGCCGGCGGGGTTCGAGCCGTAGTCGGGCTCCGTCAGTCCGAAGCACCCGATCACCTCGCCTGTGGCCATCTTCGGGAGCCAGTGCCGCTTCTGTTCCTCCGAGCCGAAGGCGAAGATCGGGTACATCACAAGGGCGCCCTGCACTGAGGCGAACGAGCGCACGCCCGAATCGCCGCGCTCGAGCTCCTGCATGATGAGCCCGTAGGCGACGTGGTTGAGGCCGGCGCAGCCGTACTCTTCGGGCAGGTTGGCGCCGAACAACCCCAGCTCCGCCATCTGGGGCACCAGGTGCTTCGGGAACCGTCCCTCGAGGTAGTGCTCGGCGATCACGGGCATGAGGTTGTCGTCCACCCAGGCGCGCACCGTGTCGCGCACCGCACGCTCTTCCTCGGACAAGAGCCCGTCGACGTTATAGAAGTCGACGCCCTGGAACTTGGCCATGTGAGCCTCAGGGAGCAGGGTTCAACGTCGCGACTCGCGACTTGGAACTTAACCGGCGACTTGCACCTGCGGCGCTGGCGCCTGGCGGCTAGTGCGGGCGAAGGCGACCGTATCCGACGCGCGGAATTTCCCGCGCTCCGTCTCCCACCGGAAGATGGTGACCTGCACCGCCGACGGCTCGATGGTGACGAAGTTGAAGCTCGACGGTCGGCCGCCCCGGGTGCGGGTGGAGAGCGTCCCCGCGGCGGAGACGACCACGCGCCCCTGCAGCTGCTCCGCGACCTCCTGGTGGTCGTGCCCGCACAGCACCACCTCCGCACCGGACTCGACGATGCGGCGCTGCGCCTGGCGCCAGCGGGCGAGCCCCATGCGGCGCGAGATCTCCCCCCGCAGAACGTTGTGGTGCAGCACCAGGATGCGCGCCTGCTCGGGAGCCGCGGCCGCGAAGACCTGCTTCACCCGCGCCACCTCCCGCTTCGGCAGGTGCCCTTTGACGGCCAGGTCCCGCAGCCGGAGCGTGAGCGAGCCCCACGCCACCCCGTGCGACGTCAGGGCACCCACGATGACCGCGCCCCGCACGGTGAGCGTCGGCGCCAAGTCGGCGCCGAAATAGTGCACGTACTTGCGGTACAGCGCGTCCTTACCGAACGGGATGAGGGGCCGGGTCCACCACTGCACGTCGTGGTTCCCCGGGATCACGTGCACCGGAGCGGTTTCGGCCGCGAGGTTCGCGAACGCCCGGGCCCGTTGCAGCTCGCCGTGGCGGGCGCGTTGCGACAGGTCCCCGGCGATCACGGTGACATCGGGGCGGAGGTCCGGAATCATTTTCTCGAGCGCTTCGATCTTCCGGACGTCGGCGAGGCCGCCGAAATGCAGATCGGCGAGGTGCAGCAGCTGGACGGTCACGATTCTGCCTGCACGGTATAGGTGAGCATCGCCGCGCCGCTCGCCGCCACGGGGATGCGGAAGCGCACCTCCGTCGCGGAGAGCTTCTCGGCGGGGAGGCTGCTTTCCACGATTTGCCACACGCCGTAGCGCGCTTCGCGCACGTCCACCGTGACGGCCTCCGGCTTCGCGTTGGTGATCGTCACCCGGTACGCCGCGGTGACACGCTGCCGCGGCGGCAGGCCGCGGCGCGGCGGCGCCAGCTGCTCCTGATTGTAATCAGTCTGCACCCGCTCGGCAGTCACGTCGAAGGCCTCCCCAGACTGCACCCGGAGGTCGCGCCCCGGCGCGGTGTGATCGCTGCGTGCCTCGCCCACGAGCTGTACCCGGCCGGCGGAGTCCGCCTGATAGAGCTGCAGCGTGCCACCGGGCAACGGCCGATCGCCGAACGGCGTCCCACGAGGGCGCTTGAGCGTGTACCACACCTGCACGGGCACGCGATTCGGCTCGGCGGCAGACTGCCCCAGAAAGCCACGCCACGGCAGCGCCCCGGGCACGCTTAGCTCCTGCGTGTACAGGACGGCGGCCCGGGGGAACAGGGCGGTCGTGACCGGGGCGCCGGGCTCGATCGAGAGGCGACCGGAGAGCTGGTACACGTGCGTCTCGCCGACGGCCTCCTCCGCGGCGCCCGCGAGAACGGGGGGCGACCCGATCACCATCCGCTCGGCTCGAGCGGTCTCGAACACGACCGGAGCCGGGCCCCGAGCCCGGCCGATCGACCCCGCCACGAGCTGCACCTCCGCGCTGTCGGCGGCGAGCGACTGGGACGTGATCGTGGCCGCCCCTGATACCTGACACCGGACACCCGTCAGTATCACTTGGTAGACCGCCTCCCAGCTCGCCCCTCGAGTGAGCCAGGCAAGCTCGGAGCGCGGCCGTGCCCGCGCTGCCTCGAGCACCACCGTCGCCTCGGGCGCCGTGCGGACCAGCTCCGCTGGGAACATCGGCTCACCCGGCTCCGACAAGACGAAGCGCCCGTCGGACAGGCGGTACTGCGGCGGGCTGGCCCGAACCACGGTCGCCCGCACGGTATCGCTCCTGCCGTCCTCCCGCCGCCGCACGAACGCGAGCGTCTGCCCTGCGGCGCGCCGCAGTGCGCCGTCCCGATCCGTGGGCGTCCGCGCGATCGCCGACAGGAGCGCGACGCCCGTGTCCGGAGAGAAGAGCGTGGCCGGGTCCAAGTCCTCGACCCTCAGCGTGAGGGTGTTCCGCCCCTTCTCGAGCGCCTGGGCCAGCGTGCGCCGCACCACCACCCGGCCGTCTGAGTAAATCGAGAGGGATGTCTGGCCGGCGAGCGGCACCGCGACGGCCAGCCCTGCGAGCACGTGCAACATGCGACGTGCGACGGGAAACGTCATCGCAGCCATTCGAGCGCGATCCTCATGGCAATCCGATAGGTCAGCAGGTACCACGCCACCACGGCCACCGCTCCCACGGTCCGCGCGGTCGCCTGCCAGTCGGGGGAGACGGATCGGAGCGTAAGCATCACGTACCCCGCGAGCAGCAGCGTAGTTACCAGCGCCACTAGACGTCCTATGCGTGACGCCTTTCCCGTGACGATTTGGGCACAGCGGCCGCAGAGACCACCTATCTCGATGCCCCCGGTGGTCTCCCCGCAGCGGCCGCAGGGGTGGCTAGAGCCGCCGGACCACGGCGCGGGCGAACTCGGTGGTCGAAGCACTGCCTCCCAGGTCTTTCGTGCGAACGTTGTCCTTGACGATGGCGGTTTCGAGCGCCCGGCGCAGCCGGTCCCCCGCCTCGAGCTCGCCGATGTGATCGAGCATCATCGCCGCTGCGAGCAGCTGCGCCGACGGGTTGGCGATCCCCTGCCCCGCGATATCGGGTGCGGAGCCGTGCACCGCTTCGAAGATCGCGGCCGTTTCCCCGATGTTCGCCCCGGGGGCGAGTCCCAGGCCGCCCACCAGACCCGAGGCCTCGTCCGACAGGATGTCGCCGAACAGGTTCGTCGTCACGATCACGTCGAACTGTGCCGGGTTGATCACCAGCTGCATGGCGGCGTTGTCCACGATCTTGTCATCCGAGGCGATCTGTCCCTCGTATTCCTGCGCGATCTGCCGCGCCGTTTCGAGGAACAACCCCGACGTGGCCTTGAGGATGTTCGCCTTGTGGACCACCGTCACCTTCTTGCGGCCGTGCCGCTTGGCATACTCGAAGGCGTAGCGCACGATGCGCCGGCACCCGTCGCGCGTCATCACCGAGGTTGCCTGCGCGAGCGCCTTGGGATCGCCCCCGACCTTGAACGTGCGATCCATCCCGACGTACAGCCCCTCGGTGTTCTCGCGGACGATGACGAGGTCGACGTTCTGGTAACGCCCGCCCGGCACGATGGACTTCACCGGGCGCACGTTGGCGTACAGCTCGAACTCCTGCCGCAGCGCCACGTTGACCGACCGGTATCCGCCGCCTACCGGCGTGGTGAGCGGGCCCTTGAGCGCGAGCCCGGTGCGGCGGATCGAGTCGAGCGTGGCGTTGGGGAGCGGCGTGCCGGCCTTCTCGATGGCGCTCATCCCGCCGTACTCCTCGTCCCACTCGATCCGTACCCCCAAACCGTCCAGCACCTGCAGCGTTGCCTGCGTGATCTCGGGTCCGATTCCGTCGCCGGCGATCAGCGTCGCCTCGCGCGTCACGGCAGCCCCGGCGTGAGGCTCTTCACGGCGCCCGTCAGCGCCGACCAGGGATCGTCGCCGTCGCCGCGCGCCGTGGTCCGGAACCCCAGGCGCCCGGTGCGCACGTCGACCATCACGATTGTCAGCTCCGCTGTCGCGGGCGGGCGGTCAGGCGGTCGGGCGGCCGGGAGGGGCGGCGCCACGACCGGCCGCCCGACCGCCTGACCGCCCGCCCGCCGGTAGACCAGCGCCGCCGGCACGAGCGCGTAGCGGCCGCCGTTCGCGGCCAGCGCCACCAGGGTGCGTAGCTCGCCGCGCAGCGGGTCGGGCACGATCTCGATGTTCGGCGCCCGCAGGAGCGCGGTGCCCATCTGGTCCGGATCGGGTGCGATCCCGGGGGCGCGGCGCGCCGCCTTGCGCAACGCTTCGGGGAGCACCCACGTCACCTCCGGTGCACGCGCCGTGAGCAGCGTGCCGATCACGCTGTCGGCCTGGGCCAGCGCCGCACGCCGGTCCGCGAACTTGGCCTGCCAGTGCAGTGAGTCTTCGGCGGCGAGCAGGGTGAGCGGCAGCACGCTGACCTGTTGGGCGGCCAGCCCGGCGGTGGGGAGTGGCTGAGTGGGCGCTGGAGTCTCGACGTGCTGCCGGCCGCCGCAGCCGGCGAGCAACGCGATGGCCACGCCGCACCGGGCACCACGCACTAAGTTTTTGATTTGTAAGGGATTAGTCACGGCGCCAATATCGTGAGCGCGCCTGGGTTTTTCAAGAAGCGAGTGTCAAGCCGCCGTCCACCACGATCACCTGCCCGGTGATGTGCCGCGCCGCCTCGCTGCACAGAAACACGATGACGCGCGCCACGTCCTCCGGGTCCGCCACCCGCCCCAACACCGACTCGTGCTCAGCCCGTTCCAGCACTTCGCGTGGCAGCTTGGACAGCAGATCGGTCTTGACGAACCCAGGGGCGACCGCGTTGACGTTGACGTTGGAGGGGCCGAGGTCGACCGCCGCCGACTTGGTGAGCCCGATCAGTCCCGCCTTGCTCGCCGCGTAGTTCGCGATCCCGAACCCGGGCCGGAACGCCTGATGGCTCGCGACGTTGACGATCTTGCCGAAGCGCTGGGCGCGCATCGGCTGCGCCACGGCCTGAATACAGTTGAAGGCGCCGGTGACGTTGGTGTCCAGCACCTCCTGCCAAGCGTCCGGCTCGAGCCGCCACAGGGCGCCGTCATGGGCCACGCCGGCATTGTTGACCAAGTAATGCACCCCGCCCAGCCGCTCGCGCACCGTGCCGACGAACTTGGCGACTTCAGCGTGGTTGCGGACGTCGCAGCGGGCGCAGTAGACCGGCACCCCCAGGGCGCGGATCGCGGTCTCGGTGAGCAGCGCCTGGGCGCCGACGTCGCGCTCCGGGAGCTCGACGTAATTGATGGCCACCGCCGTGCCGCGTTGCGCGAACTCGATCGCCGTGGCGCGACCCAGGCCTGTCGCGCCGCCCGTGACGATCGCCACCCGGCCCTGCACGGTCTCGGTCAGGCGGAGCGGATCGGGGCGCGTCTCCGTCGCCGGAGCACCGACGGCCGATGCCCCGCGGGACGCGAGCACCCACGACGCTTGAGTCGTCAAGATTTCGAACCTATGTTCGAAATTGAACATCGGCAAGGCACGGCGTAACTTGGGCCCCATGAACCGGATCGGCGTGCTGCTCGTGTGGGGCGGGATCTCCGCGCTGGGCGCCGCCGCCTTCGGGGTGCTGGCGCTGTCCCGCGGGGAGACCATCAACGCCGCCTGGCTGCTCACCGCCGCCGTGTGCACCTACGCGGTCGGTTATCGCTTCTATTCCCGGTTCCTCGCGAGCAGCGTTTTCGGACTGGACGACCGTCGCGCCACTCCGGCGGAACGGTTCAACAACGGCCGGGACTTCGTCCCGACCAACCGGTGGGTGTTGTACGGACACCACTTCGCGGCGATCGCCGGCGCGGGCCCGCTCGTGGGGCCGGTGCTCGCCGCGCAGTTCGGCTTCCTGCCGGGTACGCTGTGGCTCGTGATCGGCGTGGTGCTGGGGGGCGCGGTGCAGGATTTCACGATCCTGTTCTGCTCGCTACGGCGCGACGGCAAGTCCCTGGGCCAGATGGCAAAAGAAGAGATCAACCAGTCCGCCGGGATCACCGGGATGCTGGCCGTCCTGTTCATCATGATCATTCTGCTCGCCGTGCTGGCGCTGATCGTTGTGAACGCACTCAAAGCGTCGCCCTGGGGGTTGTTCACCATCACGTGCACGATCCCGATCGCCCTCCTGATGGGGTGGTGGATGAAGCGGTGGCGCCCGGGCAAGGTGGGCGAGGCCTCGTCGGTGGGAGCCGTGCTGCTCCTGGGCGCGCTGGTGGCGGGGGGATGGGTGGCGGCTCAGCCCCAGCTCGCACCCGTGTTCACGCACTCCGCCACGGCGCTCACCTGGATGATGGTCGCCTACGGGTTCGTCGCGTCGGTGCTCCCGGTGTGGATGCTGCTCTGCCCGCGGGACTATCTGTCCACCTTCCTCAAGATCACGACGATCGTCGTGCTCGCGCTCGCGATCCTAGTGATCCTGCCCCCGCTCAAGATGCCCGCGCTCACGCCCTTCGCGCGGTTGGGGGAGGGACCGGTGTTCGCGGGGAAGCTGTTCCCGTTCGCCTTCATCACGATCGCGTGCGGGGCGATCTCGGGGTTCCACGCGCTCGTCGCCTCGGGCACGACGCCCAAGATGATTGCCCGCGAGTCGGACGCCCGCCTCATCGGCTATGGCGGGATGCTGATGGAGTCGTTCGTCGGAGTGATGGCGATGATCGCGGCGTGCACGCTCGACCCGGGCGTGTATTTCGCGATGAATACGACCCCCGCCGGCCTGGCGCAGGCGTCGCAGGTGCTGAGTCAGGCAGGATTCGTCGTCACACCGGACGTCATGCACCAGCTCGCGACCCAGATGGGCGAGCAGACGCTGATCGCGCGCTCGGGCGGTGCGCCCTCGCTCGCCGTCGGGATGGCCCAGATCTTCGCCGGCGTGACCTCGGCGCTGGGCGGCCGGACGCTCACCGCTCTGTGGTACCACTTCGCCATCATGTTCGAGGCACTGTTCATCCTGACGACGATCGATACAGGCACGCGCGTCGGGCGGTTCATGCTGCAGGAGATCGTGGGCCACGTGTGGCCACGCTTCGGGGAGACGTCGTGGTACCCGAGCGTCCTCGCCTCGAGCGCCCTGATCGTCGCGGGATGGGGGTACTTCCTCTACCAAGGCGTGGTGGACCCCTTGGGCGGGATCAACTCCCTCTGGCCCCTGTTCGGGATCTCGAACCAGCTGCTCGCCGCGGTGGCGTTGTGCGTCGGCACGACGATTCTCATCAAGATGGGCCGGGCGCGTTTCGCCTGGGTCACGCTCACGCCGCTCGCCTGGCTCGTGATCGTGACGATGACGGCGGGGTGGCAGAAGGTGTTCTCGCCCGATCCGCGGCTCGGCTTCCTCGCCCACGCCGCGTCGCTCGCGGGCTCGTCCAATCCCGATGCCGCGCGACTGATCTTCAACGACCGGCTGAACACCTTCGTGGCGCTGTTGTTCATGACGGTGGTGGCGGTGCTGATCGTCACGTCGCTGCGCGAGTGGTGGCTGGTGCTGTCGCGACGCAAGCCGGCCCTGGTGCACGAGGCGCCATTCGTGGAGAGTGCGTATGCGACGGGAGACTGAGCGGGAAACGGGAAAGGGGAAAGGGGAAACGTGGGTGAGGCGCGCCCTTCGGGCCGCTCGGCGCGTCCTGGGGGCGCCGGATTATGACGCGTACCTCGAGCACTGCCGCGTGGCCGGGCACGAGCCCGGCATGAGCGAGCGGGAGTACGTCGCGCAGTTCTTCGAGGCAAAGGGAAAGGGCCTGCGCTGCTGCTAGCGCTCGCTGACTACTCCCGCTTCGGCATCGCGTGGGTCGCGTTGTGCGTGGCGCTCGCGATCCACGTGGCGGACGAGGCGTTAACGGATTTCCTATCGGTTTACAATCCCGCCGTACAGGCGATCCGAGCGCGGTTTCCCTTCCTTCCACTACCGACCTTCACGTTCGGTGTCTGGCTCGGCGGGCTGATCGCGATGACCGTCCTGCTGCTCGCCCTGTCACCGGCGGCATTCCGCGGGGAGCCCGGGATGCGACCGGCGGCCTATTTGTTTGGCCTAATGATGGCGGGAAACGGCCTGCTGCACCTGGTCGGGTCGATCTATATGAAGAAAGCGATGCCGGGGGTGCACTCGGCGCCGCTCATCCTCGGCGCCGCGCTGTATCTGCTCGCGTCCGTGCGCTAGGCCGCCAGCTTGACGCCCCCCCTCCTGGGTGCATATTGAAACCAGCTCAGGTGCTATGAACCCCGTGGCGCGATGTCGTGCGGCTCGCCAATGCCTCGGGGGGAGCGAATCGCGAAACCGGCTGAGTGGGGCACACCCATTCGGCCGGTTTTTCATTCGTTGCGTGGCGAGCCGAACCCGGAGGCGTCCATGCGCACTCGCTTCGCACTCGTGGCTCTCGCCGTCGCCCTCTCCACCGCATGCGGGGAGGGGCCGTTGGTCCCAACCAGCGGCGCGATCCGCATCGTGCTTACGACCATCGGAGCGGATCCGGATGCGGACGGCTACGCCGTAACGCTGGACGGTGCCGCCCCACGCACGGTCGGCGTGAACGGGACGCTGGTGCTGCGGGACTTGGGTACTGGGGCTCACTCGGTCACGCTGGCAGGACTGGCGGCCAACTGCACGGCGGGCGGGGAAAATCCCCGCGCGGTCACCGTCAGGGCCGGCGACACCCTGCAGGTCGCCTTCGCGGTCGTGTGCGTCGCGGTCACCGGCACGATCGAGATCAAGGCTGCGACGTCCGGGGCCGATGTCGATCCCGACGGCTACACCGTCCAGGTAGACGGCGGCACGACCGCGGCGCTGGCCGTGAGCGGCACCACCAGGTTCGAGGGACTCTCGGCGGGGAGCCATACGGTCACGCTGGCAGGCGCCGCGACGAACTGCCCGGTCGCCGCTGACAACCCGCGCACGGTGAGCGTCACGACGGGCGCCGTCAAACGCGACACCGCGCGGACGACGTTCCAGGTCATCTGCGTCGCCACGACGGCGGTCATCGAGGTCGCCGCCGTCACCTCGGGGATCGATCTCGATCCCGACGGCTACACCGTCCAGGTGGACGGTGGCGCCTCCCGGGCGCTCGCCGTGAGCGGCACCATCAGGTTCGAGGGTCTCGGCGCGGGGAGCCACACGGTCACCATGACCGGGGCGGCGGCGAACTGCCCGATCGCCCCGGACAACCCGCGCACCGTGAACGTCACAACGGGCGCGGTCACGCGTGACACCGCCCGGACGAAGTTCCAGGTAACCTGCGGGGCGGCGACCGGCAGCATCCAGGTCACGACGGCGACCTCGGGAATCGATCTCGATCCGAACGGCTACGCGATGCAGATCGATGGCGGGTCCCTGCGGCTACTCCTCGGAGCCGGGACCGTCACGATCGACGGTCTCGCCGGAGGAGACCACAGCGTGGTGCTATCGGGCGCCGCCGGGAACTGCACGGTCGGCGGGGACAATCCCCGCGTGCTGCATGTGATCACCGGTGGCGCCGCGCGCGACACGGCACGGACCCTGTTCCAGGTGACCTGCGTCGCCGTGACCGGCAGCATCGAGGTGAAGGCCGCGACCACGGGAGTGGATTTCACTCCTAACGGCTACACCGTCCTGATCGACGTCGGATCGCTGGCACCGCTGCCCGTGAACGGAGCAGCGACCATCGGGGGCTTGAGCGCCGGGGATCACACCGTCCGACTGGTCGGCTCGGCAGGGAACTGCACGATCACCGGCGATAATCCGCGCGCCGTGCATGTGACGACGGGCGGCGTTACGCGCGACACGGCACGGACGACCTTCAGTGTGAGCTGCGTCGCGGCGACCGGCAGCATCCAGGTCACGACGGCGACCGCGGGAATGGATCTGGACCCGGACGGCTACACCGTGCTCCTGGACAACGGGCAGCAGCGCCCGCTCGGCGACAACGGGACGACCGTCATCGAGGGGGTGAGCGCGGGGGATCACAGCGTCATTCTGTTCGGCGCGGTGGGGAACTGCGCGCTGGCCGGTAACAACCCGCGCACCGTGCACGTGACCACCGGCGGGTCTACGCGCGATACCGTGCGCACGACGTTCCAGCTCACCTGCGTGCGAGTGGAGAAGATCGCCTTCCAGTCCGGGGCGTCGGTCGACCAGGCGATCATCGCCGTGGCATACGCCGACGGCTCGAACACGGTCACCCTCGCGAGGGGCACCGGGCCGAGCTGGTCGCCGGACGGCACGAAGATCGCGTTCGCCGCGATAGACTACTACTGTGACTATTACTACTACGATTGCTACTATTATCCCGTCGGGTTAGCCGTAATGAGCGCCGACGGCTCGGGCCTCGTGTTCCTCACGAACGAAGCCTCGGATGCTCAGCCGACTTGGTCCCCCGACGGCACGAGGATCGCGTTCATCAGCTCGCGCAATGGTCGCAGCGGCGTGTACGTCCTGAACGCCGGCGTCCCTACCCTGCTCACCAACACACCTCGCGCCGTGTCCAAGCCTGCCTGGTCGCCGGACGGCACCCGGCTGGCGTTCACGTGCGAGGTTGACAGCGGCAACAGCGATATCTGCGTCATCAACGCGAATGGTACCGGGTTTACCCGGCTGACGAGCGATCCGGGGCAGGACGCCGGGCCCGCCTGGAAGCCGGACGGCTCACGGATCGCGTTCGCCACCACTCGGTATGCGGGGGCGTACGAGCTCGCTTCGATGACCCCTGACGGCGGCGACGTTACGAGACTCAGCCCGGCAACCGCCGCCTCGGAACCCGCCTGGAAGCCGGACGGCACCAAGCTCGTGGTCGCGAACCTCGTTTGCGGTTCGTCCTCCGGATGCTCCTCGCGCGGGTTGCTGGTGATGACTGCCGGTGGCACGGGATTGACCACGGTCTCGGCCGGCGCCGACTATGCACCCGCCTGGCGGCCGTGAGGTGATGGGCACGACCCGTGGGTGCGGCCCGCCGCGCGGGCCCGACGCGTCGCGCCGCAGAGGCCTGCTCGTAGCGGCGCTGCTCAGCGGCGTCGGGTGCGGGACGGACGGCGGCGTGACGCCTGCTCCGACGCCTGCAATCCTCGCGAGTGCCGTGGCTGACAACCCGAGCAATGTGCTGAGCGCCGTGGTCACGGGCCGAGTCCGAGGCGCCGACAGCGTCGCGGTTCGCTACGGCGTCGCGGGGTCAGCGCTCGACAGCGCCACGCCGGCCGTGACCCTGGCGGTCGACTCCGTCCTGGTCCCCGTGCTCGGCCTCCTTCCCGATACCCGCTACCTCTTGCGGTTCGTGGCGTACGCGGGCGATCAGACCATCCTCGGCGATACCGTCGGCTTCGCTACCGGCACGCTTCCGGCCGACCTGCCGCGCTACGTCGCGGACGGCGCGGATCCCTCGCCCGGGTATGTCGTCTTCGCCACCGGCTTGTACGGCCTGGTGATCGACAACGGCGGGCGGGTGGTGTGGTATCACCGCTTCTCCCCGTACGGCCCCGGGCTCAACTTCGAGGCCCAGCCCACTGGACGCTACGTCGCCCGACCCTCGGTCCCCGACCCGACGGTTCTCCCTCACTGGGTCGAGATCGATCCCCTCGGCACCGTGACGCGGACCTTCGGCTGCGCGGGAGGCCTCTCGCCCCGCTTCCACGATCTGATCGCCGAGCCGGACGGCGCGTACTGGATCATGTGCGACGAGACGCGGACCATGGACCTCTCGGGGCTGGGCGGCGTCGCGAACGCGCAGGTGATGGGCACCGTGGTCCAGCACGTCAGCTCGGAGGGCGACGTGTTGTTCCAGTGGGATCCGTTCGACCACTTCGAGATCACGGACTTGGTGCCGGCGAGCCGGACCGGGCCGAGCGTCAACTGGATGCACGGCAACTCGCTGGACCTGGACACCGACGGCAACCTGATCGTCTCGTTCCGGAGCCTGAGTGAGATCACCAAGATCGACACGCGAACCGGCGCGGTGCTGTGGCGTATGGGCGGCCTCAAGAACCAGTTCGTCTTCCAGGACGCCGGGGCCCCGGCCTTCTCGTTTCAGCATGGAGTTCGGCTGACGGCGCCCGCGCACCTGCTGCTGCTCGACAACCTCGGTGATCCCACAGCCAGCCGGGCCGAGCGGTATGTCTACGACGCGGAACTTCACACGGCCCAGTTGGTCGCGTCCTATGGGCCGAGCCCGGGGGTAACGGCGCAACTCGGCGGCAGCACGCAGGACCTGCCCGGCGGCCGCACCCTCGTGTCGTTCGGGCCGGCGGGCCGCGTCGAGGAGTACGACGCGTCAGGGCAAGTCGTGTGGCACATCGAGGGCAACCCCGGCTACGTCTTCCGCGCGCAACGGATTCGCTCATTGTATCGCCCTGGGGTTGGCTCGCCCCGGTAGCCGCGACGAGCCGCCAGTTCTCGGCCTGGTCCACTCGGTCAACGTCGGCCCGCTCGTGAAGACGCCTGATAAGTGATTACGACGTATTCAAGGAGGTCTTATGGCAACCGCGTCCACCGTCAGAGCATCGTTCCTGCTCACTCTACTCGTCGCCTGCGCAACGGACTCGGGCACGCTCCCGTCGCAGCCCGGGCCGGCGCTCCGCATCCTCGCGCAGCGCATTGCATCCGATTGGTCGCCGTGGTCCGACCCCGTGCATCTCGACGCGCCCATCAATTCTCCGTGCCAGGACCAGACCCCAACGCTCTCACGAGACCAGCTAGCCCTGTACTTCATGTCGAACAGGCGGGGTGGGCTCGGCGCCGACACGCCGGACGGTTGCCAGGATACCTTCGACCTCTGGGTCGCCCGTCGCGCTTCGCACGACAGTCCTTGGGAAACACCCGTCAATCTGGGATCACCGGTCAATACACCGGTCAACGAGGCGGGACCTGCGTTGTCTCCCGACGGACGCCTGCTCTTCTTCTACCGCTGGGAGGGTGCTGGCGGACAGCGCGACATCTACGTCGCGCGGCGTGCCCACCAGAAGCAGGACATGGTCTGGGAGGCCCCGGTGAATCTCGGCCCTGACGTGAACACGACGGACACGGAAGAAGGACCGAGCTACCTACGGCATGGATCAGATGGGACTGCCGTGCTGTTTTTCGACCGCGGAGCGACCTCCCTCGCGACTGACATCTATTCGGTGCCGGTTGACCGGAACGGCATGCCTCGCGGGCCGGCGCTGCCCGTCTCGGAGCTCAACTCGAGTGTCGAGGACAACCATGCCTCGGTGCGCGCCGATGGACGGGAGATCTTCTTCGACTCGCGCCGCCCCGGTGGCATGGGCTTCGATATTTGGACGTCCACGCGCCCTAGCGTCCACGATGACTGGTCCGCGCCCGTGAACCTGGGAGCGCCGGTGAACTCCCAGTTCGCCGAGTTTCACCCCAACGGGTCGTTCGACGGTCGCACGCTGCTGTTCATTGCCGGCGGGAATCGGAAGCCCAATCTCGGTGGGTTCGATATCTGGATGACGACGCGCGCGCCACTTGGCGACTTGGACGACGACGATAACGATGCGCAGGGGGATCGCGACCACGAAAGCCCCAGGAGCTGGAGGTGACCGTCCCGACTCCCCCCGGCGGTGCGTGGTCCCCCGTTCCACGGGGGGCTAACGCCTGGCTGCCCTCGCGCGTATTTCTTTCGGTGCGCCGTCGCACCCTTCCACTTCACTCCTTGAGGCCGTCATGTCCCTACGCCGCTGGGCCCGTTTCGTCGTCCTCGCGCTCGTCTCCCCCGCCCTGCCGCCGCTGGCCGCGCAGACCACCGCTCCCCTCGACTCCACCCTGCTCGCCGGGTTCCGGTGGCGTAACGTCGGGCCTGCCAACATGGGCGGTCGTGTCTCGAGCGTGGCCGGCATTCCCAGCCCTTCGAAGACGTTCTTCGTCGCCGGCGCGGCGGGCGGGATCTGGAAGACCACCAACGCCGGAACGTCGTTCCGACCGGTGTTCGACAACCAGCCCTGCATCTCGATGGGCGAGCTGGCGATCGCGCCGAGCGACACGCTGCAGGTATGGGCGGGCACCGGCGAGGAAGACTCCCGCAACACGATCTCCCCGGGCTGCGGCATCTTCAAGTCGACCGACGGCGGGCTCACCTGGAAGCTCGCGGGCCTCGAGAAGACCGGCGCCATCGGCCGCATCGTGGTGCACCCGACCAACCCGAACATCGTGTACGTCGCGGCGCTCGGCCAAGCCTGGACCGCGAACCCCGAGCGCGGGCTCTACAAGACCACCGACGGTGGCCAGACGTGGCAGCTCGTCAAGTTCATCAGCGACAAGGCAGGGTTCATTGATATCGCCATGGACCCCACCAACCCCGAAGTGCTGTTCGCCTCGAGCTGGGAGCGGGTGCGCGGGCCCTACTTCCTGAAGAGCGGCGGCCCCGGCAGCGCTCTGTGGAAGACCAGCGACGGCGGCAAGACGTGGACTGAGGTGAAAGGCGGCGGGTTCCCCGAAACGATGAAGGGGCGCATCGGCCTCGCGATCGCACCGAGCGATGCGAAGGTGGTGTACGCCCTGGTCGAAGCGGATACCGCGCCCAATCCAAAGGTCGACAAGACTAAGCCCGCGCAGAAGCGGCCCTCCGGTCTGTATCGCTCTGCCGACGGCGGAGCGACGTGGACCAAGACGAACGACAACGACGTCCGCCCCTTCTATTACTCTCAAGTCCGCGTCGATCCGAAGGACCCGAATCGCGTATACTGGTCGTCCACACCGGTGAACTACTCCAACGACGGGGGTAAGACCGTCGGCCTGGCGACCCAGGGCATCCACGTGGACCATCACGCCATGTGGATCGACCCTAACGACGCAGGTCACTTCATCGTGGGCGATGACGGCGGCGTGTCGCAGACGTGGGACAAGGGTGGGAACTTCGACTTTCTGAACGTCATCACGATTGCGCAGCCGTACATCGTCAGCTACGACATGGCGTTCCCCTATCACGTGTGCGCGGGGCTCCAGGACAACGGCTCCTGGTGCGGCCCGAGCCGTCATCGCCAGGGCGCCGTGACCAACGCCGACTGGATCACCATCGGCGGCGGGGACGGCTTCTACACCGCCCAGGACCCGACCGACCCGAACATCGTTTACTCGGAGTCGCAGGGCGGGAACATGGGACGGCTGAACCTCGCCACCGGCGAGCGGACCTCGCTCCAGAAGCCCAACTGGCGGCCGCGCTACCAGATCTTCGAGGATTCCATCCTCATCGAGCGCCCCGATACGACCAAACCGCCCACATCGACGCAGCAGAAGCGGCTCGCCGACCTGCGCCGGCGCCAGCTCGCCGACTCGGCCGAGGTGGACCTGCGCTGGAACTGGAACACCCCGTTTCCACCAACCGCGGCGAGAACCTGTCGGCCATCTCGCCCGACCTGACCACGCGCGATAGCATGAAGATCGTGGTCAGCACGCACACGACCGGCGGGATCACGCCCGATGTCACCGGTGCGGAGACGTTCTGCACCATCGTGGCGCTCGCCGAGTCGCCGGTGCGGCCGGGCCTGTTGTACGCGGGCACCGACGACGGCAACGTCTGGCTCACGCGCAACGACGGCGGGACGTGGGAAAACCTCACGGGCCGGTTCCCCGGCGCGCCGGCGGGCACCTACGTGAGCCGCATCGAGCCCTCACACTTCGACACGGCCACCTTCTACGTGACGTTCGACGGCCACCGCACCAACAACTTCACCCCCTACGTGTACGTCACCACCGACTTCGGCAAGACGTTCACGGCGATCAGCCACAACCTGCCGACCGGGGGGCCGGACTACGTCCACGTGGTGCGCGAGGATCCGTTCAACCGGAACTTGCTGTATGTCGGCACCGACGTGGGCGCGTACGTATCGCGCGACCGCGGGGCGTCGTGGCAGAAGTTCATGACCGGCCTGCCCGTCGTGCCGGTGCACGACCTCAAGGTCCACCCGCGGGAGCACGAGCTGATGGCGGCGACGCACGGCCGGGGGATCTGGATCGTGGACGTCGCACCGCTCGAGCAGCTCGCGGACAGCGTGCTCGCGGCGAGCGCGTACCTGTTCGAGCCCAAGACCGCTTACGAATACGGCGAGGCCGTGCGGGCGAATACGAGCGGAGGCCACAAGCAGTTCGTCTCGCCGAGCCCGCAATACGGCGCCGAGATCGTGTACCGGCTGACGAGCGGCGACCGCCGCACGCAGACCAAGGTGGTGATCCGGGACGTACGCGGCGACACGGTGCGCACCGTCAACGGCCCGGGCGGCCCGGGACTGCATCGCGCCACCTGGGGATTCCAGGGACGGACGCCGCCCCCGCAAACGCTGTCGCCGTCGCAGCGGCGGGACTCGACGCTGATCGTGCGCCGCATCCAGCTCGTGTTCGATTCGCTCGAAAAGGCGGGCACCAATGCGCAAATGCTCGGGCCCTTGAAGACGGCCCTGCTGGCCGGTGATCTGCAGGGCCTGGCGCAGCGATTCGGGTTTGGAGGGGGTGGAGGTGGTGGCGGCGGTGGCGGCGGGGGAGGTGGCGCCGCCGCCGCGGCGGGACGCTTCGTCGAGCGGCCGGGCGAGACGACGCCCCGCACGCCGGGCGCGGCCGGGGGCCCGCAGGGCGGCGCAGCTCAGCAAGAAGGCGGTGAGGCGGGCACGGAGCAACCCGACGTAGGCTTCCTCGGCACGCTGGGCCAGCTGATCCGCGTCGCGCTTCCGAACCAACGCGGGCCCGGTGGGGGCGGCGGCGGCGGTTTGGGCGGACTCGGCTTCATCGCCCAGGCGTTTGGTCGCACGGCCGGGGGCGGGGGCGGGGGCGGGGGATTCGGCGGGTTCGGCGGAGCGGCCGCCGTCTCGAGCGGCGACTACCTCGTGAGTATCACCGTGGACGGGAAGACCCTCTCCCGGGTGCTGCGCGTCGAGCGGGCGAGCGGGACGGGCGCTGGCGCGTCGTTCGCGTTCGACGACGACGAGGACGCCGACCCGTAGCAGCCTAGGGGAGAACGCGTGAAGGCGCGCGGGGCGCACGCTCCGCCCGCCACACTGGGAATTCGCGTCCCGCCGAGGCGCCGAGCTGCATACCGGGCGCCCGGCTGAACGCACCCCAGCGCGCCAGCCCGAACCCCTCCGGCTCGAGCAGGGCGAAGACGAGCCTGCCGAGCGGTTGCGCCGTGGACACGAAATAGCACCCCGCCGGCACGCTGCGCGGCGTGCGCGCCCACGTCCCCGTCACCTCCAGCAGATGGTGTCCCTGGAACTCCCGCGTCGCCCAGTTGAGCTCGGTCCCGGTGAGGACTTCTACCGTGTCCGTCCACTCTCGGGCGAGCCGCTGCACTTGGATGCCGTGGAGGCGGAGCAGGGCGGCGCCGTCGCTGTCGGCCGCCGGCAGGAAGTAGCCTGCCGGCAACGGGCGGGTGAGCGAATCAACGAAGCGGTCCCTTACTGGCAGCCGGTAGGTGCGGACCTGCTGCATCACCTCGAGCCGAACGGCCTCGACGCCGCGCGACGCCAGCCTGTAGGCGACCGCCAGCGACGGCCGCGGGGCTGAGCTCGCCCCTTCCAGTGCCGTCTGGCGGTCGGCTGCGCGCTCGAGACGGCGGATCTCGTCGCCGTGCCGCCCCGTGTACTCCAGGATCTCCACCAGGAAGTCGTGCGTCACCTGCACGCGCGTCTTGAAGTCGGCGTGCGAGTATGCCTCCGACAGGATCGCCATCCGCCCTCGCAGGCCCACGTAATTCGTTCCATACCAACCGAGCGGAGCGTAGGTATCCCAGCTCTGCGGCGCCTGCGGCGTCTCCACGTTGCCGTAGTCGAAGATCGACTCGTGGTACTTGTCCTGGAGCGTCTTGCGAAGCGCGGGGAGCATCCGGTCCCGCACGAAGGTACTGGGCCCCGCCGGCCCGTTGGGATCGAGCGGCGGCGCGTAGGTGAGTTGATAGCCGTGCAGGGTCCCGTCTGTGGTGTGGAGGTCCACCATCAGCGCTGGGTCCCACGTGGTGTACACCCGGGCGAGCGACGCGCGGGTTTCGGGTGCTTCGGCCTTGAAGTAGTCCCGGTTCAAGTCGAGGTTCTTCCCGTCGGCGCGCTGTCCGATCAGGGCGGGGCCGCTCTGCTCAGAGCGGTTCACCGCCTGCGGGCCGAGGGCGTCGTTGCCGTCGGGGTTGTAGTCCGGCGCCACGAGGATCACGAGGGTCCGCAGCAGCTCGCGGCGCGCTCCCGCCAGCTCGCGCAGCAGTGCGAGCACGGCTTCCTTCCCCTCTACTTCCCCTCCGTGGATGTTCGCCTGCAGGTACACCACCAACTTTCCGGACGCCGCCGCTTCGCCCGGGGACGTCACCGTCGGGTCGGAGGCGATCACGAAGTAGATCGGCTTGCCGAGCGCGGAGGTGCCCATCTCGGAGACTCGGACGGGCGCCCCGGCGAGCTCGAGACTATCGAGGAAAGCGCCTACCTCTGCGTTGGTGGACGTGGCCGCGTAGTCTGTCCGCTCGGCCGTCGTCTGCGGCAGCGCCTGGGCCGCTAGCCCCGGTGCGGCGGCGGCGAGGGCCGCGAGGACAGCGCGGAACGGAAGGCGCATCGGCTACTCAGCCCGCCGCCGTCGCCAGACATTCGATCTCCACCCGCGCGCCGAGCGCCAGCCCGCTCCCCGCG
>Ga0209376_1000477_pt1 | contig 44119 bp, 46 predicted proteins | sample GraSoiAngelo_134_FD_185891 | JGI IMG/M metagenome (GOLD analysis project Ga0209376, IMG submission 185891) | Grasslands soil microbial communities from the Angelo Coastal Reserve, California, USA - 14_0929_05_30cm (SPAdes) (version 2) | ecosystem: Environmental > Terrestrial > Soil > Grasslands ...
GATCGCCCTCCAGCATGAGCTCGCGGCAACCGTCGACACGGCCGAGCCTCTGCCGCCGCTCCGTCTGATCGCCGGCGCCCACGTCGCGTATACCGGCGACCAGCCGGTTGCCGCGGTAGTCGTCCTCACCTTCCCGGCCCTCGAAGTCGTCGCCCGAGCAGCGGCGATCGGGCATGCGCCCTTTCCATACGTGCCCGGATTGCTCGCGTTCCGCGAGCTGCCGACGCTGCTCGCGGCGTGCGAGCAGCTGAGCCCTGATCCCGACCTCGTCCTCTGCGACGCCCACGGCATTGCGCACCCGTGCCGCTTCGGCCTCGCCTCGCATCTGGGCTATTGCCTCGACGTCCCGTCGGTCGGCTGCGCCCGCCGCCGGTTCGTCGGCGAGCATGGACCGGTGGGGGAGCCGCGCGGCAGCTGGGTGTGGCTGACCGACGGAGGCCAGCGAGTCGGCGTGGTCGCCCGCACGCGGACGGGCGTGAAGCCGGTATTCGTCTCGCCCGGTTTCGCGGTCACCGTGTCGGACGCCGTCGAAATCGTGCTCGCCACGACCGCGGGGTACCGGATGCCGGAGCCGATCCGGCAGGCTCAAATGCTGGCGAACGAAAAGAAGCGGCGCACGAGCGTCGCGAGCTCCGTCACCGTGAGCTGACCGGGTGCCGTCGGCGTGCCGACGTGCCCGTACGTGAAGAGCGAGCCGGCCGCCGGAAGGAGCACCCGCGCGAGCGTCCCGGCTGGCCCCATGGCCACCGTCACGATGCCGCGCCGGCGGGCGGCCAGCGTGACGGCGAGCATCGTGCGGACGTCTTCGATATCGCGCGCCGTCGCGGCGAGCTTGGTCACATCCGCGCCCATCGCCTCGGCGCGGTCGACGAGCGGGAGGAGCGCATCCGCCGGCGGCGTCGCGTCCATGGCGTGCGCGGACAGGATGACCGTACGGCCGGCGGCGCGCGCGCGCGGGACCAGCTCGGTCGCGAGCGCGGTCGAGGCGATCTCGATGTCGATCGCGTCCGCGTGCGCGAGCCCGGCGACGTAGAGCTCGCGACGGGCCGCCTCGGTGAGCCGGCGGCCGCCTTCCGCCGCCGCCCGGACGGTCAGGATGACGGGCCGCCCGGCAGCCCGCACGCGCTCGAGGGCCGCGACGATCGTGGGGGGACGCGGGTCGTCGAAGAGATCGGCGCGCAGCTCGACGAGGTCGGCGCCGTCGGCCGCGACCAGCGCGTCGAGCGCTGCCTGGCCGCCCGCCGCGACGATGCGGGGCAGCTCGGCGGAGAGGCGGACCGCGCCGATCGCGACCTCGCGGGTCATGCCTCGCGGTATCCGCGGAACCTGCGCGACGGTCAACACCTCTCGCCCGGACCTCTCGCCTGGACCGCTGGCCAGCCCCGGCACGCTGTAATAAGTGTCTCGCAAGTTCCGATGGTCGGCATCACGCGCATCGCCACGTACGTACCGCGCCGGCGCCTCGACCGGACGGTGCTCGGGCAGACATGGGGCACGCGCGTCGCGCCGGGCCGGCGGTCGGTGGCCGGCCTCGACGAGGATCCGCTCACCATGGCGGTCGACGCGGTGCTGGCGTGCCTCGACGATGCCGATCCCGCCGGCTTCGACGCGCTCTACTTCGTGAGCACGAGCTCTCCCTACCTCGAGAAGCAGGTGGCGAGCGTGGTGGCGACCGCCACCGACCTGCCCCGGACGACCGCCGTTGCCGACTTCGGAGGGTCGGTGCGTGCCGGCGTCGCCGCGCTCCGGGTGGCGCTCGACGGCGTGCGCGCCGGCAGCCTCCGGAACGTGCTCGTCGCTGCGGCCGACGCGCGGCTGGCAGAGCCCGAGTCCGAGCTCGAGCCGGTTCTCGGCGACGGCGCGGCGGCGGTCGCGGTCGGCCGGGACCGCGTGATCGCCGAGTTCGTGTCGGCGGCCTCGGTGGCGGAGGAGTTCACGTACTTCTGGCGCACCGACGAGCAGCGCACCGTGCAGGTGACCGAGCCGCGCTTCGGGTCGAGCTACGGCTATGCGCGCGACGTTGCGGAGGCGGTGACGGCGGCGTTGCGCAAGGCCGAGGTGCCGCCGGCGAGCGTCGCCGGGCTCGCGCTCGGTGCTCCCGACGAGCGGACGGCGGCCGAGGCCGCGAAGCGCGCCGGCTGCGATCCGGGCCGGCAGCTCGTCCCGTCGCTCGGGTCCGAGGTGGGTGTGCTCGGTGCGCCCGACCCGCTGGCGCTCCTCGCTCGCTCGCTCGAGACCGCGGCGCCGGGGGACTTCCTGGTCGTCGCCGGGTACGGCGAGGGCGCCGACGCCCTCGTCTTCCGCGCCACGGACGCGCTGCCCGCCAGCCGGCCGCGCCCGCTCGCCGATCGCCTCGCGCATGCCCTGCCGGTGACCTCGTATGGGCGCTTCCTCAAGGCACGGGGCCTCGTGCCGGCCGAGACGGCAGGCGAGCCGGTCACCAGCATCATCGAGTGGAAGGAGCTCGCGCAGGACGTTCGCCTGCACGGCAGCCGCTGCGAGGCCTGCGGGCTCGTGCAGTATCCCCAGACGCGCGTCTGCATCGGCTGCCAGGCGCGGGACCGGCTGGTCGGGCACAAGCTCGCCAAGCGCGGCACCGTCTTCACCTACACGATCGACAACCTGGCGCCGGTGGCGGAGCATCCGCTGCCGATGGCGGTCATCGATCTCGAGGGCGGCGGCCGGCTCTACCTTCAGGTGACCGACGCGGCCGACGGCGAGGTGAAGGTGGGCACGCCGGTGGAGCTCACGTTCCGGCGCCTGCACGAGGCCGGCGGCAACCGCCACTACTTCTGGAAGGCGCGCCCCGTATTATGAAGGACCAGGTGGCGGTCATCGGCGTCGGCTGCACGAAGTTCGGCGACCGCTTCGAGCGGAGCTACGAGGAGCTCATCGCCGACGCCGCCTTCGACGCGTACGCCGACGCCGGCATCGAGCCCGCCGAGATCGACGCGGCCTACCTCGGGACCTACCTGCCCGGCGCGGGCGGCGGCAAGGCGGCGGTCTCGCTCGGCGACGCGCTCCGCCTCTACGACCGGCCGATCACGCGCGTCGAGAACTACTGTGCGACGGGCACCGACGCGTTCCGTAACGGCTGCCTCGCTGTCGCCGCGGGCGTGGCCGACGTCGTCCTCGTCCTCGGCGCCGAGAAGCTGAAGGACCGCGGCGGCCGGGGCATCCCGCGCCTCGGCCACCCGCTCCTCGCCCGCGGGAACACGGCGCCCGGTCTCTTCGCGCTCGCCGCGAACCGCTACATGCACACCTTCGGCCTCGGCCGCGAGACGCTCGCCCGGGTGGCGGTCAAGAACCACCACAACGGGGCGCTGAACGACAAGGCGCATCTCCGCATGGAGGTCACCGCGGAGCAGGTCCTGAAGGCGCCGATCATCGCCTGGCCGTTCGGCCTCTTCGACTGCTGCCCGACGACCGACGGCGCCGCCGCGGCGATCATCTGCCGCGCCGACCGCGCCCGCCGCTTCAAGAGGGACCCGGTCCTCGTGAAGGGCGCCGGCCTCGCGGTCACGACCGGGCGCCCGTACTTCGACCCGACGTTCGACTACCTCGGCTTCCGCTCCACGCAGGCCGCCGCCCGCCAGGCGTACGCCATGGCCGGCGTCGGCCCGCGTGACATCGACTTCGCCGAGGTGCACGATTGCTTCACCTGGACCGAGATCTCGAACATCGAGGACCTCGGTTTCTGCGCGAAGGGGGAGGGAGGCCGGCTGGTGGAGGAGGGGCGAACGGCGCTCGACGGGGACATCCCGGTGAACCCGAGCGGCGGTCTCAAGTCCTTCGGCCATCCGATCGGGGCGAGCGGCGTCCGCATGATCTACGAGTGCGTGACGCAGCTCCGGGGCGAGGCGGGGGCGCGGCAGGTGAAGCACCCCGAGCTCGGGCTCGCGCACAACGTGGGCGGTCCGGGCGCGGTGTCCTGCGTCGTGGTCCTCGGTCGCGGCTAGCAGCGGTCGCCATGGCGCGCGCACGCTGGCTCGTGGTCGGCGCGTACGTGGGAGCCATCTACGGCACGCTGCCGTACGGCCCCGTGATCGGCCGTACGGTGATACGCAGCGCGCTCGGTGCCTGGCTTCTCGGGTCCGGCATGGGGCTCGTGGCGGCCCTCGCGGCTGCGGGCCTCCTGGCGGCGCTCGCCAGGCGCGGCGCGCCGCGCGGCGCCTACGTCGCGCTCGGCGCGGCCGGCGCCGGCTACGCCCTCGCGCTCTCGTGGCTCCGGGCGCAGCACCTCGAGCGCGTGCACCTGCCCGAGTACGGGATCATGACGTGGCTCGCCTGGTGGGCGCTCGCGCCGCACGTGCGCGGCGTCCGCGGATATGCCGCTGCGGCCGCGCTGGCCGCGGCCGTGGGGTGGGGCGACGAGCTGCTGCAGGCGGTGACCCCCGGGCGCTACTACGACCTGCGGGACGTCGCCGCCAACGCGCTCGGCGCGGTGCTCGGGGCGCTCGTCCTGGGCGCGATCCGCGCCGCCCGGCGGGCGCGTGTCAGCGACGTATCGTCAGCACGAAGATCACCGCAAGCAGCAGGATCATCGTCGCGATGAAGAAGCCCGAGAAGGTGCGGAACCCGGAGACGTTCGAGTTGACGCCCGCGATGTCGTCCTTCAGCGCGTCGATCTGCTGCTTGACGCTGCTGCTCTCGACGTAGAGTCCCTTGATCTCGTCGCGCGCGGCCTTCACCTCCTGCTCGAGCGCGCTGTCCTTGTCCTCGCCGGTTGCGAGCTCCCCGTGCAGGGTGTCGACGCGGTCCTTGAGCTGCTGGATCTGCTCGCCGAGGCTGCGCTGCGCGTCGGCGAGCTGATAGAGCAGGGCACGCTCCTCCGCACGTTGCGCGTCGGGCGCGGCGGCCCGTGCCGCGGCGGCGGGGCGCGGGCGCCGGCGACGGGTCCGGAAGTTCTCCTCCTGCGCCTGTGCCGCGCCGGCCAGGAGGACGACCCCGAGCAGAATGGCACACGGCCGGCACGTCATGGCGGCAGGTCCATAGCGGTGACCCCCCGGGGAATCAAGCTTACGGCCGCAGCCGCTCGAGCATGCGCGCGAAGGGGATGGTCTCGCGCACGTGGTGCAGACCGCACAGCCAGGCGACGCAGCGCTCGATACCCATGCCGAAGCCGGCATGCGGGACGGAGCCGTAGCGGCGGAGATCGAGATACCAGCCGAAGGCGTCGAGCGGGAGGCCGTGCGAGCGGATCTTCTCCTCCAGCACCGCCGCATCGTCCTCGCGCTGGCCGCCCCCGACGATCTCGCCGTATCCCTCGGGAGCGAGCACGTCGACGCAGAGCGCGCTCCGGGGGTCCGCAGGGTCCGCTTTCATGTAGAAGGCTTTGCACTCGACGGGATAGCGGTGCACCATGACGGGCCGGTCGAAGCTCTCGGAGAGCGCGGTCTCCTCGTCGCCGCCGAGGTCGGCGCCCCATTCGAGCGCGAAGCCCTTGCGGCGGAGGACGTCGAGCGCCTCGGCGTAGGTGATGCGCGGGAACGGCTTCTCGACCCGGGCGAGCGGCGCCGGGTCGCGCTCGAGCGCGCGCAGCTCCGCCGCCCGCCCTTCCCGGACGCGCCGCACGACGTGCACGAGGAAGTCCTCGGCGAGGTCCATGTCGTCGTCGAGCCCGGCGAACGCCATCTCGGGCTCGATCATCCAGAACTCGGTCAGATGGCGGCGGGTCTTGGATTTCTCGGCCCGGAAGGTCGGGCCGAAGACGTAGACCTTGCCGAAGGCCAGCGCGCCGGCTTCCCCGTAGAGCTGGCCGCTCTGGGTGAGATAGGCGGTCTCGTCGAAGTAGGGCACCGCGAAGAGGTTCGTCGTGCCCTCGCACGCCGCCGGCGTGAGGATCGGCGCGTCGAAGGGGAGGAACCCGTGGGCGTCGAAATACTCGCGGCAGGCGCGGATCACCTCGGCGCGCACCCGCATGATGGCCTGCTGGCGACTGGACCGGAGCCAGAGGTGGCGGTGGTCGAGGAGGAAGGCCACGCCGTGCTCCTTCGGGGTGATCGGGTAGTCGGCGCTCTGGTGGATGGCGCGGAGGTCGCTCACGCCGAGCTCGTAGCCGATCGGGGCGCGCGGGTCGGCGCGCACCACGCCGGTCACCTCGAGCGACGACTCCTGCGGCAGGTGGTCGGCGAGCGCGAACACCTCTTCCGCCACGTCCGCCTTCGACATCACGCACTGGATCGTGCCCGTCCCGTCGCGCACCTGGAGGAAGTGGAGCTTGCCGCTCGAGCGGCGGGCGGCGAGCCAGCCGCGCACGGTGACCGTGCGGCCCTCGTGTTCCCCGATGCGCTCGACGCTCGCGACGGCCATCCCGCTCCCGATTAGCAGATGCCGACTCGCCTTGCACCGGCGGGAGGCACGAGGCTAGAGTCCCGCGCCCGAGGAGGGTCGCCATGCTGGGCTTTCGTCTGAGCGAGGAGCAGGAGAGCTTCCGGCTCGCGGTCCGGAGCTTCGCCGAGAAGGAGCTGGCGCCGCGTGTCGACGAGCTCGAAGCCGCCGAGAGCTTCCCGATGGACCTCTTCCGTCATCTCGGCAGCCTCGGCTACCTCGGCGTCGGCTACCCCGAGGAGTACGGCGGCAGCGGGGGCGACATGGTGATGCGCTGCCTGCTCATCGAGGAGCTCGCGCGCGTCAACTGCGGCTTCGCGGCCGCGTTGCTGGCGCACGTCGGGCTCGGCTGCATCCCCATCTTCCGCTTCGGGACCGAGGAGCAGAAGCGGCGCTACCTGGTGCCGGCGATCAAGGGTGAGAAGCTCGGCTCCTTCGGCCTCTCGGAGCCGAACTCCGGGTCGGACGCCGCGTCGATCCGCACCACGGCGGAGCGTCACGGTGACCACTACGTGATCAACGGCACGAAGATGTTCATCACCAACGGAAACATCGCCGACTACTGCCTGGTGGCCGCCTACACGGACCGCACCAGGCGCGGCACGGGGATCAGCATGTTCATCGTCGACACCGACACGCCCGGCTTCTCGGTGTCCCGCAAGCTCAGGAAGACGGGGCACCACACGTCCGAGACGGCCGCCCTCACCTTCGAGGACATGCGAGTGCCCGCCGCCGCAGTCCTCGGCGGCGTCGAGGGGGGCTTCAAGCAGGTGACGGGGACGCTCGAGGGCGGGCGCATCACGCACGCGGCGCGCTCCGTCGGCGTCAGCCAGGCGGCCCTCGAGGCGGCGGTCAAGTACGCCAAGGAGCGGGAGCAGTTCGGCCAGCCGATCGCGAAGTTCCAGGCGATCAAGTTCAAGCTGGCGCGCATGGCGATGGAGGTGGAGACGGCGCGCACGGCGATGTGGCGCGCGGCCTGGCTCTTCGACCAGGGCTACGCCATGCGCGAGGCGGCGATGGCCAAGCTCTTCGCCTCGGAGGTCGCCCAGCGCGTCACGTGGGAAGCGGTCCAGGTCTTCGGGGGCTACGGCTACATCACGGAGTTCCCCGTCGAGCGCTTCTGGCGCGACGCGCGGCTCATGACGATCACCGAGGGGACGTCGGAGATCCAGCTGACGATCATCGCGCGCGAGCTGGGGTTGTAGCCGGGGCGATCGACCTGCTCGATCCTGCGGAGGCCGCGCGCTATAGTGACCGGCTGAATGGGAGGTATGCGGGGACTGTTGGCGGGGCTGACCGCGCTGGCGCTGCTCGTCGCCTGCGGTACCGAGCGACGGCCGTCGGCGCGCGACGACGACGACATGCCCGAGATATCGGCTGCCCAGCTGGACGACGCTTTCGAGGACCCGGCCACGGCGGACTTCCTCGCCCCCGAGGAGCGGACGGCGCTCGATCGCGTTCAGGCCCCACGCTCCGCGCAGGCGCCGGACCACGCCGGCGAGGACCCGGCGCCCCCTCGGGGCCCCGTCTCCCGCGCCCTCGACGACGCGGGCAAGGTCGGCATCGCGCTGCTCAGCGTCGGCGCCACCCTGGGCGCCTTCGTCGCGCCCTTCTTCCTGTTCTAGCCCATGCCGGCGCTCCGCACGGCGGCGGTGGCCGTGGGGATCGCGGCGCTGCTCTGGCTGAGGCTCGACTCCGGGCTGGTCGTCGCCGAGCGCGCGGTGCCGCTGGTATCGCTGTCGCTCGGAGCGCTCGGTGTCCTGTTCGGGGTCGGTGCGTGGGCGATGCGGGTGGGTGGATATCCCGAGCGCGCTCCGCTCCTGCTCGGCCTCGCGATCGGCGTGGGCGGCTACGCGCTCGTGCGCCTGCTGCCCTTCTGACCGACGGCGCGCCCTCGTCGCCGAGCTGTTCCACTCGCGCGAAGGCGAGGGAGCCTACGCGGAGCCGAGGCGTCCCGCCGCGGACGCGCCCGTTGCCGCCAGCTCGGCCGCCAGCTCGAGTGCCATCGTGCTCCGCTTGCGGCCGTAGCTGAAGTAGATGACGAGGCCGACGGCGAGCCAGACGAAGAGCCGCGTCCAGTTCTCCCAGCCGAGGCCGCACATCATCCAGAAGTTCATCGCCATGCCGAGCACCGGCACGGCCGGCACGAACGGCGTGCGGAACGGCCGCGGCAGCTGCGGGTTCGTGCGCCGCATCACCATGACGGCCGCGCATACGATCACGAACGCCATCAGCGTGCCGATGTTCACCAGCTCGGCGAGGATGCGCAGCGGGAAGAGCGCCGCCACGGTGGCCACCAGGACGCCGGTCAGGATGGTCGCCTTGTGGGGCGTGCGGAAGCGCGGATGGACGGCCCCGAAGAACTCGCGCGGGATGAGTCCGTCGCGCGCCATGGCGAGGAGCACGCGCGCCTGGCTGAGCAGGAGGACGAGCAGCACGCTCGTGATGCCCACGACGGCGCCGAGCGAGATGAAGAACACCGCGATCCGCAGCCCCCGGGTGGCAAACGCTGCCGCCACCGGAGCGTCGATGCTGATGGCGGTGTACGGCACCATGCCGGTCAGGACCGCGGCGACGAGGATGTAGAGCACGGTGCAGAGCGCGAGCGAGGCGATGATGCCGATCGGCACGTCGCGCTGCGGGTTGCGCGCCTCTTCGGCGTGCGTCGAGACCGAGTCGAAGCCGATGTAGGCGAAGAAGACGTAGGAGGCGCCCTTGAGGACGCCACCCCACCCGTAGGGCAGGAACGGCCGCCAGTTCTCGGGGCGGATGTAGGCGCTGCCGAGGCCGATGACGAGCAGCACGACGACGAGCTTCAGGATCACCATCGCGGCGTTGAAGGTTGCGCTCTCGCGGATGCCCACCACGAGCACGACGGAGATGAAGAGCACGACGAGCGCGGCGGGGAGATTGCAGTAGCTGCCGGTCGCGACCCAGAGGTGCGAGGTCGGGTCGATGTCGATCGGCGTCCCGGTCCAGCGTTCCGGGAGCGTGATGCCGAAGATGGCGAGGAAGGAGAGGAAGTAGTGCGACCAGCCGTGCGCCACCGTGCTCGAGGCGACGGCGTATTCGAGCACCAGGTCCCAGCCGATGATCCACGCGAACAGCTCGCCGAGCGTCGCGTACGCGTAGGTGTAGGCGCTGCCGGCGACCGGCACCATCGATGCGAACTCGGCGTAGCAGAGGGCGGCTAGGGCGCAGCCGATCCCGGCCACGACGAAGGACAGGATGAGGCCGGGTCCCGCCTTGTCGTGCGCGGCGAGGCCGGTGAGCACGAAGATGCCCGCGCCGATGATGGCGCCCACGCCGAGGGCGGTGAGCGCGACGGGTCCGAGGACGCGACGCAGCCGGTGCTCCCCGGCCAGCTCGGCGAGCAGCACGTCCACGGGCTTGACGGCGAAGAGCTGGTTCCGCGGCCTCATCGCAACACCTCCCCCACCACGATTCGCGCGTAACAGGTTTAGCGCGTGCCTGCAACGCGAAGCGCGCGCCGCACGTGCGCGGCGTAGCGGACCTGAAGGAGCCGGGTGAGCTCCCCCGGCCGCCCGTCCCCGACTACCCGCCCGTCGAGCCGCACGACCGGGACGATCTCCACCGTCGAGGAAGTGAGAAACACCTCGGCCGCGCGCCGCAGGCGTGGTACCGGCACGGACTCCTCGCGCGCCGCCACGCCCTCGCGTCGGGCGAGCGCGAGCACGAGCGCGCGGGTGACGCCGGGGAGAATGCCCGCGGAACGGGGTGGGGTGACGAGCGCGCCGCGCTCGACGAGGAAGAGATTGGTGGTCGTCCCCTCGGTCACCTGCCCTTGCGGAGTCACGTAGAGCGCCTCGTCGGCGCGCCGGCGCGCGGCGGCGAGCCGGCCCGCGACGGCGCTCGCGTGGCCGACGAGCTTGAGCGCGGCCCACGGGGACGTCGCGTCCCGCGGAAACGGCAAGAGGATCACCGAGACGCCGCGTGCCTGCCGGCGGGAGAGGTTGCGGGGGAGCGGACGGGCGACGAGGAGGAGCGTCGGGCGCGCGCGCCCGACGGGCGCCAGCGCGTCGCCCGCCGGCCCGCGCGTGAGCGTCAGGCGCACCGCGGCGTCGGGCAATCGAGCCCGCGCGACGAGCAGGCGCGTGCGGCGCTCCCAGGCAGCCGCCGGGCCCGGGCTCGGCAGGGCGAGCGTGCGCGCCGCAGCCGCGAGGCGGCGAACGTGGGCCGCGACGGCAAACGGGCGCCCGGCGTAGGTGCGCCACGTGTCGTAGGCGCCGTCGCCGTGCAGCAGCCCGCGGTCGAGGGCCGAGACGCGCGCCCGCCCGGCCGGTACGAGGCGACCGTTCAGCCAGACGAGCACAGCTCGAGGCCGCGACGCGGCTCCTCGCCGAGCGCTCGGCGGAGCGCGGCGGTCTTGAGCCAGGCCTCGGCGAGCTCGCGCTCGGGATCCGAGTCGGCCACGATCCCGCCGCCCGCGTGGTAGCGTACCGTGCCGCCGGTCACGATCGCCGTCCGGATGGCGAGGCCGAGCTCGAGGTCGCCGCGCGGATCGAGGAAGCCGAACGCGCCGGTGTACGGCCCGCGCGGCCAGGGCTCGAGCTCGCGGATGATCTCCATGGCACGCACCTTGGGAGCGCCCGTGATCGAGCCGCCCGGGAACGTGGCGCGCAGGAGATCCGCCAGGCCGACCTCGAGGCGCAGCCGGCCCGTAACCGTCGACACGAGGTGGTGCACCGTCGGATGGCTCTCGATCACCGCGTGACGCTCGACGGCAACCGTGCCCACCTCGCACACGCGCCCGAGGTCGTTGCGCTCGAGGTCGACGATCATCACGTGCTCGGCGCGCTCCTTCGGGTCGCGGAGGAGCTCCGCGGCGAGCGCCGCGTCGTCGCTCGGGCCGTCGCCACGCGGGCGCGTGCCCTTGATGGGCCGCGTCTCGACGCGCCGTCCCCGCCGCCGCAGGAAGAGCTCGGGCGAGTTGGCGACCACCTGCGTGCTCCCGAGATCGAGGTACGCCCCGTACGGCACCGGATGCTGGCGGCCGAGCTGCGCCGCCAGCGCCCACGCGGGCGCGACCAGCGGCGCCGTGAAGGGCTGCGTGAGGTTCACCTGGTAGACGTCGCCCGCGGCGAGGTATGCGAGGATGCGCGCGACCGCCTCCCGGTAGCGCGCCGGCGCGAGCAGCGGCGCGAGGGGTCCGCCGAGCGGCCCATCCCACGACGGAGCCGGGGCGGCGAGTCGCTCGAGCCATGGCGCCCCGGCGCGCGGGTCGGAGCAGAGGAGCGTGTACTGCTCGCGGCTGCGGTCGTAGGCGAGCAGCGGGTCGTACCGACGCAGGAGGGCGAGCGGCAGGTCGCCGCCGCAGACGATGCCGTCGCGCGGCGGCTCGATGAGGCGCCCGAGCTCGTAGCCGAAACAGCCGACGACCCCGCCGCCGAGCGGAAAGGGCAGGGCGGGATCGACGAGAGGCGTCTCGGCGACGAAGCGCTCGATGGCCGCCAGGGCATCACCGCCGGCGCCGTCGGGCACGCGCAGCTCCGCTACCGGCGCGCAGCCGAGGATGACGAACGGCCGGGTGTCGTCGGGAACCTCCAGCAGGAAGGCCCCGGGCTCCCGCGCGAGGGTGGCGAGAACGTCCAGCGGCGCGCGGCGGAGAGCCAGCGGCACGACGGCCATGGAGCCGCGGATGCTACGGGCCGCTCCCTGACCGGTCAAGGTCGGGAGCGGGCGAAGGCTACGGAGTGCAGCCGGTGATCGGCGCGTGCTCGCAGCCGGTCATCGTGTTGCAGCTGTCGGTGGTGCAGGGGTCCCCGTCGTCACAGCTTGCCGCCGGATTCCCCGGCGGAGGCTCGTTCGGTACCTGCCCGGCGCTCCGTGCGGCCTGCCACCGGCCCGCGAAGTAGTCGACCAGATGGACCTGGTGCCCGCAGACACCCGTCCCGGTCAGATCGTCCGTGGTCGAGAGCGAGACGAACCAGAAGCCGACCGACGCCGACACCGGCCCCTGCACGTCACCGCGGCCCGTGATCTGGAGCAGCGCCGTGGGAGAGGCCCTGAGATCGATGACGAAGAGACGGCTCCCGCTGGTGCCGTTGCACAGCAGGTCGCCCGTGCCGAGGAACGCGAGGTGGTGGGCGGCAGGGTCGGGCGCCGGGTAGGAGGTGTCGCCCGGGGCGGAAGGCGAGCAGCCCGCCACGGGATGCGGCATGAGCTGCACGATCGGCGGCAGGTCGCCCACGCCGGTCGGCCCGACATAGATCTGTGTTCCGGGGCCCCCGCTCGTGCCCGGCAGGTCGTGCGCCGACGAGTCGAAGAAGATGGCCGGGCCCCGTCCCGCCCTGCCGAGCTCGGGCGCGAGGCGCGCGTGCATCGCCACGTAGGGGTGATGGCTCGGGCCATCGCCGTGGGTCAGCTGGTGAACCAGATTGGACCCGCGGTCGTACCAGAAGATCTGCGAGACCCCCGTGTCGTGGCCGTCGCCCAGGAGGTCGGCGGTCGATTCGAAGGCGAGGATCCTCCCGAGCTTGCGAATCGTCGGCAAGGTGCTCGGGCCGGCGCCGTTGGTCACCTGCGTGAGCGTCGCCGTGCTGACGCGGTAGACGAATATCTGCGAGATACCGCTCCGCCCGCCGAGCAGCGGCGCCGTGGATTCGAAGACGAGCACCCCACCGGGGTAGGTGAGCGACGGCCGCACGCTGTCGCCGTCGGGGGCGTCGGTGATCCGGGAGATCAGACTCGTCGTCAGATCCTTCAGGAATATCTGCCGGTGACCGACGCCCGGCCCCGTGCCGCCGGCGTACGCCCCGTCGGCATCGAAGGCGACCACGGCCCCCGCGGCAGTGATGCTCGGGTTGTCGGGGTTGCCCGGGCCGCTCGTCACCTGCGTGAAAATCGGCGCCGGTGTCGCCGGGCACGCGAGCCCAGGGCCGGGGAGCAGGTGCTGGCAGTCGTAGTTGAAGAGCCCGAAGACGAAAACCTGGCGGCCGCTGCTGCCCGTTCTCGCCAGGTCTTCCGTCGAGGAGAAGGGCACTTGAAAGCCCCAGGACTGGGTCGGGGGGTCGACGACCGGAACCCCCGGCGTCACCCGGATGGCGCCAGGCGAGTTCTGGTGCAGCGCCTGTGCCGCCGAGACGGTGAGCGCGACGACCAGCACGGTCGCAAGCAGCACGCTCGGCCGGGGGGGACCGCCTCGCATCGGCTTTGTAGCAAGCAATAGCGCGACCATCGGCTGGCACGCGGGGCGCGCCGCCCGATCCCGCGTCCACACCAGATCATGCGGAGACGCTAGGGGTGTGCCCGAGGGTCGGACGCCCGCGGGCGCGGTTCCGCGGGCCGGATCGGGGCCTCCGTTGCCAACCGCGGCCCGTCCCGCGTATGGGAGGCCGGTGGCGCCGCGGCTGACCCGCGCGGTCGTGCAGAACGGTCCCCGCGCCCTCGAGCTGCGCGAGCTGGCCGTGCCGGACATCGACGACGACAGCGCCCTGCTGCGCGTCGAGGCGTGCGGCATCTGCGGCAGCGACGCGGAGCAATATGCCGGCGTGCTTCCGGTCCGCTTCCCCTTGATTCCCGGCCACGAGCCGCTCGGCGTGATCGAGCGCATCGGCGACCGGGCCGCGCGCCGCTGGGGCGTCGACGTCGGCGATCGCGTCGCGGTGGAGTCGTTGATTCCCTGCGGCCACTGCCGTGCGTGCACCGAAGGTCGCTACCAGCTGTGCCGCGGGCGCGGTGGGATGTTCGGCCACGGCTACGTGCCCCTGACGCACCCGCCTGGGCTGTGGGGCGCATACGCGGACTACATGTACCTCGACCCCTTCTCGCTCGTGCATCCGATGCGGAAGGACGTCCCGGCAACCCTCGCCGTCATGTTCAACCCCCTCGGCGCGGGCTTTCGCTGGGCGGTGGAGATTCCCGACACCGGCCCGGGCGACGCCGTTCTCGTCCTGGGGCCGGGACAGCGCGGCCTCGCATGCGTGATCGCTGCGCGGGCGGCGGGAGCCGATACGATCATTGTGACGGGCCTGGCGCGCGACGCGAAGAAGCTCGCCCTCGCCCGCACGCTCGGGGCCGACCACACGATCGACGTCGAGGCGGAGGACGTGCGGGCCCGTGTCCGCGAGCTGACCGGCGGCCGCGGCGCCGACGTGGTGGTCGAGGTCTCCGCCAACGCGCCCGAGCCGGTGGGCGAGGCGCTGCATTACGTCGCGGCGGGCGGACGGATCGTGCTCGCGGGTGTCAAGGGATTCAAGGCGGTGCCCGACTTCGTCAGCGACCTGGTCGTGGTGAAGGAGGTGACGATCCGGGGCGCGTTCGGCGTGACGACGCGCGCTTACGATGCGGCGATCCGCCTGATCGAGTCCGGGCGCGTGCCGCTCGCGCGGATGCACACGCACGACTTCCCGCTCGAGGCGGCCGAGCGCGCGATCCGCACGCTCGCCGGCGAGGTGCCCGGCGAGACCAGCATCCACTCCTGCCTGCTACTCGAATAGGAAGATGCCCTCGTGCGGCGCGTGCGGCCCGCCGAGGGGGCGCAGCTTCGCCCGGAAGGCGACCTTGCCGCCCGGGCTCATCGAAGGCGCGACCAACAGCCTGAACTGCACCGTGGGGAAACCCCCGGCGCGACGTCGTTGATTCGCGCCACCGTCTCGATGGTGCCCCCCGCCGCCCGCCGGATGTAGATGCCGGAGGTTCTCAGCCCGTCGTTGACGTTTGCCTGGAACGCGATGTCGGCGGCGTCGCTCAGCGCGGGCGAGCTGAAGCGCTCGAAGAAGCTGCCGTTGCCGTCCGCGTCGCCTTGCTTCACCGCGGCCTCGGCCGGGACCGTTGGACAGGATGCCGGATCGCAGAGGTAGAGGACGTCGTTGACGAACAGGCCCGTCGTCACGCCGCGGAACACCACGATGCCGTCGTTCTCGACGGCCGGTGCGCCGAGGAGGACGCCGTACGTCGTTCCGCCGGGCGGGAGCACGGGGTTGGCAGGGTCTCCCTGCAGGGCGACCGTCACCACCGCCCCACCGAACGGCTTGCGGAAAACACCCAGGAGCGGCGCCTCGGTCGTGCTGGCGCAGTCGAGCCGCGTCGTAGCGAGGAAGGCGATGCCGAAGGTGCTGGCGTCGAGCGCCTGGAGCTTGCAGAGCTCGCGGCCGGGGCGATCCGGAACCGGGTCGTTCTTCAGGACGAGCGTCTCGATCGTGCCGGTCCCACCGGCGCTGCAATTGCCGTCGCCGCCGCCGCAGCGAAAGTACCCGTCGTCGACGGTCACCCCTCCGACGACCGTGCCGCCCGAGATGGTTGCCTCGAACACGACGTCGCCGGCGTCGATGATGAGGGCCGACGAGAATTTCTTGAGGAACCCGGGCCCTGCCGGGGACGGATCCCCGGTCAGCGCGACGACCGTCGCGTCGCCCCGAAACACGCCGCTCCGTCCGGCGGTGAGGGCGGCGGCCCACGCCGCGTCGCCGGCGATATCGATCGAAGGATCGCCGAGCTTGGCGAACTCGTGTCCCTCTGGAGAGACGTCCCTGCGGCAGACGACGATGCTGTCGGGGCCGGCATCGAATTTGACGAGGCAGGTGCGGTTGATGAAGATCCTGGCGGACGCCACGACGTGCGCCCCCGCCGCGTCGCTCACCGCGGGCTGGAGGAACTTCCGGCGATAGAAGGAGCCGGGGTCGGGTGCCGGGTCGCCGTCGACGGCGACCTTCTGGAGCGTCGCAGGCTCGGCGCGGCTCGCGCCCAAGCCGAGGACCAGGGCGAAGACCAGCCCCATCCGTCGATTCATCTGCGTACCCTCCTCCGTGAGCCGTCTTGCGCTACTCCGCGGTTCGCGAGGTTGTCAAGGTGGCACGGGTGAAAAGCTTGACCCGGCACGGGGGGCAGCGTAGTCGTATTAACGACGTTTCGGCACAGGTTGCGTGCCGAGAAACCGGGGTGAGTGCGTCATGGTCGCGGAACCTAGCACGGTGAGTCAGGCAGCACCGAACAGCCCGCCTGCCGAGGCGCCGAACGTCTATGCCGAAGGCATCCTCGCCGGACTCGTCGGCGCCGGGGCCATCGCGCTCTGGTTCTTGATCCTGGACACGATCAGGGGCCGGCCGTTCTACACGCCGACCGTGCTCGGCACCGCCCTCTTCGGGAGCGGAGCCGGGCTGTCCGCACCGGCGCAGCTGCCGGCTTCGCTCGATCTCGTCCTCTCCTTCACCTGGGTCCACGTGCTGGCGTTCCTGCTGATCGGGGTTGCCGGGGCGCGTCTTCTGGCGCTGGCCGAGCGCGATCCCGACTTCGGCTTCGGCGTGGTGCTCCTCTTCGTGGTCTTCGAGTTCGGGTTCGTCGTCGTCTCGCAGCTCTTTGCCGAGCCGATCCTGCATGCGCTCGCGTGGCAGGCCGTGCTCGTCGGCAACTTGATCGCCGCGGCGGCGATGGCGGCGGTCTTCCGGTTGCGGCACCCGCGGCTGACGATCAGGCCTTAACCTCCCGGGGGCCCGTCCAGTGCTCGCGCCCTTCGGGCGCTGCGCGCTTCCGATGCCCCCGGACCCCGCGCGGGGCTCGGCGAAGCCTCGCCCCGCTTCTGGGGCGCGGCATCCAACTCTCCCGGGGGCCCGTCCAGTGCTCGCGCGGCGGCGCCGCGCTGCGCGCTTCCGATGCCCCCGGACCCCGCGCGGGGCTCGGCGAAGCCTCGCCCCGCTTCTGGGGCCGCGGCTTCGACTTATCGGGGGCCCGTGCGGTGCGCGCGCGGCTGCGCCGCGCGCCCCGCGGTGGCACGCTAGTGGATGCTGTGGCTGGTCTTGGCGAGGCGAGCGAGGCGGGCGCGGATGTCGGTGGCGTCGGGGGCGGTGGGGGCCAGCTCGAGGTAGCGGCGGAGGTCGGCAACGGCGGGGGCGACGCAGTCCAGCCGCTCGTAGAGGAAGCCGCGCGTCCGCAGGTCTTCGGGGGAATCCGGGATGAGGACGAGCAGCAGGTCGACCGCGGCGAGCGCGTGTGGGGAGTCGTCGCGGTCGAGGTAGGCGCGGAGAAGGTTGCGCAGCATGCGGCCCAGGATGTCGGGCGTGCGCGCCGTCCGGACGGCCTCGGGCGGAATCTCACGGACCTCCCGGCCGCCGTGCAGGGCGCGCAGCCGGTCGACGAGCTCGTCATGGCCGACCGGGCGGCCGCCGAAGAAGGGGTCGAGGAGTATCGGCCCGCGGCGTCCCGCAACGCGCACCAGAAAATGTCCGGGAAAGCCCACCCCCTCGACCGGCAGCCCGAGGCGGCGGGTCACCTCGATGAAGACCACCGAAAGGGAGATCGGGATGCCGGTGCGGCGGTCCAGGACGTCGTTCAGGAAGCTGTTGCGCGGGTCGTAATAGTCTTGGGTGTTGCCGCGGAACCCGCACGTGCCGAAGAGATGATCGCCGACGGCCAGCGCGACGTCCTCGGGCGGCATCCCGGCGCCGATGCGGGCGCGGGCGGCGTCGGCGAGCGCCTCGAGCCTGGCGAGGTAACGCTCGGGCTCGAGGTCGGGATACGCGAGGCGCGCGATCTCGAGTGCGCCACGCCCGAGGCCGCAGCGGTCCAGGTCGCCAACGAGAGCGGCGAAGTCGGCGCGGAGCGAGCGCACGGGAGGGGATCTAGCGCATCAGGGGAGAGGCCGCATCACGCGCGGCGGGCTCGATTGCATCGCCGGGTCGCGCGTCGTAGAGGTCGCGCCCTCCGGCGGCATGGCGGTCGAGGCGAATCGTGAGATGACCGAACGGGTCCGCGCGCTCGCGGCGCGCTTCGAGAACGTGCCGTACAACCGCCGGCTCGGCCTTCGCGTGGAGGCGGGATCGGCAGACGGCGTCCGCATCCGCGTCCCGTACAAGGACGAGAACTCGAACCCCGGGCGGGCACTCCACGGCGGGGTTCCGGCCTCGGCCATCGACATCGCGGGGACGCTGGCGGCGTGGGCGGGCCTCGAGGACCGGCCCGGGCTCCGCAGCGGCACGCTGGACCTCTCCGTCGACTACATCGCGGCGGCCGTCGGCGAGGACATCGTGGCGGAGGCGCGAGTCCTCCGCCGCGGCAAGGAGATCGTCTACGCCGAAGTCGACGTGGCCAACGACGCCGGCAAGCGGATCGCGAAAGGTCTCGTCACCCACCGCGCGATCGATCCCGCCGCGCACCCCGGATGGGACGCGCGACAGCTCGCCCGCGCGCCGGATCTTCCCGCCCGGGCCCCTGCCGACGTGCCGCCACTCGCCCGGGGCCTCGTGTCGGTGCCCTTCATCGCGCGCCTCGGAATGGTGATCGACGAGATGGCGGACGGGACCGCGACCGTCCGCATGCCGTTCCGGGAGGACAACGCCGACGGCGACGGTGCCGTCCACGAGGGTGCGCTCGCCGCGCTGCTCGACACCACCGGGGCGATGGCATCGTGGTCGATCGTCGGTCTGGACCTCCGCCACAAGGCTTCCACCGTCGGCGTCCACCTGAGCTACCCGGGCCGCGCCGTGCGCGAGGACGTGTCGGCCTCGGGCCGAACGCTCCGGCGCGACAACGAGATCTTCCTGAACACGGTGACCGTCGTCGGTGCCGCTTCGGGTCGGGTCGTCGCCACCGGCTCCGTGACGTACCGGATCGTGGTGTCCGCGTGACGCGATGCTTGCGTCCTGCCGGAGCAGCGTCTAGCGTGCGTCGCCGTGAACGCCGCCGTCAGCCTGATGGGGAAGGTCCTCCCGGCCACGGTGCACATCCGGGCCGAGATCCCCGACGTGCATCCGTCGTCGCGCATCCTCGGCACCGAGCGGATGGGCACCGGCACGATCATCGATCCGGACGGTCTCGTCCTCACCGTGAACTACGTCGTCCTCGGCGCGCCGCACGTGCGCGTCACGTTGCTCGACAAGCGCGCCTACGTCGCCGAGGTCGTGCATCACGACTTCGCTTCCGGGCTCGCGGTCGTCCGGCTGCCGGAGCGCGGGCTGCCTGCGCTGCCGCTCCGCCGTCTCGACGGCCTCACCCTGGGCGAGGACACGTTCATCGTCGCGAGCGTCGGCGAGGGCGCGGGGCGCGTCTCCAACGGTGCGATCAGCTACATCGGACCGTTCGACGCCAACTGGGAGTACGTGCTCGACCGCGCGGTCATGACCACGGCCATGAACCCCGGCCTCGGAGGCGGTCCGCTGCTCGACGTCCTCGGACAGGTGATCGGCGTCGTGTCGCTCAACCTGAACGAGATCGGACGGTTTTCGCTCGTCGTGCCCGCCGAGTACTACCTCGACGCCAGCGACCGCTTCCTCACGCCCGGCCGGCCCGCCGGAGGGCCAGGCCGCGCCTGGCTCGGCATCTTCTCGTACGCGATGAAGGAGCACGTGGTGATCGCGGGGCTCCTGCCGGGCGGCCCCGGGGAGCGAGCGGGGCTCAAGGCGGGGGACGTCATCCTCGCGGTCGATGGCGACGAGGTGCGCGACCGCCGTACCTTCTACCACCTGCTCTGGCGCCGGCGCCCCGGCGACGAGGTCACGCTGCGGGTCTTTCGCGGCCGGCAGGTGCAGACCGTCCGGGTGGCGTCCGGGGACGTCGAGGAGTTCTTCGCGTAGGGGCCCGGTGCGCGCCACGATGCCGCTCGGCGACTTTCTGGTCGCCTACCTCCAGAAGATCGGCGTGACGCACCTCTTCGGCATCCCGGGCGACCTGGTGATCCGGCTCTTCTTCCGCTTCGGCAGGCGGCGCGCCTTCCGGATCGTCACGCTCTCGCACGAGCCCGGCGTCGGCTTCGCCGCCGATGGCTACGCGCGCGCCACCGGGCGGCTCGCCGTCGTCTGCGTCACCTACGGGGCCGGCGGCCACAACATGGTGAACGCGGTCGCCGGCTCGTTCTCCGAGCGCGTGCCGGTGCTCGTGATCAGCGGGGGGCCGGGCGAGGAGGAGCGCAGGCTCGGCATGCTCATCCACCATCAGGCCAAGGAGATCGAGTCGCAGCTCCGCATCTACCGGGAGCTCACCTGTGCGGCGCGCGTGCTCGACGACCCGCACACGGCGGCCGAGAGCGTGCACGACGTCGTGCGCACCGTGTGGCGCGAGCAGCAGCCGGGCTACCTCGAGATCCACCGCGACATGGTGGAGCGGCGGATCCCGGTGCCGCGCGCGATCATCGACTGGGACGGGGCGCTCGCCTTCCGTCGCTCGGACGAGCGCAAGGTGGAGGAGGCGGTGCGCGAAACGGCCGCGCGGTTCAACGCCTCGCGCCGTCCGCTCACCATGGTCGGCATCGAGACGTTTCGCTTCAAGCTCCAGCGCGAGGTGCGCGAGCTCGCCGAGCGCATGGGCGCACCGGTCACGACCACGGTGCTCGCCAAGGGCGCCTTTCCGATGGATCATCCCCTCTACATGGGTGTCCACATCGGACCGATCAGCCCGCGTCCGATCGTCGAACGGGTGGACGGCGCCGACCTCGTCCTGAACCTCGGGACGCTGCTCACCGACATGAACCTCGGCAGCCGCCCGCCGAGCATCACCCGTGATCGATCGATCTGGGCGGTCGGCGGTCGCGTCAACGTGAGCTTCCACACCTACACCGACGTCCACATCCGGGACTTCGTGCGCGGCCTGATGCGCGTCCGCCTGCGCCGCCATCGCGAGCGCATCCGGTACTGCGACAATCTCCCCCCACCGGCCGAGGACGTCTCGCGCCGCCTGCGCGTGACCGACGTGCTGCACGAGGTGAACCGGTTCCTGCGCGGCCGCCGCGGCTACGCGGTGGTCGCCGAGTCGGGCGACATGCTGTTCGCGGGGCTCGACGTCCGGGTGGAGCGCGACGGCGGTTACCTGGCGCAGGGGTACTACGCCTCGATGGGCTTCGGCGTTCCCGGTGCGCTCGGCGCCGAGATCGCCACGGGGCTCCGACCCCTCGTCCTCTGCGGCGACGGCGCCTTCCAGATGACCGGGCCCGAGATCGCGCACGCGCCGCGCTACGGGCTGAAGCCCATCGTCCTGCTGATCAACAACGGGGGCTGGCAGATCTTCCGGCCGGTCGTGGCCCGCCCGGAGCTGCTCGAGCTGCCCGCGTGGCCCTACGCGCAGCTGGCCGACGCCTGGGGCGGGCGGGGCTTCCGCGTCGAGCGCATCGACGAGCTCCGGGAGGCGCTCGTCGAGGCGGATCGCCAGCGCGAGTTCACGGTGATCGAGGCACGGCTCGGGCCGAACGACCTGTCGCCCGTGTCGCGCAAGTACATCCAGGCCTCGGCCCGTCGCGGCCGCGTGGCCAGCATATGATCGCGCCGCGCCGGCCCTACGAGCAGCTGGCCGCCGAGTTCCGCTGGCAGGTCCCGGAGGAGTTCAACTTCGGCGCGCTGATCGACGCCTGGGCGACCGACCGGAGCCGCGTCGCCCTCTACTGGGAGGACGAGGCCGGCCGGCGGGAGCGCTGGACGTTCTGGGACCTCAAGCAGGCGAGCAACCGCTTCATGAACGCGCTCGCCGGGCTCGGCATGCCGCCGGGCGCGCCGCTCATGGTGATGCTGCCCCGGGTGCCGGCGTGGCAGGCGGCCGTGATCGGCGGCCTCAAGCTCGGCGCCCTCGTCATCCCGTGCACGGCCTCGCTCCGCGCGAAGGACATCGGGTACCGCGCGCGGCACAGCGGCGCGCGCGCGATCGTCACGGCGCTCGATCTTGTCCCCGAGGTGGAAGCGGCGCTCGGCGACGCACCGGCGCTCGACATCCGCATCGCGCTCGGCGGGGCGCCGGCGGGATGGCACGACTTCGAGGCGCTCCTCTCGCGCGCGTCGCCCACCGGCGTTCCGGCGCGCACGCGGACGGACGAGCCGGCCCTCTGCTTCTACACCTCGGGCACCACCCGGGAGCCGAAGGCCGTCCTCCACACCCACGCCTACCCCTTCGCGCACCGCTACACGGGCGAGTACTGGCTCGACCTGCAGCGCACGGATCTGCACTGGACGACATCGGACACGGGCTGGGCGAAGGCGGCCTACGGCGTGCTGTTCGGTCCGTGGATGAACGGCGTGCCGGTGTTCATGTTCAACGGCCGCTTCGACCCCGAGCGCGAGCTCGACCTGCTCCAGCGCTACGAGGTCTCGGTCTTCTGCGCGCCCCCGACCGAGTATCGGCTGCTCGTCAAGCAGGACCTCGGGCGCTGGCGCCTGCCCCGGCTGCGCCACTGCACGGGTGCCGGCGAGCCGCTCAACCCCGAGGTGATCCACGCCTGGCACGACGCCTTCCGGCTCCTCATCCACGACGGCTACGGCCAGACGGAGACGACGCTGCTCGCCGCCAACCTGCCCGGGCTGCCGATCCGGCCCGGCTCGATGGGCAAGCCCTTCCCCGGCCACGACCTCCGCGTCATCGGCGACGACGGGGAGGAGCTGCCGGCGGGCGAGGTCGGCGATCTGGCGCTGCGCGGCCACCCACCCTCGCTCTTCCGCGAGTACTGGAGGAGCCCGGACGACGCGGGCGCCTGCCGGCGCGGCGAGTGGTACGTCACCGGGGATCGGGGGAGGCGGGACGGCGACGGCTACCTCTGGTTCGTCGGCCGGGCCGACGACCTCATCATCTCGGCGGGCTACCGGATCGGCCCGTTCGAGGTCGAGAGCGCGCTCCTCGAGCACCCGGCGGTCGTCGAATCGGCCGTCGTGGCGAGCCCCGACCCGGTGCGCGGCGAGGTCGTCAAGGCCTTCGTCGTGCTGAAGCCCGGCCGGCTCCCCGGCGACGCGCTCGTGCGGGAGCTCCAGGAGCACGTGAAGCGCGTGACCGCACCCTACAAGTACCCGCGCGAGATCGAGTTCGTCGATAGCCTGCCGAAGACGGTGAGCGGCAAGATCCGACGCGTCGAGCTGCGCGAGCGGGAGCGGCGGAAGAAGCCCGGCTGAGATGTTTCAGCCGAGACCGACGATCGCGATCGAGGTGCGCGCCCTGAACCTCCGGTTCAGGTTGAGCAGCAGCGCGGTGATCGCCTCCAGGTAGCGCGCGTTGGCGAGCCGGCCCGCGTCGACCGCGCGGAGCCCCGGGAGCTTCGCGACGAGCGCCGCCACTTCGGTGCGAGCCGCCGCGTCGTCGCCGCACAGGACCACGTCGCCCTCGAGCGCCGCGCTCAGATCCTGCAGCCGTTCGGCGGACACGTTCTTGAAGGCGCTCACCACCCGCGCCGAGGGCACGGCCTTCTGCACGAGCTCGCCGGCCGACGGTGCCCCCGGCACCGGCGCGAGCTCGAAGAACCCGTCGCGCAGGGCGACGGGCACGGCGACGTCGATCACGAGCTTGCCGGCAAGCTGGCTGCGCGCGGTCTCGAGGAAGGTCGGCAGCACGGCGGCGGGCAGGGTCAGCACGATGCGCTCGGCGGGGCCGATCGCGTCCCGGTTCTCGACGCCCTCCGCGACGGCGCCGGGCACCGCGGCCCGGATGCGCCGGGCGGCCTCGTCGGCTCGTGACGCGCTGCGTGATCCGATCAGGACGGCCTCTCCAGCCTGCGCGAACCGCATGGCGAGACCAAGGCCCTGGGGACCGGTGCCGCCGACGAAGGCAAAGCCCCTCATCTCTGCACCATAACGACCGGCGAGACCGATTGAAAACCCGCTCCGGCTGCGTATAGTCCGCCGCCGTGCGCCGCCTCTACCTCATGCGGCACGGGGAGACGCTCTACCTGGGTCGCCAGTCCGAGGACGGCACCGACCTCACGCCGGAGGGGCGCCGGCAGATCCAGGCGGCGGCCGAGCTGTTTCGGGCCGTGCCGCTCGACGTCGTGCTCGCGAGCCCCATGCGGCGTGCGGTCGGCACGGCAACCATCGTCGCGGCGGGGCCCGGCCTTCCCGTCGAGAGCGTGCCCGAGCTGCGCGAGATCACCCCGAAGGTGAGCGACGGGATGCTCCTCGCGGAGGTGTTTTCCCAGGTTCTCCGCTTCTTCTCCAGCCCGACGGTGACGTGGGATACGCCGTTCGTGGGCGGCGAGACGTTCCGGGAGGTCCGCGCGCGGCTGCAGCGCTTCCTCGCGGATCTGCTGGCCCGCGGAGGGTGGGAGAACGCGCTCGCGGTGGCGCACGGCGGCGCCAACATGGCGCTCTTCGCGTGCGTGCTCGGTCTCTCGGAGGGGGAGATCCCGCGGCTCGAGCAGGACCTCGGCTGCATCAACGTCATCGACTTCGACGATGCCGGGCGGGGGCTCGTCCGGCTGGTCAACTTCTCGGCTCATGACCCGCTCAAGGCCGGCTTGCGGGAGCCCAGCTTCGAGCGGCTCCGACGCGTCCTCGAGGCTCGGGGGCAGGCGCTGGGCGCCCTCCGGTGGCAGGGGGTAGACCGTGACCCCGAGGTGTGAGAGGAAAGGCAGATTTCCCCTTGACTCTGGCTGAGCCCTGTACTAGCCTTTTTGTCGAAAACTGCGTTCTTAAACCGATCTCCCACCTGGCAGCGACCGATCGACCAAGGACGCGGTCCTATCTCACGCGCACTGCCGGACGGAACGTCTTCGAGAGCCGCTCGTTAGACCGTCGATCATGAATCCGTGTCCCGCAGTGATTTCGTGTCTCCTGCAGAGGGCTTCCGCGTGAAGCGCGTGGAGAAGCGAGTCGAGGAGAAGAAGGTGCGCCCCGAGGCGACGCCTCACGCCGCCCGCAACCGTGTCGCGCCGGCGACCGCTCCGCAGCCCGCGCCCGCCACGCGCGATGCGACCCCCGAGGCCGGAGCGACGGAGGAGCTCGACCAGGTCGTCTCGATACTCGGCGACATGGACATCGAGGTCGACGCGGTCGAGGACACCGCACTTGCCGAGGAGCCCGAGAAGGCGGCCGAGACCGAGTGGGTGGAGGAGCCCGCCGAAGCCGAGGAGACGGAGCGCGGGCCGGGCGAGACCGCCGACCCGGTGCGCATGTACCTCCAGGAAATGGGTGGTGTCCCCCTCCTCACGCGTGAGGAGGAAGTCGCGATCGCCAAAGAGATCGAGTCGGGCGAGCGCGAGGTCCGGGAGGCCGTCTTCTCGCTCGAGCCGGCGCTCGTCTACGTGATGAACCTCGCCGAGCGGCTCAGGCGCGGCGAGCTCGAGGCGCGGCACGTGTTCGGCGATGACGAGCCGGAGAGCGAGCCGGCGGAGGGGAAGGAGGACAAGCGGGCGGAGATCTTCCTCCGCCACGTCGGTCGTCTGAAGCGGCTCGTCGGCGAGCGCGAGAAGCTGCTCGCCGAGAGCGCCAAGGCCAAGACCTCCAGGGCGCGCCGCGAGCGGATCGAGAAGCGGCTCGAGGCCATCAAGGCGGCGGTCCGCGACGTCCTCCTCGAGACGCAGCTCGGCGCCAAGCACGTGACGACGCTGGTCGACAAGCTGAAGGAGGCGCAGCGGCTGCTCGATGCCGAGCACGTGGAGATCCGGCGGATCGAGCAGCGCCTCGGCCATCCGGCGGCCGAGATCCTGAAGCACGCCGCGCGCATCCGGGCCGACGAGAAGGATGCAAATCGCAGCGCCAGCCGTCTGTTCCACGTGCCGGCGCAGCAGGTGGTCGAGGCCGCCGACGCGGTCCGCGAGGCACGGCGCAAGAGCCAGCACGTGTTGCGCGAGCTCGACATGCCCGCGGAGCTGCTCCGCGCGGTCCTCGTCACGATCCGGCGCGGCGAGATGAAGGCGCAGGAAGGCAAGAAACGCCTCATCGAGGCCAACCTTCGCCTCGTCGTCTCGATCGCCAAGCGCTACACCAACCGGGGGCTCGGCTTCCTCGACCTCATCCAGGAGGGGAACATCGGGCTCATGCGGGCGGTCGAGAAGTTCGAGTACCAGCGCGGTTACAAGTTCTCCACCTATGCGACGTGGTGGATCCGGCAGTCGGTGAGCCGGGCGATCGCGGACCAGGCGCGCACCATCCGCATCCCGGTTCACATGATCGAGACCATCAACAAGGTGATCCGCACCTCCCGTTACCTGGTCCAGCAGTACGGACGCGAGCCCACGGCCGAAGAGATCGCGCAGCAGATGGAGATGCCGGCGGACAAGGTCCGCAAGGTGCTGAAGATCGTGAAGGAGCCGGTCTCGCTCGAAACCCCGATCGGCGACGACGAGGAGAGCTCGCTCGGTGACTTCGTCGAGGACCGCCAGACGCTCTCCCCCGCGGACGCCGCCATGGCCCTGTCGCTCGAGGAGCAGACCCGCAAGGTCCTGGCCACGCTGACGCCGCGCGAGGAGCAGATCCTCCGCCTGCGCTTCGGGATCGGTGAACGATCGGACTACACGCTCGAGGAAGTCGGCCAGCGCTTCGCGGTGACGCGCGAGCGCATCCGACAGATCGAGGCCAAGGCGCTTCGCAAGCTGCGCAGCCCCAACCGTGCCCGCGCGCTCGAAACGTTCGTGGGGCGCCAGCCGTGAAGGATCGCGTCCAGAGGTAAGACACGCCTACCGGCGGCGCGCGCCGTCACGCCGGTGGACCGGAGGAGCGGATGCTCGAGAACCTGGAGAAGGAGCTGCGGAAGTGGCGGCAAAGCCGAGCTTCCAAGCCGCAGCGCGAAGCGCCGACCGACCGGCGCACCGTCAAGGTGAACGGTCAGGACGTGCTCGTCGTGCGGAAGAAGCAGAAGCCGCGGTCCAACGCTCCCGAGAGTAGCTAGGTCGCGATCACCCGCCCCGCACGCCCGGTCGACCGCGGCAGACCGCGCCCCGGACGTTCGTCTGCCGGCGCAGCTGCGCGGGAGTTCGGCAAAGCGGCTGAGGACTCGCCGCTCGCGCTCAAGTCGTGCGCCCGACGTACCGATATCAGAGTCGGGAGATCTCGGCATGACCAACGCCATAGGGACCGCGCAGGATCCAGGGCTCGAGCCCGTTGCCGCGGCGTCGCGCGTCGCCGATTCCGGGGCGGAGGCGGCCCGCGCCGCGCTCGACCAGGAGCAGCTGGAGGGCCGCGAAGCGGTCACCCAGGTCGATTCGCCGGCCGCGGGTCCGGACGGCGGTCCGGCGGCCGACGGCGCGTCGAAGGGCCAGCTCATCGACCGCCGGGCGTGACACGCCCTCGCCCGACCCGTTGCCGTTGACTCACGGGGCGGAGCCGCTATGCTCGCGGCGCTCATGCGCCGCGGGGTGATCGTCGGTGCGTGAGGAGCCGGCCGAGCCGCGCCCGTCGAGCACCGTGATCCTCCTCCGCGAGGAGCTCGCCGGCTTCTCCGTGCTGATGCTCGAACGCCATGGGAGCATCGCCTTCCCGGGTGCCCACGTGTTCCCAGGCGGCGGCGTCGAGCCGGCCGACGCCGACGCGCCCGGGGCGATGCTGCCGAGCGGCCAGCGTTGGGCCGCACCGGGCGAGGGTGACCGGCCGCCCGAGGCCATCGTCTACTGGATGGCCGCGGTCCGCGAGCTCTTCGAGGAAGTCGGTGTCCTGCTCGCCACCGCGGACCGCCGTCCGCTCGAGGGGCCGCTGCGAGCCGACGTGGTCGAGCTACGCGGGCGGGTCCAGGCGGGCGAGCCGTTCGGACGCGTGCTCGCGGCCGCCGGCCTGGTCCCCGCGACGGACCTGCTCTTCTACTTCGCGCGCTGGATCACCCCGGTCGCCAATCCTCGCCGCTGGGACACCCGCTTTCTGATCGGCCGCATGCCACGTGGCCAGGAGGCCGTGGTCGACGGCACGGAGACGGTGAGCTCGGCCTGGTTCACTCCCCGTGCCGCGCTCGCGGCCTACGAGGCCGGGGCGATCAGCCTGATCCCGCCGACCGTGCGCACCCTCGACGACCTCGCGCGCTTCGGGTCGATCGAGCAGGCGCTCGACGACGCCCGCCGGCGCGTCGTACGGGCGATGCGACCGGAGGTCGTCGTCGAGGACGGCACGCCCACGATCGCGTATCCCGACAACACGGGGGGCATCGACGTCCCGCCCAGGCGGCTGGTCCTGCGCGACGGTCGGTGGAGGCCGGTTCCCTAGTGCCGCGCGTAGCGCGGCTCCTAATCGAGCACGACCGTGGCGACCGTATCGCCCTGCCGGTAGGCCGCCGGCATCGATTCCGTCGTGTGCGCCACGCCGACGTTGCCGCGCGGGTCGAGGAGCACGATCCCCGCGCTCGCGCCGAGGCGACGCTGGAGCACGGCCAGCGACTCGACGGCCGCGCGGGCGGCGTCCGCACCGCGCGCCACGAGCTCGAGGGCCGAGCGCACCAGGCAGAGCCGGATGATCGCCTCGCCCGGTCCGGTGGCGGAGCCCGCGCCGAGTGCGTCGTCGGCGTAGGTGCCGGCGCCGATCACCGCGGAGTCGCCGAGACGGCCGCGGCGCTTGCCCGTGACGCCGCCGGTCGACGTCGCCGCGGCCAGGTGTCCCGCGGCGTCGCACGCGACGGCGCCGACCGTCTCTCCATTGGCCGCCAGCCGTTCCTGCCACCGCCGGCGCGCCTCCTCGGTGACGAGCGCCTCCGGGGGGCAGGTCGCGAGCCCGTGCCGCCGCGCGAGCTGCTCGGCGGGCTCGCCCACGAGGAGCACCTCGCGGCCCTCGACGAGGACCGCGCGCGCCAGCCGGACAGGGCTCCACACCCCGGTGACCGCGCCCACCGCGCCCGCGGCGAGCGTGTCGCCCGCCATGACCGACGCGTCCATCTCGACCACGCCCTCCACGGTCAGGACGGAGCCGAGGCCGGCGTTGAAGTGCGGGTCGTCCTCGAGGACGCCGACCGCCGCGATCACCGCGTCGAGGGCGTGTCCCCCGGCGGCGAGCACGGCCCAGCCCGCCGCCGCGGCGCGCTCGACGCCCTGCCGCCGGGCGCTCCGCTCGGCGGGCGCTTCAGCCCCCGCGCCGCCATGCACGGCGATTGCCGTCACGGCGGGAAGGCCAGGCGCGCGCCGTCACGCATGGCGGCGACTATAGGGAAGCGCCGCGCAGGGCTGCAACCCGGGCGCGGCTGGTGTAAACGAAGCAAAACCCGCCAGGAAGGAGACCCGCATGGTGTTTCACGGCGTCGACGTGAAGAAGCAGTTCAAGCGGATGCGCGAGCTTGCGCCGGAGGCCTACCGGAGCTTCCTCGAGTTCGACGGCAAGGCGTTCGCGGCCGGTGCTCTGCCCCTCAAGACCAAGGAGCTGGTGGCGCTCGGCATCGCCCACATCACGCAGTGCCCGTGGTGCATCGAGGCGCACGTCGCGCGCGCGACGAAGGCCGGCGCCACCGACCAGGAGATCGGCGAGGTGATCTTCGTCGCCATGGCGATGGCGGCGGGGGCGGCGTGGAGCCACGGCGGGCTGGCGCTGCAATGCCGGGAGGAGCATCAGGCGTGACGCGGCTCTCCCGGCTGCTCGCCCCGACGCTGCGCGAGGATCCGTCCGACGCCGAGGTCGCGAGCCACCGTCTCATGGTTCGCGCCGGCATGATCCGGCAGGTGGCGCGCGGCATCTACGACCTGCTGCCGCTCGGGCTGCGCGCCGTGCGCCGCGTCGAGACGATCGTGCGCGAGGAGATGGACCGGGCGGGCGCCCAGGAGATCCTGATGCCGGCCGTCATTCCCGCCGAGCTGTGGCGTGAGAGCGGCCGCTGGGACCAGTACGGGCCCGAGCTCCTTCGTCTCCGCGACCGCTACGAGCGCGACTTCTGCTTCGGCCCGACGCACGAGGAGGTGGTGACCGACCTCGTACGCCGGGAGATCCGCTCGTACCGCGAGCTGCCGAAGAACCTCTACCAGATCCAGGTGAAGTTCCGCGACGAGATCCGGCCCCGCTTCGGGCTCATGCGCGGCCGCGAGTTCCTGATGAAGGACGCGTACTCCTTCCACGTCGACGCCGACGACGCTCGGCGCGAGTACCGGAACATGTTCGATGCCTACACCCGCGTCTTCGAGCGCTGCGGGCTCACGTTCCGGGCCGTCGAGGCGGGCACGGGAACGATCGGCGGCTCGCTCTCGCACGAGTTCCAGGTGCTGGCGGCGTCCGGCGAGGACGCCATCGTCTCGTGCCAGCGCTGCGCATACGCCGCGAACGTCGAGAAGGCCGAGGTGCGCCCCGTGCCCGCGCCGGGCGCCGCGGGCGGCCCGCTCGAGCGCCTGGCAACGCCCGGCAAGCGCAGCGTCGAGGAGGTGAGCGCGTTCCTCGGCCTGCCGCCCGCGCGCTTCATCAAGACGCTGCTCTACCGGACGGCCGGCGGCGAGGTGGTTGCCATCCTCGTCCGCGGCGATCACGAGGCGTCGGGCACCAAGGTCCAGGCCGCGCTCGGTGGCGAACCCGTGACGCTCGCCGACGAGGAGGCGGTCGAGCGGGCGACGGGCGCGCCGGTCGGCTTCGCCGGCCCGGTCGGGCTCCGGGTCCGCATGGTGGCCGACGCCTCGCTGCGCGGCGTGCGCGGCGCGATCGCGGGCGCGAACCGGGCCGACGAGCACCTCGTCAACGTCGACCAGGAGCGCGATCTCCCCGCGCTGGCCTTCGCCGACCTCCGGCAGGCGCGCGGCGGCGACGCCTGCCCGCGGTGCGAGGGCGGGGCCTTCGCCGAGCACCGGGGCATCGAGGTGGGGCAGGTCTTCTACCTCGGCACCAAGTACAGCGAAGCGATGCGCGCCACCTTCCTCGGCGCCGACGGCCGCGAGCGGCCGATCGAGATGGGCTGCTACGGCATCGGCATCACCCGCACCGTCGCGGCGGCGATCGAGCAGCACCACGACGACGCGGGCATCGTCTGGCCGGCGCCGCTCGCTCCCTACGGCGCGCACGTCGTCCCCGTCAGCGTGGACGACGCGAAGCTCAGGGAGACGGCGGAGCAGCTGGCGGCGGCCCTCGACGCCGCCGGGGTCGACCCGTTGCTCGACGACCGCGACGAGCGGCCGGGCGTGAAGTTCAAGGACGCCGACCTGATCGGGCTCCCGGTGCGGCTCACCGTCGGGGCGCGTGCGCTCGCCCGCGGCTGCGTCGAGCTGAAGCCGCGCGGGGCCCGCGAGGCCGCCGAGGTGCCGGTCGGCGAGGCCGCCGCCCGAGCGGCCGCGCTCGTGGGACCGCGGTGAGAGCGCGCTGGCCTCTCCTGCCACCGCGCGCCGATACCATCCGTCACCGTCTCATCTTCGCGCTCGACGTCGAGACGCTGAGCGAGGCCGAGCGGCTGGTCGAGCTGCTGCGCGAGGCGGTGGGCGTCTTCAAGATCGGCAAGCAGCTCTTCCTGCACGCGGGTCCCGAGGTCGTCCGCATGGTCCACCGGCACGGCGCGGAGGTCTTCCTCGACTTGAAGTTCCACGACATCCCGCACACCGTCGCCCGGGCGGGTGTCGAGGCGGCGCGCCTCGGGGTCCGCTTCTTCGACCTGCACGCGTCCGGCAGCTTCGAGATGATGGAGCGCACGCACGCGGAGGTGGCGCGCGCCTGCCGCCGCGAGGCGCTCCGGCGCCCGAAGATCCTCGCCGTCACGGTGCTCACGAGCCTCGCGACGAGCGATCTGCGACGCGTCGGGGTGGCCGATGGCGTCGAGTCGCAGGTGGGGCGGCTCGCGCGGCTCGCCCGCCGCGCGGGCATGGACGGGGTGGTCGCATCGCCGCTCGAAATCGCCCGCATCCGGCGCGACTGCGGGCGGGGGTTCCTGATCGTCACCCCGGGCGTGCGCCCCGCGGGCCGAGGGCACGACGATCAGAAGCGCGTGATGACCGCGGGCGAGGCGATGCGCGCGGGCGCCGATTACCTGGTCGTCGGCCGTCCCATCCGGGATGCGCCCGATCCGCCGGCGACGGCCCGGGAGATGGTGGCGGACATGGCGCGCGGCTTCCTGGCGGCGCGGATGCGGCCGCCGGCGCGGGGATAGCGAGGTCTCCGCGCGACCCCTAGGAACTCGACTCGAGGTGAATCTCCGCGCGCGCCGCGCGTGCGGCCGAGCGCAGCGAGCGGGAAGTGAGGACCCGGCGGGCTGCGCCCGACGGGGCGAGGGGCAGGGAGCCCCTCGCTGATTTAGACCGGCAGCCGCCGGTGTGCGAGGCTCGGCAGCTCCCGGCGCACGCGTGCCAGGTAGGTACGGTCCACCTCGGCGGTCACCACCGCTTCGCCTTCCCCGGCCCGCGCGAGGACCCGTCCCCATGGATCGACGATCAGCGAGTCGCCGTGGTCGGCGAACCCGTGCGGACTCGCGCCCGCCTGGTCGGGAGCGATCACGTAGCACTGGTTCTCGATGGCCCGCGCGCGGCAGAGGACCTCCCAGTGCAGGGCGCCGGTGAAGAACGTGAAAGCCGACGGCACGAGCAGGATCTCGGCGCCGCGCGCGGCGAGCTGGCGGTAGAGCTCGGGGAAGCGCAGGTCGTAGCAGATCGACAGGCCGAGGGTGCCGAGCGCGGTGGCGACGGTGACGAGGTCGCCCCCTGGCGCCCGCGTGTCCGACTCGCGCACCGAGACGCGGCCCGGCAGGTCGACGTCGAAGAGGTGCAGCTTGCGATAGCGCGCGAGGAGCCGGCCGGCCGGATCGAAGAGGCAGCTCGTGTTGTACGCGCGAGGCTCGCCCGGTACGGCTTCCAGGAACGAGCCCGCGCAGAGGTGGACGCGGCACTCGCGCGCGACCGCGGCCATCACCTCGCTGGTTGGCCCGGGCACGGGCTCCGTGTGCGCCGCCTCGCCGGTCCGCGGGCCGCGCCAGGCGAAGACCTCGGGCAGCACGACCAGCTGCGCGCCGCGCGCCGCGGCCTCGCGAACGAGTGCCGACGCCCGCGTCACGTTCGCTTCGCGGTCGGGTCCGGACGCCATCTGCACGGCGGCCGCGACGAAGCGCTCCATGCCTGCTCGAGCGAAAGCGCATAGCGTGCGCGTTGTCGACCGTCAAACGCTTGCTCGGCCTCTCCGGGCTGTGATAGCCCCTTCAGTAGGACCATGCGGCTCGTGAAGCGGTACGGAAATCGGAAGCTCTACGATACGAGCGAGAGCCGTTACGTCACGCTCGAGGAGATCGGGCGCTGGGTGAAGGCGGGCGAGGAAGTGAAGATCCTCGAGAACGACAGCGGCGACGATCTCACCGCGGTCACGTTCGCGCAGATCATTCTCGAGGAAGAACGGCGAAAGAGCGGTCTCCTCTCCCTGCCGGTCCTGCGCGACATCATCCGCCACGGCGAGGCGGCGCTCCAGAACCTCGCCGCCACCGTCGACCGTGGGGTGGAGCTGGTTCGTTCCGCGCCCGAGCGTGCCGGGCGGCGCGTCCAGGAGCTGACCCAGATTTCCGATCGTCTCGGCGCGCTGCAGCGACTCGTCGACGAGGGCTTCCGGCGCTCGGTCGAGCGGGTGACGACGTTGCCGGCGGTCCAGCAGGAGATGCGCCGCATCGAGCGGAGCCTGAAGGCGCTCGAGACGCGCATCACCCGGCTCCGCATGCGGGGCGACGGCGAGCCACCCGCGGAACGGCCGCCCGGCGAGGACCGCGGCTCCCGAAGCTGAGCCACGCGTCGCGCGTCTAGGAGCGCGACCCAAGACTTCTTGGGTCGCGGATACAGACGCGAGCGTGTGGCGCTCACGTCACGCGCCACCGCCGTGCCGCGGCTGGCGAAGCCAGCGCGGCGGAACGGACACGCGCCGTTCGAAAGGCCTCGCGACTCTCATGTGATCCGTTTGGCGATTGGGCCTGTCCGCGGCGGCTGCGAAACCGGGCGTGTCCGTCTGCCGCGCTGGCTTCGCCAGCCGCGGCAGGAGAGTCGGGCGTGATCCCGACGGAACACTCTCGCATCCGGTTCGCGACCCAAGATGTCTTGGGTCGCGCTCCTAGCGGACCAGGAACACCGGCGCCTGGCTGTTGCGCAGCACGTACTCGGTCGTGCTGCCGAGGACCATCTCGATGATGCGCGAGTGGCCGTACGCGCCGATGAACAGGAGGTCGTGGCCGCCCTCGCGCAGCGTCTCGGTGATGCGCTGGTGGGGAAGGCCGACCACCGTCTCGCAGCGGAATTCGAGCCCGTAGGGCTGCAGGTAGCGCCGGGCCTCGTCGAGGACCTTGGTGTCGCCTCCCGCTCCGTCGCGCACGACGTGGATCACGGTGAGCGGGAGCCCGAGCGCGCTGGTCACCTCGGCGGCCGCGTGCATCGCGGCGCTGGCACGCTGGGAGCCGTCGTAGGCGAGCAGCGGCCGGCGGATGTCGCCGAACCGCATCGGCGAGACGAAGACGGGCTTCGGGGACTTGCGTGCGACGGACTCGGTCGTGCCGCCGAGCATGCCGGTCGAGAACTGCTCGTTCAGGCCGCGGTGCCCGATGACGACGAGGTCCGCGGTGCGGGCGGCGTCGCAGATCTCGTTGGCGATGATCCCCATGGGCAGCGTCGTGTCGCAGGGGACGTTGCGCTCGCGGCAGCGCTCGGCGAAGGCGTCGAGCAGCACGCGGCCGCGCTCCTGGAGCGCCTCGCGCATCTTGGAGGAGAAGTCGAGGTACGGCTCGAACCCGAGCGAGCCCGACACGTCGTGGAAGAACGAGCCCTCGATCGAGACGATGTCGATCACGTGCAGCCCCGTGACCGTCGCGCGCAAGCGCTCCGCCAGCCAGAGGGCGTACTGGAGAGCGGCGTTGGCGTGCTCCGACCCGTCCAGCGCGACCAGGATGTTCTTGATCATGGGGCCCGCCTGCGCGGCATGTACCACCCGCCTTCCCGGCCGCGCAAGCCGCGGGGCAGCCGCGGGGCGGCGCTTTGCAAAGGCGGAGGCGTCGGTTAGAGAGGCTCCATGAGCCGCCGCGACGAGGCCCTCTGCGAGGAGCTGAAGGAGCTTGCCCGCCGCCTCGGCGTCCAGGTCCGGGAGGAGGTGCTCCTCCGCGAGGTCGGCTACCACGTGCGCAGCGGCGGGTGCCGGCTCAACGGCGAGGACGTCATCTTCCTCGACCGCCACCTCCCTCCGGGCGACCGCGTCCAGGTCCTGGTCGACCAGCTCGCGGGGCGCGACCTCGAGACCCACTACCTGACGCCCGCGCTCCGCCGGCTGCTCGAGCGCCGGAGCGGCGGCGCGGGCTAGCCGACCCCCCATGTCCGTGCGCGCCCGCATGCGGCGGTTCGAGCAGGCGCTGCGCGAGCGCGGGCTCAAGTCGACGGCGCAGCGCGACGACATCGCCCGCGTCTTCTTCGGCGCCGAGGGCCACCTCTCCGTCGAGGAGCTCTACGCCGCCGTCAGGCGCGTGAACCCGCGCGTCGGGTACGCGACCGTGTACCGCACCCTCAAGCTGCTCAAGGAGTGCAGCCTGGCCGCCGAGCGCCACTTCGACGACGGGCAGGCGCGTTACGAGCCGGTGGAGGACGACCAGCAGCACCACGACCACGTCATCTGCGAGCGCTGCGGCAAGATCGTGGAGTTCGCCAGCGAGGAGCTCGAGCGCCTGCAGGAGCGCATCGGGCGCTTCCTCGGCTTCGTGGTCGGGCGCCACCGGATGGAGCTCTACGGCATCTGCGCGGAGTGCCGGGAAGGCCGCCGGCGCCACCCGCGCAGCGAGCGCGGCATCCACCGCCTCTGAGCCTCGCACGGCGCGCTTGACACCGGCGCGGCCGCGAGGGTATCTGAAATTGAAAAGCGTTTTCAATGACCATGCGCACCCGCACCGCACTCGCCATCGCGTTCGCGCTCTTCCTCGGCGCGGCCCGAGGGATGGCGGCGGAGGACCGGACCATCCCGCTCGCCGTCGAGGAGGCGGGGTTCGCCCCGGCCGAGGTCGAGGCGCCCACCGGCGCGCGCGTCCGCCTGGAGGTCACCAACCGGACCGCGGCGGCGATCGAGTTCGAGAGCTTCGAGCTGAACCGTGAGCGGGTCATCCAGCCGGGGCAGACGGCCGCCGTCTACGTCTCGGGCCTGGATCCCGGCCGCTACGAGTTCTTCGACGACTTTCACCACCAACGCCGTGGCGCCCTGCTGGTGCGGTGAGGGGCGGTGTTCGAGACGCTGCTCATCGTCTGGCGCGAGTCCCTCGAGGCGGCGCTGATCGTCGGCGTGCTCCTCACCTACCTCGCGCGGAGCGGCCAGCGCAGCGGTATCCCGTACGTCTGGGCCGGCAGCCTCCTGGCGGTCCTCGCGGCGCTGGCGTGCGGCGTCGCCTCGAACGACGCCGCCTCGCACCTCGATGCCGACCTGCAGGAGCTCGTGCAGGCGGGTATCCTCTTCCTCGCCGTCGCCGTGCTCACCTGGATGGTTCTCTGGATGCACCGCAACGCCGCCGGCCTGGGCGGCGACCTGCGGCGCAAGGCGGACCAGGCGCTGGCGACGGGCCGGCTGGTCGGCGTGGCGACGATCGCCTTCGTGGCCGTCTTCCGCGAGGGCCTGGAGACGGTGCTCTTCCTGTGGGGCGTACTCGTCCAGCGCGCCGACCTGACGGCGCTGCCCTTCGTCGCGGCCGGGCTCGGCGGCGCCGCGCTCGCCATCGCCACCGCCTGGCTGTTCTTCCGCGGCTTCCGGTTTTTGAGCCTGCGGCGCTTCTTCCGCGTGACCGGCGTCCTCCTGCTCCTGGTGGCGGCCGGCCTCCTCGTCTCGGGCGTCAACAAGCTGATCGGGCTCGGCTACCTCTCGCCGATCGTCTCGCAGGTATGGAGCACGGCGTGGCTCGTGCGTGACGACAGCCCGCTCGGCGCGTTCCTCGCGGCCCTCGTCGGCTACCGCTCGCGTCCCTCGCTCGCCGAGGTGCTCGCCTTCGTCGCCTACGTGCCGCTGATGCTGTGGGCGCTGCACCGGGTGGACCGGGCGCGCCCGCCGGACGAGCGCGCGCCGGCCCGCTCGGCCGCCTGACACCTCGCTGATGACGAGGACGTGCGCCGTGCTTGTGGGCCTGCTCGTGTGCGGGCCGGAGGCGACGCCGGCGCGGGCCCTCAACTTCTTCGAGCTCGAGGTGTACCCCGCGACCACCGAGGGCAAGGGCCTGCACGAGCTCGAGAACATCACGAGCCTCGTCGCCGACGGCCGGCGCCCGAGCGCCGAGGAAGCCGCCGGCGAGGAGCCGCGCCGCCATCGACTCCTCCGCACCACGCTCGAGTACGACTACGGGCTGACGGACAAGATCGACGTGGCGGCGTACCTCGACTTGCAGCGGCCGAACGGCGAGGAGCTCGAGTACGCCCAGTCCCGCTTCCGCGCGCGCGGGGCGTTCTTCGACAAGGGGCGCTTCCCCCTGGATATCGGCTGGTACGTCGAGGCCGAGGTGCCGGACAAGGGCGCGTCCGAGCTCGAGCTCGAGTTCCGCCCCATCGTGTCGCGGGACATCGGGCGCTTCTCGGTGGATCTGAACCCGATGTTCGAGCTGCCCACCGTCACCTCGGAGCGCCGCACGCTGGAGTTCGACTACGGCGCCCGCGTCTACTACCGCCTCTCCCGCAACCTCGTGCCCGGTGTCGAATTCTTCGGCGACGCCGGACAGATCCGCCGCTTCGACCCGGCCCGCGCGCAGCAGCACTACGTCTTCCCGACCCTCTACGGCCGGCTCGCCCGTGGCCTCAAGTTCGTCGTCGGCCCGGGCTTCGGCCTCACGCGGGCGAGCGACCCCGTGATCGTGCGGCTCGGTGTGGAGTACGAGTTCACGCTGCCCGCGGGCGGCGGGGGCGGGCCCCCGCGGCCGACGTACTGAGCCGCCGACGGAACATGGTTGCGGCGCGAGGCGGCGCCAGGCATATGCGCCTCGGAGGAAATCATGTCCATGGCCCGTCACGAGCCGATTCCGCTGCCTCCGCAGGGCGCCCTCGAGACCGTCCCCGAGTCCTCGGACACGGTCTTCAACTGGGACTACGAGGTCGGCCGCGACTCGCTCCTGAACCTCTACGAGAAGGGCAAGCGGCTGCAGTGGAACGCGTCGACCGACATCGACTGGTCGATCGACGTCGACCCCGAGCGGTTCCCCGATTTCCTGCCGCCCGAGCAGGTGAACGCGCTGCTCAATCCGCCGGAGAAGCTCGAGGTGAAGGAGCTGGTCCGGGTGCGCACCCACCAGCTCGGCTGGATGCTCTCCCAGTTCCTGCACGGGGAGCAGGGGGCGCTGCTGGCGACCGCGCAGATCGTCAACACGGTGCCCTGGGTCGAGGCCAAGTTCTACGCCGCCAGCCAGGTGGCCGACGAGGCCCGCCATGTGGAGGTCTACCGCCGCTACCTGACCGAGAAGCTGCCGTTCGCCTTCCCGGTCAACCCCCATCTCCACACGCTGCTCGCCCAGATCATCCGCGAGCCGCGCTGGGACATGACCTACCTCGGCATGCAGATCATGGTCGAGGGCCTGGCGCTCGCCGCCTTCGGACTCATGAACTTCATGAACCCGCAGGAGCCGCTGATCCAGCAGATCACCGGCTACGTCATCCGCGACGAGGCGCGGCACGTCGCCTTCGGCGTCCTCTCGCTCGAGGAGGTGTACCGCCAGATGACGGCCGCCGAGCTCCGCGAGCGCGAGGAGTTCGTGATCGAGGCCGCGCACCTGATGCGCGACCGCCTGCTGATGGAGGAGGTGTGGGAACGGCTCGGCTACGACGTCGACGTGTGGGTCAAGTGGTCGCTCGAGACGCCCTTCATGCAGGCGTTCCGCCAGCTCCTCTTCGCCAAGATCGTGCCCAACCTGAAACGCCTCGGGCTGCTCACGCCGCGGGTGCGCGAGGCGTTCGCCAAGATCGGCGTGCTGCAGTTCGAGGACATGCCGGACTCGACGCAGGACGAGCGGGTGACGGTACCCCCGGCGCTGGCCGCGCTCTTCCCCGAGCTGGCGGCGACGGCGCCCGCGCTCTGAGCCCAGGAGGCTGTCCGAGTAACGCTCCGGCTGCGGCGAACGATCCGGGGGCTGCGAGCGGCGTGCTCGCGCCTCCCTCGTGCGGCCGCGGCGCGGAGCGCCGCGTGAGTTGGCACGCCTCCTCGGTCGGCGCTGCGCTTGCCGCTCTCGCTCCCCGGCTCGCCGTCGGTTACTCGGACAGACTCCTGTCAGCCTCCGAGGGCGAAGAGCCGCCGGGCGTTCGCCGTCGTCGCCGCGGCGACCGTCGCGAGCGGCACGCCCCGCACGGTCGCGACCGCCTCCGCGACCAGCCGCACGTGCGCCGGCTCGTTCCGCCGGCCCCGGTGGGGGACGGGCGCGAGATACGGCGCATCGGTCTCGACGAGCAGGCGGTCGAGCGGCACGGTGCGCACCGCGTCGCGCAACGCCTCGGCGTTCTTGAAGGTGACGATGCCCGCCACCGAGACCGAGAACCCGAGGTCGAGGTAGCGGCGTGCGTCGTCGCGGTCGCCGGTGAAGCAGTGGATGACGCCGCCGACCGCCGCCGCGCCTTCGGCGGCGAGGATCGCCGCCGCCTCGGCGTGCGCCTCGCGCACGTGGACGACGAGCGGCCGCCCGACCGCGCGCGCCAGCGCCACCGTGCGCGCGAAGGCGGCGCGCTGGACGGCGCGCGGGGAGCGGTCGTAGTGGAAGTCGAGCCCCGTCTCGCCGACCGCGACGATGCCCGGGCTCGCGGCCAGGCGCGTGAGCGTCGCGAAGGCGGCGTCGTCGCCGCTCGAGGCGTCGTGCGGGTGGATGCCGACCGTCGCCACGATCGCGACCGGCGCCTGCCGCCCGGCGAGCGCCACGGCCCGGAAGTTCGACTCGACGGGCCCCGTCGCGCCGACGCAGACGAGCGTGGTGACGCCGGCGGCCGCGGCGCGCGCCAGCACGGCCTCGCGGTCGGCATCGAAGTCGGGCTCGGCGAGGTGGCAGTGCGAGTCGACGAGCGCGATCGGCTCGCTCACTCGGCCGGCACCTCGACGCGCGGGAAGAGCGGCTCGGGCGGCAGCGTCCGGTGGCCCGGCGCGAAGGCCGCGCCCCAGGGCAGGTCGAGCTCCCCGAGGCGCGCCGCGGGAAGGCCGAGGAGTGTCGCCAGTCGTTCTCCCGTCTCGGGCAGGAAGGGGGCGAGCAGCTGCGCCGCCGTTCGCAGCGCCTCGCACAGCTCGTGGAGGATCGCGCCGACGCGCGGCAGCCGGCCGGGGTCCTTGGCGAGCGTGAAGGGCGCCGTCTCGACGACGTACTTGTTGGCGTGGTCGAGCGCCCGCCACACCGCTTCGAGCCCGCGGTGGAAGGCGAGGTCCGCGATGTGCACGTCGAGCTCGCGGGCCGCGGCGGCGAAGGCGGCGCGCATGGCGTGGTCGGCGGCCTCGGGCGCGAGGGGCTGCACGACGCCCCCGAAGTAGCGCTGCTGCATGGCGAGCACGCGGCTCGCGAGGTTCCCGAGCCCGTTGGCCAGGTCGCCGTTCGAGCGTGCGACGAGCGCCTCCTCGCTGAACTCGGCGTCCTGCCCGAAGGCCATCTCGCGCAGGAGATAGTAGCGGAACGCGTCCATGCCGTAGCGCGCCTTCATGTCGAGCGGCCGGACGACGTTGCCGATGCTCTTCGACATCTTCCCCTGCTGCATCTGCCAGTGGCCGTGCACGCACAGGCGGCGGTAGAGCGGCAGCCCCGCCGCCATCAGCATCGTCGGCCAGAAGACCGCGTGCGCCTTCAGGATGTCCTTGCCGATCAGGTGCTCGGCGGCGGGCCAGAGCTCGATGCGGCCGAGGTGCACGAGGGCGCTCACGTAGTTGAGGAGCGCGTCGAACCAGACGTACGTCACGTAGCGGTCGTCGAAGGGCAGCTCGATCCCCCACGAGAGCCGGCTCTTCGGACGCGAGATGCACAGGTCGCCGACCGGCTCGCGGAGGAGCGCCAGGACTTCTCGGCGGTACCCTTCCGGCACGATCAGCCCGGGGTTCGCTTCGAGAATCGCCACCAGCCGCTCCTGGTAGGCGCTCATGCGGAAGAAGTAGTTCTCCTCGGCGAGCTCCGTGGGTGCGACGCGATGATCGGGGCAGAGCCCGTCGACGAGCTCGCGCTCCTGGTAGAAGCGTTCGCAGCCGAAGCAGTAGAGGCCGCGGTAGCTGCCGAAGTAGACGTCGCCTTTCGTGTGGATGTCGGCCAGGACCTTCTGCACGAAGGCCACGTGGTAGGCATCGGTGGTGCGGATGAAGTGGTCGTAGCGAAGCCCTGCCGCGTCCCACGTGGTCCGGAAGATGCCGCTCACGCGGTCGGCGTGCTCGCGCGGCGAGACGCCCGCGGCGGCCGCCGCCTGGGCGATCTTGTCGCCGTGCTCGTCGGTGCCGGTGAGGACGAAGGCCGTCCGGCCGCGAGCGCGCCAGAAGCGGGCGAGCACGTCGGCAACGAGGGTCACGTAGGTGTGGCCGAGGTGCGGCTCGGCGTTGACGTAGAAGAGCGGCGTCGTGAGGTAGATCGGTTCGCGCGCCATGGGCCGTCCGCGATCAGGCGTCGGCGCGCCGCGTGACCAGGTCGTCGAGGCTGGCCTCGACCTCGATGCCGTCCTCGGCGCGCCGCACGACCACGGTCCGCTTGAGGATGTTCTGCCGGACGATCACCCCGTCCCCCTTCACGCACTCGACGTGGCTCCCGGGCGCCGGCAGGCCGCGCTTGAGCTCCAGATACGTCTGATACTCGTACCGCATGCAGCACTTGAGCCGACCGCACTGACCCGCGAGCTTCGATTGGTTGAGCGCGAGCCCCTGCTCCTTCACCATCTTGACGGTGACGGCCTCGAACTCCCTGAGCCACGACGAGCAGCAGAGCTCGCGCCCGCAGACGCCGAGCCCGCCGGCCACCTTGGCCTCGTCGCGCGCCCCGATCTGCTTCATCTCGACGCGCGTGCCGAGCGATTGCGCCAGCGTGCGCGCCAGCTCGCGAAAATCCACCCGATCCTCGGCGAAGAAGTAGAAGGTCGTCTTCGTCCCGTCGAACGTCCGCTCCGCCTTGACGAGCTTCATCGGGAGGCCACTGCCGCGGACGTGCTCGAGGGCCGAGCGGTACGACTCGCGCTCGCGCTGGAAGTTCTGGTCCTCTCGCCCCAGGTCACGGGCGTCCGCCTTCTTGATCACCCGTTGCAGGACGCGGGGCTTGCTGAGCGCTCGCGCCGTGACCGCGATCGTACCGAGCTCCGGCCCGCGCTCGGTCTCGACCAGGACCCGGTCGTCGCGGCGAAGGATCAGCGGACCCGGGTCGAACTCGTAGATCTTGCCGGCAGGACGGAAGCGGACTCCGACGGCCACCGGGCCGGACGCCGGGCCCACGCCTGCGTCATCCTGATCCATCACGCCGATCCATCGACGAGATCGCCCACCGTGCCGTCCCGCTCGAGCGCCCGCAGCGCGAGCAGCATGGTCTCGAGCGCAAGGACGCGGTTGGCGTTCCGTGCCAGAGCATCGATCGTATCACAGACGACCTCGAGCTGGCGAAGCAGGCGAGCGGGCTGACTGCGATCGGCGGCCGCGCGGACCGCCGCGGCCGCGTCCGGGTTGCGGCGTGGCGGATCGCCGGTGAGCGCCGTCTCGAGGACGTCGCGGTACCAGGACGCCGTGGTACCCAGCGCAGCGTCCACGGCGCCCCGCGACAGCTCCTGCGCGAGCGCCGAGAGCGCCGCGGCGTCGGCCGTACCGAGCGCGGGGAGGGCTTTCAGCACGGCCGCGCGGGCGCGGGCCTCCTCGTCCCCCGACAGCGCGACCGCCCGGCCCGGCGAGCCCTCGGCCTCGGCCGCCAGCAGGGCAGCCCGCTCGGGGGCCGCGCCCCGTGCGACCAACACCCGCGCCACGGCCTCGGGCGGCAGGGGATCCATGCGCACCGCCTGGCAGCGCGAGCGGACCGTCGGCAGCAGGAGGGCCGCCGCGGCGGCGGTCAGCAGGAGCACGGCGCTCGGGGGCGGCTCCTCGAGCGTCTTCAGCAGCGCGTTCTGAGCCGGCTCGCTGAGGCAGTGTGCGCCGTCGATGATGGCGACCTTCCGGTGCGCCATGAGCGGTTGCAGGGCGAGCCAGCGCGCGAGCTCTCGGACCTGCTCGATGCGGATGTCGCGCCGCTCCGCGTCGCGCTCCACGGTCCGGAGGTCGGGATGCGTGCCGGCCGCAACGCGGGTGCAGTGGGCGCAGGCCTGGCAGGCGTCGCCGGCGACGGGTGCGGCGCAGAGGATGCGCGCCGCGAAGGCGTCGGCGACCAGACGCTTGCCGATGCCCGGCGGGCCGCTCAGGAGGTATGCGGCGGCCAGGCGGTCCGCGGCGGCAGCGCGGCGAAGCCGCTCGATGGCCCGGCCGTGGCCGACGACGTCCGCGAATCTCACGCCGCCCTCGCGAGTCGGCGCTCGGCCTCCGCGACGATGCGGGCGCGCACCGACTCGATCGAGGCGGAGCCGTCGACCACCCAGAAGCGGGCGGGCTCGGCGGCGGCGAGGGCGCGAAAGCCTGCCCGGACGCGCTCGTGGAAGGCCAGGGACTCCCGCTCGATCCGGTCCAACTCTAACGGCGCGGCGCCCGAGGGCGCCGCGCCTCCTCGCTCGGGACTGGCGCCACGACCTTCGGGAGTGGCGCGACGACCTTCGGGACTCGCGCCACGACCTTCGGGACTGACGCGGCGAGCTTCGATGCGGTGCAGGCCTTCGGTGGCGGGGCAGTCGAGCAGGAAGGTCAGGTCCGGGACGAGGCCGCGGCGCGCCTGGGCGTCGAGCGCGCGGACAACGCTCAGGTCCAGGCCGCGGCCGTAGCCCTGGTACGCGATCGTGGAGTCCGAGAAGCGGTCCGAGAGCACGACGTGGCCCGCAGCGAGCGCCGGGCGGATCACCTCGGTGACGTGCTCGCTTCGATCGGCGCAGTAGAGGAAGAGCTCGGTGAGCGGCGCGAGCGACGGTGCCCCGGGGCCGAGCAGCAGGCGGCGGATGGCCGCCCCGGCGGGCGTCGCCCCGGGCTCACGGGTCTCGACGACCGGGTATCCGGCGGCCCGCAGGTGCTCCGCGAGGAGGCGGAGGTGGGTCGACTTGCCGGAGCCCTCGATCCCCTCGAAGGTGACGAAGAGCGCCACGGGCGTGCCTTCGTCTAACCCGCAGGCCCAGGGCCCGCAAGCGCGTCAGTCGGGCCGTTCGGTGCCGAGGACCAGACCGATGCCGTAGAGCAGCTGCTTCGCGCTGAACGGCTTGGTGATGTAGTAGTCCGCGCCGTACTTGTAG